>Ga0307515_10001057_pt1 | contig 63134 bp, 55 predicted proteins | sample 17_EM_MG_FD_194513 | JGI IMG/M metagenome (GOLD analysis project Ga0307515, IMG submission 194513) | Populus trichocarpa ectomycorrhiza microbial communities from riparian zone in the Pacific Northwest, United States - 17_EM | ecosystem: Host-associated > Plants > Roots > Unclassified | place... | reverse complement strand
TCCTCACACAGAAAGAAATCGCCCAAAGCTGTTACTCCAGACTCTGAGTTCCAGGCAGACCAGAAAATCACTATGTACTGCCAGGTACTTGGACTCCATTTGATTGGTAAATCACACATGCATGAAGCAGCTGAGCTTTCTCATCCAGATATCCATATTCAAATTTGTTGTAGATTGTTATTAGAACTGTGTTCAATTGAGAATTTCCATTATCAGAATCATAGATTTCTCTGCAATCCAGTTACTTTCCATCTTCTGTTCATTTATCAACTGACTTCTGTTTATCCATAATGATTAGTTTTAGTTATTTCAATATTGGTTGGACAGATGTACATATACTCCAGCAGTTTTGAAATGTATTGGGATATTATGTATTTTACAGACAAGCATTGAAACAAATACATATGACTGGAATATTATCAATTCTGTTCTTTTCATCAGAACTTACATAAATACTATTACCATCCTCTTCTGTACTATTCTCTTTACCCTTAACACTTGATGCACCTTGGAATCCTGGATAGTCTATGTAAAATGATTAGTAGTCAGGCCTATCAAGCCTTAACAAGTCAAGTAAGAATTTCCTTGGGCAGTCTATGTATGTACTCAGCAAATCTCCTTCCCTGTAATTATCCCTAGCTGTATTATAAAGCCCTTTGTATGGTATCTCAGTATCAACCTTATTGCATCTACAAGACAACAGTTGCATGAGATCTGATCCTATATGGGTTCATTCATCAGTTGCCCATGACATTATAAACCCATATACTCTTCTTCTTATTCTCCCTGCTGCCAAGTGCACTTATGTATCAGTGTTAGTCTGCAAACCTCTTTTGGACCTCGATTTTTTTTTGATAATATCAATCAGCTCTTCCTCATGCATCATATATGCATATCATACTTGGAGTAGTTTGCAGGATGAATATTCAATGTTGTCACTCAGCATCCAGTGACTCACAACAATCAGCATTGTGCATGGGAACTCCAGGTAATTATGCCTAACCGTTTTGTGCAGATCCTTTCGAAAATCAATCACCAGTCACTGGTTTCCTTACCTTCCCTTCTTTCTTACATACCAGTCCTCTCATCTATATTTCTTCACTGAAATCTCAGTTCACTGTTACTAAATACATTCCACTTTGTCAACATTTTCCAATGGCGGCCAATACACAAATGTAACCAAAAAACTCTAAATCTGCCATCTTCCGGTGCAAATATCCATTTAACACTGATTTCAAACAGCTCTGTTCCTGGATATGACCATGATGTATTTGCTGCAGATTCCCAACCACCTACACTTGCTGCCACTTGTTGAATGTACTGTAGCTGAACTGACCCATCTCTTTGGAAGATTTCTTCATAGAGAATTTGATTTACTTTGGCTATTTGGGACTTTGCCTTTTGCACTTCCCAAGTCTGGCAAATTATTCCTCCCATCATCGGCACCATACATAATACAGGCCAGCTGTGGTATTGAGGGGAAGACATCAATGCCTACGATATCTGTTTTCCACTGTTACACTTGCAGCTTGAATCCTTTCACAGCGAAGTTTATTTAGAGTATTCTAGGTTTGCTGGCAAGAGGATCTGTTTGAGTAGAGCATTGAACATATTGGGCGAATAACTGTAGTGCATCCAGGCAGTGTTGCAAGCTGATGAAATTTACCTAAAGATGATGGGCCTTGTCTTGTAAACTGGGGAGGGGAGAACATTTGAGAACAACCATAACCACCATGGGGGAATTGATATCCTTACTATGCAGGCCTATACATTTTAATTCCCTTCATTCCACTGCTGCCTTGTGCAGAACTGGGTGTTTTTAAGAATGCGGAATGGTGGAAGAAATGAGGAGCACTTGAAAATTTCTCCAGGAAATCAGAATAATCACAGCCAGGGAGTGGGTGAAATTGTGTGGTGTGTTTCCGAACTGGACTGACATCGCTATAGGCATTTTGAGCATTATTATCTGATGATTTCAGATTCTTCTCTGGTCAGTACTATTAGATAAACAGGTTACCCTGTGGAGCCATATTGGCTGTCTGTGGTGGAAGTCCAGTTGTGGACAAAGTCTGTAAACATAATGATTGTATATAACTATAGAAGTAATTTGCAATTCAAATTATATTGGTGTATGGTTGAGTACATTGAATGTAGTATTATCCTGCAGTGGAATGAAGGCCTCTTATATCCCATTATTTTGTCACAAACAGGGGTGTTTCACTACATCATTGATACATACAACCAGGCTCAGACTAAGAATTCTGAATCGCACAAATCCTGGCATGCTTTGGTATATGCTCAAAATGGTAAACTGGAATTTTTGATAGCAGCTTCCTTTGCTATAGTTTATGACTATAAAGGTCATAGAAGGGATATTGTATGATATTTTCAAAAACCCAATAGGAGCTATATCAAATTGCTAGCTAAGTACCATTATGGATATTATACATAAAATGTGTGCATATAACCACCAACTTCATATCACAAGTGTCCTGTCAGGAAGCATCAATAGTTATTGCTTTCTATGGAGTTCCTTCTATTAACTTATTTCATTTCTTAGCAATCCAGCAAGCAATCAAGGATCATTACTAAAACAAACATCCAACAAGCCTTTAGTTCTCAACAATTATTTCTAGTGCCATACACCTTGCTTGAAAATTTACATATTCACTATGTGCAAATGATCTATCTTTATTATCCACTACTCAAGTATATACTGCAGGTATTACTCACCACTCTCCAATAACATAGTATAAAATAATCCTGCTAGTGGTGATTTCAGTTGTACATAATAAGCTGTACATGAATTTGTGTTGCTGTAATGAGCAACGCAACTGTCTCAGCTCTGGCCTCTGGGTTCAACAGACAAGGTGCATACATGTTTTGAGGGTATAAGATATATACCATATCGTCTGAAGAGACATGATTGTAATAAGTCTATGTTTTAACACATGCCTACATATGGCGGAATGTTATGTAAATGTGAATGCGCAATGGTAATCTGAGTTACTGTACTTTCACACAATTATCCCTGAGGTTCAAAGCTAGCAATATGCATTTACCACAGACTGTATTGTTGTGGTTCATTCGAATACATACTTTGAACACTTTTCAGACATTGTCAACACTCGCTGAAGACTATCTAAATGCACACTCCATGATAATTCATCACTTAATGAAAATCCACTGGTTGCTCACAACGACTACCATCACTCGATAGTATTCGATAAAGGGCTATTATTCAAAAACATATTGAATTCTGCAAAGAGAGTTGGTGCACCTGACTGGCTATTGCTGATCTTGTTAACCTATAACCTACATGTTGACAAGAGACCCGGTGCACCAGTACCTGGAGATACTTCTCTCCAAGTAACCATAGACTCCCACATGCATGATCTGACAGGTACCCCTGATCTGACATGCACTAACGCTCATAGAGTAGTACTTCAAGTCGAGAAAATACGGGGGAACATGTATGGCCATGAGATTGGAATATATACCAACCATTCCAAGTTCACCGAATAATGGAATCCATGGCATCCATTTCTGTCAGCAAACTACTTTCCACAGGGTGGACTGTATATCCTGTAGATAAGAATGTGGCTAGATAAACCATTGAGATGTGAACTGGATACCTTCAAAATGGAATATTTCCAATCTGCCAATACCCTGCACAAGATTCTCCCTGGAGTTGATTTTTGGCATTGTCAATTATTTTGGTATCTTTGGAACATTACACTGTAGTGTGATTTTCAAATGTATAAATTGGGTTTTAACACATTCCACATGTGTGACACATTGATATTGATCCACTATATCAGGCTGACTTAGAGATAGTGTTAGCAACGGGTCCAAATTCCTGGTTCGGTTCCGGGTTCGGTTCCAACCTGGAACCAGACCGTTGCAATGGGTTTCCACCAAAAACCCGTCATTTCAAATCTACTATTTTGGCTCCAATTAAGTATCTGAGTTCTGATCGTATCGTGACATGATCAGTACGTATATTGTGTAGTTTTAGCCCCTCTTTCCCCTCCAGCTCTCAGATTTGCGATCTGACCAGTATTCGTTGAGTCGCTATTGAAAACCCGCACTTTTCGGCCGAAATATCACCTTATTTCACAGCGATTCAACGAATATTGGCCCAATCGCAAATCTGACAGCGGGAGGTGAAAGAGGGGCTAAAACTGCACAATTTACGTACTGATCATATCATGATACGATCAGAACTCAGGTACTTAATTGGAGGCAAAGTTGCAGAAACAATAATATGGAACCGCGGTCCGGTTCCAACCCGTCCCCGAACCCGCTGGGTACCCCTGTTTTCCGGGTAACAACCCGAACTGGACTATTCGGTCCAGTTCCAAACCCGGACCGCAGCCAGGTAACCTGGAACCGTTGCTAACACTACTTAGAGAGTTGTGAAAAATACAGCAAGAGGGATACTGATCATTGGTTATGGGATATACAGAATCAGCTTCCAGTCTGGACAAAGATTGTATCTTTCAGTTGGGCATCTGACAAAATAAAGGTACCAATGTTTCTTAAAATTTATATAATGCAATCTTACATCACACAAATTGTATATTTAGAAAATATTTCAGCTGGGCACCTAATAAGTAAATCATGGTTCCCATCATGCTAATCCCATTATTCCTACAAGGTTCATGACTATATGACGACGTATGGCGCAAAATGATTTACACTGTGCTGTCCCCGTTCAGTAAACTTGCAATACCATCGAACACCTTGGCATTGGACAGTAGTTACGGATATCAGAGACAATGTCACCCTCTGTTTGCAGGCTGGACCAGGTATCCTCCTAAGCAAGTCATGGGTACTCAAGTGTTATATGACTGATATCTGATATGTGATACTCTTCAATGTGCCTCAACTGAGAATTCAATATTTGACATCTGAATAACTCAAGAATGCAGTGTATGCATTCAGAGCTTCTGGAGGAAGCAAATATTGATGCTTAGCACACTCTTTGTGATTACCCTCTTTGCATTCAGTTTGGCAATACCCTCTCTGGAATGCCAATCAGATTTGGCAGCCTGATACATTGCCTCTGCTACTCCTGGAATTAGTTAACAACTTATTGTTGTGGTTGCCCAAATAGCTGAAACTAGGAATGCCAAGAATTAATTTGAGATTCAATATACATCAGTAGCATTATAAGCTGGCTGCCAGCAGTTGTGTAAACTTGTGGAATTTTTGAAATGGAGTTCCTGGTAGGGATATGAAATGCATTCAATGATCAGAACACTGGCAGCAAGCAGCACTCCAATTCTTATCTGCTCCAATATTAGCCGGAAAAGTAAACCAGATACAACTCCCAACAACATGGTCATTTGAGCTGTGTAGGTATTATGAATATTCTCTTTAGTTGTTAGCCAACATAATAAATTGGATCTATTACTCACAGTACCAGTTCGCAAAAGTCAGATGGTTTTACCAGATACAATGTGTTGTTCAGATGCAATAAATATTAATGCCTGCGAAGGCTATGGTGGATAAACAGTTGGCAACAGGATTCCACCACTTACAAGAACAAAATATTGTTCAAATTCATAGAGCAATTGAGTTTCATGTATACAGAACTAAAGCAACTACTACTATAAGATGTTGGTATTTTCAGGTGCATCTGAATAGCACCCTACAAACAACAATGAAATTTTCAGATGCTGATCTGTAGGTTACAGAAGAGTGATTGGTGTATACAATTCAGCAGAAGACATAGTTTAAACTAAATCTTTTCTATAAATAATGCAAATATTTTGTATAATAACTATTGCAGGAAATTGGGACTAAGGCAACTGCATCCAGAAAAATACTAGCTGATAAACTTGGGCAAATAATAACTAATGCAGCAGAAGAGGTTTATGGGTCAGCAAACATCACCTCTGAGAAGCCTGTGGGATTTCAGATATATCTATGAATGCTGAGACTAAAGCCACCATCTAGAGTATCACTGATATGATATACATCTCTGACTGTGTGGAGAGAGATATATGTAATAGCATCTGCAATAGGCAGAAAAGACTGAAGAAGGAATGATTAATTTGCTGGATTGAGTTTGAAGCATGGTTGTAGGCAACTAACTTTCAATAGCTACAGAAAACCATTCTACCATATGAAAGACAGTTCAGATAAACAGAAATCCATCTTGTGAAAATCATATATGAGTCAATTTACTAGATGGGTCCTGGTAACAATGATACTACAGATAGTGCTGAATGGCATCATATCAGTAAAGTGCAAAAGGCAAATCCATTTAATCACCATGTCAATTACATTTGGCAGATGCTTAAGCATAGTGACAGGGGTACCAGTGTTTATTATATGGAGAACACACTGTTATATCATACTCTTTAAAACTTGTATGATATTCTCTCTGCCAAAGTTTTCAACCTACTCTGTGCTACTGCCTCCTGCTGAAATATACAGTTAGTTCATGATTTATATCTGCAGCAGTCTCAGGAAGACATTTTATCTAGCATGTATCAGAACAGGTACATTATGCAAGAGAACTGGATGGCTGAAGAAAGTGCAGAAGTATCATATCAAGAGTACTGAGAGATATATTTGTATACTTCAGAATTCCCTAGATTTGATTGCTGTTGTACAAACAAATTCCACCACACTGGGGATAAGAAGTTAATAGATTAGTGCTTGAATGTGATTGGAATGTACTCAATAACATAATGTTTATTACAATTTAGAATAGGCAGCATTACAACATTCGACCATTTCACAACCCACATTCTGTTCGGTGTCCAGCACTTAGTGTTAGCAACAGGTCCAAATTCCGGGGTCGGTTCCGGGTCCGGTTCCAACCCGGAACCGAACCGTTGCAACGGGTTTCCACACAAAACCCGGCATTTCAACATCACAACTTTGCCTCCAATTAAGTATTTGAGTTCTGATCATATCATGATATGATCAGTACGTAGATTGTGCAGTTCAAGCCGCTCTTTCACCTCCCGATCTCAGATATGTGATGCGACCAATATTCGTTGAGTCGCTATCGAAAACCCGCTAGTTTCGCTTAAATTTGCCCATTTTTCACAGCCACTCAACGAATATCAGTCGGATCGTAGATCGGAATGCGCGAGGGGAAAGAGCGGCCAGAACTGCACAATTTACGTACTGATCACGTTACGATACGATCAGAACTCAAACACTTAATTGGAACCACAGTTGTAGGAACCGTAATATGGAACCATGGTCTGGTTCGAACCCATCCCCGAACCCGGTGGGTACCCCTGTATTCCGGGTAACAACCAGGACTGGACAGTCCGGTCCGGTTCCAAACCCGGACCGCAGCCGGGTAACCCGGAACTGTTGCTAACACTACCAGCACTTGACTGGGAGGAAGAATAGAGCAATGGCAACCAATGGTTCATATCCAAATCTCTCAACATCAGGGTCCTGGAGTCTGCAAGTAAAGAAATTGACCTTGATGACAACTTGCAAGGATGACTGCATTCTTTTCCAGTATAATGCTTTAGCTTGAATCTACCAAATCAGATCCCACAATTTAAACTGCTCCTGCCAGCTGGAAAAACTGAATCCACCATTTGTCAGTGGTTTCGAAGGACTAAAGAATGGATATTATGTTCTCAAGCTCAAGAATATACGGTGATGATTCCAACAGTATACAATAATTGGTATTGCTGGACTAATAGTATTGATGGGATATGCTATTTCATCAAACAGACAAACAAGGTTCATGTTGTACCTGTTGGAGTGAGAGTTGGACCTGTACCTATAGTAATAGAAAATGATACATTACATCGAATTGATAATGTTTCACATGGAAACAATCATGTGGATTTCGATATCTACTGGACAGTATATTAATTTGTATGCCTAAATGAAACAGTGTAGATGTGAGATAGCCATTCAAGATGAACTTTTTGTTTTACAGATACTTTCATTTACTCCAGGAGAGTATGACTCCCAGTTGAGAATGTACTGGAAAAGTCTTTGGGATGCATCTAATGATTGCAATAGTTCCAAAATTTGAACAATCTAATTGCTTGATTTTTTATCATTCCAAAGACAACTATACGCTCTTCAAAATATTCTGGTATTCGGTTCAACACATTCAAAAGCATGGGGTAGCAATTGAATTGAGTCTTGCAGCACCTGCGAGTACTACACATTCCATTTTGCCAGTGTAGAAGCATCCACAAACACTTGGAAGAATCAGCGGAGCCATTCAGTGTTGCCAAATTGTTCAGTTATTACATCCAATCCAGTATACATTTTGCTGATGTTATGGCCTCCTTGTTCACACTATTATCACCTTTGTATTGTATTTCAAACTCACTCTATTCTAGCTATAAAGTGCCTTTCTTAGTTTGTTATATCATTGCCTCCATGTTGTATAATTCTTGGCTTCCTACTACATCTCTAAGTTCACTTGATCACTGTCCCAAATAATCAAACAATAAATGCCTCCAATTGCATCACCACACTTATGCAATCATGGCCTGGAGGTTTGTATCATCATCTCCCTCCAAGTACATTTCCAAACTCACTCAATTATCATCCTCAAGTGCCGCTCCAAAGTAGCCCAATCACAACCCCCAAGTGAATTTCTCAACCCCTTCAATCACTGGCTGCATGTGAATCACACTGTTCGCTTGATGATGAAACCCAATCGCAGTTCAGTGATTACTCAATTGGGCTCTCCAGATAGTCTGTGAAATGTGCTTAAGGAGTATCTACAGCAACATTGATAGTATGTATACATCTACCTAACCATGAATAGACAACCTATACCTGATTGTAATGTACTGAGTCATCATATAATTGTGAAATACAAATGTCAAAAAAAGATGAATATGCAAGATAAAATACTTCATGGCATTGGAATCTGTTAATGTGTCTCAAAATCTAGAAGAGGGATTTAAATTCCAAAATCGATCAAGAGATGGAATCTATATAATGATTCATTGTAACAGTTGAAGAAATGGAAAGAATTTGGAATTGTTGAGGGACAATAAATGGAAAGGATCACTGGATGATGAATAAAAAGAGTCAATAGACAATAAATTGAAAGAGTCAAAGAATAATAAATGGAAAGAGCCAACAGATAATAAATGAAAACAGTTGGCAGATAATCAATTGAAAAATTATATCCACAATTCTGTACTTGTCACACTGACTGTTGATGTAAGTTTTGCAATGTAGTTGCCATTCACAGCTGAAGACCCTGTGACTGTTGGTTCACCAGTGCGAGTGAGAATGGTTGTGTAAATGATTGTTCTGAACAAGAAGTGTCTGTAGCAGTGAGACAGTTGGAATCCAACCATTGAAGATATATTCTAAAATATTATTGTCTTCTAAGTGACTTGATTATATACATCCACTGTAATTAGAGTATATGGTAGGTTTGGTGATTCCCCTGTTATAGTTGAATGCCTATTACCTATACCAGCAACATAGATTTGATTGTGTATACATTGGCATTGTTGGTACAACTGATTAGAAGACATAACAACCTATTTATAGTAGAATATGATAGAGTTATTGCAGGTGTCAGTAGGCCACAAGGCACTTTAGTGCACTATATTAAGAACTGACAGTTCTCCACAAAATATTGTCTTGTGCCAACAAAAGAATAAAATCCTTAGGAGATGGAAAATCAATCAGCAATGATTACTCTTCTTAAAGAACCAATTCAAAACAATATTTCAGATACAATTTGCAATTGATACAACACATGTGTGAAGCATATATTGTGCCATATATTTAGTAATATAAGAGGTAGGTTTAACAAATATATTAGGAAACTCTTGCATTGAAACTTGCTAACTGAATGGAAAATCATAGGTTAAGCAATTGTGGGGGTGAATATAGTATCTATGACATAGTCTAGAATCACAAGGAGATATTATATCAGTTAAGGAAGGTCACATATAAAATGGATTCCAGCCAATTTACATAGAACAATCATACAGTATTTGGGACCATAGAATTGAGCCCAGTATGCAGGATTCAACAGAATAAGAAAATGCAGCTGTGATTGTTATCTGTGATAATATACCCAGCACATCTGTAATGGAATCTGAGACCTTTACAATCACTACCATGACAATATATTGCCAAGTTGATTGTTGTCTGCTGATCTGTACAGAGGTCTAGGCTGCTCCCAAGGTCTCCTGCTGACCTATACCAAGATCTCAACTGCTTTAAAATTTGACAGTTCTATAAGTTAAATTTCCTACCATCATGCCGAAATCAGAATAACTGCAGGTGCTTTCAGGAACACCTGAGAATGCTCATGAAGTATCCAAGAACACTTTGCTTGGCTGCAGTGTGGCCTGGCAGCATCTGGAAATACTTTGAAGCAACAGTGAGCTTAACTGCACTCAGTGGGAGACTTAAATATAGCCTTGAGACTATTGTACATTTTGCTGATAAGGAAGCCATGGAGAGTGTTATTAATTCTCTGCTACACCTCTCCAGACATCCAACAAATATCTTTTAACCAATATGGCATCTTACTTGATAAGATTGAACATGCCTGAGTGGGTCTATTTGAATATCCCACTATTAGAAACAACTCAAATTGTGTAATGTTCAAAACATTTGGGGCTAGTATATGGAACAATGAGCTGGAAAATATATTGGATATTTCATTATGTATGTAATACTTTCAATGAACCCAAGGGTTTCCAAAATATATATACTCACCATTGCCTTCTATACTTCCATTATCTTAGTGTCTCACTCTGCTTCTTCCTACTCATATCAGTACAAGTACTGGTGGGGAGAAATATATATTCCCACAATAAATTCTGCCTGATCCTTTGTTCAATATATACCTCTCCTCTGGTATATTCTTTACAACTATATACCCATATATAAAAGAAGATAAGTATAGTATAAATCCAAAGAAACAATATCAACCTAAAGAAAAAACATAAATCAAAAAGAAAAACTAAACTCCAAAGGAAAAATATTAATCCAAATAAAAAATACCAATTTGAAGCAAAATTATAATTACATATTTGCTTTCACTTCTTGTAAGTCTGTATCTTCCTACCTCCCTCCAGATCCAACTACCATTCTTCAGAAATTGTGAAAATGTATAGCGTAATGCCAGGCCCAGTATTGAATCATACCATCACCTCACTCATTGAGGGTACATCTGATACAATTTGTACACAAATCGCAATAATCAACTTTTGATCTCCATCCACTGCTTATTGAAAGATAGTAATATTTTCGTTTTCCATGACTTTCATGCAGTATCAATCTGCTTTGCATATAATATACCATGCTCTAGTACTATTGATTGAGACTGTACCAATCTGAAAAGCACCTCATGCATTCTTTGTGATTTTCACTGTCAGTATTTGAATTGGTGTTTTCACTCTCAGGATTGGTAGGTAGCACAGACTATTTAACACTCTTCTGTGTGGGATTAGTACGGGTCTCCGGAGTTACACCGGTATCTATTGAGTACCACTAAATTGTGTAGTGTGCTTACAAATGTTGCGAGCATCTTTGATAGAGATTGGGTTAATAACTATTTCCATAGAGGTGATGTTTTTGGTAGTGCTATTTTCTGTAGTGGCAATGCTGGCTCCATCTTGAAGTGCATCCTCAGCCTGATCTATGAACAGCAATCCATGACTAAAATGTAACACAAGTCAGATGCCGGATGCCAACCTACACAAATGTCTATCCAATGTTTCTGGCACTTTGAATTGATTCCAGATGCTTCCAGACTTACATTATTGACTGATAGTAGTATTTACATGCAAAATAACCGCACCAATGTAGAATCAGTTCTGGATGACAGCGCTGAAGCTAAGCACAGTGCTCTCAGATGCTGCATGAGCATTACCGGTTACATCTCAAAGCATCTGCAGTAATGGTGATACATTGCAGATGATATAAAATGTCACTTAGAGGTTAGTCAAAGTTTGGGGTAGCTGAGATTTTGGAGCAGATTTGCAGAAGACCTTAAGAGTGGCTGAGACCACTGTGCACCTCTGCAGGAGATTGGGAACTTGGTGCTGTTTTCTCATGGTAGTTGTTTGTAAGGTCCTACTACCTATTTTATGCATAATATTAGTCCGTGTTAAGCCATTTGAATCTTAATTATAAGATGATGTGCTACATAATAATATATTCTGTATTGTCAAACTAAGTCTATCTCTATATCCATGTATAATCAAGCAGGCTGCAGTTGGCACTTGAACCCTATTGATTGAGGATGTGGTGCCAGTGCATGACTGAATCTGTGGATCAAACTGCAGATCATGATCAAGAGTACATCGAAATATACATGGTTGTGGTTGTTGAGTAAGCTTGGAGATACTGTTGGAGGCCAGAATCAAGTGAGCATGGCGATCTAATTGGAGGCCATTGAGTGTGCAATCTTGGTCATCAGGATTCAGTAAACATTGTGATACACTTCAGGGCAGTGATGAAGCAAGTGAGAACATCTACTTCTAGACTATAATTGAGCAAGTGTGGACACACATTTGGAGGCCATGATTAACTAAGTTCATATATACACTTCGAGGCCATCATCATGTAAACTTGTTGGCCAAGTTCTCGTAAGTAATGAGTTTGACTTCGAAATAGTGATCAAACGACTTTGAAAGTAGCTAATCAGCAGGCTATAGATTTGGTGTGATGTGCAATGTGAGGAAAGGCTGTATTCATTGGTTATGTTGTGATCATGGGAGAGTATAGAGTAGAGTGTAACAAGGTACACCAAGAGATGATATATAAAAGACTGGACTAGCTGTGAGCAGGAAACAGTAAATGCTGAGTTGATGCTACACTTCATATTACTTCACAAGTATCACATTGACAATTAAAGAGGAATCGCTCAACATCATGTTCTCTAGTGATGGTGGAGTTGCAGACAAGAATGTCAAAGAGGAGAGGACATTACTGAAATTGTCATGAGAAACTGGGGCTGAGGAGGATTAGGTATGGAAGCCATTTTGCCATATCAATTATGTGAAGTTTGACAGCTGATTCGGCGGGTAAGTACAAAGATACAAGGTATTGTACACCCAATCTGCTAAGTTGTACACCTGATTTCCCACATCACATTACATCCTCCCATATTATTTCCATGTTCAATATATATATCTTTTTATCATCCACAGCTCTCCCATCACCAGAGAACACATAGTTGAGTGATCACCCTCCATATCTCCATGCCATCATTATGAGCTAAGACTAAGTAAAGGATCTAGTCATGATCAAATATTGTGCAGAGTCTCACTTCATGTTCATAAATATGAGTGAACACGTAATATTACATCAGCTCTCGGTATACATTAAGTCATACTGACCACCTCCAACTGCCTGTTGTTGTATTGTCAAGTAAAGTTAGATTGTCATATTCCCACAGTTACAAGATCCCCATTGAGAAGTGACTCTGTCCCCAGCATCCCACCCAACAGATTGTTGATATTGCAAAGTACAAATCAACTGTATACCGTAATATATGCTCATGCCCACTTGCACAAATGTGCGGCACATTGCAGGCTACACATGAACCACTGAGTGATACACAGCCTATAGTCATCCATAGTGGGTTCATAGACATCTGTGTGGGACAATGCATTAGCATAATATTATCAGTCTGGAAGCCAGATGCAACTATCCCAGACACTCCAGTCAACTTCACCGGTACTCCCAAGTCATTGGAGCTACTCCCAGGCCCCATTTGGAGCTAACCAAAGTGCTCACAGATGCTGCAAACCATTCTCAGATGCTTCTGAAAGCACCTGCCGCTAAGAATGTGCATTGAAGATACAATGATATAGGTGTTATAGGATATTCAAATTTTGAAGTGACTGAGATTTCAGTGCAGGTGTGCAGGAGACTTTGAGAGTAGCTGAGACTTCTGTATACAGCTCTGGGGGAGATTTTAAAAGTTGGTAAGGTATCATCAAAGCAGTGGTTCTTGGGGCCCAACAACCAGATACTATTTCGTCAATCATATTAACCTTTATTACAATTCCAAGATGATTCAGTTCATCATAATACGTCATGTATTATCTCTTTATGTCTATCTATATAAATCTACATGGTCGATCTGGCTACAGACTGAACTTTAGTGCATTCTGACAACCACCGACAGAGACTGATTAGGTTAAGATGTAGATGTACTTGCAGACTGTAATCGAGCATGTATGGAGATCCATGTTAATGGAGACCATGAATCAGTGATTTTGAAAATGTGCTTGGAGGCCCAGATCTGGCCGAGATTGAGTGAACTCAGAGATGCACTTCGACGTGCTGATTGGGTGTACTTAAAGTCGTACTTGGCGGCCATAATCGAGCAAATTTGGAGATAATCCTGGAGGGCACAATTGACATACCCCTAAGATGCACATGTAGGCTGAGATGAATGCAGTGCAGAGATGCACTTAGAGGCCAAGATCAAGTGGACTCAAAGATGTACATCGAGACCTTCATCCCGCCAGTTTCGAGATACCCCTGCAGGCTGAGATCTTTTCCAATCCAAGATACACTTGGAGGCAGTGGTTGAACAATGTTCAAAGTGTACATGAAGGTGGCTGATCTGCAGGTGGCTGATCTCCAGATAGTTGATTTGCAGGTGGTCAAACTGCAAGTGGTCAATAACAAGATAATCGATCCGGAGCTGGTCAATCTGCAGTTGATTTATCTGGATGTGGTTGATCTGGAGGTGGCCTTTGGTAGGTGGTCAATCTGAACATGATTGATATGGAGGTAGTTGATATGCAGGTGGTTGATCTGCAGGTGGTTAATCTGGAGGTTGTCAATCTGAAGGTGGTCCATCTGGAGGTGGTCATTCTGGAGGTGGTATATCTGGAGGTAGTTAATCTGGAGGTGGTTAATCTAGAGGCGCTCAATCTAAACCTGGTCAATCTGGAGGTGGTCAATCTGGGGATGGTCGATCTTGAGGTGGTCATTGTGGAGGTGGTTAATCTGGAGGTGGTTGGTCTGAAGGTGGTCCATCCGGAGGTGGTCAATCTGGAGGTGGTTTATCTGGAGGTGGTCAATCTGGAGGTGGTCAATCTGGAGGTGGTCAATTTGGAGGTGTTCAATATCGAGGTGGTCGATTTGGCAGTGGTTGATCAGCAGGCAGTTGATCAGGAGGTGGTTGATCAGGAGATGGTTGACCAGGAGGTGGTCGATCTGGTGGTGGTTGATTAGAAGGTGGTCCATCTGGCACTGGTCAATCTCATTGTAGCCAATCAGGAGGGGGCCTGTTGGGAAACACCAAATTTGGAGGGGGTTGATCAGATCAGCTGTGCAACTGGAGCTGAAAATCAATTTGTTCGATAACTCGTAATTCAGTGAATGTAGAAAGTATAGTACATCAAAATGCATTGAGAGAAGAAATGTGAGGTTAGAGACTTGGTGGGAGTGGGAGACAGTAGTTCTTGGATTGATGGTATATTTGGTAAGTACTTTAAAAAGTGTATGCTATTATTCAGTGTATGCTGTTACTCAGTGTATACTGAACTTGGTGTTAACTCTGGATTCTGGCATGGAGAGACTGAGTGGGATGACCGGAATTCATGTGTTCAGATGATGGTAGAGTTCAGGATGAGGAAGAGACAGATCAGATGTCAAGTGGGAAATCAACCTGAAAAACTGGGACTTAGAAGAATACCATGTGCAAGTCAACTTACCATTTCTAATACAGTAGATAGAAATTCTGATTCAGTGGATAAGAACACCGGAATGATGTATGTTAAACCCAGTCTCGTATGATAAATCCCTGATTTGCCAAATCCCATCGTATCCTCTACATTGTTCCCAGCTTCATCCCTCATCACGCATTCTTATGGACATCTCCACCATCATTGGAGAATACAAAGTTTCGTTATCCCTCTCCATATCTCCATGCCACAAGTATGTGTTAACACTCAGTGCAGCATATACCAAGTTTGGCATATACCATGAACGGCATACGCAATGTACAGGATGCGCCATGTACCACATCCACCTATGATGAATTGTCTTCCCATCATTTTCATGATCTCAAGTTGCCCTCTCAGTGTCTCCTTGGCTTCTGGCTTACCTCCCTACAGATTGACTGCCACCAGCCAGCTCTCCACGAGAGCTCAAAGGTAATGTCAACTTGTCTCAATCCCACAGTCGCAAGTTGACTTACCAATGAATAGATGCTCAGCACCCATTGCACAGCCCTTTGCACCTCCACATCCACTGCCTTCGGATCCACCACCTTTAAACTCATCTCCAATCTTTCCGCATCATTACCTCAGAGTGCGTCACCAACCTCAGTTGACTGCGGCCCAGGACTGCATCTCTATGTTCACCTGATCATCACCTCCATGTGCACCCCCGAGTTCAGTCAATCTGAGCCTTCATATGCATCTCCAAACTTGGTTCATTGCAGCCTCCAAGTTCATCCCAGAGGTGACTTGATGTTGGCCTAGATGTGTATCCCAAAACTTGCCTGATCATAGTCTCCGACTGCATCGATGAGTTCACTCGATCTCAATCTTTTGGTTCACCTCTGATTGCTATCAAACCCATTTTGCAGCCGGTTCAGATATACTGAGTGTACCCTGATAGGTATAATGATACATAGATACATGGATACAGCAATACATGGATACATCAATGCAAATTCAACCTGAATAGATGTATTGTAAAGCTATCGAACAATGAGTACTAACTACGATATACAGTTGCACCCACAGCGATTACACTCCCAAGCTTGACAGCATTTTCCGAAGGTGCTTCCAAACATGGCAGCTGTATTTCCAGGTGCTCCTGAGATTGTCACTTGCCCTCCTGTATCTGTGCAGAGTTGCCCCCAACGCTTCCTGATGTGCCTACTGGCAATGTCTTCAATGGTTGCAACTTGGGGAAATGTTTGCTGTACTCCGAGGTGTACCTAATGGTGACTGCATCAGTCCAATCAACTCCGGAAGTTGACCACCCTCCCTACGCCGTCTGACAACTCTGACATACACACAGAGGCTCACTGTAACAGACATACGTAGTGCTGATGCGGAAGCATTCATTTCTACTGGGTCTATGAGTTGACTATGATCAGACTGATTCTGTTCTGTGCATGTGTGCAGGCTCCAGGCATTGGTAGAACACATATCAGAATATCTGGTGCATGTACAGAACCGATGATATTCCAATCCACATACACCTATTTGGCTGCTAATTAAATCACGAATTGTGCGGTGCCATCAGCTGGAGGGTAGATATCCTACGATTTTGTGATGAGTGTGCAGCAACCGTATGTCAAGCCCACTCATCATTCATAGGAATAAATAATACCATCAGGAGCAGGCTGCATATTTTGTGACAACATATTCGTTATGCAGCAACTACAAGTCAAGTCAAAACTGACGAATTGAATATTCTGACTGGACATTGTATGTTGCTATTGGTATATTTGCTGAATTTCCACATATACTAAGTACCATGGTCAATGCAGTTCGGTTGGAGCTATGGGCCAATTTCAAGTGCCGCTAGTGCACGATGATCATACAGTTACCGTAGTCTATGAGGGGTAGGGTACAACTTTCAGTGGAGAAAACATACAATGGTCACAGAGTTGCAGTAGTCCACAAGAGCCATTGTACAATGACTAGTAGAGCTCTGGGACATTGCTCTTAGACTTCTGGTTGCTGGAAGGGAGCTACAACACAATCAAATATTCACTGATACATAAGCTATAATCAATGAATACAGTACTTGTAGCAGCGCATCTGGTCCATTGGCCAAGCAGTAACCCCACACTGCTAATTTAAATTCACTTGATTTGCCAAACATATTGATGTTGTCCTCTTGATTATTACCAGCAATTCTACCTCAAGTGCCACCTATTCCACTGTAAACTAGGTAGGATGGGGTGCATATCCTCTGGTATACATTCTTACCTTACAAATGATATCCATTATTCAGTATCATTTAAGTCTTGCCAAACTTTTGAAACAGCTAGTTTTTCCCATAGCTTGTGAAGGTTTTTCTTGCATGCTGCAAATGCTATTTGTTTTGGTAGGGTAATACAGGGAACCACCTTGCCGTTCTGCCTTCTGATATCTAGAACCTGATGTGTAATGAAAACCCAGCAATATCTGATGATTCTCGGGTTGTATACATGGTATCCCACCTATTCTGATCTATTCCATATATCACTGCAACTGTGAGTTATTGTGCAGCAACCATCAGAAGGATCACTAACAACAGACACTCACAAAGTTATATATCAGTTCCTGTACAGCCGTGACAGTGGCAATGATGGTGAGAAGGTGTCACTGGAGAGCTGTTGCAATCAGACAAACGAACTCAGGTGACAGTAATGCCAGAAAGCACAAATCTTCAATGGCCAGTGATTTGTTCCCTTTGAAGAAACAGCAGTAAATGGTGGTGGTGATGTATCTGCTAATGTATGGCACCTTGTCAGTCTGACAATAAATATAAAAATAATTCCTCCCTATGGACATATAGTACCTGCCTCCACATCACCCATCTTAAAGTTGTGTTGTTCTTAGTCAAGCAGTGAGCAGGCATTAACCATTCCCATTAAGACATCAATGTCTTGCTATTTGTATATCAGGTCAAGTTTTACACCAATCTGCATAACTACACTACTGAGTACAGAATTGTGCACTAGTCTGATCTATTGCTGGTAGATATCACTGGTAGTAAAGAAAGTCTAGGGGACTTGGGTAGGCTATGCATTGATAAGCCAGTATTTAGGGCACAATGTTATTCAATTTTCACTATCTATGATCCTTTGAACAGGAAATGGCAGCCAGGTCTTCAACACTGTCCAGGAAGGGATTATTAAATGAAGCCTTTCTACTGATCATTATGGAAGCTTGTCCCACAAACATCCTAACCCATGGATTATTGAACTGGTTGTTAGCAACTGATGTCTACCTTCAATTACAGTTGGTGTACTCTGGATGATTGAAACGTGTATCAGTTGTACTACAAATCCATCGGCAACATGTAATGCAGTCTAGAAACCATCTGTGATCATCCCAGACACTCTGGTTGACCTCACCAGTGCTCCCAGGTAACTCCAGACGCTCCCTGGCCCCCCTAGAGCTAAACAGAGTGCTGTCAGATACTGCAAGAGCATTCTCAGGTGAACCTGACATCATCTGTAGTTCTGGAGGTGCATTCAAGCTGCTACAATATTTGACTTATAGGATAGCCAAGTTTGGGAGCAGCTAAGACCACTGAACAGGGGTGCAGGGAACATTGAGATCAGTTGAGGATGTTCTGCACTGGGCTGCGGGAGATATCAAGAGCACCTATTGAGACCTCTGAACTGCTCAGTAGGAAACGTTAAACTTGGTGTGGTATTCTCACATCAGTGGTTCTTGTACTCTTGCAACCACAAGCCATTTTATCTCTCATATTTGTATTTGTTACTATTACAAGAAAATTAGATACATCATAATATGTCACATATTATCTATCTAAGTCTGGCTATTAATCCGCAGGCAGTAAATTTTGCTACAGATGGTACTCGAGCGCAATCAGAGAAGCACCACTGCACCAAGAGAGGCTAATTGAGGACACTTTGAGATTCACTTGGATACCGTGATCACGCAGGTTTAGAGATGCACTTGAATGTAGGACATGGTTGAGTGAACTCAGCAATGCACATGGATGGTGAGATTGAGTGAACTCAGAGATCCACTTGGAGGCCATAATCAAGCGAGTTTGGTGATTCACTTGGAGGCCTAGATAGTCAGGACTCTAAGACACACACGGAGAAAGCCATCATATACAATGGGGGGTTGAATAGGAGGTAATGGATCTGGAGGTGTTAGATGAAGAGGGAGGTGAGGCATGTGCAGAGACTCGATTCATTGGTTGAAATGTAATCCTGGGATTGCAGAGAGTAGAGTATAACAAGGTACCCCAAGAGACAGGAGATGAGGGTTGAGAGACTGGTTGGAAGTGGGAGACAGTCCATCTTGTGTTGAGGCTGTACTCAGTGTATGCTAGTCCTTGGTATATTCTGTTACTTTGTGTATACGGTACTTGGTGTTAGCTCATGATTGTTTCAGGGAGAGATAGAAAGGGCTGACTTAACTTCATGTTCTCAGATGATGTTAGAGTTGAGGATGAGAAAGAGAGAGACAAGGGGAGATTGGGGAAATCATCATGAGAAACTGGGACTTAAAGAGAATTTTGTGTGTAGATCAATTAAGTATGCTTAATATGGCAGGAATGACTCCCAATCTGGTGGGTCAGCATGCTGATACACCGTATTCTAAATACAATTAGACAAGTGGTACCCCTGAATCACCACTCCGCCTTGTATCCTCCATATCGTTCCCATCTTCATCTCCCATCTTGCTGTCTTCGCCACCAATCTACCATCATTGCAGCATATTAAGTTAAGTCATCCCTCTCTATCTGGACATGCCATGATCATGAGTTAACACCAAGTAACAGTATACACTGAGTACAACATCCACCCAAGATTAACAGTCTTCCAGTCATTCCACGAGTACAAGTTGACCCCTCAATGTAGCTTCTGCTTTGGGAATGCCTCCCTGCCAGATCGACTGCCACCAGCCAGATCTGCAACAGAGCTCAATGGTATAGTCAACTCATCACATTTCCACAGTTATGAGTTAACTAATGGATGAATCGAGTCTCAGCACCCCTCACACCTTCCAATTGACCTCCTCCAGAAAAACAACCTCAATGTACTCCTTCCAATCGACTCAATCATGGCCTCCAAGAGCATCTTTGATCTCCCCCAACCACAGCCTCAGAGCGCATCTCTAAGTTCACGCACTCACAGCCTCCAAGTGCATCTCTGACTTCACTTGATCCCAGCCTCCAAGTGAATTTCCAAACTCGCTTATTCATGGCCTTCAAGTGAATCTCTCAGTTCACAAGATCACAGCCTCCAAGTGCATCTCTGAGTTCACTCGATCCCTGCCTCCAACTGTATGTACAATCACTCAATGATGGCCTCCAAGTTTGCATGATCATGTACTCCAAATGCATCTCGACACTCAGCTGATCATGGTCCCTACTCGCATCTCTGAGTTCACATGATTTTGGACTCCAAGTGCATCTCCGAAGTCGCTTGATTATGGCCCTCAACTGTATCTTGAAGTTCACAAGGTCACAGCCTTCAAATACATCTCTGAGTTCACTCAATCCCAGGCTCCAAGGGAATCTCCAAACAGTCAATCATGCCCTGCAGGTTTGCATCATAATGGCAGCAAAATGCATCTCGACACTCGGCCGATCACGGCCTCTAACTTCATCTCTTAGTTCACTCAATCTCACCCTCCATGTGCATTTCCAAACTCGCTCAGTCACAGTACCGGATTTCATCTCCAATATCATTCGATCATGGCCTGGAAGTGGATCTCGGATTTCACCCGATGTCAGCCTCCAAGTGCAAATCCAAAGTCAGTTGATTATTGCCTCCAATTGCATCTTCAAACTCACTCGATTACAGCCTCGAATGGCATCTCCAAGCTTGGTGTTAAGCTATTGGTGTTACAGCAATATTTCCGGGATCATACAAAATCACTTGATGATCCATATATTGATACTTAATCTGGTATCACGAATTATCACTCGGATTTCTCTATTGGATCTACCTTCTGGATATGTTCACCTATTAGTCATACATCCATTACCAGACCTTGGTATCGACTGATCCATGACTACAGTCAAGCCAAGCATGAATGGGATGTGTATCATCTTTGGATCAGTACTGCTTGTAAGTTCTCCATTCTCAAAGGTCACTCTTTATTGGCCGGAAAGCATAGTCCTGGTCACCGACCAAACGACTATTTACTCATGCTCCAACGGTACGTTCCTAGGGAGATGAGGTGTCATCAATATCAGACTACCATGGCATCTCGAGATATGCAGGGTCATATGAGAATGACGTCATTACCCAAAAATCGATATATCATAGTCCTGTCGACGGAATGGACTTATCAGAATCAACCTTTGGTTCGACCACACTCTTTGTGTCAGGGTGAATAGGACTCGGGATTTCCATGTCCTGAGTGATGCAGGATACTCTTCGTTCAATCTATGGAAAACTACTCAGTTGCAGATCACTGTATATCTGGCTCCAATAAAGTGTAGTCAAATTCAGTGTTCTGTCGTTTGCCACGGTTGTCAAACCGTTACATATCTGGCGGGTATCTGAGTGGGCACTCTCACTGGCTCTTGGTGACATGAACAGATTTGTTGATAATTGGCTTCACATAAGCTCGTATCCATTCCAGGTATCACCAGTAGCAATAGTGTCGCAATATAAGCACATTACCTTGATGATGAAGATAACACTCCTGGGAGTTAGAACTCAACTATCAATGGCAGAGGCAAAGGATGATGAGGCAGTTACGTATGTGAACTCCAAAGCAGGCTTCAGTAGTCTTAGGATTGTTAAGGGTGTAGATCATCTGAAATATAGTCAGCAATACGGACAGGGAGGAAGGACATCAATAACATACTATCTACGATAAGATCTATCTATAGATACCTATTGACCTCCTCAACCTGGAGGTTAAGCATTGACTTTGGTCCCGTGTATTACCTCTTAGTTCCGCATCGAAGTTAACGAGGATACTTCTCTTTCGAAGTCCAGAGTTGTACGTGCATTAATCAGTTCTATATCATGGATATATCTATCACCTTCTCATACTCGGGTATTCCTAGTACCTTCGTCAAAGCAAGTCGTTGATCAGGAAGTGGGCAAGACTATACTTGGAGTCAGAAGGAAGTCCAAGGATCAGCCTGATAGCGTGGTGATTCAGAAGATACTTCTGTTAGAATACTCTTGAGTCGGCACTACTCCTTCTGTTGACACGAAACTACTTTGCTGTGTCTTATAGACAAGTCGATACTTGGAGTCGTTGCATTCATGGACAGTCTTCAAGAATAAGTGCTGGGTGCTGGGACAATACTCTTGAGTCCAAAGGAAGTCTGAAGAATAGCACGATAGTGTGTTGGTTCAGAGGATCGTCTGAGTAGGAGACTTTTGAGTCGTGTACATCACTATACTGATAGCTTAAAACGATACTCTTGGGTCGATACTATCTATTGGAAGCAGAGAACAGGACAGTTACCATGTATCTCTTTGGGTGTTAATGCTTATACGCATCCTGAGTGAAGCCTGATTCATCGTCTTCTTGATCAGTCCGGAACTAATTAGGGGCTGTTATTGATTATGACCTACGGTGAATCTCCCAGTGTTACACTTGCTTGCTGATGACCGCGAAGTGCATCCTTGAGTTCCCTCGATCTTCCACTCCCAGTGCATCTTCAAACTTGCTTCCATCACTGCCTCCATGTGCATCTCTATGTTCATTCAATTGCCATCTTCAGGTGCACCTCGCACTTCTCCAGCACCAGCTGCAGCCAGTCCAGATATACTGTGTGTAGATGGATAGCTATATAGATACATTGATACATAGATGAGATTACAAAATGCATACATGAGTTTCAAAAAGCATTCAACAATAAGTAGTAACTACAATTTCCAGGTGCACCTGCAGTGTTCACAAAGAATATGTTGCTTTTCCCAGACAGCTCTATGGCCATTCCAGGTGCTCCCAAGCTTCTCGCCCATGCTGCAAGGTGTGTTGCCCATGATCCCGGGTTCATTGCCCGTGCTCCAAGGCTTGTCGCTGGTGCTGCCAAACACTCCCGGTGACGAAAACACGTTTTGCTGATGAAGGGATCCATGCCATAATATACAAATTCACTGTTCAGGGAGATGAGGACTCCACAAATGCAGATGGGATTTCAGTATAGTAGTGCCCACATTCGGAAGGAGGGATTTCTTCGTCTTACTGTTTATCTTCCTTTTCTTTTAGCACTCATGTTGATTGGCTGATTGCTTGGAATTTGGCCACAGCATTGGTTCTGCATCTCAAAGTGTGCTAACTTTCCATTTCCAAGCTCATGAATGTGGTGTATAGAATGAATATATTAGAAGGTAGGAGAAGAAAGAGTGAGTTTGCAGGGGAATCCACTCATCGTAATATATGTATCTAGTCGGGGTCTTAACCTTCAACATATCTCTGTGATTGACCACACTCCTAATTCTGCTAGAGGGAGAATTTGATCCAAATCTCTGTAATCGAAATCCTACTAGGCATACACTGAGATCTCTGTAATGTTAATGCTACCTGACCAAGACTTTCACCCAAATTACAATGACTTCAATTCCACTGGGCAAATACTTTTATCATGATATGTTTATTCCTGCTAAATACATTCCTTGATCTAGATCTCAACAATATAAATTTCACTAGATGAGCCCAATCTAGATTTTCATACCTATAGTTCTCCCAGAGGGGTCTTGTAGGCCGCTGGTAGTAACATACAAACCATTGAATAACAATCAGATACGATCTATACCGACGACATATACCCTACATGTATGGTAAGGAATGCCAACTGACAACATCTGAACATGATTCAAAAACTATATGAACCCAGGTAGCCAATGAAATACGATCCAAATAGCACATTAACAGCCCTAAAATACATGACAGGCAGACAAACCAAACAAAACCCCACAAATTGCCTTCCAAATAACATTGACAGTGGCCTGTAATATGTAACCATCAGAGAACCAAACAAACACCCTGCAGGCTATCATGCAATAAGAGTAATCCCAAAAGCACATGAACCAATTTGAAAGGCATCGTCTATTATACTAGCCAGAGGAGGTTCATCAACTGGTTGAATGCTGTTGGATGCAGTACACTAAAGACCCACCAAACTTAGGCCAGGAACCTATCAACATTGACATCCAACGCTGCTTATGGAAATACAAGGATGATCAGATTTAGGATACCTTCATCAGAGGTTGATTGAGGCGAAATTAAGATGTCAGAATGCTGCACATTCATAACCATGCCCTCATGAAGACATGACCGTGGAAGCCCACCAGCCAGACATTGTAGGCCAATATATCTTGTACCAGGTCACCCAACAGACTCATATCTGGCAATATGGGCTCCCAGCTAATCCAACATCACCACAGATAATCCAGAATCTGGATAGTATTGTTATCATCAGAGTGGTATCTGACCCAGATGCCAATATACATTGCATGGTAGTGCCAGATCATCCAACTTTGTGCCACCCATTTTGAAGAACAGTTGTGAGCATCATAATATCACAAATGGCCACCAACCATTCCACTTCAGTTATCTGCGACAGATGGAGCACAGAAGTGAAGAGGACAAACTGGAAGTGGACAAACTGGAAAAGTGCAAACAGGAAGAGGGCAAACTGCAAAAGAGCAAACTGAAAGAGGGCAAACCACAAGAGGGCAGACATTAAGAGGGCAAACCCCGAGAGTGCAAACCCCAAGAGGGCACACCGGAAGAGGGTATACCTCAAGAGGGCAATTCGAAAGTGGGCAAACCTGAGGAGGGTAAACCGAAAGATGGGAAATCCAAAGATGGCACACTGAAACAGGGCAAACTCAAAGAGGGAAAACGGGAGGATAACCAAATGGGCTTTCGACAACCGGACAAGTGGAATCTGAATAAGTGTAACCAGGAGCACTTGCACTGATGGGGGTGCAAACCCTGTGGAAGGGAGTGGCTGCAGGCCAATGATAGACACTGGGAGCAGAATCAACCATGGGAGTGCAAATCAAGAGTCAGCAGTCAAGGGTTCCAGTTGCCCAGAGGGTCCCAGTTGTCCAGAGGATTCCAGGTGTCCATAGAGTCCCAGTTGTCCACAGGGTCCGAGTTGCACAGAGAGTCCCAGATGGCCAGAGTGTCCAAGTTGTGTAGAGGTTCCGACATACCCACAGCGACAAATGTCTTTCAGAGTATGCTGGATGTTCTGAGTGCTTTGGTTGAGCAGAATATCCAGAGATCGTTGGATTCTTTGGGGTTGGCCTGGGGGTATCATCAGTCTTCTACCTTGTGTGCTAGCTCTTCATCGGCAAAATGTAAATCGGTCTGGAAGCCACAGGCAAACTTTCCAGACACTCTGGTCAATTCCACCAGTGCTCCTAAGTCATTCCTGATGCTCCCGGGCCCCCCTTGAGCTTAGTAAAGTGCTCTCAGACTCTTCAAGAGCATTCTCAGATACTCCTGAAAGCACCTGCAGTTATGGAGGTGCATTTAGGATGAGATGACACTTGACTTATAGGATAGTCAAATGTCAGAGCCGCTGAAACCTCTGGGAAGGTCTGCCAGAGACTTCAAGAGCTGCTTGAATTTCTGTGCTGTGCTGTGGGAGACTCTAAATTTGTTGTGTTATTCACACTGCGGTGGTACTCACGGTTCCATAACCACATGGTATTTTGTCCATCCTATCTGTCTTTGTTTGAGTCACCAGATTTGCTACATCATAATATGGCATGAATTATCTTTTTAAGTTTCTCTCTATGTATACATACGGTGAGTCAGGCTCCAGACGATACTTGAGAATCATTGGAGGAGCTCCTGGAGATGCCAATCAAGAGAAGTTGGAGGTAGACTAGAAGGTCATAATGGTGCAAGGGGTGCCCTTCGAGGCCATTGTGGTGGGCACACCCATTTCTCACCACCACCACTACCGCTCAGCTTGGCAGGGGGAAGCTGGGAGGGGGCATACAGAGTTGCAGGTATAATGGACATGGACTGAGTGATATGGGGGGTTGTTTGGAGATCGATGGAAAACGGAGATGGACTGAGCAACAAGGGGGCGTATGGTGATGCAGGGAGAAGTCAAATGGGCTGAGCGACAGGGAGCATAGGTTTGGGAGACCCCGGGGTAGATAGACCTCATCTCATCATACAACTATAGTCACACTCTTTCTTTCCCAGCTGTTGGTCACATTCACCCTTGTGAAGCTTCAATAGATCCACACACTGTGTGTGGTTCCTCATGCACTCTTGCCGAGCCTTCATAGATATACACAATTTGTGTAATTCCTCATGCACTCTTGTCGAGCCTTCACAGATACATGCAATGTGTATGGTTCCTTGACAGCTGGATAGGCTATCACATCCATTTCTCTCCCTACAGTCCTGGAACCAGAACAGCTCTGGTTCACAAATTCCCTTTGGATGTTGTGAGAGGTGCAGTGGAGCGTTGCTGATGGGCTGACTCTCCGTTTGCTCCATCGTGTCACCTCATGGTGATCGAGCAAGTGGAGAGATTGAATACCATGAAGAAGTGAGTTTGATCATGCATTTGGAGGCCATAATTGTGCGAAGTTGGAGGCGGTGATCTACACAGGTTGGAGATCCAGATGGAACCCATGATCAATCGAGATTGGTGCACCACATGGAGGTGGTTGATCAGGAGGCAGTAGATTGGAAGGGGGGTGTGACGGCAGCTGAGACCGTATTCATTCGGTAACTCGTAATCATGGCAATGTAGAGAGTTAAATAATATGTGGTCTGCCAAGAGATGAGAGATGAGAGATTAGGGACTGGTTGGGAGTGGGAGACAGTGGATCTTGGGGAGATGCAGTACTTAGTGTACACAGTACCCAGTGTATGCTGTGCTCAGCGTATGCAGTGCTAGGTTTATGCGGCGCTCGGTGTATGCAGTGCTCGGTTTACACAGTGCTCAGTTTATGCAGTCCTCGGTGTGTGCAGTGTGTGGTGTATGCTGTGCGCAGTGTATGCAGTACTCACTGTATAAAGCACTAAGTATATCCAGCACTGTGTGTATGCATGACACTGTGAATGCAGTACTAGGTGTCTGCAGTACTACGTGAATGAAGTGCTCGGTGTATGCAGTACTCAGTGTATGCAATACTTGGTGTACGCAGTATTCGGTGAATGCAATACTCGGTGTATGAAGTGCTCAGTGTATGCAGTACTCCGTGTATGCAGTGCTCGGTGTATGCAACACTCGGTGTATGCAGCGCTTGGTGTATGCAGTACTCAGTGTATGCAGTACTCGGTGAATGCAGTGCTCGGTGTATGCAGTACTCGGTGTATGCAGTTTTCCGTGTATGCAGTACTCGGTGTATGCAGTACTTGGTGAATGCAGTACTCGGTGTATGCAGTACTCGGTGTATGCACTACTCGGTGTATGCAGTACTCAATGTATGATGTACGCAGTGTATACAGTACTCAGTGTATGCAGCATCGGTTTATGCAATACTTGGTGTATGCAGTATTAGGTGTATGCTGCACTTGATGCTGACTCATGATCATGGCATGGAGAGACAGAGAGGGATGACTACATTTTGTATTCTTAGGTGTTGGTGGAGTTGAGGATGAGACAGAGACAGATGACAGAAATTGGGAGAAATCTTCATCACATGCTGGGAGATAAGAGAATTTTGTGTGCAAGTGAATTCATGATTCCCAAAATGCCAGTTATGAGCCCCAATCTGACCGGCAAGAATTCCAATACTAGGTTGTCTAAACCCAATTAGGTAAGTGGTACCCCTGATTTCTCATATCCACTCATATCCTCCATGTCATTCTCATCTTCATCCCCATCTCTCTTTCTTATCCACCACTCTATCATCACCCCACAACACAAAGTCATGTTATTGCTCTCTATCTCTCCATGCCATGAATATGAGTTAACACCAAGTACAGCATACACCAAATAGAGCATCAAGCCAAGATTGTCTGTTTTCCCTTCATTCTCACGATTATAAGTTGACCCCTGAAAGTAGCTTTAGCCTCTGGCGTGCCTCCCTACAGATTGACTGTCACGAGCCAGCTCTCAATAAGTGCTTCAAAGGTAATGTCTTCTGCTCATATTGCAATGGTTGTGAGGTGACTAACCGATAAATAGAGTCTAGGCACCCATCACACCTGCCATCGACAGCCTCCAGATCAACTACCTCGAACAGTTACTCCAATCTCACTCGATGTTGGGCTCGAAGTGCATCTCCACACTAGCTCGAGCATGAGCTTAGGGTGCATCTCTAAGTTCTCTCCATCAGGGCCTCCAAGTGTATATCCATACCTGCTAGGTTACAGTCTTCAAAATTGCACCATCATAGCTTCCAAGTACATTTCCAATCTCACTCTATCATGGCCTTGGAGTGCATCTATCAGTTCACTCGATTATGACCACCAAGTGTATCTGTAAAGTCGCTCCATCACGGCCTCCATGTTTGCACAATGATGGCCTCCAAGTGCATCTTCAATCTCATTTGATGATGCGCTCCATGTGCATATGTATCTTTCCATGATTATGGCAGTGAAGTATCTCGAAGTTCACTCAATCGTCATGTTCAGATACACCTCCAATTCCTCTCATGCACTGCCTGCAGCCGGTCCAGATATACCATGTGTATCTGGGTAGCTATATCGATACATAGATACATAGATCCATAGATACATAGATACATAGATGCATAGATACATAGATACATAGATACATAGATACATAGATACATTATAAGTATATAGATACTGGGTGTCATTATATGCAGTCATCAAGAAGCATTCTCATTGTTTGACTGGTGGTATGTACCTTATTGTACCATGCATCACTGTCCAAATCCACAATTTACCTCCAAATTAAGTACACAAGTTTTGGTCTGATCACAAAGTGTTCTATACATGAAATGTGCACAACTATACATACTTTCACCTGGCGCTCTCCAATTTATAATATCTACAATATTTGTTGTGTTGCTGTAGATTTAGCTGAAAACAATGCTAAAAATGGACCATTTCGCACAACAGAACAATGGATATTGGAGATACTGTTGATTGGATTCAGAGAGGTGAAAGCATGCATAGTTATGAACATTTCATGTATAGAACATATTGTGATCAGACCAAAACTTGTGGACTTAATTGGGAGGGAAATTGCAGATTTCGCAATTTTTGGCGCCTCACCTGAGGTATCACTTGCTCAGCCTTGCTTCACTAGGTTGGCCTCGCTACCCTTGCTCAGCCTGCACTTATTCAGCCGTCCTACACCAGCTCAGGATAGAGTGTATAATTGGTGCATGATTGGTAGGTAATCTGTTTTGTATATATATGTTGGCTAGCCCCAAAGAATATACATTGTACACTATTCACTATACAACTTGATAATATAGCAGTGAGGAATATAACCAAAGTTCTATTAAGTAGCAATATATATACACCAGGGAAAATAACTGTATGTAATGCACATGTGGTACTTTGGGGTTCTTTTGACCTCTGTATTAACAAAATTTCAATGATACACATGGACTATGTTTGCTTGATACTATACATTATATTTTATTTAACTAACTAGAAATCTATCGGCACATAAGCACTTCATTGCATGCTCCTACATATTCTCTCAAACATACTGTCAATTGCTCTGAAATGTACAATATCATCCTGATTATAATAGATTCTCAAGTTAGCTGCAATGTTATGGCTCCAACTGATGTGTCCAGAGCCTGATGACAAACCCTTTAGATAGTCAGCTCGCTATGAGTCAAACATTATTAGTGGCAATTATATCTTTAGTCAACTCTACAATGTTGACATCTATATTTGCAACTGTATCTACTCATATATCTTCATTTGAGTCCATATTGTGGCATAAGCTATTATACAAGCTGTCAAGACAATTCTAAGGATGCTTTGAGTATACAATTAAGTATACTCCTGAGCATGCTCTAAAGAATACACTAAATATCACCTAATCAAACACATCCATCCTGCATGAATGTAGACTCCAAAGTAAGTCTCCCGGATACTTCACAGTATATCTATAATTACATGCGGTAGTGGAACCTCTGTTTCTGCTCCTCAGAATACCTTGAAGTATACATTCAAGTGTACAACGAAGCTTGCTTCCAAAAACTCACCTGAGTATGCTTCTAGATATATATCTAAATGCACTCCTTTGTGGCCTACCCACAAGCATAATTGAACAGTTCTCAGTAAGCATCCATCAAGCTCCAAGGTATTCCACTGATTGTATATCCTCAAGAAACACCCTTATTTGGTCCACAGGAGACACTAGTATATTATATCAACTTGACATTCCAGTATGGTTCTACATACCCTCTTAAACATGCTCAAAATTAGACTTCTTTTTTATACCATAGCATACTTCTTGCCTACCTTAATCACCCCCATTTAAACTTTCAAAATGCTCCCAAGTGTACCTCTGAGTACACTTCTATATAGAGCGATAAGTCAAGAATATGATAAATTAACAGTATAAGATATATTCTAGAGTGTATAGAAATCAATATATGATACTATTTAGAATGTCACCAATATTATATGTCAAATTGCAAAACAATACATATGCAGATTGTTCTCAGAGGCTGATGCCATTACCAATACAAATACCAAAACCAACTACAAAAACAATACCTGAAGTACTGAAATTTAATGTACCTTGTGGTACTTGGTATCATAATATGATTTGAAAGACAATATAATACAAATGACTATCAGATAAAATACAAAGTAATTAACAACATACCATCTACTGACAATGTCACCTTCTGGTTTCCATAATACTGACAGATTGACATGATACTGACTGATTTATACACTGAGAATTATATAGAATATAAAATACTGTCAAATTTACAACAAAAGCTGAGCTGATAGATTGTGGCATAGCCAGAGATCGTGCTGAAAGTAATGCCATGTATTCAATCGGAGCTTCTAAGTTGGCTATATGTGTACATTGTAAGATTCTGGCAGATGAATTGGCCTTGCAATGATTATTCCGAGTATTGGCTTTTTGGAAAATATCTTTGTTCATAGAAAGGAGTCAATATGTACGATAGGTATATTATGGGTGGAGAATGTTTTTTGAATACATATCATCGCTACATCTCCAATATTAGACTGTACATACATTGTATATACTATGTACCCATACTATAACTATATTTACTTACCATAATACTCCTTCACGGTGTAATTATTATTCATTATATTCAAATTTTTGCTATACTCACACAAGCTCAATAGCAATCTTTACCAGACAGTACCAATTCCAGTGTAAACAAACTATAAACAGGATTGATATTTGGTGAGTGGTACCCACTGTCATTGACATGAACCTAACTGAACTCTTCTGTGTAGAGCCAACAGCCAGATGCTAGACACAGAGCCAATAACATGTAAACTAGAGACACTATCATCCAAGTGTAGAGGCATACTATAAAAGTAAAGCACAAATTATACTGGTAAGCCAAAATTGCTCCAAAAGGGCATAATCCAACAGCAGCTAACCACCTCATCTACCTTCCTCTGAAACTCTTCTTCTTCCCATGGTGAGATATAATATGCTGAGCAGAATGGTGATTTGCCATTCAGGATCTGTTGGAAGTGTAATGCAATCACCATGGTAGTGCACCTTGATCAAAAAGGCCAATTTCAACTGGTGAGTCTATATGTTTGTAAGCTCCGTCTTCTCTATGATGTGAATCTACATGACTGTGGGCTGCTCTGCTATTTCTTCATCGATGTCCAAGGGGCCTTTGCCAGGCAAGTTGTGCACTCAGCGATTCTCTCTAACCTCCCATAGAATATCGGCAATCCATAATTTGTTGGTGTCATGGTCAACATAATATTGGTGCTTGATATCATGTATCCATCTTTTGCCTAGCGAGATATCGAAGTCGTTGATGTCAGAGACTGCAAATTCTGCCTCATACACATATGACACACCAAGTCGTATTTTCAATTTGACTCATTGGCACTGCTCCATGCCATCCTCTGTATTAACATTGGCCATCTCCACAATCAACCATCCTGCATCCTTTGTACTCAGTGCTGCCCCTTGGCATTTTGGGTCATCAATGATCATCCAACCCACATTGTTCTCTGACGCACTATCATCCTTCACTACTCTTACCTTTTTGATGCTCAACCATCCTCCTGTAGTTTGGTATCATGTTTTTCCTTCGAACCTTAGTAGATTGACCACTGAGTCATCTAGTTTACAAACTTTGAAGTGGTGGTAATGGGTGAAAAACTTGAATTGACTATCTGGCACCCATTTGCAACCCATTTTCGATGATACTGTACATAATGATGTGTTTATGGAAGGGGCAACCTCAGCTACTGACCTCCTTTGCGATTTCCTGCATCAGAGTCTGAGTCTGAGCAACTAGCCAGCTCGCTCTCCTCCTCACTGTCCGGCTCCTGCTTAGCCTCTTTCTTCTTGGCAAGCTGTCCTGACTCTTTTCCAGTGCATTATGCACCTCCCAGTTTCTTGTACTGGTGTGGGCATCCAGATTTGGCTTGTGGGAATCTTTACCAACCACAGCTTGTTCGAGTAGCTACTTCATCAAGTCGCCATTTGGGCAATTGCAACAGATATGAACATCCTGGCCACATATATAGCAGGTTATACCATCGTCTTTGGCCGTGTCAGCTGTGCCAGATGTACCACCTGTCTTGGAGTCCATTTTCCTGGATGAAGCTATCATAGTTGTGTCAGTATTTGCACTGGAGTGATTTCCTGGATGAGACTTGTAGTGAGACGTGTCCAACTTAGTAAGGTGCTCCATTTGTTGCGTGAGGGTTAGAGCGCTATCATGCATGGGACACCTGGAAAAATGAGCTTACGCAATGCGTAACTCATAGAGAAGCTGTTTTTGGGACGGTATTTCATAGCATATTTGATACGTGGCACTATGAATGTCCAATGAACATACAGGTTGACTAGATTACTATGATCTGCATGCGATTTTGTGCGCTGGATACTACACATCACACTGCATACAACAAACTTGAAAGCAAGCTGCCAGATGCACTTCATTGCAAGCTCCCAAGTACACTCCTGATTGCACTCAATTGCACACTCCCAGCCAGCTTGACTGTACACTCCCAATTGCTCTCGATGGCACACTCCCAGCCTGCTTGACTTACGCTCTCAAGTAAGCTCTCAAGACACTCTCTAGTACACTCCCGGGCATGCTCTCAAGGACGTTCCCAAGTGCACTCGATGGCACACTCCCAGCCTGCTTGACTGTACACTCCCAAGTCAGATCTCAAGACACTCTGAAGCATACTCCCAAGCACGCTCTGAAATACACTCCCAATTGCACTTGACAACACCTCCCAGCCTGCTTGACAGTAGGCTCCTAAGGAAGCTCTGGAGCAGCTCTCATGCACACTCCCGAGAACGCTCTCAACGACGCTCCCAATTGCACTCAATGGCACACTCCCAGCCTGCTTCAATATACGCTCATAAGTAAGCTCTCGAGACGCTCTCAAGCACACTCCCGAGCATGCTCTCAAGGACGCTACCAATTGCACTTGATGACACTCCCAGCCTGATTGACTGGACGCTCCCAAGTACGCTCTCAAGATGCTCTCAACCACACTCCCGAGAACGCTCTCAAACACACTCCCAATTGCACTCGATGGCACACTCCCAGCCTGCTTCACTGTACGCTGCCATGTAAGCTCCCAAGATGCTTTCAAGCACACTCCTGAGCACGCTCTCAAGTACACTCCCATTTGCACTTGATGACACACTCCCAGCCTGCTCGACTGTACGCTCCCAAGTAAGCTCTCAAGACACTCCCAAGAACACCTCCAAGTACCCACCGAAGTGCACCTCTGAGTTGCCCTCATATACACTCCTGAGTGCACTCCCAATTACACTTGATAGTACACTCTCAGCCTACTTGGCTCTATGCTTTCAAGTACACTCTCCAGAGGGAATCTCACCTGATTATGCTCCCACGTATGCTCCTGCATGCTCGATCAAGAGACTTGCTAAATTGCAGACGCCAAGCACTGGGATGGGTGAGCCTGGTAGCGTATGGCGGGCAGTGTTTGATGTGCGGTGGGTGGCGTGTGGCATGCGGCATGTGGCAGGTGGCAGGCAGTGTATGTTAGCCGAAATCATGATGTTGGTCGATATGGTAGTCTGAACCATATCTTTAGCACAGCCAACATGACAAGATCTTACAATGCCTTATGGTCATGGTGTTGAAAAGTACAGGCTAAGACTCTGCACAAAATGTAGACAATTGGATCTCGGGGAGAGCAGATCTTCAACTCAGTTCTCTCAGGGGACTCTGCAGCCAGTTTCCAGTCGATTGTGGGAGTATGCATACGCATTTGGTTCGGGGCTGATGGTGATGATGGTGCTGGTGCTGGTGCTGGTGCTGGTGCTGGTGCTGGTGCTGGTGGTGGTGATGGTGATGGTGGTGGTGATGGTGATGGTGGTGGTGATGGTGATGGTGATGGTGATGGTGATGGTGATGGTGATGTTACCAAAAGCACTTAGTCAAGTAGGTTGGCTACGTCAACATCAATGTCAAAGCATCAACAGACTTAAGCCTACTATTGGCCAAACCATCCACAAACTCAGAGTTCAATCGGCCCAAAGATTCCCCTGGAAACGCTACTTCTGCCGAAGATCGGCTCTCTCAAGCGTGGCTCTGAAGCAGGCTCCAAAGCAGGCTCTTATCTACGCTCTCAAGTAGGCTCTCAATCACGCTCTCAATCCGGCTATACCAGACTCTCAAGTGGGCTCGGAAGTGGCCACGCAAGATGCTCTCAATGAGTTTGTTAGCACCAGCGAAGCCTACCGGTAGTCAAGGGTGGCTGAGGTTTGTCAACTGCCAGCTGTATATAGTCCCATAGTCCCCGGCGCAGATGTCTATGAACCGACGATGGATGGCTATAGACTGCGAGTTGCCCAGGGGTCCACGGGAAGCCTCCTATGAGCTGCACATGTGCAAGTCTAACCATGGAACAGTCTATAGTCGATTTGCTCTTTTGCCAATGCAATATAATGAACCGAGTCATCATATACTGCCTGGTTGTCGTGTTCGATCTTATACGCATAAGAATTGTCTAACTTTTCTGCTTGCTCAGGCTGCTGTGGGTCCAACTTCGAATGGAGGCGACGGAACCACATGTTCAACTCTGTGCCACCTTCTGACTTCTGTAGGCTCAGATCCTTCCGTATGCGGTTGTCCAGGTCCAACGTGTTGGACAGAATAGACTTAACTATCCACTCCATGCAAAGGTTAGACCATTCAATGGGCATACTTATTGGGAAACGTTGCATGTCACAGACTGCTAGATCGCCTTTCACACGTAATTCCGCTTACCCACCCCAACCGATTTTACCAACCCATCCAATGGCCTGAGCTGCATTCTTGATGTGTTGTTCCAAAGCCAAAAGGAATGTGCTGATATGTTCCAAAGTTCCTTTCCACTCATATGCTGGAAGGTTAGATGACACGACGGAGAAGCCACTGCGTCCAGATGGGCCAGGGGACGGTTCCGAGGAGCCATGGATTACAATTAAGCCTGGGATCAGTTCGGACAACCGATGGATCTGAGAGGAGCCTGTGGGCAGTTATGAGGTTTTTTGCCCCAGAGTCCCATGCACTTGGTCAGTCATTAGTCATTGTATCACTTATTGAAATGCTCGAAACCCTGATTGTAGGCTGCTTTTCCTCGATGAGAGGTCGTTTACCATGTGCAGCAGCATGTGTTTGTGCAGCCAGAGCTGTGCAAAGTATGTATGTTGGTGATCATAATGTATTTGGCCATGTAGCGGCCACAGCTTATGTATATTATCCACTGCCTGCCCCCAAATTCCCAATTACTTTGTTGGGGATTTCAGCCACTTCACAACATTGTGAAACCGGCACCCTTTTTAATGTCTGGGTACTATCCCCTTTTTGCTGCAATGCAGACCTCCCTGTGACACTACCCAGATCTCTAACAGGCTACACTGGAACCCCTCCACTGGAGACAAGCTGGTTTCCACATCTATCTAAATTTATTGATCCCCATTCCTTCAAATCTGTTTACCCCACATAGACATAGCACTATCAAGAATTCCACCTTAATGGCCACCCAGCATTTCATATGAAGTTATTGCAGGGGAATGCCCCAACCGAGATTGAAATCTCCAGACCTCATACACAGCACACTGATGATTATCCGGCTAAGCACTGGTCGGTGAGCAGATGTTTATGGCGAAACTCTTATTCATACTACCAGCACATGACAAATGGGTGTTGTCCATCATCATCGTTCAGAGTGTTTGAGTAGTGTGCGCTGCACTCAGACCCACCTGCATTGAACTGGTCATACTTTTGTAGTTTAAGGTTATATTATCCATATCATGTCGAATTGCTTTGATATCTGGCATACAACATCTCGAGCAGGCGAGTTGAATCTGGGATTACCGGTCAGTGTCAATGCTGAGTAGCATTGAACAGTATAATCGAAGCAATATAATTGCTGCCCAGGGGACAAAGAGACCCAGATGGAGAAACGAACTGGAGATGAAGCCAAAGTATGACGCCGCACCCCCCAAAATTGCGGAAAGCTTGTCAAAACCAGGTGGGGAGGTGTGTTGTTGAAGTTGTGCAAGCTGTGTGAGGTCTGTCTGTTCTGTTACCTCCAGTTTCGACTTACACTTGTGGAGCTGCCTCTACAACCTAGCAGAGCACCAATACATGACCTGGAGCACTTCCTCCAACCACTCAATCTCTTGGTGCGCAGCCGCTAACTCCTTGCTCAGAGCATCTTCGATGGGCTCAGTAGCCCTCAATTCCTTGCCTGTAGTTGCCAAGTTTTGCTGAGATCACAAATCTTGGCAAATTTCTCTGCTTGTTTGAGGCTCTCCCACAGGTTCGCATTGATCATCTCTAGTTGGGCTTCTTCCATATTCCTGACTCAGTTAATCACTTTGTCCCACAAGGGCTCAGGGCTATAGTCGATGACATTCACTAAGTTTGGGACATATTGTGTTGTGCAATGTTCTGTATGTTGGAATCCCATGGTGGCTGAGGTCTGGAACCTGCTGCTACATGTAGTTGACTTGGCATTCTCCATACTGTCAGTGAAAGAGACATCTTCAAATAGTGTGCACTGTGGGCATACTGTGTGTTGTGCATAGCAGTAAGTTTCACGAAGCCAGAGGACTCATGTGATGTCTCTGAGCTGCCAACCTTCCACTGGTTGGAACATAAACGAACTTAGTCAGCCATTGTGCTTTGTGTCTCAATTGCATCTGATACTCATCAGGTGGTCAGAAGTCGAGTATTGCAACCGATATGGGTGAATAACTTCTGTGTACAGGTAGAAATAAATGGTATTGATGAGCAAGCTGACATTTCGCCAGAACTAACTACTACATGAGCCATCCACAATGCCGCAGCAATGCTGCAGAGCTGCACCTTAGCTTTACTATAGCCATCCACCTACCTCAAGTTGAAAATGGGAGAAAATTTGAAGATATAATTGATAGACATGAGGTGAGCTACAGGGATGGAATTTACAGTGCACATAATTAGACCGGGTAATATAATTGCTGCTATCTGTATTAATGTTTGATATACCCAACTCCTAATCAGTATACATAGAGTTTGGAAGGTACCAAAGAGGGTGGAAGAGTGGAGGGAGAGGAGGACGGTGGGAAAGAGAATGGTGCTTGTATTAATGTAAGTTCTGATTCAAAGAATAGAATTGATAATGTTCTACAGATAAATATTCATTCAATGCTTGCTTTGCTGTTTATTACCTAACATTGCGATGAATTTCAGAAGAACTGGAGTATGAGCACACCTGCCCAGCTTATCTCAGACCAACTGAAAGAGATCATTAAGGTCAAAATGAAAACAGGCAATGGTGAAAGAGAGGCACAGCAAAAAGTGGAGGAAGGTGAGAAGGTCATCAATCCAGATAATACCAGTTCAATACTAGACACAGTTCTCAATACATTAAACAACAAATTTGCACCAAAGTGTGTTGATGAGGTGGTCAGATTGCTAAATGCCCATCCAATTTGTCAATCAAGAACTGACTGAGTTTCTGCTAACAATTATTCAATTACAGCACTGCCTAGAAACATATTAATGGTGCACCTGCTTTAGGCACACTGGTTAGTTATGAGGAGATGGGTTTGGGATTTCGATATGCAAGAAATACTTGTGGCAGATGAAATGGGTCTGGGCATGACTTTGACCACAGTGGCAGTGGCTAAGATATGCAAATTACCAACTGAGAAGGTTCTTAAGGTGTTGCCGTTGTTGATATTATTAGTGAATGCATTTGAGCAGGTGGTGAAAATGGTGCAGAATGACAATCCTGGGATGATCGGTGATGAATGAGAGTGGTATCCAATGCTGATACTGAATACAGTGCCCCACCTCCATTTAGAAATCCCAGAAACTCCACCTCTGAGAAATCCAGCGGTTACATCAGCACTTTAACCAATACTGTTGGTCCCAATGCATGGAGTAGCAGAGATATTCAGGAGTGTCATCAAGGTAATGACATATGGGACTGATACGAAACTGCCGAACTTGGTGGATGCAGACACTCCGAATCTCACCAAGAATGATCCGAACACCAGTATAGACAAGCCACAAACCTAATGACATGTCCTCCATTTGTCATCTGAGACTGTAACATCAAGAGCGAAACAATCAAGCAATGGCCAGCTCTCATACTAGTCCCGGAGTGTTGGACTTTTTGATCAGTCCCATTAGTGCAATACGCAAAATAGTATTGGCTGGCAAATTTCGATCAAAGCGAGAATTGGAAGCAACCTCCATGTCACAGCTATGCTCGAATTCCATTCACTGTATGACTGGTGTTACCAAACAATGTGGCTACTATCAGGTCAGTCTAAAGATCCAGATGATGATAATGCGATGGAACTGCTCAGTGCACAGGCACTTCATTCCACTGTGAACTGATTAATCCATGCTATCAGGACAAAAGATGAAATGGTTCAACATGATGTGACACACTGTATGATCCGGATTGCAAAGCATTGGTCGATAAAGAGGTGAGCAGAACTGAATGATATGAATGGAATACAACTTGGTCGCTTACCAAAGGAGAATGCACAACTTGTTGATCTTGTGTGAACTGAGAAGAAGCAAAGAAAGCCGAAGACCCTTGTGTGAAGATACACTTCACAAAGTGCTTGAGGAGCAAGGAGAGTTCATAGATCGCAGCAAGCGTGTACTTGGTTAGTGTTGGATGTAACTGCTGATCGTAATGATTGTGCAAGACAATAGTATAGGGAATGTCTACTTGCAACCCTCATGGAAACTTCGAATCTCCAATGGCTGAGAGAGACATATCTGCCAATCCTAATCAACATACCTGCAGAGTACCCTAAACCTGATATAGATGAGACAGAAAGTGAGACACACTGTTCCAAAAAGAGCAACATGTCAATGTGTTCCCCGGTGCATCTCCACACAAAAATGTGGTGTTTCCTTGTCCTTATCCTGGACCTGTTCATCATTCAAAGGGTGGCTGACAGAGAACTCTCTGGATCATGCGGATATGTTAACCATTAATGCCGGAATAGGCAATCATGAACGTATGGAAATGCAGCTGAAACTCAATGATTCATGAGATCCATCTGTATTGGTAACTACAACCGAAGAGGACTTGACAGACCATAATGTTATTGAAACAAACAATGTACTAATAACACAGAGATTCTAGGTACTGAATGAGCTGTGGCCGACATTTGCACCCATTGCCTGGATAGGGCAAAACAGAGTTCCCCCATCATGGTTACCGAATATGTGCCCCAGTGGCTATGATAACTGCACAACTGATCTCCATCAACACTCTATAGTCGCGCATATGGGAGTCCTACAGGGTTTGCCAAGTTGACTGAACATTACAAGACTGATTATTTACTGCAATCTGGAGTCTCGTAAGGACCATATGAACTGGCTGACAGATATTGCAGACACAGAGCAGTCAGATAAATCATCATCATGAAATGTTGGTACAATGAAATCATGGTATGCCTCGTTTGACATTCAACTAACCTACTCTTCTCAACTGATACACACAGTCCAAACAGGTCATTTGTAAGACACACTCCATGGCATAAATCAATCATGTCTTTCTATCATTTTGAAGTAAACTAAGTTCTGATGTCGAAATTGTTGTTTCTTGAATCAGGATTGGTTAAAGTTGGATTACATTGGTATTTTGTATTATTATCAATGACAAATATGAGATGAAGTAAAGTGATAAGCCAAAATTACAAGTTCCAGACTAGCCTCATCTAAGTACAATTGGCCTTATTCAACTTAAGAGATACCATTCAGCCAAGTGGTTGGAAAATTTATTCAATGGCGAACGTGGGATGTGTTGGAAACCCGAGGCAAGGTACTAATTTTAAAGTCAACTGATGGTGAAAGCATATATCAACCACCTTCAAGTGCACCGGAAAATGATCAGCATATGTCCTGTGTCTCGGAATAACAGATTGAGTACTGCATATTTGCCTATCACATTTTTCACTACAGTCAGCCTATATGATATTTTGTAGCAATGTCACAGTATGAGACATGACTCGTGTATTCATCGTAAAGCTGCATCTTCTGCCAGAATATGATCAATCTTTAAGTGCACTGGAGCATCCTTGGCTGAGGTCTTGAGTTTCCTTATGACAGATCGCACAATGCATATATGCCAATCCCATTTGGCAATCAATACAATCTCCACGTTAATCAGTACCTGCGTTGGAATATGATACAGCTCACATATCTGTTCCAAAGCCACAACTTTTGCTGGCATATACTAGATGTTCAGCTACACCTCAGATCCGCATCCCAGAGTGTGAGATGATGAGAAACAGCACACTGAATAATTGCTTTGGTGCCGGGATTGCTTGGGGGAATTTCGTTGCCTAGGGTGTAACTTCAGGAACACCTGCGATCGGCAATCAGGTCATGTATGAGGTTCTCGATGTATGTGGTGCCACCATGCACATGTTGCAGTTCATTATGGATGTATCACTCCAGCCCAGGTACCCCTCAGAGCGACAAATATGCCACCGAAACGGATGTACCCAGTTCCAGTGTGGCTTGAATATTGTAGTGTACTTCATTCTCATTATGTTTTCTTTGACTGTAAATCAGAAGAAGCAGCGCGCACAGATCGTCAACAATCCAGACAGTTCACATTCAGGTGCCGGTGACTCATCACACTTGGCCGCTGCTAATCCATAGATCTATGCTTGATCAGTATATTCAAGGCCACTGCTAAAATACGTTGACTGTTAAGCTCTGTGTCAACTGTCAGCACGAGGAATGTAGCCACTGCACACTGAACCACAAATGATCAGCCATTGCCAATTGGTAACCTCACTTCACTTGATATTGACTAAGGAGTATGTTTGGATCTATGCATTCAAATCCCAAATTGGCTTGTACAAGTTCAGGCTCTGTCAAATGAACTGGAGCTTGAGAGCAAGAAACTCCAAAGACAGATTCATCATAGCAACTCTTCAGATGGCCGGCAACTCCGGCTTACCATGTAGTGCACATACTCAACAAAGTCTAACTTCATGATACTTCTAGTACAGACTGAACTGGATTCTGACCAAATGTATGATTGGCCTGCCAAATCTGATATCAGAAAATAGATGATGTGAACCAATATCAATCAAGATGCAGTTCAAAGTGAGAGAATCTTGAAAGCTCGAGTCAAGAAAACACAGCTTTGCAGAGTGCAATTGACTGTCAGAGTAAGGCGAGCCTGCAATCCCAGCCATTGAATTCTACGTAACTATTCAAACCTCAGTGCACCTCTGTTCCCTGGAACTTCCATCCAATTATTCCTCTGCCTTCTGTGTAATGACATTTCACTATGCATTCATACCATTGTATATAGCTTTCAACCCTAACATTTGTATTAAGTTAATATTGTAGTAGTAGTGAGGCTCATAATGAATGAGTGAATGTGTGATTAATGATGTGTAGATCACTTGGTATTAGGTGAAACATCAAAATGTGAGTTTGTATTTCTGACCCATTTCTTAACAATCTTGACATTGATGAGTGCTTGAATCAATAAGATTATCCCTGAATTATCCAGCATACCTTACCATTCTCTCTCTTACTCTGTATATCTTCTTTGGGTAACAAATTCTCTCCCTCCACCAGTAACTGCAACATTATTGTGAAGGTTCATCTACGGACATGGCCCACATGAACACATGAAAGGGAAGCTATGCTTATTATATTGCCTTATAGACTGCTAAGATAGCTGCAGTATTCTATTTCAACACAATATCATAAACATAAACGTGTCCTTCTGGCAGATGAACCTCATATGCCGATTCATATCTCACCTCTGTCAATAACACACAAAATATGAACTGTTTGTACTCAACCATCACTTCCAAGGTCTCAAATCTATCGTGGTCTTCACATTGTCAATGCCACAACAATTGTATGGCATGCAGTCACCTCAAATGTTCGAACTTTTGTGTATAATCACTTCATTTGGAGGAGTCATATGCTGGGGCACATGTTCTTATTCTGGTTCTCAGTGCTCCATCATTTGGCCAGCACCAAGAGCCAGTCAATATTCTAAACAATGTTGATGTCATGAGATTTCTTCCAGTGCACTGGATTAAACTAACCTCTAATTCTGGCATCTATACACATTATTGTTGATATGGTGCTAACATTCAACATTAGGAATCCATCTATTCTGGCACACCTGACAACATCCTCAATTGCAGCACCAGACTACCATCCATGAGATAAATATGAACACATGATGTCATCATGCATGAACTTGTTTAATCAGGGACTCAAATTGCATCCTCCTCAATCATTATAACTTCTTGCCCCATTTTTTGTCATATACTGTTGCACTGAATCTTATATTCAATGCTTTCATTGTCTTCTACATTCCCCAACTCTCTATCTTCAATTCACCAAATAAATCCTATACCTAACCAGGTGGTGAATCACTATTCCCAAAAGAATCAAGTAGCACACCTTGAGAGAGCACTTGTCTGCAGGAAACCAGCCAATCATCACTGTCCATCAAATGTTTGCCTTCCAATCATCTGCCTTCATGTATCGTAATAAAGATGACTAATGTCCCCAATGACATTAATGTTGTGGGATGACGATACTGATCAAGAGATCAATGTTGACAAACGTAAGGACAGTGGAGATGGCACATTGTCATCATATATTGAAGAAGACCGATTGGATGATCATCAATGGGAGGTTCTACTTCTACGGCAGGTACTGCGTGAGAAGGCATTACTAACAACAAGGTTTCCACTGCCAAAGCAGCAGAGGAGTGCTGTATTGTCATTTAATGCCCTCCACTTCCAAATTCCCAAAATTCAGCTCAGGCAATGCCACCACCACTGTTCACATGCTAATAGTCAACCTTCCTCCACACCTTTGCTGAGCCTCATGGTGCAACCACCCAGGTGCTCCCACTACTCAAGTCCATTGGAGACAAGGATATTGCACAACCAAAGGCCAGTAGATATCAGAATATTCACCAACACCAAATGGCTACGTTGAAGGTAGCGAAACACTTCATGGAGGCAATCACATTGCAGATCACTTCTAGGCCAATATTATCGGATGAGAAGTACTCGATGGTTGTTAAAGCTCAAAAACTAGCCATTGAAGCTCCGGATCATCAGTGGGCATTTGCTGGTGCTCCAGCAGATACACGATCTTTGTGTCAATTGCCTGGTCGATCATGTCTCAAAATCAATTGGCAAACCTGAGAAGCTGTAAATCTTGAATTCTGTTGTTATCGTCTCCATCGGACTTACAATGTTGACTAGACTCCAAATTATATACAGTTAAAACTGACGATTAGTACCATCTGACGATGCATGGCAGATTGGGTTCATCTACCTCATCTACATGGTCATGAGTGTGATTTGGGCCTTGAGACTGAGCTTTGGATCAAGGTTAAGGAGCTCCTGTTTGATAATACTTTACTCTCAAAGGTTAAGGATGATAAGAAATCATGGTACACCTGAATGGCAGTTCTGGGTTTATTCTAGCATCAATTCTTCTTCACCATCAATGGCTTCGGGCGCCAGTGTACTACATTCCAATTCTTCAAACCTCTCGCTCTGCAGACTTTAGCGCTGCTGGCCACAGCGCTTCATTATGTCCTTTCTGAATGGACAGATGGAAAGAAGGCAATGGTTATATTTTCTCAAGACGAATATCGAGGTATATTGTGCCCTACCCCAGTGATCAAGCTGACCCTGGAGGCCACTGCTCACATCATTTGCAGTGTAAGGGGGTAACTTCATACCCTCCCATTTTTGCAGCTCATCTTGGATAGGTAATCCTCAAGTCCCCATCCCCACTTCTAGGCTGAGCATGGCTCTGCTTGATTTCATTCCACTCTCAATTCTGCCTCTTTCTGCGCTCCTGCACTGAACTGGGTGCTACTTAATCCCTGCCCACCCTCCTGTAATTGATACCACACTTCTTACTCCCAATCCACTTTTCGGTGCTCTTCCACTGAGATGTGCATGGCTTCCTCCCTGTTTGTCCTCCTATAATTCACTCCCTGCTTCTCACCCCCCCTTCTTGGCGCACCTCTACTGGGATGCACTCTTCTCAACTGTAGTCTGTGCATTTCGGCCTGGATTAGTGCTATTCTATTTCTTTCCATGCTCCTCCATCACCTTTTGGGTACTATTTCCTTTCCACCAAGAACACCAAACATGCTTCTCCTCTCTTCCTGGAAATTGCTCGCCGGTTTACCCGAATATATCATTCCCTTTCAAATCCCGTTTAGTTTCACAGCTATCCATTATCTCATTTCACCTTGGTTAGATATCACAAGTGGAACCAAATGACATTGAAATTCAATTTCACCCACTTGCCAGATACAAACCATCCCCAAATTCAGAGAGAGCCTCCAGCTTTGTTACAGAATTATGAAAATGTAGTTCCTGCCTTCGTGGCCCCTGATGAGATAGGGGATGTAGTCAATGACATTGACTGCATGTCTGATTGGTACCATTGAATCTCGGAGTCCGGCTATTGTTTCGGTGTACCTGGTTTTCTTTTTAATCACTCATCTTCTTCTGTTGTTTCTTACAGTAGCGATGTAAAAATTGAATGTTGAGGATATTAGCTAGTATTAGTACAATTGAGAAATAAGAATAATTTAGACATAATTATGAACAGTAATGTATGCATCATATTGGCCATAGAGGGTAAACGATTGCTCATGTGTATCTGGAGAGTCTCATATTACACCTCAAGACCTCCCAATAAATATTCATAAAACCCGGAATCTCTGTGTTTGTTTGCAATTCCCACATTGGTTGGGTTACTCTCCGAGATACTCTCAAAGTGCCCTCAATCACTTTGACAAGCTTCCAAACCTATCACACTAACTACGATGACACTCCTGTACTATTAATCAGAGATCCAACTGACTTGAAGGGCTGTCTGGAATCCACTCACAGAGTTTGATCCTTTCCTGAATTAGACACTAGTTAGTTTACACTCTGCCTCTTCTCACACATTACTGGAGGCTCCCAGTGACTGCATTACATTTTGCTGATGACAGTATCAACATGTGATTCTGAGGTCCTGACTTTTGTTATCAGTAATATCCTCATTAGTCATTTTTTGATTTCTATCTTATTTCATATAATATAATAGGGGACAATGGTAAACAGCAGGGTTGGCGGTGCCATATTTGATGGACAATGATATTTTGCTGTCTTCTTTGATGCTAGCACTCTGTCAAAGTGTACTTCTTAATGAATTAGTGAGTAGTTCTTCCTCACCTTGTTGGCCATAGGTTCCATGTTGAGAATATAAAGATAGAGTTGGAATGTAGAAAGTCAGTCAATAAGGGTATATATTATATCAAGTGAACTTTAATATGTGGTAAATAGTTCAAGAAAATGGCCCTAGGTGGAGATGGATGCAATTCAAGACTAGGGATGACAGAGCCCAGAAGTAATATTTTTAATTGCTTTTATGTATATTATAAATGCCAGAACTTTCTAATATGTTTGGTAGAGTCTAATACAATGGAAGAGATAGATTTCTAATAACTATTGCTGATTGTTACCAGTCTAATTCAGTATGCTATTAATACATGAACAGACAGTATATACCAATACATTTCAAATTGAACAGAGGTACTTGCTGAACTCCTTATCCTAATGCGGTTGAAATACCAACCTACCCTTCAAAGCCAAGCAAATTGAGCTCTAAGAAAGTGAGTGATGAAAATAGTGGCTGAATTAAACTTCTTTAAAGGCAGTAAATATGCCTGTAGTTCATGTATCTCAGATTACGGTATGCTATAGAATCCTTAGCACATTGAGAGTGTACGGAATAGAATTGAGTGATGACATTCTACATCGTAACTGTTCAGGTAGAAGAGAATGAACTGAGTATAGGAATAATAGGGGATAAATATGAATCTCTCTGGGTGCTGAATCTACTGAAAGGACAAACTTTGTTTATGACATTCTGTTGATTAAGGATTCTGCAGATATATTACGAGTCAACATGACTATATTATATGTATAATTTCACTGTCATGTGTATCTGGGTGTTGCCTGCAGACTATCCTCAAAACAATTATACACTAACTGGATGTGTAAGAGAATATGGGTGTACAAATTTTATATACAATTTAGTGAATGACCAGTCCAGTATAATCTGAATTCAGGGCAATCTAATCCATTCAAGTTTATATCAATGCCAAGGTTGCTAGCAAAGGGTTGTATATACTCAGTCATAATGATATTTTGTGTCTGATATCATCCAACAAGCATTATATTCAATCAGAAATTGAATACAAGTTACATTGCTACTTAGTTGACTTGCTATAAACATTGCTATTGAAAGCTTCGAATAAGACAATGTCAATACATTGTGAGGCATCATCTCACAGCAGGCTACCACATAATTGCATGTAGTTGTGGGGAATTTCAATGTACCAAGCATTGAATCGGTTTTGAGAATTCAATACAATAGCTAAGATTGCACGTGCATGTTACACTTATTCTCGCAGTCACTTCAACTTACTTCTGATATCGTCTCTTGACTTATGTTTTCTTGACAATTGTCATCTTCAGGATATTTTGGAATGTGAATGGTGACAGAAACCATCTCAGTCTGTTTATGATGTACAAAAACACAGACTTTTAAGCATAAGTAGTCAGAGAAAATTGTAGGGTAGGCTTTGAGTGCAGTCATCACGTGGTGTTAGGGTTGAGCAGCGGGGCCGCTGTCACTCGACTTCTTGTGTACGTGTCAATCAGATGAATAGACAAGTTGACGTACTCTTACCTCTGCAGCAGGATTGGTCCAACTGGTTATGAGCTCAGTCGCATCGTATTTTTAGTAATTACGAATCTTGACCGACAGAGGAATGTGACATTTGGAGATGCGTCTTGATGAGCAGCGGAGTATAATTGACGACTTGGACATTGACCTCCTCACAATGACTTCTACCGCCATATCGATTGCAAAGTTCAATGGGTCGAACTACAAGCAGTGGTCAGTGGAGATGGCGTTTCTCTTCGACCAGCAGTGGCTCAACGGTATTGTGACAGGGGAGGATGAGCGGCCCGAGGATACACTGAGGATGCCACCGCAGCGGAGAAATTGCTACATTGAGCTGCAGTCAAGGAAAGCGTAAAACAGCATGGTACTGCGCGATCGACGATCCTGCTCAGCGTGGAGCCGAGGCTGCAGGCATTGTACCTGGAGATCACGGAGGCACGGACACTTTGGGAGAAACTGGCGACAGTGTACAAGTCAAAGTTGAAGTTCAACGTCTTTGAAATTAGGCAGGAGCTTGTAGGGATAAGACTTGAGGATTGTTACGATGTTGACACTTATGCTTCACAGATCGACCAGAAGGTGAAGGACTACAATTTCTGTACCGAATAATGGTAATCGGATGCGACAAGGTCTTTAGCAAAGATCACCGACGAGGGGCACGTATCTCTTCATCTCTGCGGAATACCGCTCAATGACGATTGGCGGTTCTTTCTTGAGTTGATGATGGACAGAAATTCGACGGCAACACTCACTCCTGATGAGATGGTGATCAAATTGGTCAAGAAGGAGGCCACGATCAAGCGTGAGAACGGCCTAGGGCAGGAAGCCCTAGTGTTCGCAAAAGGAAACACCAAAGGAAAATGAAAAGTCAAAGGCAGGATGAGCTGGAAAGGTGACGAGAGTGACAAGGTTTAGGATTGCAAGGGCAAACCCTGTTTATATTGCCATATGGAACGGCGGAAGGTCTGGAACTGCTAGAGCATGAAACGCGGTGAACCTCCCATTATGAAGGAAAGCACCGAAACCGCAGGAAACCCCAACGATGATACCATCACCATCGCCAGGGATCCGGCAGAGATGACCACTACAATCGAAAACTACTGGGTGACAGATACCAGCGGAAACATTGCCCTTTCAAAGGAAAGTTGGTACTTGGATTGTGCCTCCACCTCTCACAATGGTGGAGATCGAAGAAACATCATTCGGTGTACGGGATTCACCAGGAAGACCACCTGCGAATTCCCAATTTCACCTGCACGGTAGCAGGGAAAGCCATCGCGCATGGTGATGTTCGATTGAGGTTTCGACTACCTGGAGGCCTTGACAGCATCAATGAAGTAGTTGTGAGGGATGCTCTACATGTGAAAGGAGCACACAACTCGCTCTCCCAATCAGGGCTTATGGATAGGGGATTACAGATTTTCCGTGTCAATGGCTACGGAATCAAGATATATGACAATCGAGGTCAAGGAAGTCCTGTTGCCCAGGCACCACAGGTTGGAGGTTTATTCCGGTTCAATGTGGATGCTGGAGGACAGGGTCGTCGGTCAAGAGAATTATCGGGAGGGAGGAAGCGACATACATCACCGAATACGATTCCAAATTAGCACATCTATTCGGACATCTTGGAGCCGGAGGAGCCAAAGACACAGGAAATATTGGTACCAATCGCATCGACTCCCACTATCAACCGATCACTGGCAGCAGCCAACAATAATTCCCAGGGTCGAAATCCTGCTGGTAATTCCAACAGTGGCAATTCGAGCGGTGGTTCTGCAGGTCAAATGAACGATCGTGCGGGTTCTAACGATGAGAGTGAGGATGAGGATTAAGAAGATCCACCGGTAGTGATCGACAAATCCAAGGAGTCCTTATTCACATGGGAATTGGCAGGCCTCGACGGGAATCTCAGAAGTGCATGGGAAGCACCTGTGGGCTCTCATCGGAGGAGGAGCCAGACTGATAATCGCCATCGGAGAAGCGGTTGACAGGAGATCGCGAGTGCAGAAGCTGACTCACCAGTCCAGGATGACATTGTGCAGCGAATCAGATGTGATTTCGGAGATGGAATCTTGAGTTTTTTTGATCTTTGGGAGGATAATCGTTTCAGAGAAGCTCCAGGCTTGGTAATGCTAGGGAGGAGCTCTGGGCATGGCTGATTACGTTGGAGGAGCTCGGCACGGTTTATCTCTTTAGGTTTTCGTAGTTTTACGGTGGTGATACTGCCCTGGAGGAGTGTAGGGTAGGCTTTGAGTGCGGTCATCAGGTGGTATGAGGGTTGAGCGGCTGAGCCGCAGTCGCTCTACTTCTTGTGTACATGTCAAATAGATGAATAGACAAGTCGATGTACGCTTCTCTCTGCGCCAGGATTGGTCCAATAAAAATTTCCGGCAACCTACAGAGTTGATAAGCAGAGACTGTGATTCATAATCTCTCTCTTTCAGCTCTTTTCATAGAAATCTGATCATGTTATTCATTCTAATAAATGGTAATTGGCAGCCCAAACTGACAATTCAGCTAGATTCCAGTTAAGTCTACATTAAGAGTATTGTGAACTTAAACCCATATATTGAATTGTGGTATATGGAGTACACAGAAATCGGCAGTCATCTATCATATTACTAAGTCAAAATTGCCTTTTTAAAAGATGTCTCTCCACTACTAGCAGCAATCGTGCAATGTGAACCACTGAAGACATTTCATCATTTTGCAGAAACAGTTCATATATACAACTTAGTAAATATTGATTGAAGTCAATTTCCTGATATGATAGGGCACTGTATGTCAGTCTCAGTATTCGGTTGTAATGATCTGCCCAAGAATAGTTCATATATAGTATATCACTGAATATATTTTGGAAGATGATCTAACATACCAGTCAGATATAGATCCACATATCGGCATTGATTGAATACAATGAGTGGCTTATGTATGAAAGCATAATGTCTGACAGATGGCATTGTTTGTACACTGTGGTCACTGTTTCAAAATGTTACTGGTGGAAGATAATACTGTCAAAATGCAGCATAATGAAATATCAGATTGTGGTACAAACTAGATGCAAGCTAGTTAATGGCTGATTTGTGAATCACTGATCATCAGGAATGGTATTGTTACAACTATACAGAATTTGTAATGGGCAGGGCTAGGCATAGGTGATGTTGGGGACAATGATGTAATACCAGAAACAAAACCATGAAGTCGAAGTCCGTTTTGAGAAAACATGAAACGATACGAGTCAACGCTGTCCAAAGTCATCTGTTACTTTGGAATTCAAGAGAATAAATAAAGAGAGAAGAAAAAGAAATGGTCCAATGACAAACAACCTCAGGTGATATACACCTCGTCTGTTACCCTCGAGTCATTCTTCAGGCTCCAATGTATCATCAGAATCTTCTCTCATGATCCTACATACAACCAACAAAGCACTTTTCAACACAATCCACACCACATCATCGGACTTCCCAATTCCTCAGACCACTTCCTTATCATACCAAATAATCCCGCCACCACCACACATTCTTTCCACTCATCTATCACCATCTTCTGTATTTCTTGACACCAATTCATTTGCGCAACTCCTGTAAGCACTCGCTACCTTAACCTTGTACCACCCCCTGCTTTCCTTAGCTGTGACAGAATTCCAGTTCATCAATATTGTTTTGATAAACAGTAATGCAGTTGCTGTAACAAATATGATTATCAAACCTGAGTGGATTGTTGATCTGATGGATTGCAGACCTTTGATTATGAGTCAGATAGCACACTACTATACAAGCGCTGGTTGAGCCAGGAATTCCAAGCCATATCTCATATTCAGAAAATAGAACTGGATATCACAGAGAACTGTATTATTTCACAGTATGATTCAAGTTTCCTGTTCTCAATCTGTTATGATGAAACTCATACAGAATGCTGCATCGTTTCGTACAGCTGGTAGTAATTAAATGAATCTATTTGATACATTGAACTTTCCAATTTCTACCTGGCCTCAGCTTACTGATATATTGCAAATTTGTCATTGAAAAATAGTTTGAATTCATGTGGCTAAAGTATATGTATATCTGACACCCTGAGTAATAATCATGAAATGGAAATAGTTTGGAGTTTTGAATTATTGCCACCCCTGGGAATATTATAATCATTCTAACAATGACAAATATATTATCCAGTGGAGATTGAATTTGTCAAATGTTGTCTGCAAAGTATTTTCAATATACTTTCCACCTTTTGAGCAGCTTGTCTGCTCTATCCCCGATCAGATTGTCTACAAAAGGCTGCATTTCAGGTTATGACTTCAGCTCTTATCAATTGACTCTATCGTGTATTCATTACTAATAATTGAGTAATCTCAATTGAATCCTAATGTAACTAATACTTAATCAGATAACAACAATGTGCATATCAACACATGGTAAACTTTAACATAGCAAAGCGAAATGATTTATCTATACACTCAGGTACAATGTAAAAAGTACCATATAATAATTGGACATCAGCTTACAAGATTGCATTGGTGAAATATTTCAAGAGAAATTTCAAGACATTACTGTACTAAGTATCTAGTATTATCATTCATTATCTTGATATCACTACATGCAGTTATCTTGCTGTCAACACAGATTTATACAGCCTGTATATGAGTGCGAAATGTTGAATATAATCGCCAACCTTGGGCAAGGTCAGGTGATTCAATCATATAGGACTTTAATATTGATGACTGCAGAATGTCGGAGGTGGTCACTTGTATTACTACTATGACGTCCAATTTGTAGCCATGTAGGTGGAACTCTGATTACCCCAGCCAAAAACCTGAGCAGATATCTGGAACTACTTATTTAAAATTCGGAACATCTGAATCAATACAGTATGGTTTTGCCCCTGTACGATTAAAACCAACTCCACCCACTTCAGGTGTAGTTACAAGTATAGAAGAATTTGGTGAATTCTGGAATTTGAGCCGCATTTCTGCACAATAATTATTGCATATTACTATATACATTTGGACAATATCTATATCATTTGCAAAATGTCTGCATAGCCCACACATTAACTATTATCCCAGGCCAGATCAAGCCCAAAAAGATTCCACCAGTGCAGGCATCTTCATGTCATTTACATTACTAATGGACTATGTGACACAATAATTCAACTTCATTGGGTTTGAAGCATTCCACACCTTAATTGACAAGAATAGACAGAAGTATATATTTCTACCGTTGGAAAATGAGAGTATACATCCTGGTAACTTGTAGCCATTCTTGATACAATTGTCCAGAAAGGTCTTTGCAATCCTTAGTACATCCCAAAATATTAGAGATATATGCAAGCCACCCACCAAGTACCCTTTAGACTACTGGAGTATAATAAAAGGTTAAATTTTCCATAATTGTCAGTAATTTGGATTGCTCTTCCTTATTTCATCTGAGATTAACAGGATATGCATTCTCTATTGCAATCCAAACTGGTAGTTGTCTATTTGCTCAATTCATTTCTCAGCCTCTCCAAACCATCTCAGTGTAAGGAACATTTGTCATTGGGCATGCCAATTATTTCTAAACTTTTCTTTGTTTAATCTAGATGGCATTTATCAAACCCGGTAATGCCAAATACAATGCCTTAGTACCAGACTTTTCCATATCAATATCTTTCTCTAAATTTTCAAGACTATCTGAAAACAGCTACATTGTCTGGCAAATAAAATTCAAGAGTAATTGGGTCTTTGGCGTAGGCATAACAAGAAGCTTATTTGCCCCTCTAGCATTTATCACGATTTAGCAGCCCATACTGTTTTTCTAATTTTGCCGACAGACTCAACCAAAATTCCAAAAGTTTAAGAATTTTTGTTGTGTTAACAAATGCTTAATAGTTTAGCTCCAAACAATAAGGTATTATATAAAACATTATGGATAATTTTTCAGTGTTCTGACTAATCAATTCCGTCATTCATATTAGCATGGTGAGATTAATGTGTTCTGAGTGTGATGGGTTTACCAGTTTGAAATTGGTTCGATATGTCATGTTATTTGATACTGCTACAAATTTCTCTCCATCTTGGGACATTCTGACAGCCAGGATTGACTAAAGTGCTGATGTAAGCACTGCATGCTATGGAGGGAGAGTTTTTGGAATCACAAAAAGGTGCTAGAATACTGCATATATTGTCAACTGTGAATATCAAATTCATTCTTCACTGATTATACATGGCATATTGTTCGCAGTAATATTCACCAATTCGTCTAGAGTGTATCTACATAATATATACAGCGGCAACTCAACTACTACCTGCTCAGACTGTTCTTTGCATATAATAGATGCTGCAGCTGATGTAAAGGTCCAACCAAGATATAATTTATCTCCCACCTGCACTCCAGGAGGGTCTGAAATTAATCTTTGTTATCAGAGTCTATAATGATTTTGCTGGTAAATTAAATGCGTATTTAGCAGCTTAACCATCTTATCCAGATACTAATAATTGTATAAATTGTGGATTTGGTTGAGAACTGAGCAGAGTACTGCATTTCTATTGTTTTCATCAAGGACATTCTTGCCATCCAGTTGCTCTTTATCCTCCATAGCGCAAATGGCTGCTCTCTATTTGCCCTCAAGAATCTGTGTCTGTCAGTTGAAAGTCTGTTGTACTGTGTAACTGATTCTACAAGACTACTAAAACTCATTGTGATCATTGGTATTTCACACTCACATATTTGAAGACACCAATATATGTATCATATTATCCATTCTGTTCTGTCTGTCAGAACTTCTACTAATACTACTAGCAGTCTGTTGTATACCATTCTTTACATCCTTGATCATGTCATGTTTGTCTAAACCATTCACAGTTGATATATAATGATTTACAATTGAGTTTATCTTGCATTGACATCGCTAGCAGGCATTTTCCTAACTGGTCCAGTTATATGCTCTGTACTCTACTTCCCTGCAATATCCATTGCATGTACCAAGAAGTGAGTCAAATTGTGCCACAGCTTTATCTCTGAGAGATTTAATAGAGAACCATTGTATAAATTCTGGCCATAAGTAATTCACTAATTATTTTCCCAGATCTTAAAGATCTCATATACTGTTCACTCAATTTATCCTACTTTACGATGCACTTGCAGGGTGCTGTCAGATAGTACAGCTGATCCAGAGAATAGTATATTTCGATTAAATCACCAGGCCTCTACCAGTACGGCACATCTGTATATCAGCCTTCAAATCAATTGCAATATATCTGGTCATCATCATGATTCTATATGACGCAAATTACAATTGCTAAGTTCTCGTTGGCAACTTTGAAACAATACCTCTGGCATTCGTCTCTGGACTCTGTTCCACATCAGTATTTGGCCACCCATTGCATCATCTTCCCTTCTATATCACCTTCCAACCATCACTTGCATATTTCTTTCAAGCTTTGCCTGTGTACTCAGAGTAAATCAATTCTGCATTGTTGTGGTTTTCTGATAACAGCCAGTTATTGAAAGATTTCAAAAAATCTCCATCTGCCATCTTTCAGTCTTGGAGTCCAGCTTACACCTGTTTTACAAAGTTCTTTCCCTGACTTCTACCACTATGCTATTTCTCAAAAAGCCCAGCCACCTATACTCTCTCCAGCGGATTATCGGTACTGAAGTTGGGCTGACTTAGACTTCAGCAAATTGCATTTAGCAGATATCAGTAGACTTGAGTCGCATTAAAACTTTGCCTTCAGTACTATCCAAGTCCAAAATATGATCACGTTCATTGTCTGCATCCTATTTGTCATCCGAAGGTATCACTATTAGAAGTGAGTTCTCAACACCTACACCATCAGATTTTAACAATTCTTCTCCTGGCTGTCATTGTTAGATGGGAGACTAATCAGGGGTCCAATTGATGTATCGGAAGCAGAAGATGCTGGAGTAGCACAGGATGACATCAGCTGTGAAACAGATTTGTTTCCTGCCACTGCTGGGAGTACTTGAGCTGCACCTCAAGATAACAGACATTGTCCTGAAAATTGATACAAGGGGAACATTGGATGTTCACCATAACCACACTGGGAGTATTTATATTTTTGCCACTGTTATCCCAATGCAAGAAATTCTTGGCTTGAACCAGTGCTTAGTTGTCAATGTGATATCTTGTTGAATTGTAATAGTTGGTACTCCAGCAAAATGTAAAACAGTTCAGAAGCTACATGCAAACCACCCAGAGACTACAGCCAATTTTACTGGTACTTTGGAGAAAATCAAGATACTCCCAAAACTGCCCGAATTAATTGAATATGCTCTCAGATTCAGCATATGTATTCTTCGCTGCTACTGGAAGCATTTGCAGTTGTAAATGTATACACAAAATGCGACAATGTTAACTTGAAGGACAGTCACATTGGGAAGCAGCTACGGCCATAAACTTGAAGTACTGTACTCTCCCAACAGTGGTTCATATATTGCCAGATCTCATAACCAGAAGCCATATTGTCTATCACCATCTTGAGTCAGGGATTATTGTTTCACAATTACAAGCAGATCCACTACATCATATTATAGGATGTATTGTTAGACCAAGTCTTTATACAGTATATCATCATGTGGCTTGTTGCTATGTCTGGCAGTGAGTATGTAGGCTATGTGTCATCTAATATTTAGACTACATCAATCATCATCAGACATTCATCACAATAGGTAATAATCCTGGCTCCAACCATGGTCCAGACACAAATGTTAACAGTGTCAATAAGGAATATCAGTTGAATATTGAACCACTGTGCCAGCTAGTTTGCATGATTCCAGATACATTCAAGACATGTCAGACATAAGAACCCTGATACCATAGAGTCTGAAGATGACAATTTAATGATTCTGAAAATGCTCCCCCTCAATAAGATGTTACACCCAACCTCTTACACAACTGAGCATGTGGTCCTGGCTGGGATGGGCATGGTGCCATGTTCTATGTATAAATGATATTCTGGTAACTAAATGACAAATGGAGAGCTTATGTTTGTAATAAGCCCAGTCCATTGATTGGCAGTTGTGTAGGATGAGTTTGTGTCAAATCTGGTAATCAGTGGTATGGAGAGTTGTAGTCTGAATCTGTGGGGACATTAACTTACTAAACAATGAATTGTCAGAACATGTTCTGGCTTGTTTCGAAAATGGGTTAATAGGTAGCTAGCTATGCTGTCCATCATAGAGTATGGTATCATGATTGGCTATTTGCAGTGTATGGAATATATACCATGGGTACTTGCCAGCTGTATGCTGATAGACATTGAATCCCTGGAAGTACAGAAGATAGTCGACTACAGCGGACTGGGTAAGTGCTTTGCGCAATTCAAGAAACCGGCAGTGGCCAGAGTGGCCATGTACCTATCAACTCCATTGAGTCATATACGGTGACTGCACACAAGTCTTGGTTATTCAGTCTGTACGCACCATATCAAATGTATGAGGTTGCAATATTGAAAGCTCACTACACCTCTCATGATGCCTCCAACTGCCCAGCGAGAAATATCTCTGACAGGGAAGGGGGCAATCATCATTCTCTTGTGCTTGAGATACTCTGTTACAGCAATTTACCTGATTACAGCATAACCTTGGTCTACAGTCTCCAATTTTGTTGCTCATGCTACCAACTGCTGATTCCTTCAAACCAACCCCTCCAACAGCAGGTCATGTATTTTGACTTGGCGACAACATATATCTATCATGCCAGCAGTCAAAACGGACAGACCAATAACACGAACCAAATTGCCTGATATGAACTCATACAATGTATCACTGTCCACTATTGATCGGTTCCTGCACCAGAACAACTATAGGAAATGACTTGGGAAGAAAAGACCAAACCTTGAGCACAGACATGTATTGCAATGGCTAGAATGGGCACATGAACACCTGGATTGGACACATAAGAAATGGGAAGGCGTTATTTGGAGTGATAAACACTCAGTGGAGAAGAGTAATTCAGGGCAGCAAATGTGGGTCTTTCGACAACCACCCAAAAGGTGGTGTAAAGACTGCATTGCACCAAAACCATAGGACAAAGGAGTTTCCTTCATGGTCTGGGGAATCTCAAGGGGCAGGAATCATGGAACATTCTGCCCTCTCATTGTCAAATCAGTCTACAAGGGTGTCTATATCAGGCTTCCTGAGTATCTTCTTCTTCCAGTCCTTAAATGTATCCATGACACATTAGGGAATTCCATCTTCCAGCAGGACCATGCTCCAGTACACAAAGCAGCTGTGGTTATGGATTTTTTTGAGAATACAACATCCAGGTGGATGACTAGTCACTCTGTTCCCCAGACCTCAACCCCATTGAGCTGATCTGGGTAGAGCTCAAGCGCAGGCATCATAGAGAATTCCCAGAAAATGGAAACACAAACGGAGGTCCAGATATGAAGAAAGCAAGGTTGGCTGAAGTCCTACCCATGATCTGGGAGGAGTTACTGTAGGGATACTTTTATAATCTGTGGAAAAGGATGTCTGACAGGGTGGCTGCTGTCATTGATGATACAGGATTGTATACAATGTACTGAGTATGTAATTCTATTCGATTGTTTTTCTCCTTACTCAGACATCATCATAAGTAACTGGACACTTTGTAGTGTTGGTTTGAAGACTGGATCATCTTTGATTGCGGTGGGATATTGTTATTAGTTGCTGGAGAGTGTGTTTGCAAGGGGGCCCATGGACAGAATCACCAAGACTTTTGCATACTGACTTTACTTTGAAGATGAGAGAGAAGTGTTTTGAGCTGATCTGTGTATACCTTCAACCCTACACAGGAAATTAAGACGATGCCATTCCTCCCCACAGGAGATTGCATGTTGGGATCTGCTCTCTATGAGAATCTGACCACATGCAAGACCAGACAGATGGGGGATATAGGAGCACAGTCTCCAAATCAAACTGCACTCATCAAGAAGAGACTCATATTTTGATATCAACCTTGATACCATTTCGATTTTTACCATCACCAAAACCAGCACCAACACCAACACTGACACCATCACCAACACTAACACCAACACTAACACCAACACTGACACCAACTCTGACACCAACAGTGACTGCACAAGCCATCATTAGACCAAGTGGACTTTGATGTAAATCAACCATGCTGCAGCCGGTTGAAGTAGTAGCTTTGATATAGTGCATACTCACCATCCCAAGTTAATATATATTCTTTAATGTGATTCAAGTATGATGCATGTTATAGTGGATTTTCTTCAAAGGAGCACTTCACTGGAGTCAGACAGAGCAGAAACCAACAGTGCAATTTGACAACAAGAGCAGCCATAGGCTGATTACCACCTTCAACAGGTGAATGTGTTGGAAGAGCACCTCATAAGGTGTTTCTGAGGACTACCAGGATGCGTGATTGCATGGTAACTTCAGGCGCACTGTATGGTTTTGCTCTCTGTGTGTATCTTCACTCGGTTTTCAGTCTGGTGAGGCTATATCTTAGTATTTTACCAAGATAATTGCACCCTGGAGCAGTGTTATACTGAGCCATTGTACAGTATCTAATTACATGCCATTAAGTTAGGGCAGACAGCTCCTTTATTCACAATATGTTGTCTAAAACATGGATGTAATTAATTCAATCATCTCAACAGGTTTGTTACAATATATATTGTTCATATATATCACTGTATATATGTACTTACAGTCATTCTGGCTTCAGATATTACATAAGTGTGATTTTATGACGTACCAGGCAACTATATTTGAGTCTACTTTGCCATGCACGGGGAGACTATAATTGTGCAACCATGGCAGCAATGATCATATGCACATATTGATGTACTCAGAGGCCATCATAGTGCCTACTTGGAAGCTGTGGTCAAGTATACTCAGAGATACACTTACTAACCTTGATCAAGTGAACTTGGAGTTGCACTCATGCAGGTGGTAATCAAACCAGTATGGAGAAGTACTTGCAGGAGGCAATCCAATGAACTTTTCAATATAATATGGTGGCCATCACTGGCTGAACTCAGAAATGCACCTTAAGGTTATCATTGTGTAAATTTGGAGGCACTGATTGAGTATACTGGGGGCTACAGTTGGGAGCCATAATATTGCAAACTTAGAGACAATAATCTAGTAAGTAGAGAGATGCAGTTGAAAGCCATGATTGAGTCAACTTAGAGATACATATGCCAGGAGCAATCAAGCAACTTTGGAGATGCATTTGGTTGCCAGAATAAATCAAAATTAGAGATTAACTTTGAAGGCCATTATCTGGTACACATCAAGATCCACTTGGAGACCATGCTGTAGTGAGATTATAATTGCACTTGGATGCCATAGTCAAGTAAGATTGGAAATATACTTGGAAACTGAAATTCATGCTAACTTAGAGGTCATAATCTAGTAAACTTTGTAAATTCACCTGGAGGTAATTATTCAGCAAGTTTAGAAATTGACTTGGAGGACAGAATTGTATCAATTTGGAAATAAACTTGGAGTCTGTGATTTGAGATGTTGGGAGATGTATTTGGATGCAGTGATTTAGCATAATTGGAGAAGCACTGGGAGGTGGTTGACCTCAAGTCAGTTAATAGGGAGGTAGACAGAATTGAAGCTGGGACACTAATGATTGCTAAACAGGCAATAATATGAATACATTGAGTTAAACAAAACCGATTGCACATGGAAACCAGATACAGGAGATGTATGACAGAGTAGGAGACTGATGCATTTGGGCAGAAGCAGTACTTGGTATTGAGCTTATCATTATTAAATAGCAAGAGAGTGGAAGAAAAACTGAACTTTGTATTCTCAGATGATAGTAGAGTTGTGGACAAGAAAGAGAGAAATGGATGACATTGTGGAAATCATCATGCAATACTGGAAGATAGAGCAATGAGTAGATTGCAGTAAACTTACTATACTCCAGATTCCGAATACAATCTGAAATGTTTTGGGTATAGGCACCAATGAGCAGAATTTGAAATTCCATTGGGTAAGTCATACCCTCTATTGCCCACATTACATTATATTCTTCGGAAACTTGACTTTTTCTAATCTGTTTTCCTCATTGACAACTCTACCATCAGTGGCAAATCTGAAGTTACATTATCCCATTTACCATTCCATGTCATGTTCATACGTTCCCTCCAAGTACAGCATCCACCCATAATTCACAGTCTTCCACTTACAATCTATCTCCACTTATTCTCATCATTACTCATGAACTTCAGAAGTTAGTCAACTTCTGGCATTCAGCCTTGGAGATTGACCACCTTAAACTTTGCATTTGTGCAACTGTCCAGTCAACTCTTGTTCCATTTCCACAGTTCAATGGTAATACAACAACTAAAACTCAGGTCTTGGCAGATTATCTTTCTAAGTAACTATTACCAGGTTGACAGCATCTATACTAACTGCCTCCAGAGCAACCTCAAGCAAGGACACCACCAATGCTGCACAATTACTCCCCCCGGGTGCATCTACATACCCCCTTCAAAATTGACTCCAAGTGCATCTCCAAGTTCACACAATCAAGGATTCAATGTACTTCTTTATGTTCACATGCTTACACTCACCAAGTGAATCTGCAATTCCACTCAGCAAACATCTATGGCTTTGCAGAAACACCATGTATAAATTAATACTTCTATTGATATATAGCTAACTTGATATCTAGATATGTAGATACATAGATATGTAGATACATAGAGGAGAATACATACTGAATACTATAATTTTTGTGTGCCTCAATAGCATTGTCAAAGAATATGTCATTTATTCCAATCTACTCAACAGTCATTTGATATGTTTCCAACTTTATTGTCTGCTTTCTGAAGTGCTTCCCAGAAGATAGTCTTTTTTCATTTGTTGTCTCTTTATTTTTCCTGTTCTCTGAATTACACCTAAAGGCCACTAAATCAGTTCAGCCAACTCCATAATGTGACAAATCTGGGATTTAGGTCAGTCATCTTCTACTCACTTCCTAAGACTAATGCTAACAAAAATCATTTTCCCTGATTTAGGTATCCCTTTGACCGGTGAGACAAGTGGAAAATTGGTGCCATGCATATGCTAACTTATTGAGGGAGGATCGACACCGAATGTCAACATCAGTTCACGATCGCGTGGTCGTCCGAGTTGGCCATCTATCTACACCGGTGCCATGTCTGCAAAGTGAGCCCGAAAGCCCTTGAGCGATATCTCAACGAATGCCGTGCCCAATCCAAAGCGAGGGAAGGTTGCGCCAAAGAAAGCCAACGTTGTCGCTGCCAATGCCGACAATGCAGTCACGGTTGACGGTCCTCAGGCTGCGCGAAGTGGGAAGAACTGGAAGCCACCAGCCGTGATAGCGATGCCGGAAAGCTTTGTTCGTCTCCATTCAGCAGATCCACAACACGGTCTTGGTCCCAGTACTTGCATTCCCTCAGGCTCGGTAACTAATTCAGAGCTTACACCATACACTATCTTCTCACTCTTTTGGGATGATGCGATCCTACAGCACATTGCGGAGGCTACCAACAAATATGCTGCAGCAAAGCATGCAGAGTTGCGCACATCAAAGCTTGCTTCGCTCCAAGTCCAACTCCGGCTGCGACCATGGAAGGCAGTCGATGTATGTGAGCTGCGGCGGTTTATCAGTGCAACAATATTTATGGGATATGCAAAGTCAACCGTTTCCCTCTTTATAAGATCCCGCAGAGGTACTATTCTACCGAAATGTACCATAAGCCGTGACCGCTATGATCAGATCAAGCGGTATCTGCACATCTCGGACCCTGATCTGGACCCGGACCGCAAGCATTGGTGCAGAAGGCTTGAGCCGCTATCGTCACACCTCCTTACCTGCTTTCAAACCTTTTACAGTCCCGGTTCCCATCTTGCGGTTGATGAGATGATGTCGCTTTGCAAAGCACGCACAGTACACACGGTACGGATACCTAGTAAGCCAATTTCAGACGGCTACAAGATCCTTGCTGTATGTGATGCTGGTTATACTTTGGACTGGCTGTATACCTCACGTGTAGAAGGCGTAGCTGGGCTTAAAAAACACGAGGAACTTACACCGACTGGTTCAGCTGTGCTTCAACTATGTGAATCTGTTTGCGGCGGCTTCGGCACAACGGTTTTCATGGATA
>Ga0307515_10001056_pt1 | contig 63155 bp, 53 predicted proteins | sample 17_EM_MG_FD_194513 | JGI IMG/M metagenome (GOLD analysis project Ga0307515, IMG submission 194513) | Populus trichocarpa ectomycorrhiza microbial communities from riparian zone in the Pacific Northwest, United States - 17_EM | ecosystem: Host-associated > Plants > Roots > Unclassified | place... | reverse complement strand
ATGTATATAGACGTGTCCTTTCCTCGACCTTCTTCCAGACCTCGTCTTGGAATTCTCGTTCACTGGCTACCAATAGATTCTTGTTCTTTTGACTGAGCCATCACAGCCTATATAATTAGTCGATTAATCGATTAATTGCCTATATAAACGCCTATACGATTAATTAATTAATTAACTAAACGCCTATACGAACGTCTCTATAAACGGCTCTATCCCTTGCAACGTCAGGGTCCTCAGAGTAAGTGGTCCGTGCGGGAAAACCCACAAATTTCTAAGTACAGGCACCGAATCCAGCTAACGTCTTAGCCACCCGGTCGAGCCAGCCACCCGGTTAAGCCACCCTAAAACACGCCAAAATCTACCAACTTTGGCCTATTATAACTCTACCCCTATAAAAGATATTTAAATAAAATTTTTAATATAGCTACTTATATATAAAAGGATTTTATTTATAATATTTTTAAATATATATATTTAAGCTAATATAATAATTTTATTAATAAATATTAAAAATTAAAAAATTATTTTTAAAAATTATTTAATTAGCTTAAATATATATAATATTATTTTTAAAACATTATAAATAAAATCCTTTTATATATAAGTAGCTATATTTAAATTTTTATTTAAATATCTTTTATAGGGGTTGAGTTATAATAGGCCAAAGTTGGTAGATTTTAGCGTGTTTTGGGGTGGCTCGACCGGGTAGCTGGCTCGACCGGGTGGCTGGCTCGACCGGGTGGCTAAGACGTTAATTTGATTGGCTAGTTCTTATCGATAACCTGAGGACCCATTTTGACGTTGCGAGGGATAAATAGCTCTATATACGGCTTTACGCACAGCTCTACAAACGTCCATACAATTAATTAATTAATTAATTAATTGCCTATATAAACGCCCGTATAAACGATCAATTAAATACCTATATAATTGCCTATATAATCGTCTCTACAAATGTCTTTACAATTAATCGCTAGAATAAATGGCTGTATGTCTGCACATCTGTATATCCGCACGTGGCTCCGCGCAAGGCTCCGCATAAAGCTCCCTATAAGGCTCTACCAAAGCTCTACACAAGGCTCTATTAAAGCTCTGTATAAGGCTCTGCCTAAAGCTTACCCCCTACTACAAAGCACAACGGAGGTATAGGATTTACGAAACAAATCCATACCTACTAGTATATGTTAATTAAGCTCTATACAATAAGGCTCTAAATTAAAGCTTTGGGTTAATTAATCGGCTTATTAATTATAAACTCGGGTCAAAATTTTCGTTGGGGGGTACTAACGATCCGCATGTTATGTTCCGCTCCGCGCAAAGTCAATTCTTTGGTCTGAGTTACCTCAGCAGGCTCGGACGTCATTCCGTTGGTGCGGATTTTCAATCGGTCCGCAAGCTGACTAACTACATTTGTGCGAAACCACCGGAATCACGTCTGAGGCACTTTCACAAGGTTTATTACGCGCTCCGACAATATCTATAGATCTATCCTATAGGCCTTTACCAAAATTTCCAGGTCTTTATAGAGCCTAAAATTCTAGGCAATAATAGCGCTCTATATTTTGTCTTCCCTGCTAGGTTATAGGGGCCAGCGGGGTATTATAGTGTTAGTAAAAGATTTTTTAATTTAGTTGCAAGCATTTAAAATAAGTTGATTTTGGAACCGGCAATATGCTACATTAGGAAGGCGGTAGTAGCCGTCATAACCCTATCACCCAAGTTAGCTGGAAGCTTATCGTCCCTTTCTAGACAGCACCCAGCCTAATTTGAGCTCGCATGAGTGCCTATCTTCTCAATCGCTCTCTCGGTCTAAATAGCCCTCGTGTTCTTGAGCGTGTAGAGACCGCACACCTGCTTCACGCCTTACAGCCTACTGGTGTCCAATTCCACGGCGATAGCAGGGATGTCTCGCCAGAGGCTGGTATTCAGCTGGATAGTCTAGCGCACGCCTCTGGAGTTAATGCCATCACAATTGACAAGTTTGAGGGCAGATAGTGAGTTTTCACATGACATAAATAACAATTGCGCTGACTTTAATAGCCTTCTGTCTGGGGGCGCCGACTCCTCAATATCAATATGGGATTTAGAAACCAGTTTTAGCACAACAGATGCTTCGTATGTACCGCTTTCTTCAGTGCACAGGTAACTCTCATTCCATCTTTATAGATATAAACCTAGCCAGAGTTCTGATCCCCGTCTAGGACCTCAAAAGAGCACAAATTCGGTATCACACAGCTCTGTTTCTATCCGTTCGACTCCCTCGCCTTCCTATCTTCATCCTACGATCATACCGTCAAGATATACTCGTCCGAAACCCTTAGCGCCTCTGCATCCTTCGACCTGGACTGTGTTGTGTATACCCTTGCGCTCTCATCAATCGCATCGCATCTTCTCGTGGCATGTGCCACCCAGCATCCCGCCGTTCGTCTTGTTGACCTTCGCTCCGGCGCTAGCACGCACTCTCTCGCTGGCCATAGCGGGGCGGTGCTGTCTGTATCATGGAGTCCCATACACGAACATATCCTCGCGAGCGGAAGCATTGACGGGACTGTGCGATTCTGGGATATCCGCCGAAGTGTCGGCGAGATAGGAGTTCTAGACATGGAAGACTCTGTCGGCATCTTAGGACACAACGGTTTTGGTACTGGAGCTAGACACCGCGATCGAGGTAGAGCGCATGCAGGGGCCGTCAACGGCGTCGCATGGACGGATAACGGTTACCACCTAATCACTGCAGGCCACGACGAGCGGATTCGAGTCTGGGATACCAACTCTGGCGCAAATACCCTCGTGAGCTTTGGGCCCATTGTCAGGAATTCACACCTTTCATCCCTGATACCGCTACTCGCGCCAAGTGGGTTAGCGCTATCGGAAAAAGATGTGTTATTCTACCCTAACGGACATGAGATACTAATGTACGAACTTTTTGAAGGAAATTTACTTAAGAGATTGAAACGGCCTAACTCTGCAGAAACTATTACGAATAGGATGCCTATCGCTGGTAAAAGGAATACGAAGAGTAGAGTTACAGCTCTTGCATGGCGCCCTCATAATGTTGAGTTTTATTCTGCTCATTCAGATGGTTCTATCGGAGCATGGATGCCACGGACTTCCGAAGATGCTCTTTTGGATGAGGAAGAGGATCATGAATTAAATGGTGATCAGGACGAAGAAGAGAGTAGGAAGCGCAAGAGAGAGGCGCTGGAGGATATCTATCGTGACCTGACAAAGCAAAAAGTTACATTTGGCTCTAAGATATAGGCAAATTTTAATGAGCTAAGTTTTAGGATTGTTTAATACATAAAATCCGGCAAAGGTCTGTTGACTCTAAGGCTCTCTTATCCCTTAACCGCCAAAATTCGTCCACACGTTATCGATAAAGATTTACCAATCAAATCAATGCATTAAAATCGCCGTGCCCAGGAATATACAGCTAATGTTAAGAGGTTTAAAATCGGGCAACAGCCAAGACCCCAGGGGAGGCTTTTTTGAGACACGACTTAGTTAAACATTATACTAAGTCGGCTGAATAAGGCCTATATCATTGGAAGTACAATCTGATCCTGGCGTTCCGCACTGACCACTTGATTTGTGGACGTTGGCGGGTTAAGGGATAAAGGAGTAATGGGAATAGTAAACTAAATCATCCATCAAAGAATTGTTGATCTGTGAGGATATTTGGAAGCACTTTGCTTAGACCAAGTCGTCTTGGTCCGCATCCACAAAAGGGTCCTTAAAATCTTATAGGTATACCTTTAGTAGTGAGAACGAGGCGAGCGTTTATTCGCAAAGGTCAAACACGAGCATGTTACAGTGCCAAGACATTGGTCTGTGCACACAAATTCTCACCAAAATCGAACGACTTTGAACAGTCGCACAACGCCGCAGCAATCAAATGCAGCCAAATCAGTACGAGATTATTTAATTATAGTTAATACCTTGTCTGCCAGCCACGTGCTTTTTTTACTGCCTCCAGCCTTGTCCATACTGTCGATCAACCGTCGCATAAGGCCTTGATCGATAGCCAACCACGCCTCTTTACACGCCTTAATTAAACGCTCTAAATCCTCCTTGCTTTGTCCCATTTGTTCAAGCTCTGGATAAAGCTCAAGAATCTTCCTTTTAAGTGCTAGCCAAAGGTGCTCAATTGGGTTAAGATCGGGTGAGTATGGAGGGAAATCTAGGGTCCAAACGCCGTGCGTTTCTGTTGAACGGACGATTAGGAATGAGAACTCTGTCTATTGAATGCGGCTCTATAGCCTCTATATATATATAAGGAAGAAGGGGCAGTAGACTACGTCGGTGACCGTGTCGGACTGAGTCGTTAACCGAGCCGCTGGTAAGGAAATCCGATTTAGTTCGACAGTTTCCAACCACTTCTTTACAAGATTTGACATATGGATTGGGGCGTTATCCATTTAATAGATATCCAAAGGCTCGTAGATTGGCATAAGACCTTCTTCTAAGGCCCAAATATAGCTTCGGGCGCTGTAGCCATCCTTCCGCGCCAAAACGTCCCTTTCTATAGTAATCAACTCCGAACGGCCATCGTACTAAAATACGGCGTAAATTATCTGCGTAAGATCCTTTCCGTTGGACACCCCTATAATAAAATCATGATCCCACTTTTGTAGAGACGTTCGGAAGACCCAGACAGGTTTCTTTCCTGAGCCTTGTTTGTAGGAACATTTATTAGAAAACTTAACACGTCTCTAAGGGAATCCCTTATACTTTCGAGCCCAAAGATACCTCAATCGAGCTACCACTAGCGTCAGCTTTGGTCTCTTTTTGGCGAGCCACTTCGTAATATGGTGTTTTTTGAATAGACGTTGCAAAGTTCTATGCTGAACGGTAATCCCTGCAACCTGGTACTTGAGAGCTGCATAGTCGATTCGAGGATTCTTACGTACAATTCGAAGAAGTAGACGTTTCTGGCGTCGAGTAAGCTTTTCGGGCTGTCCAGGTTTTGGTAAGATTTGAGCGTGTGGTGGTTATTCCATCGATCGATTGTATTGTAAACAACGCGACGACAGACGCGGTATCGGGTCGCGATTCCAATCTTCTCCTCCCCTGCTTCTACTGCGCTAAGGATTCTAGCTCTTTGTATATCTGAAATCTCTGCTCCAGGCCTTCAATTTTCTACTAATTTCCGTGCCAAACGAGCGTTGCATTGTATTGTAGTAATTGATTGAATTTGGCGACAATATTGCGATCGTGTGGTGTTGGCTCGCGTGTGCACAGACCAATGTCTTGGTACTGTAGTAAAGCAATGCTTGGGGACTTGTTCCAGTGTTAAAACCTGTCGACCTGTCGCCTACTGCCTGCCTACCTGGTGGCAATTTGTCGTCATCAGCTTTGTCGTCAGCCGGTGACTCACGTCTACCTATGGCTCACTTATCCCATGTATATAGCCTCATTTTCTTCATAGATCAATCTACACACGAGTCCTTCTTTTCTTACCCCATCTTTACGGTCGACAAAACCACCGTATTTCACAATGTGCATACTCAACGGTCTATGTTTGAACTGTCTAAACAGTTAATCTTCTAATGTTTCAAGTTCAGGCTCTTGGTAGAGAGGTCTTCTAAGATCACAATAACTTAAGTTGTGCGAGGCCCTTAAAATAAAATTTCCGTCTCATACAATTTCAGAATTATCGCATACAGTCAAGGTTGAATCGCGAGCTGGGGTCATTACTGTCCAGAGCAGCGTTAGGTGTTATAGCATATGCATAACCCCGGGTTTCGTTTCACTACATCTTTTGGTATGCAGTATCTTGAGTCTTTAGCTTCTGAACTCCGTTATAATTATCTTTGCCCTTCTCGATGATTTTGTCTTGGCGATTGGCTAGCGGATCGCTCACCAAACGACGGAGGGTCCTCTCCACCCATGGTTCCCGGGATAGCTTCAGAGGTAAAGTGATATGGAAAAGTCCACAATAGACACCCAAATCCAGACTTTCCTTTGTCACGTCTACATTCGGCACAGAAAAATTCAACCGTGCATATGAGATCATTATGAGACTCGTTTCACGCTTAGAGATCCTTCGATGACATTCTCCAAAGCAATGAACCCCCCCGCCTGAATCCTTTTCTGCCACTTAGTAGATTCATACCTTGCCGTGATGATTGTCATCCTTAACGTGGGTTCGTCAACTGCACTGAACGGTGTCGTCTGGCCGGACGTCAGTGGGGTTGCAGATCTAGAAGTCATTGGGGTCGTATGCGTCGAGTCTAACGAGGCAGGTGTAAAAGTCCAGCGCCCAAATGCCCAGTTAAGGATGTATCTCGAAAGAGCATCCGGAACAAGACTAACTTCAGACAGTGTTGCTTTATTCTCTGTTGAAGATCTAGGGGGTGAGGCGGTGTAAAGTATCCCTTTGATACGATAAATCTCATCTTTAGAGGATTCCTCAAGGAGCTTCTCCAGCTTCACCAAATCAACACCACTACTCTCCGTTGGCGATGATAGCGTTATTGATAGCACCTCAACCTCGCTATGGTGTCCATGTTCGTGTCCATGCACATGCCTCCGGTCTTCACCAATGTCCTTAGCCAGCTTCGCGTCCAGACCAAACACAATATCTTTGTCAACCCAGCCCTTATCACTCTTCGTCCGTGGCGTCGGCGGATCGACTTCTAGCGCTAAGATACGATCTTCACAATCTTCGAGCTTTCTTTCATCAACCAGCTCCCACTTATTCAATACAATGAGATCCGTATACCGTGCCTGCATCTTAGCTGTGTAACTCGTATCCTCGTAACCCTTCCAATTCTCCACATCGATGACCGACATCACACCATCAAGGACATATCCGCCTGTCTTCTGAGCAATACGATTCACCTCCATAGCCAGAGTTGCCGGGAAGGCAGAACCAGATGTTTCGACGACGATGCGGTCAGGCGATACGTCATGGGCCAGAGCATCTAGGGCGTCGGAGAGTTGCCCGACGAGGTTGCAGCAGATGCAACCATTGAGAAGTTCTTGGACCCCGGAGATGGCGCTAGACGAGGCCAATTGCGAATCTACAGCTATATCTCCAAATTCATTCTTAAGGAGAGCAAGTTTGTAAGACTTAGGGAGCTGAGGGATTAGGTTGAGGATAAGTGCTGTGAAACTTTAGAATGACTCTGAAAATTTAAAAGGAGCGCAAATGGGGATTGTACTTGTTTTTCCAGAACCTAGGAAACCGGTTATAATGGTGATAGGAATTGGGCGGATAGAAGTAGGCATTTCAAGGCAAGATTGAAGTCAGTTCTAATAATGGTACAGGGTCGATTTGACTAAGTAGCATCTGTTTGTAATGAGGAAGGAGGATGTTACGGAAAAGAAAAATAAGTGGTGTTTCTTTTTCCTTCACAGCCGCATATACCAGAGCGGTTCTCGCCGAGAAATGCAAGCCAAAATTTCAATCGACGTGGGATCAGCTATCAGCCACAACGCCACAAACTCTTTTCTTGCATCGCTTATCGGGCATGGCGGGGCAGGAGGGGTAGTCCGGATCTGAGTATGATATCACGAAGCTCCTAAGAGTAAAACGAGTAGGTGCAATTAGCCGTTCTATAAATACGAGAGAAGAGGCTCTCTTGAAGAACAGCTTCAGTCTCTTCCGAAACCCACACCACTGTGACTGTGTTTGTAGCTACAAAATATTCACCTCTCGCGCGCAAGCATCTCGCTACTCTTCCATCCAGTCCAGACCTTCTTTTCAGCTTTCTTCTTCCATCTGCCAAGGGCGCCAATGATAATGTGGATCGGAATGATCGACTAACACGCCTCACTGCGCAATGCAGCTAACTTGGAAGTTGTGTATTTAAGAAACAGGGTAGCTACTCTCCTGACGCAATCCATCATTGTCCTGCCTCCTCTCTTCCTGAAGCTTCATCAACAAACAATTATCTAGCAATTTTTCAGCTGCATCACAACTACTCCAAGATTACTCGATCAACTAATCGTCATGGACTTTGTCAAGAAATTCGCCGGCGACATGCAACAGCGTAACGAGGGAAGTCAAAACCCCTCCAACGAGCACAAACCAGAGAGGGCTGGCGGGTTTCTCGGCGGTCTTGGCAACAAGCTCAATAGCGCAGCTGGGGGTGGTAAGGAGAGTGAGAAGAATGAGGATTATCTAGATAAGGGTGAGTTTCCCTCTCTCATCCTCCTGAAATTCCTTTCACCTAACGGAAAATCCAACAATGTATTAGTCAATGTGAACATGTAGAGTATACTAACATGCGGATAACTACAGGCATTGATCTAGTTCAGGAGAAGATTTTCGGCCAAGGCCCGCAGGATAACGAGTCGGCGGTAGAACAGGCAAAGGACGAGCAGATCTCGGATTTCATTCGCAGTCAGTACAAGAATGCAACTGGAAAGGATATCCCAATTAAGGACAAGGAGACTAGGTTTAGTTGAAGGGTGTTGAGTGGGCACCATCCGCAAGGCCTAACTTGTCATTAAACTGACTAATTTTCAATGGCATTTGTTTGGTAGAGCATAGTTGCGGAAGGCACAGACAATACGAGCTCATATCTGAGTTGTGGTAGTGGTGACCATGCAATATAAAATTTAAACTAAAGGTGGCATCCTTTTCCACTTCTCTACTATTAAGTTTCCTTCTGCAGCTCTCCAACGGCTTTTGTTAATAAGTCCATCAACCTATCTTGAACTGTTTTCCCGCCACCTATATCGGCTACGTGTCGGCCTGCGCCCCATCCAAAGGGAAGCAACAGCCTCCGACGTCCTCTAGAGTCTACCAAAACCAATGCATCTAATGGACATTGACCTCCACCCAAAGGATGTAAAAGTCCCAGTCTAACAAAATGATTATATGAAGGCCCCACGGCCTGTACTAATGGTAGCGAAAAGGACGCAGAGGCGGAAGGACTATGCGAGGAAGGATTGCGACAGAGAACCAGGGCTTGAAGACTTGGAGAGATTGAGTATAGGTCTGGGAGAATGGAGCTAGGCAACAAATGTCAGAGGTTCTGTAACTTGGAAAAAAAGATGTTGTGTAGAACGTAAGGAGCTCTGTTCCTACCACAACAAGTCGTAATGCAATTGATAATCTCCCTGTACGCACAACACGAACATGCTGCTCCCCTCTCTGTAATTTCCAAAGTTGTTATGTGCCTGTAACCCAGTCTCTACTGGCTTCATTAAGGTTGGCGAACTGAGTATGCTAGCAATATCGACGGGCCAGGCATCGGCGATAGGAATTATGTCCACGGCATCGAGTTCGTTATCTGTCTTTGTCCGTTTCAATGGCTCGCCGAAAGGGTCTGAGGGAGAGCCTCGATCATATTCCTCTAGCTCGGGGGTGCTTGCGGAGCGTTTTCGTGGGCGGGTAAAGGCAAGATCCATCGTCCAGGGCGCCTGGAGAGCGGGCTGGAGAATGGAGCTACCTACCATTGAGGAATAATATCGGAGTATAAGATAGAAGTCAGAGACTGCAGCAAAGTGGCTATGTACAGGTTAAACAGTGAGAGATTCATGCTGGGTTGTCATAACAACGAAATAAATAGTGAACGGGCCTTCGTCTCTGAGCCCTCTGCACACTCGATTTTTCCGCTAGACCTCATTAGGCAGACGCCAACGAAACATGTTCCCACATAACGGAAGCCTTCAGAAGAAACACTAGCCTTGTCAACGATGCTTCTTTGGCATTCCGCTTGCAGGCCAAGCTTCCTGTGTACAACTCTCCTGCGGCGATGAGTAGTCCTCGCAATCTCAGCAGCCTGCAGAAGAAGGTCTGGAATGGCTCTATACCACTAGAGATTAGACTGGCGAGCTCGGAGTGCAGGACGTTTGATCATTCAGATCCTTATCTGGTATTCCCATGAGTTCATTAGCGTTGCCAGGAATGCTATTTCGTTTGCAACCTCAGAATATCGACACTTATAATTGTGACAGATCCAATTTCCCCGCCTTTCTTACCTGCCTTTCCTTCTCCCCCGTCTACTCGCCTTCTTCTCATCATTCCTAATAGACCCAGATGTCTCCTTCTCCGAGGGTTGGCTCTCATACGAGGGCGTGCCTTTGAAATGGCATTATCCAGTAGGCCTCCTCTATGATCTGTACTCCGGCAGTGAGCCAACCTATCCAACTAGCCGTGACGGTCTCGGAACAAAAGAGCCAAGCGTGGGAAATGAAGAAACGAAGACTGAAGATGATATACTGCCTTGGAGATTAACGATTCATTTCACCGAATGGCCAGTTGAACAACTCTTTAAGCTAGATGCTGAAGGCAGGGTTTTGCATGATTCGTTTATCAATAGCGTTAAAGAGGTATGGAGTGTGAAGCTGTCTCGAAATTCGGCCCACGCAAGGGGGTATCTGTAATGGAGATATCTAACGAGTACAAGGCTGATTTTCTTCGTAACGGCACCGCCAAAGTCGTTATGTCCCTCAGCAAAGATGATTCAACACAGCTTTGGCAATCAGTCGAAAAGCACGACCTCCCAATGTTCAACGCCGTCAATCAGAAGCTACTAAACCCGCAGGGTTCAACTCTGCGGCACTTGCCAGTGAAGCTTTACCTCCCCCACGCCGCTCCCGGCACCACTGAAGAAAGACCCACGCCAGGGTCACTACGAGTCGTGCAAGCTCTAGTCACTCCTGCTCTCTCATCTCGTGAGTCCTCATTATTCGGCAGTTCGCGTTTTTAACACTTATAGGAATACTGCAGGACAACCACAAACACTCGGCACGGCTCTTAATTCTATCCTCCCCACTTTATTCCCAAGTAGACGCAGCCCCCTGCTTGCTCATGCTGTGCTTCATGGAGCCGTGGTACCTCTAAGCGCGAACTTTGAAGACCTTGTTAGAGCAGCAACTTATGCCGATGGTTGGTTGCATTTAGTTGTTGTGATGATGGGTTGATTGCGCGATGGGTGTTTCGGATTTTAATGCATCGATTTATTTTCATATATGTACTAGCAGTGGACTATTTTAAAAGTAGAGAAACGACCTTCTTAAAGCCAACCTCACAGTGTATAATTTTAGTAACACATATACATGACTCCACTGAAGAGAAGTGGCAAAGTGTCCAGAGTTGGGTGCCCGTCCTTAAATGACATTCATTCTTAGTCTAGAAAGAATTCTAAAATTAAAAGGGGATGTATAGGAAGAGCTATTGGTTGCATGTGATTTCTACCCCTGCCACTCCTGTGCCTCTCATCTAAGCCCGCAGTCGATGCAGACATCATTCCTTCTAATTACGAGGCAGGGAAGCTCAGGAGAGCGTAATGCTAGTGTGTACCCTGTCTTACACAAATTTAGGAATTCCAAGTCCGACTATTTTGCTGAGGCTCTGCATGGTATTACTTTGGGAAGAATCTCCAACGTTATTGAGGTGGCAGGAACTCTGAATGTGCTGAGAACAGCAGGAACAAAGTTTACCAGTACACAGACTGGGGAATATGTGCGTCTTTGAGTGCTCCTAGCAAGCTTTGCAGCCCGATCCCCCTCTACTGTGCTCCACCACAATCCTAGATTGTGCTGAGGGTTTGCGGAACGACAAAAATGGCCTTGGAGCGAGGTGTTCCAGACGATTCCAGCCTTTCTGTTCTCATGAGAACATCATAGAACGCCTCTTAATTAGCAAGCTAATAAAGTTCAAGACAAAAACAGCAGGGAAGGGTGCTCAATCCGGTCTGCCTTCAAAATGCGGTAGACGGGCGGGAACGAACGTGGACGTCGACGCCGGCTTGCTATCAAGTCCAGTCTGTCCGCTTCTCACTGACAATGGCCTCTTAGGTGTATGGGCGGCGCTTTCGAGCTCGGAGCCATCCACATCGAACGCCCCACTTTCTGGTGTGGTCTGAAGATCGAAGGTTGGGAAAGGAACCGTTTCGGTTGTGAATGAAGTTTCGGCATTAGGTTGCGAGAGTAAGGGAGATGCTGAAGGAAGGATGGAAATCATTTGTGAGGGTGGTATGGGGGAGGATGAGATGGGAGGTTCTGTTTTGCTCTCCGTGGTGGGGGACTGGTTGTGCTATTAATTTGCCAGAGCTTGCTAGGTGAAGTCTTTGAGATCACTCACTATGGATTGTTCAACGCTCAGCCCATATTTCGCAGCTAGCTGGCGAGCTTCCCGGCGCTTCCTTTCCACTTCTGCTTCCTCCTCCTGTTGTACACGCTCCTCTTCGTGCTTTAGATCTGACAATGTAGGAACAGCCTCAATGACCGATTCCGAGCGCTTCACTTGCGAATTGCCTCCTGACTTTCTCCCAGACTCATGCGTGCTTCGTGAGGAGGCCGTCCTGGCCGACATTCGTGAGCCTGTTGACCTCTTTCCAGAACGTGTTTTCCCGCTATTGGTGTCATCAGCACCTAGTCCTGTTGTCCGTCGCTCCAGGACCGTTGCGAACTCATCATCCAACGGTACTGCATCATCTTCATCTTCACTAGGGAATATATCTCCTCGTGAACTTAGTGAATCTGTGGTGTGGCCCGACCCTGTTGTATGGCTTCTATTCCGTCTGTGGCCCTTCCTTCGCTCACCACGCATCTCATCTTCACCGCTGTCTTCGATCAATGGCTGCTCCTCTAACCCTGCTCTGCGTGATGCGCCAGGATGCTCCGTAAGGTCTGCTGCCGAAGGTTTGTACCTCAGTCCTTTTCCGCCAATCTTCCAAGGCAGCCGGCCTAGAAATCCGAAATAAGAGCTGCTCGGAATGATTGTTGGATCAGGTCCGCCATCATGAGGCTGTACAGCGCTCTTTCTTCGACCGCTGGGGAATCTTCCATCCCGGCGTGTGCCATAGCTCATGGCTCGCTGACGGCTAGGCTGAGTCGCGCCTCCATAGCTCCTCGAGCCTGCGAGTAACCTGTCCAGTTCGTCGTTCCCCCATCCTAATAACCCATCGTTTTCATCATCTTCCCAATCGTCGTAAAAGTCGAAGCTTAGTTCGGCCCTTCCCCGCGACCTACCACGATTGCGACGGAGGCGATCCTCGCGTGAAGGGAAGCATGGCGTAAAGCAGGACTGAAAGCAGTTCCCAATGGAGGAAACGCACGGATTGATATAGTCGTGTGCGAAGGTGAAGAGATTGGCTTGTGCCGATTCATTTGCGGATTCGATGTTGTGGACGACGTTCTGTAGAGTGCGGGTAAAACGAGGGTCGTTGCGACGGTACATTTTACCGACGCACTGAGAGTAACGAATTCAGATAGATCAGATAGATAGAGGTGCAGCGGGTGCTGGCCGCTGTCCAAAAGGACATGGAGATTGCAATGTTGCGATGTTGCGATGTTGCGATGGTGGGATGGCGGGATGTTGCTCTGCGACCCTCGCATGCACTATAAGGTGCGAGTCAGGAGGGTTGACGTCTCAGCCTCGAGCATCTCATACCCTCCAGCAAGAGCTGGTCTAGAACTCGGGATTGAAGCAGCTACTCGCCCTACCAAACAATTGCTATGCATTGAAAAGTTCTATCGTCTGCCGCCGCTTGTGGCGGGCCTTGCCTTGTTGCTCCTTAATTTTGAATGTTGTCTTCCATCGCCACGGGCTTGCCAATATGCGATACATTCGTTTCCTCAAACCACCTCGAGTCGAAAGAAACACCCTGAAAACACTCATCACCATCACCTCCGATTTGGGAGAGACATTTCTTCCAGATGACGTAACTCTCGCTGCTACCCTTCGTTCAGACGATCCCGAAGGAGATATCTATCTGCGCAAAACCCTGAAATGGACAGGCGGCATGCGGTCCTTTCCTATTGTCTTTGACCTGGCATTTACCGACTTGGATTGGCCTGTACGAGTGCACGTGGGAACCAAAGGAAGCCCTAACTCAGATCATTTTGAGAAGCACCATAATGCAGAACCGCCAAGCATAATATCTGCTTGGAGTGGACTGGTAGATGTTCCCAGAGGCATAAATGAAGCCGAGAAAAAAGTAGAGAGGCGGTTCACGCTATTGAGTAATCGCACTCTCAGTATATGGGAGGAGACTGGTGAGAGTATAGCTTGCCATCTATGGTATTCATTGTCCGCTTCTTGACGACTAGAAAACACAAACTGAATTTAATATTAGGGATGCTGGCATGGCTCTCTCAGCCTTTCTAGACCGCATGGTAGGTCTACAAGCAGAAGGCTTGCCACTGCTGGAGGAAGTTCTCAGCTCTGCCACATATAAAAGGCTCAAAGTCTTAGAGCTTGGAAGCGGATGTGGCATTGTTGGAATTGGGCTGGCACAGACGGTTCCAGACTGTGAAGTTATCCTGACCGATCTACCTGAAGCCGAAGAACTTGCTATGAAGAACATCAATGGTATGAACGCGGCAATATCATCCGACGTTTCATTTAACACTCTGGATTGGGAGAATCCTTTACCTTTACCTATTAGGGATAGACTATTCGATCTCATCCTTGTGGCCGATTGTACTTATAACCCAGATAGCAGTCCTGCTCTAGTTCGCACACTGGCCGTGCTGGTGAAGAGGTCGTCCAAAGCTATTGTGGTGGTAGCTATGAAAGTGCGACACTCTAGCGAGGCTGTTTTCTTTGATTTGATGTCCGAGTCTGGGTTCATTATTGGGAGCCGGACTGTACTTCAAATCCCCGGCGATGACGAGACTACGCGTGAAAAGATTGATGTATACGTTTTCCATGACAAGGCTCGCCCGCAAATTATCCAGATGCCGCCAGATGCTCCTAGCCCTCCGGCCATCTCGTCTTGACAAAGTTGAGAATATGTGGTTTGGTTAATTACGTAGCTTATAGCACGACTTTCGTGAGAAATGGAAAATCTGATCGCCGTTTAAGTGGCTTTACTGGCTTCTAGAAATACGGCTTATGCTTCCACAGAAATTATGTTCAGTGGGAAAAATCTTAAAATATACCTATCTATCATCCTAGGCTCATAAGGTACCCGAGAACTTCAGAAGTGAAAAATGGGCGTTGTTTGGATCGTCTGTCACGTCCACCCATGCCCTCGCTCGAAACCAAGTTGCCTTAGGATGAAGATTCTCACCAGCAAAACATGAGCAGCAGAAAATGGCCAAGTGTGATGTTTTTCACTATTGCCTTTTAATAGCGTTTCCAGGACAATATGCATTGCAATCTCTTTCAATTTTTCAAGCGACGGCCCTAGAGAGCTACATCAAGCTGCATGCTAGCGCAGCTGTGCCACCTTAATATCGAGACCAGGCTAGCACACTCAGGATCCACCTTTCGTCGTCCTCTATCCTTCATGGATATTTTTGTGGATCTGTAAGAATAATGGAGCATCTTCCTCTAAAGGGTGACAAAGCGCCTATCTCTGTGCCATACATTCCCGCCGATATATTCGATGGAGGTAACTTTCTCGAATACCCCCAGAGGTCAGGCTGGGACTTCTCACTATGGCAAGCCTTTGATACCTCTGGAACCTCGCTGGATCTTGAGAGCTGGCTGGCTTTCAATGGTAGAACGGTGGATGAACTACCCGCGTTTTTACAGACGTGGCTCTTCTTTGGCTTGATGGCTTCCGTTATCGAGTATGCGGTTCCTCTAGAGGACTTTGTGCGCAAGGATTTAGATGGCCGAAACTACATTACCACGGCTGAACTTACAAGGTACCTCGAAGACTGGGAGCTCCGAGTTCACCATAGCACATCACCTTACTCACCTGTGCTGGAAAACACAGGCATGTTAGCCATGATAGCGGAAAACATAGCCCACGCTCAAGCCATCAACGAAAATATTTTCCGCATCATCGTTTATGGGAAGTGCTTGTCTCCATATCTAGAGCAACTGGAAGGTGTCCATTTCTGCGTAGCGCTGTTGATCAGAGCCTTGTCTGTCGCCTCAGAGCAGGCTCTTGGGCGACATCCTAACGTCTTCCGGATGGGTCAGACACGGATCCCTTTACTGGAGCGGCGAATGCGAGGCGCTGGTTGGTGTCCCTACATTGTTTCCCGGCTCTCCACGGATTTCCCGAATGATATGCAGGCGTATATTTCAGACCTTGGGACGGTTAGAGTGAAACAGGACCATGGCCGTTGCACTTATCAGTATTGTGTAGCAAATCAGGTTGGCGAATTACATCAAGAACGACATCTACAGGATGACTGCGACTGCGAACTCATCAGCCCTCCAACCAGAGAAATCATAGAAGTGCTTCGTAAGGGCAACATCCCTCTCCTTAGATTACCCAGTGACAATACGGCATCCGAAACCCTCACCCTCCAGGTACATGAGGGTGATAGGGCAACACCATATATTGCACTTAGTCACGTTTCTATTGATGGCCTCGGAAATTCTTCAACCAATTCTATTCGTAGGTGCCAGCTCATGGAAATTGCCAGAGGTATACAAAGCATCGCCAACAGCGAACAGCAACGGCCGATGTCCTTCTGGCTCGATACACTTTGCATACCCGCAGACCCCAAACACCAGTCCCTCCGCAACCTCTCCATCCAACGGATGCACCAAATATATAAATCCTCTCACGGCGTCCTAATCCTAGACCCTGATCTCAAACTACTCACCGCTTATGCTAGCTACGCCGAAATCATTACAAGAATCTGTATTAGTGGATGGAACACGCGGCTATGGACATACGAAGAAAGTGCTCTTCCTCCCCGTCTCTATATCCTAGGCAATGATACTACTTTTCTCATCGAAACCCTTCAGCAGCGCCTCCTCGAAGGCGAATTCCAAGACCCAATCTCACACTCCCTAAATATGTTTGCCGCGGCTTCATTCCGCGTCTTAATTGTTCGCAAAACATCCGAAACCCTACACAACGACTCCGACAGAGATGTACAGGACATGCTCTGCGCAATCTCCAAACGCACCACCAGTTGCCCTGGAGATGAAACAATTTGCATTGCCTCATTCCTCGACCTCGATGTCTCCCCCTTACTCCAATCGCCGCCAGAGGACGGGATGAAAGTCCTGCTCTCCCTCCTCCCTGCCATTCCAGCTAATCTCCTATTTAGCGCTGGCCCGCGACTGGCGGAACAGGGCTATCGTTGGGCGCCTACGAGTCTCCTTCAACCCTATGGGATGGCTGGTCAGCCGGTTCCAGAACGTATTCCAGCATCAGCGTCTATGAATGCTGAAGGGATGGAGATGATCATTAGGCCTCTAAACTACTTGCATCCTAGCGGAAAGGGTCTTATGGCATATTTGCCGGCTGTCGCTGTGGCGAGGATTGATTTCTCAAAAGATCGATTCTTGATCGATTTGTCCGACGGAGAGGTCCTTCGGGTGGGATTTTTCTTGCAGAATAGGGACAGGGCAGAAGGCAAGCAAAGGATTGTGGGGCTGGGTAAACGGAATTTCGTCATACTTCTCGCAATGTTCTTTCATGACGAGTGCCGCGGGTTCAACCTGGAGCAGAAAGGCATTTTAGCTGAAGTAGTGGGGAAGGCGAGAGACCCGGCTGTAAAAAGCAAGAGGCTTAGTTTCAAGCAAGTACCGATGATTGAGTACAGGGAGCCGATGTTTGTAGAAAGGACCAGTAGGACTGGTGATTTTGGTGGTGTCGCAGAGAATAAATGCTGGCTTAAGGGCGAATATGTGGAGCCCAAGTGGTGGCTTATTGATTGAGTGGGAAAGGCCTTCGGTGAGTAAATGAAAAGGTCGTTTGTGATGCGTCAAGAAAATGAGACTGGAGAATTTTGCTTCATAGTAGGTAATATAGGAATGCTATGGCATGATGGAGGCCATGAGGCGACATCTCGAACCAGCGTTTATTTCCTCTTCGGTACTAAAAATTGGCCCCTTTAGTTATTAACGATAGTAGCTACTTATCGCGGCGTATCGCAGGATTTGAACCGTATCTCTCATTAACACAATACAATCAATATATACTTTTTTTTTTTATGAAATAAAAAAGCCCACAGTATACTGCAGAAATGATCTAAACTAAGACTCAATGTCCCGGAAACATATCCTGCTACATGCAAAACTCCAATAAGCAGGAAGAAGGTGCAGTAGCTTGTAATACAAAGTGCGCGGTGGCCTAATGGCAATATTCTTAGACATATCGTTCAATGAACTAGAGAGTGCTGCTGTCTGCTATCTTTCGTGAGGGTTTAATTTGTAAAGGTGCCAAAGGGCTCTTCACAAGTTGTCGATCTTTCGAGCAACGTCGTAGGGGTTCCTGCGCACTTCACCCCTGTAGTATTGATGGACTGAGCGGAATTGTTTGTTGAATTTCGTAAACAGGGTCTTCGCGCTGTGATGTAGATATTACCAGCTTCGATTGATTGTGGTTAAGTTCTATATATTTACACATATTCTAGATAAAGACTGCACCATATTTCACACCAATCACAGCAAGTCCGTCGTCCATGCGCCCATCGAGCTCTCCGAGAAACTTGGTAGTACGGCCAATGCTGATGACACGGATGTGGGCAACCCGCGTGGAGGCGTATTTCCTGGCGCATATTTGAGCAATCCGGTGTAGACAGTCATAGACGTTGCTATCGACTAGAGCCTCTAAATAGACCAAAGAAACGCGTATCGCACGGCCGATTGAACCTTATAAGCTGCCTTGGTAGTCTGTTACTTTATGAGAAGGGAAAAAGGAAAGCTGAGTACATTATCTACGTTCTACCATTCACAGTAAGTGGATTGAGCGAACGCCCTACGTGCCAGAGCCCTTTGTAGATATAGAAAGACTTAAAGTTGGCGTATCAACTTCAATAAATGGAGCACTTCTTATAACAACGAACCAGAATTATATTAGTTATTAGCAGTCTCCTTAATATATTAATCAATTGACGAGGCGACAACCTATGGAAGCTGGAGATGACTATTTGTTGCTGCATGTTTAACAACTGACATAGCTGCATTGGATCTGTACGAAAGCCTGTCGGACAAACAAAAAATTGGCTATTGCGGTGAGATCTGAAGACGTTATTTGGCGTATGCATACCGTGCCGTTGTCGCAAATACACTCATCTCCGGTAAGTGCCGGCCATCTCAACGAGTAGGGCTACCTCAACGCCAGATTTGCCAAGACCGTGATTTTAAAGCCGTAGAGCTCTATCCAAAAGTCGAATATTTAGAACCTTGTGGTGTAGTACTAGTTTCTTAATGGGAGGAGTCTCTATATACAGTAGATTAAGGCTCTGGCCGCCTTGTGGCCTTCTGAAGAAGTTCGGATCACGGTTGGGTGAAGCGATTGGAACAAATGACAAAACCACTTAAGCGAAAAAGGACTAGCGCAAACACGTCCTGAACGCGACTCGACTTCTCCTTCCCGCCGTCAATTTCAACTCACTCCCACTCGCTCTTTCCCGTCATCATTCACAACCCTCCCCATTGTTGATTTATATTGTATAGAATGCCTTCCACTGTACTTGGAAAGAGGACTAGAGGTTCTACAGACTCTCCCGGTAGGCGCATTCGGACTCCTGAGCTTGGTAAACAAACTAACCAAGCGCATGCAGATGCTTCTTCCGCAGTCGCTACATGTGCAAAACGTCGAGGGCAATTCGTGATTCTAGATGATAGCGAGAATGAGAACCCATTCGTTACACCGAGTCACAAGAAGTCGATTCATCATGTTGATGAGATGGAATTGGACGAGCTGGCTGAGGACGTCAAGCCACCCAATAAACGAGGAAGGAAAGCTAGCACTACACGAGCGAAACATGGAACTTCGCAAATCCGTGTTGCTCTTTCTCCGGCAAAGATCAATGCCCGCTTCAAAGCCACGAAACCGGCCCCTAAAGTTAACGATAAACCATCTCAAATCTCAACTCCTCAGACACCACGACACTATGATGCGTTATCTAAGAAAATCGCAGTAACGCCCAGACATCGTGTAATCGTTGCTGGAAGACCGCTAACGCCTCGCACTCCACGTACACCCACAACACCTCGGAACGCTGCGCCTACCGTATACAATGAGGCCCGTCAGCTGTTCGCGAGAGGATCTGCACCGCTAGCACTGTTTAGTCGCGAAAATGAGCGTAAAGAGCTGGACAGCTTTGTCTCAGAACGTATAAAAACGAACCGATCTGGATGTATTTATATTTCTGGTCCTCCAGGGACTGGAAAGAGCGCATTTGTAAATGAGATCTGCAGGAAATTTGACTCGGAGACCTCTGTTAAAACAGCATACATCAATTGTATGAGTGCGAAAAACGCGAGCGATTTGTATAGAAAGCTTCTTGAAGAGTTTGTGGACATCACTGAGATTGCTGAGGGAGACGAAGTGGATGCTTTGAAGGAGCTGTTCATGCTGCAAGACTTCTCTTACGTTGTCACGCTCGATGAGATCGATTGTCTTCTAGATCTCGATCTTGAACTGCTTTATAATCTTTTCCAATGGTCTCTTCAACGGTCCTCTAGCCTCGTGCTCGTTGGAATTGCCAACGCTCTCGACTTCACAGATCGCTTTCTTCCCCGCCTGAAGGCTCGAGGTCTCAAGCCTCACCTTTTGCCGTTTCTTCCCTACACCGCGCCTCAAATCGCCTCCGTCATTACTTCGAAGCTCAATTCTTTGGTTCCGCCCAGCACTTCTGGCCCTAGAGACTACATACCATTTATACACCCAACCGCGGTCCAGTTTCTCTCCAAGAAAGTCGCCGCGCAATCCGGGGATCTCCGCAAAGCATTCGACATCTGCAGGCGAGCTATCGATCTCATTGAAGCCGACACTCGAGACCAGCATGCGAAGAAAGCTAGCGAAATTACGCCCTCACCAACGCCATCTCCTTCCAAAACACCTCTTGTGGAGAACATGAACCTCTCCTCCCCACCCGTCGCCCGCAATCCCGCCAAGCCAACCTGCTACGGCACCCTCAACGCATCACTTGCCCAAATCACCGTTGAAAATGCGCCCCGTGCCACCATCGCCCACATGGCTCGCATTACCGCAGCCGTCTTCAGCAACGGCACCGTGCAGCGTCTCCAAAACCTCAACCTCCAACAGAAAGCAGTGCTGTGCGCTCTCGCAGCCCTCGAGACGAAGAAGCGGAACGTGCCCGTCGAAAACGTCCTCGCCACCCCGTCGAAAACCCATAGCGCAGCTCCAACCATCAAGGCGGTCTTCGAAGCCTACACCAACCTGTGCAAGCGCGAGAATGTCCTGCACCCGCTCACCAACACCGAGTTTCGAGATATTGTCGGCAGCTTGGAGACGCTCTCGCTCATCTCGGCTGTTGAGGGTAAGACGGGATCGCTGGTCGTGACGGCTGCGACGCCGAGCAAGAGGGGTAGAGGAGGATTTGGTGCCGGAGTTGTGGAGGAGCGCAGGATTGCTAGTGCGGTGGGGTGTAAGGAGCTGTCTGCGGCGCTGGTAGGGCCTGGCTGTTCAATTTTGAAGGAGATTTTGGAAGGAGAGGAGATAGTTTAGAGTTGCTTTTATATTGCATTGTATTGCATTGGATGATGTTTGAGTGCTGTTAGCATTTTGATGTTTTGGGTTCTGGATGTGTCTGATTATGGTATGAAGCCTTCGGGTTATGTGGCCTGGTGCTAGGAGAGTAATGAAGTGTCAAGATTAATCTTAACTACCGAATACACAGCTTTAAATGCAAGATGTGAATTTGCCTACCTACACCATAAGCTATGCAGACCCCACATGAAATCACTCCTCCAGCACTCCGTAACAAATGCATAATATTCAAATTTAGAATCAAAATCAAAGTCAAATCAAGAATGCAGGGTTCAAAAACAAATGATTCGACTTCCTCTCTACGCGCGTCAAATGCCGATAGTAAAATCACAGGTTCTAAATGCCATCGCCCGCGCGAGCAGGCCGGTCTAGCTTATATGTGCAGGTAAAGCAGAAGTGATCGAAATACGGAAGGATCAAAAAAGTCCACCGTCGCCGGTATATATTCTACTCAGCCTTCGGCCGCACTGTCTTCCCATTCATGCCGATGTGCTTCAACGACGGCTTTTGAATGTATATTCTCCGCTCGATGAATTTAAGGACCTCATCGATAAGACTGAAGTATTGTTAGCATCTCTACAGTAGCAAGATGTGGAGTTGTTCCTTTCTTTACTCACATGATCGGCGCGCTAATTAACAGAACCGCCTTCCATTCGCTCCAATCTAGCGGCGCGACGCTGAACAAGCCTTGAAGGAACGGCAGATAAAGCAGAGCGAAGTGCAGCGCCATGCTTAGCATGATCGCGTAGACGAGCATCATATTTTCCCACAGCGGCAGCGTTAGTAGGGACTCCGAAGACGACAAAGCGTTCATGGCGTTCAGCATTTCGATGACGACAAGGATGGAGAGGGAAACGGTAGAGGCGGACCTGGCCGAGTTGTCTGCGAACATCTGGCAGCCTATTTCAGGGAACTGAGATGAGCAGCGGTGGAAATGTGTCTGGCGGATGCCACCGTTAGTAAATCCAAACCCAAAGGAAGAGCGTTCGTGAGCTGTGACAGAGATAAGATGGAAGCCTAATAACTTACGAGCTGCCAGAATGAAATTTGCGGTCCTGCAGGATTAAACATGAACCACCAAGCATACCCAAACACCGTCGCCGCACCGACATAAGTTCCAATGACCATGTATCTAAAGAACAGCCATCCACCAACAAGCGCCTCGTCCCGTTTCCGGGGCTGCCGCTTCATAACATCATGGTCGGGTGGATTGAACGACAGTGCCGTCGCCGGTAGGCCGTCCGTAACTAAGTTGACCCACAATAGCTGTACCGGAATCAATGCCTCGGGCATACCCGCCGCCGCTGTTAAGAAAATCGATACAACCTCGCCGATGTTAGACGAGATCAGGTAGCGGATAAACTGCTGAGTGTTGTTGTAAATAGACCTTCCCTCCTCAACTGCACTCTCAATCGTGGCGAAGTTGTCATCAGCTAACACCATATCAGCTGCCAGCTTCGCAACATCGGTTCCAGAGCCCATAGCAACGCCGATGTCTGCCTTTTTCAAAGCAGGCGCATCGTTGACGCCGTCACCCGTCATAGCGACGACCTCGCCGGCTTGCTGGAGGAGATCCACGAGCTTCGACTTGTGCGCCGGCTCTGTACGCGAGAAGAGCGAGGCACGTTTCGCAACATCTAGCTTCTCAGACTCGCTTAGATCGTCGAACTGGCGGCCTGTGTAGCTCTTGCCCGTCAGATCCTCGTCTGCGCCGAATACGCCGATTTGACGGCAAATGGTCTCGGCGGTGTTCCGATTGTCACCAGTAATGATAACAACACGGATGCCAGCAGAGCGACATTTACTTATTGAGTGAGCAACTTCAGGACGAGGAGGATCCAACATGCCAACAAGGCCAATCAGAGTCATGTTCTGTTCCAATTTGGTGTATTCTGTTGTTGTCTTGGCGGTCTTAAGCAACGGATTCGGACCAACATTTTCCACTGATGCCAAAGCAATGACGCGGAGGCCACGGTTGCCGTAATTAACCACTTCTTTGGAGATCAGGTTTGACAGCTTCCCGCTAAGAGCGACTTTTTTCCCTTGACTTCCAATTAACACATGGGAGCATCTGTCGAGAATTGATTCAGGGGCTCCCTTAACCAGTAGTCTCTGGGTGTTTTGGCCATCAACCAAAACTGACATACTTTTCCTGTCTCTTGAAAACTCGTATGTCGCTAATATCCGGGCCTGATCTTCATAGTATTTGCTGGAGTAGTGTAGACGTTCCGTAGTAGGCATACCGCTCCTCGAAGAGTTGAACGCAGCATTAGGAGTGCCAATCTTTTCAACAAGCACGCGTAGCGCTCCCTCCGTTGGCTCTCCAACAATGCTGTAGGTGCCATTTTTTGAGTCTAGAGCTAGCTTAGCCTCGTTGCATAGCGCAGCTACTTCGCTCATTTGCCGGATAGTCGCAGATGATGCCGCAGGGTTTTCCAACCTTTGACCTCTGAAAGAGATGGCCCCTTCAGGCGCGAAGCTAGTACCTCCTACATCAATTTCTTCAAGACCGGTGCTATCCTCGCTAATGAAGACAATTTTATTAACGCTCATCTTGTTAGTTGTTAAAGTTCCGGTCTTGTCGGAGCAGATGACACTGCAGCTACCAAGGGTTTCAACAGATGGCAAGTTTCGGACAACTGCGTTTTTGGCTGCCATCTTCCGTGTACCCAGTGCTAAGCATGTCGTAATCACAACTGCGAGACCTTCCGGAATAGCTGCGACGCCTAGAGAGACAGCGATCTGTCCCGGTCAGCAACGAATCACCGTGATAGGTCAGCCTTGCTTACCTTTAGATAGTAGATTGCGCCTTTAGTCCAGCCTCCATGAGAAGGGTCATTGAAGTTCCTGATATTGATGAGCCAAACCAAGATGCAAATCGCCGTGATGACCTTCGCCAACATGTCACCAAAATCATTAAGCTTCTCTTTTAATGGCGTGGGCTGAGAAATTTGCGCTGTTATACTCTCGTGGATATCTCCAATGGCAGTCGAGGCTCCAGTGAGAACAACTAGTGCAGTAGCATGCCCAGTTACCACCGTTGTTCCAGAGAATAGCATGTTGATCTGATCCTGTTTGACGGCTTCCGCATCTTTGATTGGCCTTGGGTTTTTTCCAACACTCTGGCTTTCTCCCGTGAGGATTGACTGGTCAACACTGAAATTATTGCTCTGAATAGCGAGTAACCTGCAGTCCGCCGGTATCCTGTCGCCCACCGCAACCGATATGATATCCCCAGGCACTAGCTCATCGGCTTTTATGCGCTTGATAGTTCCATTGCGTATAACTTTCGCCTCATTGGCAGAGTATTCCTGGAGGGCTGCAATGGCTTTCTCGGCGCTGGTTTCTTGTGACACGCCGACGACAGCATTTAATATTAAGATAGTAAGAATCTATATCGCATAAATCGCGTGAGCTAGAGTCTAGTCCCGAGGTCCCGTTGGGGATACGTACTACCGCGGGATCTACAAACGCAGTCCAACCCTCCCCATCCTCGAAGAGCGCCAGCACAAAAGAGACGGCGGCTGATCCGAGTAGTATTATGACTAGCTGGTCCTTGAATTGCTCAAGAATGAGTTCCCATACGGGCGTTGGCGGGTCCTCCGGCAATGCTGCGGCGTTATGTTAGCCCGAGCGCAAACCATTGATGTCACTCGCGGTTGATACCATTTCGTCCATACTTTTGTCTCGAGCCTAGTACTCGCTCGTCTGATAGCCCACTGCACTCAGATACTTGGAAATGGGCCAGAACATCTTTCGTAGATTGTATGTACGCATTCTCCATCTTGTTCAACAAAGACTGTCGTTTCCAAGTGGCAAGGTGCAACGTGATTCCTATAACGATCCGTCGCTTACCGTTTGCAAAAAAAAAAGGTAGAAGCAGAGAAGGAAGATGCCAAATGGTGGGCAAGAGAAGAGAATCAAAAAATAGTATCTAAAGATCAAAAGACGGACTGGGTCGGTACAGAGTAGAAACAAAGGCCGCTGCGCGTAGTTATCTCTAGTGTAGCGGTTCAAACCGATAGGTGTTCTTTTCTAAGAAGCGAAGGGCTAGGAGGCTCTTTGGTATAGTTTGCCTTGTCATCGGGATTAAGCTTAACCGAGAGATCTAGTCACCCAGGAACAACACGTGCAGCAAATCAAAGCAGTAGGCCAGGAGGCCCGGTTTTACCCGTGGAAGTAATTCATTTAGGCCACGAGGCAGTGCTTCAGGGTATGCCTCGAGGTCCGTCACAAATATACAAGCAGAATTACCATGTTCCATCATTTGAACAAAAGTTTGATCTGTTCATCTGCAACAAGGCCGCTGTAAATCACTAGGGTAATCACGGGTCACTCATCCCTAGCACCCACATTTCCCATCCTAATCCAATGCGCCAAATTCGCTGCCCAACCCCTTCGCTATGCAAATCGCGTCAATGGCGAATCCAATCCAAGAATGCAACGTATAAGCAGAAAAAGGGAAAAACGTGAAGTGGGAATCCGCTATACGAGAAGAACCGAGCTATCCTTCATCAGCTCCCAAAAATCAAGCCAAGCTGCATCATTAGGTTGCTTGTTAAAATCACCTGTAAAAATACCCTGCAATATAAAGCGCACAAATGCGGCTTAAAACGTAGAAGCAATCGCCGTGAGCGCGCGATAATCACGTAGTCATAAACTCACAGCTTCATTATTGGCGGTTCGACTGGCGCAGTACTGAACAATAAGCTTCTCCAGATCGAGTATCTGGAATGGTTTCGTCATGAAGCCCTTCATGCCAGCCTTTGCTGCCCGTTCGAGCGCTCCGTCAGTTACATCTGCGGTGACGGCAAGGATAGTGGGCTTCTTGTCCATACGTAGAATCGCTTCGGCGGCCTGGTAACCGTCCATGAAAGGCATCCACAGATCCATGAGAATAACATCGATCTCTTGCTCATTTCCGCGATCTATCTCCATTTGGTGCACAGCGTCTCTTCCATCATAGGCTTCGAAAATGGATCGGTACCCAAGTTTGTGGAGCATGCTGACGAGAAGCTTACGATTGATTTTGTTGTCTTCGACGACAAGAAAGTTTAACGGATGCTTCTTAGCTAGATTACGGTCGAAATTGGATTTCTTAATGGACGTCCGCCGGCCGGAGATGCTGCCATTCCGACGGGAAGGGGAGGAATTACGTTGAGGAGAAGGTATGCTTAGGTGATTAAATGATGTAGGTGGATTAGAAGGAGTGTTTCTGCGCGACTCTCTGAGTCCTGCTTTTAGAGCCTCCGATACTGTAGGCGGTGTCTGAGGTGGTTGAGCAGCGTCCATCGGTGGTACATCGACTTCCGCAGAGAGGCGGGACTTAATAGACGGCGTTGGTGACCCGGATGAAGAGCCTGGCCTACTACACACATCGCCCGGTGTGAGTGGTACACGCATTTCAAACTCTGAGCCTTTATTTGGCCCTGAGACGTCTGAGCGTAGGCAAAATAAGTCACCACCAAGTTTGCGAGCCAATCCCTTTGCTACAAGTAAGCCGAGGCCCAATCCTTCGCTTTGTCGAGTTAGAGAATCGTCCTCTCTTGAAAATGGCTTGAACAGATTTGGTAAAAATGCAGCTGGGATCCCCGAACCAGTATCTTTGACATTAATAATGATGTATTTCGACTTTGGACTTAGTTGTGCGGTGAGAGTTATTATTCCTCGATCGGTAAACTTCATAGCATTGAGCGCAACGCAAGAGATCATCTTCGCAAGGTCTTTCTCATCGACTAAGAAACTATTAGTATTCCAATAATTGCTTGTTTATAGAATGGATGTACTCACTAAGAATGGTCTGTGGTACGTTAGGATCCACCTTCCATTCGATGATTTTAGTCTTTTCCTGACCGCTTGGGCTCCTCGTCCTGACCTCAATAGTCTCGCCACCATCTGTCTCGCGGGCTATGGCTGACTCTGGCCGACCTCCCACTTTTAACGAGTCGTTAATAACATATTGAAGCACCTCGCGCAGATTTGTATGCCGTAGGCCAGGCACAACCGAATGTTCTGATGCAAATACAGGCGAGCTCGGCGTATTCTCCCGCTCAACGTGTGCATCTGATTGTGAATAATAGTTGCTGTCGAACGTCTGCGTAAATTTCATGTCTTTGAAGGGGCTGTTTCCGGAGAGGTGATGCCTGAAATCCTCAGACTTATAGTTGCGGGAAATCCAGTTCGACTCGGTAGCCTGGATTTTCGTGGCATTACCACCCGACCACGTAGAATTTTCTCTTCGTCGTTTATTCACACGAAAGTTCAACGGAATGTTATTTCCAGTCACTAATATGTCTGGCCGTCTTTCTCTGGGTATTGGTTCGTGGGATTGGACCTCTGCAGAGCCATTATCTGATGGAGAGAGTGGCGTATCTGGAACGCCCATGTTCATGTCATATGCATGGACAACGTTATCAGCAGCCTCCACCGCGCGTCTCGAGCTATCTGGATTACACATTAAAAAATTAGTGATGAGAGGGGGCAAAGCTCCGTACCTTGGACAGCCTCAATGTTGTCCTTGAGTGTGTCAAAGACCTTCCGTACCCGAGGATCTACTTGGCTTTCGGCAGCTTCTTGAACCGTTGCATACATCACATCCAACATTCCCACGACGCCTTGCATTGGAGTTCTTAATTCGTGCGATAAACTGCGAGCGTAAGGTTTGAGTGATTGTGCAACAGAAATAGCTTCATGCGGGACTACTCGTTGTGGTTGCTCGACTGCTGGTGCTGGGGGGGTTGCAAAGCTCTTTCCTTCCAATACACGACCCAATATCAGGTCTTCAAGACTGTGAAACAGCATTTCCAGATAACCCCAGCCAAGCTTCCGTCTAGCAGCACCTTCAGGAGACCACATGACGCCAAAATGCGCAAAACATTTTCCTTCCGCAAAGAGGGGTATTCCGAAGTATGCTTCACCAGGCACCCTGAGGTTGTTCGGATTGTTAACGATGAATTCGTTGAGCCTTTCTGGTATGATAAAGATTTTGTCGTGACGCATATACGCGCAGGGACATGAGTATGCGTGGTACTTGAAATTCCTCAGCTGATGCTCAACGCCGTGTCCGTCATTTACGTAAAATGCAGCTCCCATAAGGCAGGCTCCAGGCTCTCCAATCGGCGGCATCTCCACGGCGATGTTCTCGTCGTCAAGCAGTATCCTCTTGGAAACAAAAGCATACTGGGCATCGGCGATCCCAGCAAGTTCTTCAGTGAGCAAAGGCCAAAAGGCCTCGGAGTCGGCCTTCCGCAGCTTCTCCTTCAGCTTGATCAACTTCTCAGCAGCATTGCTCTCGGCAGGCGAATACAGTCGTGACAGCTCTTCTCGAAACCCATCCTCGCCTCCGTGAACCACCATGCCTGGTGAAGAACGTGCAAAGCACAAAGACTCTCGTTCGATTATATCGGGTGGTTCAGTACTTGTATCCACTCCACTCCCCCCCATCGTCGTACTCCCCCAATGTTTTAGCGTGTGTGAAGTGCTCCACGGTATACGCTTGCAGGCTGGTTGGTCGGGTAGGCGAAGGAGTAGCCGGAAGCACCGTTCTTGTGGAATGTCGGAGTCGACCTCGCGGTGCTGGGTGCAGCAGCGGCAGGGCCGGAAGTGACACTTGGAGATCCAGTTTCGCACAAGACTTGGCTGACGGTGACGGCTCAGGTAAGGTTACGAGCAGAAGCTGTGTATGCAGTCGCATTCATAGGATGACTAACGGGTGTGTGCGACCTGAGGGTGTGGGGGAAAGGAATGGAGGCGGCGCCGACTGTGAAACGGCGAGGAATGGGAGGAGTAATGATGCGCGGTCTCGTCCATGAGGAACGGACGCGAAGCGTTTGGAATTCAAGTGCAAAAGGGTTGCGCCTCGAGGTCTAGACTCGCGGGCTTTGTCCACAAACACGACGTCGGTCCCGGGAATCTGGGTGCACTGCGGACTCGCGAGGCACGGGCAATGGAGCATTATAAGCAAAGTCGTCGACAGCTCGAGCTCGTATGGAAGTGCTCGACGGGAACACTAGAAAAGGACCGCGCGAGCTACTACGGGGTAATAATAACTACTTGAACAGCGGCTGTATAGGCGGGTGTGGGCATGTTTGAAGATACAAGAGCCACAAGAGCCACAAGAGTCTGCACAGCAACGCTGAGATGGGGGGGGGGGTTCTAGACCGGGCTGATCTTGCCGTTCGAGCAGGGGTTGTGCGCTTAGCGCAGCCCCCGAAGTCAGCCCAATCGAGGGTGCCTTAGTGGGTCAGGAGGAGAGAAGGTGAGAAGGGGGGCCGACCAGGGAATAGCAGCGTTTCAGCCTTTTCTGGACGCTCCAGGGCTGCTAGCACAGTGTCGCACGATCTCTTCCTTTTGCACGATGCAGCTTGAGGGCATCGGCGGAGATTGGCGACGTCGGGGGGATGATTGGGGATGATTGGGGATGGTCGAGGTGGTTGTTCCTGCTGGGCGATCTGGTTAAGGCCAAGTGGGTAGGCCGGCAGCATCACCAGCACCGGCACCAGCACCGACACGCAGCAGCATCCATGGATCCCGTATGGTCTCCAGAAACGCCATCCCGAGCCGCCAGGGCTAGCGCGGCATTTCGGCGGGATAGCTGCTTGCAGAGGGGGGCTTGGCCTCCGTCAGCGGCTTTGCCAGCATCGGCACATGGGTTCAAATCTGCAGAACTCACGCGATGCTCGTCGTTGGCCTTCGGGCGATGCGGCAGCGGGTCTTTTGTCGATTGCGATTGCGGTTGCGTTACGAGCAGCGACTGACGGTGAGGCAACCCTCGAACCAGCGTGCAGCCGGGCCCGGCCAGGGAGAGCATCTTCTTTGTGTCAGCCTGTCAGCCTATTGTACCGTCGCTTGCACGTGCTGTGCCACAGACTCCTGAGACACGAACGGCTGTTGGTGCGCATGACGTGTTGCACTGTTTCCGTTGACTTTTAGTTGCTGAACATGTTCCTCATTAATTGCTCCGGCTGCTGGCTGGTAGCTGCTGATAGCTGCTGGCTTCTAGTTTCTGGTTGCTGAGTGGTGCTGGATAAATGGTTGCTTAGCTCCTTTGCGAGGGAAAGTGGCGGATAAACCCCAGGGCCAATCGTGAATCCCTTTACGAGTACTATACTTCTGCTCAAGATCCTTTAGACATTTTTTCCATGACTAGCCGTGGGCAGCAAACATGGCCTTCAAAAGTTCCAATCAAACTCCCCCGTGATCAGGAGCCAGCAGACCCCTCCCATGCCTCTACCCACGTACGTGGTCCGAAATTTGCTCAGCCATCGCACATCTAAAAAATCCTCACCGTCGGAGATGTGATTCTCGCATTGCGCTCTTTGGATGCCTCGTTGGCCTTGTTGACCACATGCATCATAGACACAGAAGTTAAAGGCCTTAGCTATGCAAGCGATTGCAGGCTTTCACACTACGGGAAACCTTTATCCTTTTCCCTACTCCATTTCACCATGTCAACGGTCTGGGCCCTGGCCATCTCCCGCAGAATTTTCAGATTGGTGATCCCAAGACGCGCGGACGGGTCTTTGGACTAAAGGAAACAAGCGTAGCCGCTGTAGAGATAGGCTTTCCCGATTCCCGCGCTCGACTCCGCATTCCCTTGATCGCTAACGCTGCCCGGCCGTCAAACAAAAAGGTCTCGTTGGTGTGAGACTGCTTCAACCGGTCAATAATACCCCATTGCTTACTCTCGTTGACGCATATGCACATCTGCAAGTGCTGAAGCCCCATTTGAAAATATTCAAAGCTTTTTTCAACTTACAGTTGGGCAGGCCAAGGTTGATAGCGGTGGTAACGTTACATGGCGGTTATGTGGGAATTGGAACGCGAATCCAATTGGCGCTCGGATCGTCATCGCGATTTTTTCCAAAAGCGCGGTCAGGAGTCGAAGAATGGCTTTCTCTATTCTCCAACAACCGGCACACCAGCTACGACAACACGCCTTTCCCATGGCAGACAACGCACTGACTATCACCCCCCCCATCAATGTCGCATTTCGGCGATCTTCAAGCCACGAGAATTTCTTCCTGTCCGCAATTGATGTGCGCCGGCGGTGATCGTTGCCAGAACGAGGCCATGTATCATTTTAATCGCCAAGACCTAACAAAGCCACACCTAATAGGGAGTCAACTGCATGCAAGTCAATCAACATGGGCTGAGAGTCCACAACTTTGGAGGCATTCCATATTGTCATTGGCAGTCGAGCTCATCAGTGGTAAACACTGCTCGTTCCGATCAAGTGGGCCAAAATCCATGAAGACAGTCTGGAACCGCTGCGAGATAGCCGTGATGCCGGCTAAATCTCAGCTCTGCCAAGCTTGGTGAAGGACCCTCTTTTTCCAACCAGAAAAACGCCATGGCACAAAAGTAATGATGGGTACTCCTGAGCTATCCATCAGCGTACACCTGTAACTTGACTTCCAAAAATATGCCTTGAACAAAGTGAAGCCATTCAATAGAAAAAGTATCCTAGCCCCCACCTCTACTGAGACCGTCTCATGAAGCCTACGAGGAAACTGGACAGCAAAGACCAAGTGGCGAGCATCACAACCCGAGCGAAGCCTCAGCATAAAGCCCTAGCTACGGGCAAACCAGGGTTCGTGCGATGCTTGATTTCGAAGTCTCATGACATTGGCCTTCATCTTCCTGCCTGCTGGTGTGACTAGAGCTCTAAGCAGTGCTTCTTCTCTTGACACTTCGGCGGAATGAGCACGTAGAGCACTGCCTGATACAGTTTGCAACTCTTTTGAACAAACCACATCGTCTCTCAATGCCAATTAACAAGCCACTGGCCTTCTCATTGATATCCAGCAGGCCCCATCTCCATCCACTAACGTACATGACCCTCCTGAAAGATGGCAGTTGAATGCACTTAACTACCCTCCACTCCCCTTCTCCACACCCACCTTCTCTAGCTCCTTCCTGACGACAGGGCTCTTCTCCCTCGCCATCTCACTCTCCACCCTCTCTTTTAGTTCGACGCCCTCAATCTTCGACACGGCCACAATCGCTTGCGCGCATTTAAGACGGATAGCTTCGCTCAAACCCTCGAAACTAGGATCGAACAGCAGCTTTGATAAGCTCCTTTCGAGATCCGGTGAATCAAGTTCCAAGTCAGGCACGGGCGCGAGGCGGTCAAAGAGGGTCTTGAGAGATTCAAAGGCGGCAAGGTGGACAGGGCGAGAGTGGGAGGAGGAAGCTTGGGCCGCGAGTGCGAGAATGCTATCGATGGTCTTTGTGAGATCTGTGGATGATATTAATCTAGGAATAGAAGACTTCGAGACGGTTGGTTCAACTGAGGATAATGCTTACCGGCACCCTGTATGACCTTTGGATTGACGCAGTCCATTAACGACTCCACAGCGCTCGCAAGCGTCTTTTCTTTCCTGTGTACCCCATTAGCTCCGCACCACCAGTCTCCTAATATACGGAATAAAGGTCTGAACTCACGTAGCCGAATCCTTGACAATATCCTCCCCACCATCCACCTCCATCTTATCCCCGTCTTCTTGGTTGCTCACCAGCTCCTCCACTACACCTCCCACAATTTCACATACCACTTCGCTCATGTTCAGATCCTCTCTCGCCCTCGCCACCTGCCCCAACGCTCTCAGCGCAAACGGCCTGTACGCCTTATTCTGCCTCTTGGCCTCCCTAACCACCACCTTCTGCACATGAGCACCAACTCCCTTATCCACGCCCCACAGCAGCCGGCCCTTCTCAACAAACTTCACAAACGCCTCGAGCACGACCTCCTTGCCCTCCCACGTCTTCCCGCCCATCGCCTTATCCAGCGCCGGCCACACGACCTCCGCATTCTGCCGACTGATCTCGTCTCCCGCCGCGGCGATGGAGACGACAGCATCCGCAACCGCGCGCGCGGCCGTATGCTTGAGGACCCAGCGCGGCGAATCGAGGTGCAGCAGCGCGAGGGCGACGATCTCGGCGACGTACAGCAGGACGGCGCGAGCGCCAGCGACGTGCTCGGCCCAGGTGTCAGCGAAGAGCTGGCGCACGTGCGGGTGCGAGTCGTGCTTGGCGACGAAGACGAAGGGCAGCAGCGTCGCGGCCAGCGCGGCGAAGCGGTCCGGCGCGTGCTTCGATACTGCCAAGACGATGTCGCCCGCCGCGAGCCGGCTGCGGTCGTCGTCCGACTCGAAGTACAGCCGCTTGCAGAAGCCCGCCGTGGCCAGGATCTGCTTGTCCGACGCGATGCGCGCGACGTAGCCTGCTGCGGCGCCGTATGAGCTCGACACGGTTTCGTTGCGGTCGTGGATGCTTTTCTCGATTAATTTAAGGAAGCTGTCGGCGTAGGGCGTGAGGAGAAAGCTGTGCCGCGTGCTTAGTGTCACCAGGATGCGGCTGCAGCCGACTTTGGAGGGCAGGCCGACCGCGTTCTTGATAGCGGATTCGATGCGGGGAACAAGTTGCTTCATGGTGTCGCCGTCGAGCAGATCGAGACACCGCTCGATGGATTCCATGAGAGGACTGCCGCGGACGCTGGCGAGACGCATATCGTCTATTTTCTGCTCCGTCAGGTTGTATTTGGATGCATTGAGGTGGATGTAATTGACTGCTTGTGGCTCCAGCGAACTGAGCAGCCCGAGGAGGCGTTCAACCAGCTCTGGTATAAATGGTCGTAGGGTCTTGCCATTACTCTTTTTGATTATCTGGAGGAGCGTAGTCAAAGCGAAGGCCTGCACCTCTTCTGCACTTGACTCTAATCCCGAAGTAGATAACAGAAAGGGGAGAACATGCTCGAGCATGGCGTTTGCGTTCTTCATCGAGGACTCTCCGGCTTCGAGACTCCGCGTGAGAATTCCAGTCAAGACTCGAGCGAGAGACGCAGCGGCAACCCGAACAGAATCTTTGATGTCGTCCAGAACTTTAAAGCACTTGTTCCAGATTTGGCCCAAGTATTTTTCGTACTGTCTTATAGTTAATATCACATTTCAAACTTAAGCATGCCCTCTCTGGAACTAGAGTCAAATTACCTTGTCAGGAGTTCTTCCTTGGATGAGGTCCGCAATGGCTGCGCACGATGCTTGCCGAACACGCCACTCCTTCGTAAGGATACTCTCTAGGAGGTCCTCCATAATGGCATCGAAATGTTTGTCAATTGTGGACGAAGAATCTTTGACTAGCGCATTCCAAATATCATTCATTGAACGCCGTACGTTGGGGTTTGGATCGAATCTATAGAATGTTAGCGTTTCATGATAGACTCATCTCCAGCCTTAGTGTTTACCTGTATCTATATAACTTTGGGTAGAGCTTAGGATTCTCTGCTAAATATCCATCCACACTGGAGTCCGAGAAAATATTGCTGAGTCCAAACCGGCCAAATGCAGCACGGCTTGACCAGATGGAGTTATTCGCCGCCAACGACATAAACCGGTACACCAGGCTCGAATCGCCAACTTCCGATGCCAAGCTTAAGATGTCCTTGTAGGTCGTGATAGAGCCATCTCCGGTCGGTAATGCTCCAGGCTCAAACAATTGGGTATCTGCGGTTACACTACCAGCCATCTTCGGCCTGTTATCTGAGAATGACCCAACGAGATCTCGTACCAACTCATCCTTCAGTTGCCGGTCGCCTTTCTCATAGACAAGGCCGAGACCTCGTGACGCAGCTTCCTGGACCACTTCATCTCGATCGGAGAGACAGAGCTTGAATGCAGTCTGACACTCGGGCAAATGTTTCTGCACTTCCAATTCCTGTCCACAGAATTGGAGAAGACAAAGCAACCATATCACCGAAGCTTTCTTCAGCGATGGTTTCGTGTTGCGGCATCCACTTACAGTCTTCTCTAAGACTCCAGCCAACGTCTTCTCTCTTTTAGGACCTAGAGGCGTGCACAACGCCTCATCCCACTGTTGATGTTCTTGGTTTGGACCCTCAATATCGAGCGTCGCAGCTAGGGCCTTGGAACCCCATCCAGATGCTAGACAGCTAAGCGCCTCTCCAACTGAGAATTGGACCTCCGGCTGCCGCACCTCATGCAAACTGTACAGCTTCTCTGCCACGTGATGAAGATCTGACTTAGCTCCCTCTTCATCATCGTGCTCTTCGGCGATCATGGCAAAACGCCCGAGTGCCAAGATTGCTTTCGCATTGCCAGTCTTTGCCGTTTCGTGTATCTTGTCCACAACTTCAGTGTATGGCATATACTCGCACACTGTTTCCGGCTGCAGAACATAAAACAGACTCAGCTGCTCAATGCCGAGATGAGCAGCTTCCTTGAGAGTGCTGTCTGTAGACGTCTTCAGAATTTCAAAGAGAGTTCGAAGGTACGCAGACAACTGTTGGTTGGAGTTATCTGTCGTGAACCCCCGCCATTGCACCCTGCTGAAATAGTATCCCAAAGCCAAAATGGCACCACTCGCCTTGTTCAGTTCTCCACCTACTGCTCCCTGCCATGCCTGGATCTTTTGAAGTAAATGTGACAGGGAATTCTGAATCTCAAGGCTGTCACATTGCTTATGTGATGCTAGTAACCCGAAAGTATGAGACGCTGCAGCGCGCCTAGGAGAATTGTTTGAGAAGACTGAAGGCTCAAGAGCCCGAAAGTCTCTTATTAGGTTTGCCGACTTCCAGACAGACTCAGGGCACAGCGAGCAGAGATCAACAAGAGTTTTTTCAGCTTGGCCAATTTCCACATTATTTTGAACTAGCTCTTCAAATGCAGCTCGCAGTAATGTCGCAAGTGACAATGAATGGCTTGCATCTTTTGCGTAGGACCTGATGGCTTGTCGAGCGCGCTGGTCGGTCGATACCAGTGTTTCCATTTTTCTTTCCCACTCCACAGATGTCTCGATTTTGATATGCCTCTCTGCCAGCGCTGATTGCATGAAGACTTTACAGCAGTATTTTATAACCGCCGGAAAGGCGTCTCTGAATTGGTCCCGAAAGCGATTAACGCGGTTAAGCACTCGTGTGCTGTCCTCGATTTCCATATCTACGTCGTCCTTCTCATAGTTTTGGTCGAAGATGTAGTCTACGAGTGTGTCGAAATCAGGAAACGAAAACCTATCGTGCTCTTTTACTTCGACGGGTGCTTGATCCAATGAGTCGTAAGAACCATTCAACATCCTATACCAGTAAGGGTCGAGCCCTTTTTTCCCTTCCTCGACAACCTCATGCTTCTCTTTAGGTGCCCCGCTCATGGCGAGAATGTCGATCCACCTAGCAAGCACGTCGTGATAAGGCAAGCAACGGTTAGCAAACCGAGTAGCGACATAACGTGTGCTCCTCAAGACCTTTTGAATGCCAGAAAAAGTGTCATTCAGCCTATCCAGTTGGCTAGAGTGGTCTAGAAGTGTATTTCGGAGAAGTATTTGCCTAAATCTAGATTCTGTTTCTGGATCTTTGAACGTTACTGTGAATGCTCCCAGCACACTGGAAAGTGCCTCCTCAATGCTGACTACAACATCCTTTCCAGATGAATCTTCACTGAGAGAGGTGAAAAGCCAATTAAGCAAGCTGACCTTCGGTTCGAATAAAATATTTTCTGGAGAGGCCTTCGCAAGAAGTCCTATTGTCTCATATCCATACCTTCGTAGCTCTAGGTCATGTTTCCCAGCCGGCGCAGGCCAGCCCTGATCTTCAATAAAGGTTCTGAGGTTCTGTACAAGCCCTGGTGCAACTGTAGAGAGATCGCTGCGAGACCCATGTCGAGCCGCGAAATTAGCCAGTCCAAATATAGCTGAGCGGAATTTTGATATTTCTCGACCAACAGCCCCAGAGGTCTGGCTTTCATGGCCGTATATTAGATCTTCTTCTACTATACGAGATATATGAGACGGGTAAGTGGTGCTTGTCACAGATTTAGAGAGCAAATTAAGTATTTTAATCCTCAGAGGAATACGAACAGGTGGAGGCCCACCAGTTGTTTGACTACCGAAAGTTAGTTTTGGATATAGGTATGATGTGAGGTGAGGCTTTCGGAAATGAAGAATGACAACGAAATGGCTTTTTTCTTGGAAAGATAAAAATTTGAGGAAGCCAGGGGGGAGGAGAGGTGTTGCGCGGCGACCCATCAGAGTATCAATAAAAAAGATAACAGGAGAGAAACTGTACGTACCTTCCAAAATAGACCTCTAATAGTTGTTGAACAAGTGATCGATTTTCCAGATCAGTAGTAGGCAATACACGCTTCAGCGTGTCATCTCCAATGTCTGATATCCGAGAATTGGTATCTGCAGATGCGAAAAGGGCAGGCAAAAACCTTTCTTCATCGGTGAACATGCCACTGGCCAGGAGTCGTGATACGATGGCCTTTGTCTCTACCAGGCTCAAGCCACCATCTGTGGTTGGATCCCAAGCGTCTGGTTTGCCTTGAATGGTTAGGAATTTGTATTCATCAGCTGAGATGCCAGGACAGTCCACAGGACTATTCGACTCATTGCTGCTATTTCGTGCAATTCTTAGTAGTATTAGCTTGCCGAACCAATAGGATAGGAATTTAGCGTCTCGATCATCGACACCAAGGGTCGTACGCAGTTCGCCGTCTTCCTTACTACCTCTTGGTGGAAGTTTGAAGTGACCCAGGAGCTGTAAGAGTAGATGGAAAAGCTGGGCGCCATGAAGAGAAGACTTTGAGGAGTCGAGCTCGATGCCGCGGGTCAAGATTGGTAACAGCTCTAGTCGTTCAGAGATGGGTAAACGGGATATGCCTTGTTGTATATAGAGAATATCGAAATGGCGAATGAGTGGCACTGTTAGGTTTTCTTTGAATTGCTTTAGAAGAGCTGCAACTGGGAGCTTTATTTCTCTGCAACTTAATTAGGTTATGTACATTTCTGAGGGTTCCTCAAAAGACAAGAGCATACTGTGGCTTGGTGCGAGCATTGATATGCTGGCAGATTGATATGACCTAGAGATCCAGAAAACCGCCATCAGCGGTGTCTAATAAGGTGAAAAGCGGGTTCGAAATATGCTTCAGAACAACAACGCAATACAATTTAGGGTGCTCAAAGGTGATGAAGAAGAAGATGAAAGACCATGGGAAGAGCTTACTTTGTTCCTTACGGTCACGTTCTCAGAAGCAAGCTTGAGCAGTAGAGGTGCAAGATAAGTCTTCAGTATAGCTTCTAGCTTTGCATCCGTGTCGGTGAGGGCAATGCGCATCTCTACCTTGCCGACTAATGCGAGCTCCCTGGCCTCCGCTGCATTCGGACTCGATGTTGAGGCCATTTGGCACCACGAAGACAGTATTTTCGATCTCTGTTATATCGGGGATGGGGCTGTACGCAAGACATGTAACGGAGAAGACCCTCTATATTAAATCACAATAGGTGCAGGCAGCGGCTGATGGCGTGGCTAGCGGAAGACAGTCTCCCGGATACTCACCTGGATGACAGGGTGAGATGGTGTAAAAGGACCACAAATCAATTTCAGAGAGGCTTCTAGACAATTACTCTCACTGAGTTGCCACATTCGCGTGCCACCTTCGCGTGCCACTTCAGCGTCTTGTCTGTCGCCAAATGCACACCCAGTGCTTGTGATTCACGACCGGGCGGAAAATCTTCGGGCCAGGCTGGTGACGCAGTAACTATTGTGCCTTGGATATTCGAACAGCTTCCGTTTGACTCTAGCCTTCCAAGCTCAACCTAATCACGTAGACCTCACCCTCGTTGCGCTCCTTCAGTCTGCTTGCTCCATTTTGTTCTGACTGCCTAGCAAACAACAGGTGGCAACCTGCGTGTTCTACCACGAGTCACAACTTGTGTTTACACCCCAAAAGATTTATTGCTGGACATTCATATCTCACTGATTGACCTTCTTGATAGTGGGCAAACCATCATCATCGGTTCGGAGGCAAAGCCCTTCATATCTGGACTAACGGATGAGCCGATAAAAGCTCTCCACCTATACTCTACCTTGAGAACCTCGTCAACAAACTTTCCGTCTCAACCTCCATCTTCCAGCTTGAATCAGAGAGTCGACGCTTTCTGTATCAAGAACACCACACCACCCTCAACCCGACCATATCTGTCCAATATGGATGACAACATCGCGAACTTCACAGCTATCACCTCAGCTGATCCAGAACGTGCAGCGCAGTATCTACGCTTGACGGACAACAACCTCGAGCAAGCCATACAGCTCTTTTTTGACAGCCCGAATCTAGATCTCGGAAACGCCAGCCCATCACCAGCTGCGCCAAGCACATCACATCCACCGCCATTATCTAGCGCCCCTACAAACCAAGCCCGCCCTCCAGTAAACTACAATGAGGACCCAATCCACATTGATTCGGATGATGACATGTCGGACTTTGACGCTGGAGCAGAATATCCAACTACCACGCCACCAACGGCAGCGCCTTCTAGTCATCCACCCAACGATGCGCTATATGAAGATGATGAAGCTATGGCCCGCCGATTACAAGAGGAGCTTTATGCCGGAGACTCGTCTGGTGCGGCAGGGGATGTGAGAGCGCCGATGGCTCGGACAACAGAAACCTTAGTCGGGCCAGGCGCAACGTGGGGTTCTGATCCGGAAGACTTGAACGCCTTAGTCGCCGAGCAAATGGCTGCCAGAAATCGGAGATCTGCTGGTAATTTCTCACTTTCTGAAAATCTCTCTTCTGTACTAATATTTAACATATAGGACGACCAGGGATTTTTAATCAACGACCAATCCGGTCTTCTGTATGGGATAACGATAGCAGCGACCCAAATGCTCGCCGCCGCGATTTATCTATGGCAACCGCTGGCGCCTCAGACACTTCACAAAAGTCAAATCTGTTGGCGGAGATGTACCGACCTCCATTCGAGCTAATGTCACAGCTTCCCTGGGATGAGGCTCGTGACGAAGGGAAGGAAAATGAAAAATGGATAATAGTGAATATACAGGATCCAGCCATTTTTGATTGTCAAGTACTCAATCGGGATATCTGGAAGAACCCCCAGATCAAAGAGACGGTCAAGGAAAATTTTATTTTCATGCAGTACTCTAAGGATGATCCACGGGGAAACAAGTACATCCAATACTATTTCCATACCCGCGACAGCCAGGATGCCTACCCGCACATCGCTATCGTAGATCCGCGGACAGGAGAGCAGGTCAAAGTTTGGTCCGGGCCCCCTGTCCCAAAACCTATGGACTTTCTTATGCAATTGCATGAATTTCTAGATCGTTATTCCCTCAAGGCCAATGCTCGCAACCCCGTCGCAACACGCAAGCCGGAGCGCAAGAAGGTTGACGTAAATCGAATGACGGAGGAGGAAATGCTGGAGATGGCAATGCAGAATAGCCTAGACAATAACAAAGGGCCTAGAGATGATGATCCAGACGCACTAACGAAGGAACCTGAAGTCAAAGGGAAGGGGAAAGGTAAGGTTGTAGATGATGACTCGACGGAAACTACAGGGGTAGAACGCGCTCCGGTCATCAACGGCTCAGACAACTCTCCATTTTCTCAAATTTCGGCCTCAAATCCACATACAGAACCTCCCAATAGCCCCGCAACTACCCGGATCCAATTCAGGACTCCAGATGGGAAGAGACAAGTCCGAAGATTTGCGCTGTCCGACCCTGTCGGGAGAATCTTTGAGTGGCTCAAAGCTTCGCCAGTGGAGGGCAAGGAAGGGGTCGAATTCGAACTTATCTTCATGGGCAAGAAGCTTATTGATGTTCTAGACCTCTCTATTCAAGATGCGGGGTTAAGGAATGGGAGCGTTAATGTGGAATTCTTGGACGAGTCAGACGATTAGACCATTGCTTAATGGCATATATGCGGCGTTTCTGGCAGGGATACAAGCTCCGTGATTGACGTGAGTTCAATAAGGGTAGTGATACGGGTTCATAAGGGTTTATGGATGCATGGAGCGTGCTCGAAGAATTGGGGAGCTCAGCGCTCAGTAACAGTTGCTACAAGCATACTACCTAGAATGCCAGCGGAGTCTTCTTAATGTTATTATTTCAGCGATACCTCCTAGACATCGAGGGAAGACAATGTTAGTACCATTCGGCTCAGATTCATGAGGAGAATATGCGTACTTTCCACGATGTTACCGTCTTGCAACACCAATTTCGCTAACAATTAGTCAAGTGCACTATCCAGCGGAGACACCATGCACTTATAAAAGGCTGTGCACTCGCAAGTAAGGTATAGACCGGTTTTTCTGGCAGAACACTTGCTACAACACCTGCCCGAATCAGTACGGCGCTTGCTCTCACCCTACCCCCTTTGTATGAGGCTTGCACAACTCTTGCCAAGGAGGTGGATGGTGAATGAGTTGTAACGCCTGGTGGATATGCACTGACACCACAATACCTGCCGTAAGAGGAGTAATTGATTTCGTATGAGGCTATTTGAACCTTACGGCCCAAAGGGGGGGCGCGCGAGAGAGTCGTGACAACGGGATCGTGAGAGAGCTCGCCTACCCTTTCTCTCACCACCTTACAATTTAGGTAAAGTCTCTAATTTTTAAGCTTAAATTGTAAGAGTTAAACTTGAAATTCTCTAGTATGCAAGAAAGCGAAATTAGGTGTGCGTTACGAGCGTGCGCAGGGGGAGAAGCGGGAGCTCGTATAGGCTGCACAGCCTGTACGAGCTCCAGCTTCTCCACGCGCAGCGGTACACACGCAATTTCGCTTTCCTGCACACTAGGAGAACTTTAAGTTTAACTCTTACGATTAAGCTTAAATTTACCTTTCTTGTAAGTGTATATGCCTTGCCTCGGAATATACAACCTTTTTTATAAGTGCACAGTGTCTACACTGGACGGTGCACTTAACTAATTAGCGAAACTGCGTGTGTATTATCTCATGAATCAAACCCCCGGTGGACCGTTGGTCTGATTCGTGAGATAACGTGTGTACCGCTGCGCGCACACGGGGGGAGAAGCCGGAGCTCGTACAGGCTGTGTTTTCATCAACCACATCCATGATTTTGAGGCTTGCGTTAGCGGAATTTGCTTCGCTATCGTGAGGTCTTGCCCTACACGGCCCGTATTAAAAAAAATGCATTGGCGAAGCCCAAGCTTGGCACCTACAGCAACTGCATATATAACGGGAGCAAGATATGGACCAACGCTTCTCCCAGCCGTGTTTCTTTCATAGCCAGAATTCGAGATTCTCTTGGGCATTTAATAACGTCTGACTCTTGACTAGGAGTCTCCAAAGCTACAATGTACTTCTCAAAGATCTCTCTATTTTCACGCATTCTATTCTTTCTTACCACAGCTGTGCACATCCACTTCATTTCTGCAAATGAAGGTCGCCGTCCTCTAATCACACCTGCGGCATTAATGCCTAGACAAGACGCCTCGTGCCCCAAGGCTACGGATACCGCATGCCCTGATGGATTGGGATGTTGTCCAAGCGGTATGCTCACAACACCCAAATGAGACAGAACGCCAATGACAAAACGTATCTCTAATTTGAACAGGTGCTGCGTGTACATGGACAAGAACCACTATCCCAATCTGCGCGACAACTTGCAATCCTCCCGTTGTTCGCTGCGCTGGGGCCTATTCCGGCGTCTGCTGCAACGCAGGAAGCAGCTGCGATTATGCCAGTCAGGGGTTATGTACGGCTACTAGCTTCGCCTTCTCCGCACCTAGCATCACTATTCCAAGTATCAACACTCCTTCAATCGTGGTCCCCTCTTTGAGTTTCTCATCGAAGACCTATTCCTATGAACCACTTCTCACAACATCTACAACGGTCACATCAGCAGAAGAAAGTTCAACCAGCGTTTTAGAAACAACAAGCGGTACTGAAATTCCTGGATTAGAATCTCTTATCTCCTCCACACCATCCCGTGGCACTTCGGTCACTACTACCACCGAGAGAACATCAACGGCCGCTGCTGTTTCGACGGCCGGCGCAGGAAATGGGGTAGAGGTGTGGGGGAGCGGCTTACTGGAGTTGATGGTCGGAGGCATCGTGGGCTTGGTTCTCGGCGTCTGAATGGATAACATCGCAGAGAAAAGGGATTGGGACTTTAATTTATCCTCGTAATATCTTATTTCCCATTTTGATAGTCTCGGGGTTAAAAAATCACTAAATAACGATAAGCGAGTCTAGCATGCCCAATTATCTCTAGGTTCTCTTTCACATCAGTATCAACTCTTTCCTCTTTCTAGGGCTAAACTTTAGCGCTCGAAGCCCTGAAAGACTGATCTGGGACGCGACATACATCCTTTTCTGAGGCAGTGATCGTAGAGGTGCTACAAGTGGCTACCTTGCCCTCTGGACACTTTGTTGACTTCCACGCTGGGATTCCCATCGAGCGCTTCTGGGTCAATTTTATACCCAATTAAGTCCGCCGTAGGGGCTTCCCTTGGGACATTTAGTCCTATTTTTGGAACTCGAGCTGTATTCGAGAGTGCGACGTGACGAGGTGAAAGGATATAAGAATTCAATGCTAATCAAATATTGGCCAGCCTCTCTAACACGATTTAAACCCAATTTTCCGCGAGGCTACATCATAAACAACTCCATGTTGTCGCAGCACCTATTTCACGTATTTTTACACTAAGGGAGGCCCTCAACCATAAAATTAGCTCGGCAGTGCCCAGTTCATGCAACAAAGAATATGCTCCATATGTCAGGTTCGTGAGGTCGATATTCAAGGTGGGTACGGACAACCTTACGACATTTCATCCTTGTTATGGTGGGCGTCCTGGATGGTTGTTGGGTGTTGCATGGCCATGGCCTAAAAAGTTCAGTTCGATGCCTTGATTTTCCCCAGTAAGATTCCCATATGCTTATTATGCACTTCCGTACTAAATTTCCAGTGCTTTCTTGTTGGACTTACTAAAAAATTGACCACTAGAGATAAGCATTCTCTCACTACACCATTCGGTAATAGTCGTGTGAGACCCTTAATATCTTTAGTCAGGATATGTAGGGTGGAATCAGATAGGCTTAGGCTGCGTTTGGTTGCAAAACCGTCAGATTGAATCTGAACTGAAAGTCCGGCAGAAAGGACGCATTCCTTCCTGATTTTTCACGCGTTCATGGCTTTGCGAATTGCACGGGCGTTTGCAATCTGAAGGTTTTAGATTGAATCTGGAGTTTCAAGCTCCAGATTAAACTGACGCCAAGAGCTCTATTTTGGAGGCCGTATATTTTTGTGGCTAAGTTGTGACTCTGAGGTTTTTAACCGAACGATCGCCTCAGAATCAGATTTGAACTCCAGATCAACTCCATTCTGAAGCCCTCATTCTGATCTGAACTTGCAACCGAACGCAGCCTTAGATAACCATCGTGAGAACGTTACATGTGTTTTTTTCTCTCTAAAAACAAACAAGGGAAAGAAAGTCTACTACCCATTAAATCGCGCCAATATATTGAGCAGCCCCTCGAATTGTGTCGATCCAGGTCGGATTTTGGTGATCACCCTGTTCCTGTTCTAGTTGCCTACCACCTTATGACTTCATACTATTTCTATTACCTTTCTATTACTATTACCAATGTCGATCAAGTGGCAATGGGGTAACAGTTTCAAATCGACGGCAGTGTCGACGTTAGTCTTTACCATCTACCTAGTGTAACGTCTTAGCCACCCAACGAGACAGCCACCTACCCGAGACATTTTACTAATCGCGCCATTCAAATCGCCTCCCTCCTAGTTAAAATACCCTTGCAGAGAACGTTTAGAAGGAACTACTAGTAAACTGTAGTGTATATATATAATAGGGTAGATTTGGGGTCGATTCTAGGGTCGATTTTAGGGTCGATTTTGGTGTCAAGTTGAGTTTGGTTTTGAAAACTGTCCGTGCGCGCGTGCAAGGGACAGTAGCTGTCTCGAGTGGGTGTCTCGTTTGGGTGGCTAAGACGTTATATAATAAGGCTCTAGAGCCACTTGCAATGAGACAGTTATTATTCTTTCGATCGACAAATTGTCCCGCCTCGTTTACGGCACCTTTAGTCTAAGCCCGCCACCCTTGGAACTAGATGAATAAGATTTTACGAAGAGCTGGACCCTTGGACCACTGTTACAACTCGTCAAGGGAGCCGACGCTGCTCCGAGACACTGACTCATGGTAAGTTTTACGGGCAGTCTCGCCGATGCGTGCATGTATCAATCAGTATGAATGACGAGCTCGATGTCGTAACCAGATGTAAGCCGTCGTTCTTCACCGAACAACTGCGGAGACTTACACCAGCAGTACTTTTTGAGATACTTCAATATTCTCAGGCCGCTACCGAGCCCTAAAAGAGAGGGTCGAGAAGGTGTGGGGCGTCTCGAGCAGTGCTTTCATCAAACCGGACCCTTATCGACGGTTGTTTGGTTTGATTGATTTGGTCCAATCAAGGTTTGTTTAATATAGATCAAACCAATTAAACAAACTGATTGGACCAAATCAATCGTCTATTGGTTTAATAATTACTAGAATAGCCTTCCTGCCCTTACTATGAGCCAGTTGCCTTAGGAACTGATCTCTTAGTGGAAATAAAGCTCTAGTAGGATCAGTGCTCCCAACAACTCATACCGACCCCTAATTGGGTTATTTTGAAGCAGATTAAGCCAATTTCAGGATTAAATTAAATCAATTAATTGCAATTAAACGGCTTAATTGGATTAGAAATTACTGTAATTTTAGGCTTGTGTAGATATAGTAAATTTATATAGTAAAAGCCGAAGGTGCTATCACGAAGCTCTGCACGAAGCTCTGTATGAAGCTCTGCGCGAAGCTCTGCACGAAGCTCTACGTACGGAGGCTCTGCACTAAGCTCTACGGAGGCTCTGCATGAAGCTCTGCGGAGGCTCTACATAAAGCTCTATATAAAGCTCTGCATAAAGCTCTACTATATAAAGCTCTATATATGGAGGCTCTGCGCAAATTAGGTAGGAGGCACCTGTTGCTAGGTAGGAAGCGCCTGTTGCTAGGTAGGAGGCGCCCAATGTTAAGTAGGAGGTGCCCGTTGCTAGGTAAGAGGCGCCCGTTACTAGGTAGGAGGCGCCCATTGCTAGGTAGGAGGCGCCCGTTGCTAGGTAGAAGGCGCCCGTTGCTAGGTGGGAGGCGCCCGTTGCTAGGTAGGAGGCACCCGTTGCTGGGTAGGAGGCGCCCGTTGCTAGGTGGGAGGCGCCCGTTGCTAGGTAGAAGGCGCCCGTTGCTGGGTAGGAGGCGCCTGTTGCTTAGTGCAGGGGTGCCCGCGCCATATAACGCGGATATTATTATAATTAAACCAATTAATAATAATTAATAATAATTAATAACAATGATTTTGTTATTAATTATTGCCTTATTACTAACTATACTGCCTTATATAGCCTCATAAGCCTTAAAACACTAGTTTTTATAGTGATTACAGTATATATAGAATTCTATCAATCTAGATTAATCAAGTTTGGTTTGATTGATAGTTATCAAACCAAACAAACTCAGTTTGATATTAATCAAACGTCTGATAAGATGGTTTGAACCGTTTGGGTTTGGTTTGATGAAAGCACTGGTCTCGAGTGGATTCGTTTTATTGCCACCCTTCATGTACAGGCACTCTGTTCGCCTTTTCGTGGTTTTTTTCTTAGTTATCAGTCGAGTTTGTGTGGTCAGAAACGTCAATGATTGTGGCAGGTTTGAAGTCTTCCTGCTTGTACTACTGAAATCATGACTTCAATTTGAGGACATGAACATAATAGTGACAGACCTAATCGTCACAGGTTAGGCTTGAGTAATTGATATCGACAGACAGTGTCCGGCGAGCATCTGCACCGGAAAACCCCAAACCGTGTTGGTTCGTGCGAGTGAAGATTGAAGAGATAAACCTCGAATAGCATTGCCTTAGGCCCTCCGAGCGGCGAGGAGTCTACGAGGCGAATATTATACGGCATCGAACGAGACATAACCAAAAGTCATCCTGGTGACTCTAATGCTCGCCGGATTTGCATCTGTGGCTAAGCTATGAATCAAAGAGGTTGTAGAAAGACATCCTGAGATTAGGCCTAGAACTAAATTTAGGATCGATGCCACTCTAGCTATATCCTACTCCACTTTCTCTCTAGGCTTCTTCAACATGGACACCTTATACGGGCCACGCTCACGCTCATGCATTACCACCCCAGGAAATGTTAAATCCTCCACTATTTCAAAACCGAGCTTCTCATACAAATATTTTCTCGTAGGTGTGGCTTCAAGGTAAATCGGCAATCCATCTTTATCCGCCTACTCAATCCCCGACCACATCACCATTCTCCCAATGCCTTTACCCTGGTAGTCTGGATCGGTAGCCAAAGACCCCAGATCTATTAATAAGTCAATAAAGCACATACGAATTAGAGGTGGCTACACTAAATATTATGGTTTCCTTTCAAATCCCTCTCTCTTACGCCTTTCATTCCGTTAATGGCTGCAGTGCTTTAATCAATATTCAATACTTATCGGTAGGGATTCAGTATTTTTTAATATCTGGAAAATTTTTTTTTTTGAAGAATAATATAGATATTTAAACGATTTTTAATTTATATTTAATTCAACAATGTTATTATGGTGTTGTTGAAAAATACTGAATCCTTATCGATAAGTATTGAATATTTATAAAAAAGCACTGAATGGCTGCATAATGTTTTATACGACTCGGCAGTGCCTCTTCCTCGGTGCCTGGGTCCTGCGCTGGGTCATCTTTCCACTGCTTTCCGCTGGGCTCGACCAGCTTGTCACCGTCACAATCCGCCTGTCAGCGTCCTCGTCTGTACATTTGAAGAAATGCCCGCCACCGGAGATCATGCGCTTCCGAATACGTTTAACGCGGAAAGACGGCGCGGGTGAGTTTACCCGTTAGGAGGGCGTACCCGCTCATTATGGTCACGGCTTCAACCTCAGAGGTGTACAGAGGAGAGATTTTGAAGTTCGATATTTTATATAGAAAAGAAGGCAGATGGTAAGACGTATGTAAGATCGATGTAAAGGGGGTGTAAGGCTAAATTGATGGAGAGGATTATATAGTTAGAAATATGAAGAAGAAGCGAAATAGCTTGCGTGTTGAAGGCGCAGTTTGAATGTTTTTCGTGTACGGCTTCATATGCCTTAAATGTGAGTCTTATCAATCTCTTCAGTTCTTCCGATTAACAGGAATTGCATACAAAGTTGAGAATGAGTCAAGCAAGGGAATGTGCGCGTCTACTGATGCCTGAAGATATAGGTGTAAGAAAAAGGGCGGCGTATTCATCGGGATCGGAATGGAATGCCTCTTAGTGAGTAGTCAACTGCGAATCCTAGAGCTGAGTATGGCATTAGCGAATGCCGCTATGCTTATTTACTTTTATGGCTGGCGAAGATCATTGAAGGGATGGTGCGCAGACCGTACAAAGAGAATCCCCTGTTCTGCCCCATACCGGCACACGGCTCGTTCCGGAAAATTTCTGCTTCATACCGGAATAGATCGTCTTGATTCCGGAACAATTGCGTCATTCCGGAAAAGATTTGATACCATATTTGAAGCTATATGAAGCTTTTGGTAGAGCTTTTGGTGGAGCTTTTTATTAGATTTTGGCTATTTCTATGAGCAGATTTAGGAAGTACTGTGCAGTCAATGGTTATAAATATTGATTTTAGGCGTAAAATAAGTAATAATATATCCTTAATATTACAAGTGATCATCTGGTGGAGCATATTTAGGATAAAAATATAAGATCTTAATTTTCTAACGAGATTTTATAAGGCTCTAGAGATTAAATTTTACTACCCCCCTCTAACCACTAATATTATTAAATTCCGTCTAAACCAGATTACGCTGCGATTGATAAGTATATTTAAAGGCTTTTCCGCGTTATAGATATAGCCTACAAGTGGTAAAAGCTAGTTGGGTAGGGGGTGATTGATTGCGTTCCCCGACACTAAAAATTAAAAATCTTGCAAAGCTTCAATCTTACTAAGATTTCTTAAAAACCGGGCCCTCTAAGGTTCTACCGGCCGTAGACTGATTGCCTATTTAGGTTTGGCGCGATTGCGATCTAGATTTCTCCTAGTTACGCCAACCTTGCTCGCTCTGTGGTTTTCCTTTCCTTCGCCTTGCGCAGCCTTTATAGTGGGCTTAATTAATTACCTTCTCTATTTGCCATTATTAATTAAGGTAGTATAGGACTTTGCGATAAGGTCTCCCATCGGGCTCGCTTTAATTAAGCGCTAAGCTAAGTACTAGCAAGCCTTCTATGGCCTCTTGCAGGAGGCTAGTTAACTCTAGTTCCTTCTAGATACTTAGTAAAGGCAGGCTTTACTATAACTAAGAAGGCAGGAATAGCGTAAGAGACGTTGTAGGAGTCGTTTACGGTAGGAGAGGCAATCGCATTAGGTGCGGAGGTGGTTGCGGAGGTTATCGCGGAGGTTGTTGCGGAGGTTGATATTGCTATTGCTGGTGTCAGATTAAGTTAATATATATTTAGAACTTACAGATAAGACGTGCATCTCGTTAAGGATATAATTGAGTCGTGCGTAGAGGCGGTAAATAAGGAAGGACGAATGAGAAAATTTGACAGACGTCGAAGTTCGACTTTTGGAGCCCCTGCGCTAGTCCTAATCGGGTAATTATAATAAGAAAATTAACACCTTAGGAGGTTCCACGAGAAATACCTTAGACTTAGTTATAAAATATAAACGAACCACCAAACTTAGGCTTATTAACTAGCCGTTTTGGCAACGTCGTGTACGCATAGTTAGGGTAATTTAAGGCTGTTTTGGACGCTATGCGATAACGATTTACCAATTAGATTAAGAGGGGAAGAAAACCGAAGTCATTAGTATAATATATTTTAAAGAGCTTCACGATTCGTGCATAGCCATGCGCTGCTGTACCACCTTATAATTGGCCTGCTCTTTTGAAGATCTTTTCCGGAATGAAGCAATTGTTCCGGAATCAAGACGATAAAACCGATACACGAATCGTTCCTTTTCGAAGACGATTTGTTCCGGTATGACGCAGGAATTTTCCGGAACGAGGCTCGAGCCAGTATGGGGCAGAACATCCCCACCTTCCTGATACGGGATGGATGAAAGACTTGGCATGGTGTGACCTCGGCTGCGAGTGTTTTGCTGGCTTACACCACAACGAATCACAGAAGGAGAGCTGGCTGTAACTACTTTTCACTATAGAACACAGCTTATTACTCAAAGTACTGATGCTAGCAAACCGTTTCTTCACTAACTTGTTTGGCTCTCCTTCAATCGAGTTCTGAGACTACCAACTTTCCTTGGATGGAAATTAGCTAACTCACCATCTACCACCCAGACGCATAGGAAAAGATCCTCTCATTACTTTCCACCCTTAGCTGAGTCACTCACAAACTCCCACTACCATGGAGCTGGACAGTGAGATAAAAGATGGGTCGCGAGAGTCTCCGTCGCCGGAGGTTGGAATCGATGGAAGAGACAGGTCAGCTTCAACTACCAGGCCCACTCTAATATTATACTCTCACGGCCGTACACCTCCGTTAAACCCCCCACCGGATCTCAAATACGATCTTCGTAGCATTCCGAATCCCCCTAAGAATGCCCGGGATGCGCATGACGGACGGTCCAAACGCCTACGAGAGCACCTGCTTGGGGAGCTGAAATTCGTTCAGAAGCTTGACGAGGTGGAAAGTGAAATTTTGGAGGCGATGGAAGCGAGGGTTGTGGAGACTGCAGAGAAACTTGAAAATGATCAGGATCGTAGGGACGATGGAGAAGAAAGTAGGGAAAATGGTGAAGAAGAGGGCTACGAGTCTTTAGAAGATGAATATGATCCAACGGAAGCTGTTCTACGTGTAGGCTGTAATTGCGCACTGGGGCACCATCGTTCCGTTGCATTCGTGGAAGAGCTTGCGAGGAGGAAGTGGCCTAGAAACTGGTCTGTCCAACTCATTCATCGAGATATCGACAGGCGCCGAGGCAACGACAAGAAGGTTAGGGGAAAGAGCCTACGATGGGGTGGTGCATAGGAAGATGAGCTATGAATAGTTTATGTAACGGTCTTCCGTTTCATTATGAGCCAGAGGAACCGCCGAAGTTCCTCAAGGATGTTATCAAAACCGGGATCAAGAGTGACACGCCATTTGATGAGACCTTGAAAATCGAGTTCGTTGACTCACTAAATCTGATACGATTTTTTAACACGGTCCTCGAGTTCCTGAAACAGCTAATCCTGAGAAGCACCGAGAGCCACAAGTAGATTATATTGCGGCTACAGCTTATTGCTTCACCTAGGATCTCGATAATCCCCTCCTCTCGGAAGAGAGTATGTTGTTTCAGCGCCAAAAAATTCCAAACTCTTGTTTTCTTAGGATGATAGAAATACCGCGTTTTCTATAGCCTCCTGGCTCAATATTGTCGACCAGCATAGCATCGCGCAGTTTAGGATTACTTCGAACATAACATGAAGTAGCATACAGGGGATACCTGATCTAACCGGTAGAATATATCTCCCTGTGAAGATTTGCGGTTTCCGTCCGCCTTCCCAACGTGGGAAGGATGCTCTAGCTTCAACGCATGTTGTCATGGTTTTGTTAGAGGCAAAGTCACGCATGTGGGCTAAGAATGCCGATTCGGAGTGCTTTTATCTAAGCCCTCGTGGGAGAACTGGTTCGCTCGAGGATGGTTACGATTTTATGGCTTCATTGCTGGAATCGAAAGGTTTGTCAAACGTGCGTTCTAGGCTATAAATTTTCACTACGAGTCTATGTGCATCGGTACCCCCAAGGCTTTCGCCCTAGCTTATTTGCATGAGAGATTGCGCATACAAGTTCAACAGACTGCGGCCTTCTACTTCGACTGTCTTCTTACGTGGTCAAATTGTTTTGGAGCGAAGTAAGAAGCCCGAAGTATGATATGGCGGAATGATGACGTTTCAGAAGCTCTTTGGGTCCGGTGTGAGCTCTCTTCGCCCAACATCGAGAGATTCGTCAAAGTCGTTTCAATTTCGAGTTTGTCGCAGCCACGTATTGACCGAGCATGCCGCGGAAATTTCTCGTCCGATTAGCCAGATTGGAATCTATCTCCGCCATTTTCCTAAAGGCAGTGACTACATCCGAACTGTTTGTTCAAATCCCTTCGTTAATCTTTCTCTTAGAGCTGGTTCTGTAGACGCCATGTTTTCGAGACGATCTTGCAGTTAGGGCGTATAGCCTCACCTAATAATTTGGGCGTCGACGATAGCCGCCACACTATGAATTTGATGGCTAATCATTTGATCAAACCCGGTTCAACATCCATGACCTCTCATTACCCACTTGGGCCTTGGTAATCTCGTTGGCTCCAGTACTCTCACGACTTTCCGCTTTGAACTGCATCTTGATCAGATGCTACACTCCAGCCAATATCACATTGGATCATGTCGTCTTGAGTCATTTTCATTATTGGATATCTGGAAATTCTCAATGCAGTTTCCCAAAGGATTTCATGAAAGTCCAACTGGATGTGCCAACAATATCCAATCACCAACACGTGATTCTTACAACCACCAACACATTTCACACCTAACAAAGCCCAATTACATCCCAAATCACACCAGGCCTGGCGAAAAAAATTCCCGCAAAACATCCCGCATCCGGACTGCAATTGCAGCCTAACTAATCCCAAAAAAACAACGCCCCGCGAGTCACGATACGTGCTCCACCAACACATCCTTCCCGAGCAGCCTCAAGCGCCCCGAAAACGCACCAGCCCGCCGCATCTTGCCACTACCCATGGACCTCCGGCAGCTCGTCTCGCCAATCACGCACTCGCAGCTCCCGGCGCTTAACCAGAGCATCGGTATCCCTACTCGTAATATTAGCTCCCCTCCAAAAGGGGACGAAACTGTTGCGGGCGCAGATTGGCCGGTGCGCGGGGCCACTCTGGCGGCGATTGGCCGGGTGTCGAGGGCCGGGTGCGTTGATTGGGCGTCCGGGGACTCGGACGCTGCGCGGAGCGAGCAAGAAGGTTACAGTAGGCTGGGAATGCTGTCTGACTGGTGTTATGGCGTCGCCCCAGGCCACCTGCGAGCCGCGACACACGGGATGGATCTGACGCAGGGAGGGTGTGTTTGGGACGAACTGCTGCTGTTTCATGGCTCCCTGGCTGCTGACTCGGATAATACCTCAGAAATTATTATGTTGTAAAAACGGAGAGGCTCTTTCGTCTTTTTTATGCACAATCACATAATGCGTAGGTACTTTTTGGTTTGAATTTGGAAAAATTGTGAAGATAGGTATACTGGTAATACCTGCTCCGTTCCAGCTTCTCTACGGAATATGCTAGACTTGCTGCTGCCCCCCCGTCGTCTCCCTCCTGTCCCCCTACTTTCTGCTCTGCAAGGCAAGAAATCAGGCAAAAGGGGAGAATATTCCCCACAGTGCGCCCAAAAACACCTATAATGCGCCGGCACATCTCCCTCACAAAAAAGGCATTCGGTGCGCAGTTGCCCTAAAAAAAATAATAACTCAAAGGCCTGTTCCTAATTACTCCAAAAAGCTCTCCCAAATGACAATCATGAAAGTGCACACGTGGACGCATGTCGTGGCCTTTCCTCTACGAGTAGATTCGAACGGAACAAAAGGAATATAATGATAATGATAATAGGCCTCCCAGATCATTGGTGAGTGCAATGAGATTTATGTTAAAAGCCAGTACAGTAATGGCTGCTGTAGAGAGCGGTGCTCTCAGGTCGCCAGGACCCGAGGGTTGATTGGATGGTCGGGTGGAATTATGCAAGTGATGAGTTAATGAGAATGTAGGATGTGGTCAAGGGTGTTGAGGTGTTTTTCAGATGTTGAGATGAGAAGAGTGGTTGCCGGGATATGTGCAATACGGTGAAGGTGGACGGCGTCAATAGCATCCTAATTAAGGAGTGGATGCATGATGCAGCGAAGCAGAGGAGCAACGCAGTAGCCGCCAGTTGTCAATGCAAGACGCCCATCTTCTCATCATGTTAGACGCCCAGCCTATTCAACCTTTCTTCTCTTTCCCTTAGGCGCCGGGTCCAAAGGCGCAGGCGCCGTGGCCTCAATTGGGGTCCGACTGTACGTCACTGTCCTCGTAACTACCTGCCTCACACTAACCGCGCGCGTTGTGTTACCCCCCACTTTATTCTTCTCAAGGTCCCATGATCGTGGGGACATGGTAGCAGAGTATGGGGAGTGAACTGAGTGTGCGCTCATTGGGGACCGAGCGGTTGCGGGCGTGAAAGGTGATTGGGGAATGGAGAGACGGGGAGTGCGGGCTGACGTTGGGCGCACAAAGGGCGTGGGAGGAGGTATGGATATCGCTGTTTCGGCTCTGGTAGGCGAAGGACGAGCGCTGGTTAGAGGTGATATGGGATGTTCGCAGTTGCAGCAACTGCTAGCTCTCGAGGAGCGGGTTGAGGATGTTGGAGAAGGCTTGTCTGCGGGAATGGGCCCGGACGTGGAAGTAGCGGAGTCATTGGAAGCTGCCGAGGTGGTAGAGGTGGTAGATGTGGTGGAGGCAATAGAATATGTTGAGGATGGCCGGTTCTCTCCAAAGGTAAATTTGGTGCTTGCTCCGGTGGACAGAGGGCTCATGAGCACTGGAGAAAGTGTCTTGAGGAAATCGAGGTAGGCAGCTGGAGGCGTAATGGGTGTCTGCTGGCTCTCTTCGCGCTTGATGTAGGTGGGCGTGGAGGCCATTGGGCTCCGCAGTTCAGAGGGATAAGTAGCAGAGATGGGAGTCTTGAGGGCAGACAGAGTGGGCTTCGTCGAGGTAGCTGCCATGGTGGTCGTGGTGGAGTATGCCGTGCTTCAAACGAATGACTCGGAATACTATCAATGAAGGTGGTGGAGCCCAGAAGCCTTGGAGAGCCGCGAGGTGACGGGAGGGAAGCGGTGGTACTTTGTTGAGCGGGTGCTCTGTTGTTATTTCCTCTTGCACAGGCGTGGGGCTGGCTTCAGCGGCCGCAGCGGGTCCTCGTCTGCTATTTTGAGCCGGGCGCGTAGAGTCGCCTTGCTGCAGGTGCATCCAAAAGACGGCCCTTAAGAACAGCAAGCCTGTGATGCAAAACAGCCGCCGGCCTTACTGCTTGGGGGCTGGCGCCGGCTCGCTTGTTGTTTGCTGGGGCTTCCGCGTCGCTGGTTGGTTCTGCCCGTCAAGCTTCAGTTTGAGCTCCAGGGCCCGTTGGTTGGCTGCTCGCTGCCCGCTTGTTGGCCCGCTGCTTTGCCTGCTGGTTGGCTGCCACCACCGTGACCGCCAGGCCGTTGCTAAGATGAATCGCAGGATTGAAACCACTGTGTGATTTGTGTGCGGCCCTTGCAGCTGTCCTCGTCTGCTCTATGAAACGCCCGCTTGATTGGCAGGCAAGCCTTCTTGGCCGCTGACTGAACGCTGTTGGTGATCAAACTGGGGAAAGCAACGTGGCCGGTGCGGTGAGTTTCTATCCGGGACGGCGTCGCCGGCTTGTGTGGTCGATGGGCTCTGGGGCTCTGTTCAACTGAGACAGCTGCGCGCTTTTCGTAAGACGAAAGACAAGGTGTGGTGAGATGCGGTGCAGAACGCTGTTCAAAGAGCTAGACCAGTCTGACAATGATCAATGATGCAAGATTGATGAATGTGGGAATATGGCTTGAATAAAAGGACTAATCCGCCATACTGGCACGACTCGACTTTATGTTGGCTCTGAACCTAATGCAGCCGCCGTGTGCTCTGCCTGCGCTCTGCCTGCGCTCGATTGCACTGCGCGCGCTTCCAACACAAGACGGACCTGAGGGAGCGAGCCTCCCAGGAGACCACCTGTTGGAATGCTGTTCAGCCATTCTGTGGTTTGCCGGCCGGGGCGCGCGCCTCTCCACGCCAGCGCTCAAAAGAGGCTGTGGCAGATTCGCTGCTAATCACGCCTTTCACTGGACCGAACAGGATAAACAGAAGCTTTGCCAAACCCCACATTGTCAGCGCTTACAGCCACAGGACTCCCATCCAGTGCGTGCTCCAGAAGCCTTACCCGGACGAGGCGTGCCAATGCTTCCCCATCATCTGAAATGCTACTCGTTGCATCCTTCTATACTTAAAATACCCACACCAAGGAAACTGAAACGACCAATCGACACCCATCTCCTGCTGCGAGTGATCTGAAGCCACCCGGAGATTTCTCGAATAGAGGAGAACAGAAACAGAAGCCGCTGTGCAAACAGTACTTAATAGGATATGCACCAAATATTGGAACTCGCTACTTAAAACAAAGAGAAAACGCGAAACGAAGACGCATTGACGCCCTCAAGTATTGACAAGAGATTCCAGAAGCAAATCATTTGCAGCATCGCCCTCTTCGTAAGGTTTGACAAGGTCACCGACAGATATCGTAGGGTTCTGGGCTAACGATGAAGAAACGTCGCGGAACGGTATGTGGCATGTGTGCTGGCCGAAGAAGACTTTCCCGTCAAAACGACGCGTCTTGGCCAGCGTGACATATGGTTCTTCGTTCTTTTCTGCCGTATGTTGATCGATACAGACCATCTGACACCTACGGCATGACCCCAGCATCTCAAAGTACTGGTGACCAATCTGTACGTAGCGCCAATGATCCTCTGCGTAGGGCTGCTCGTTCCCGGGCGTTGAGTCCAGGTTCTCGGCAACCACGATGTTAGCTCTAAACACCTCAGCTTGCGCCGCCTTGCCGCCCTCCTCTTTAATCAATTCGTTAAGCCGGTTGAGGCTTGATCTCGAGATAGTGAGGATCGGGCTCTCATTTGACAACAGAATTGGCCTCATAGCGGCCGATAACAATGGCACTGGTTGCGTATCTGGGAATTCGCCTGGAATCTGCAGCCGGGCGGGTATTTGGTGCGGTTGCAAATGAGCCTTAGAGTGCCTTGACGACGCCGTCATATGGCTCCCGCTACCGACAGCCGGGAAACGAGCAAGATGACAAGCCACTCCAAGAGCTTCCGTAAAGATACGTGAAATCTCATTTGATTTGTATGTCTTAGCACTTATCGAGTCTCCGCATACCTTAGCAGTCTTTTGCTTGAATACACTGCCATCTGAGAAGAGTGTTGGATCTGCCGAGAGAGGCACAGTAAGTTCAGGGGTAGGTGTTGTAGTATGTAGAGAGTTGCCGAATCGTATCCGAAGAACACCTTCGTCCAGGTCAATACTTGGTCGGACCAAGGCCATCTTCGGGTAGCGCTTCTGGCTCAAGGCAGCTCCCGTGCCCTGATGGACAAGACACCACTCACGGTCCCAGGCAAGACCTTCTCGACGCACCTCCCAAGGCTTGTCCAGTGGCACCTGCCAGCCTGCACAGCTTTTGATGGGATAGATGGTTAAACTTTCCACGTGGAGAGGGCTCGCTGTTGGTGGCTTCATCTGAAGAGAAGACACAGGCGCCGGCGTTGACAGGGAGAAATCCTTCTGGGCGTAAAAGCCCCGCACAAACTCGACGAAGGAATTCACATCTTCCGTTGTGCTCATAGCCCCAAGGCTGGCGCGAATCATTCCAGTCGGCTTTGATCCCATGATATCGTTGTCGTTCCCACACCGCTGTCCTGCTGAGAAGTTTTGCCTCATCTCCCACGGAGCCAATCCAAGGAATGAAGCAATGCCTCCTGGATTGCAAAGCCCACCTGTCCTGACCTGGAAGTTCTTCACCGCTGAAAGCTTCTCAACTTCTGCATTACTCACCCAACCGCCATGGCTGCTTCGAATATTGAAGGAGACAATTGGTCCCTGGGTCTTTGGATTGCCGTAAATCGACGATGGCTCTTTGTACACTTCACACACAGCCGTGCCGTTTCCATGCCGCAGGGATGATAGTCCATTGTACAGTTCTTTTGCTAGGAACGCGGTATGCCCGGAGATCTGCTCAAGCGATCCGAAGAGCTCTTGATGTACGTCCATGGCCGAGTTTAGCGCCATGATGCTATGGATTGGCAGAGTACCATCTTCAAGTTGCTCGTGGAGAGTTTCGGACTTTTTCGCATGCCACCGCTCCTTCAAGCAAACAACCATATCCACGGTCCCGCCACCGAAGTAGCGACGTCTGTCAAAGACATGGCCGGAAGCTTTGCGCACAATCAAAGCACCCAGGTCTGGGAACCCAAATATTTTATACAAACTCAAAACAATGAAGTCCGGAGCCACATTGCCATCGCTCAGGTCGAGGGGAGAGGTAGTCACAAAAGATGCTGCGTCTAGGAGAGTGTACACAGGCTGTCTGCTCTTATTTTCAGTCAATCGAGAACGCTGGCACCAGTCCAGCGGAAGGCGGCGACCGTTCATATTTGACTGAGCCGGGTATGCAAAGAGAGCCGGTATCTGTAAGCTACCAGTATGCTCCTTGTCATTGTCCAACCAATACTCAACCTCAGCATCCGAGGTAAAGCATCTATGCTGCTTCGCAACTTCCCGCACCCCTACAAGACTCGTATGGGAATCTCGATGGTATCCGTACCAGAACCCATTCTCTTGGTCCCTAAATGCCTCCATGACAAGCTTTATCCCCGCAGTGGCGTTTGCAACAAAAATGACATCGAATGTTTCGGGATCTGCATTGAAGAGACCTAATAATCGTAGCCGTATATCCTCAATACGTCGCGTTGATAGCTGGGAAGACATGGAAGCTGAGTGGGGGTTGCCGTAGAGGTTCGATATCATGTCCGCCGAAAAACGCTCAACCAAGGACTTTGCATACAGCGTAGTGCCGGCATGATCAAGGTATGTAGTGCCTGTAAATGTATCAAATGAGGAGGTTATATAAGCTAGTAGAAGTAGAAACTTAAAACATACCTTGGAGCATGGGATATTCCCTCAGTCGTATATTCTCAACATTTTTGTTATATCTAATGTGCCCTTGTTCCCCCATGCTTTTCTATATCCGCCGTTCTCCCGATGTTTAGTATAATCGGAATTTTAAATATCTTACTTATCCTTTGTCTCGTAAGAGGTGTTGAGGTAAAGTCAAAGGTCCCATTTGGAGGTGATTTGAAGCTTTTGAGAGGGTAGAGGCCGTGATGACCGGGGAGCTCCGACAACCGGGAGGCTTCTTGCTTTGAAAATCTGCTTCCTATTAGGTGGGTATGTCAGCGTTCCTCTCCTAGAATCCGCGACCGCAAGATAGTTCTAGCGAATTAGACATTTGTCAATGCAACGCCTACAGTAATTGCAAGTTGGTTGCGGTTGTAGAATTGATCTTGGTGAAGAGTGGGGGGTTCGCCACAGCACCGCTAGACTCACATCGACCATCTGGGTCTTGATGCTTTTTCCATCAATCCACTTGCACCCTAACCACGCAACAATGAATTAACAGCTCATATACTCATATACTCAAATACAGCCTTGTGTACGGCCAGCTTCCACCCCCCACTTTGGCGAGCGCTGCGAGATTTCAAATCCGGTACGCGCATCCAATCTCGCTTGATTGCCACCAACTGTACATAGTAACTGTAGTGAAGCCGTATGCTTGACTGCAAGAATCTTGCCTTCCTCCTCAGTGCCGTTGTAAGGTTTCCGCCCGAACGATATTTGACAAAGATCACGACACTGCGGAGGAGGGCTGATCGCGAAAGTTCTTGCAGCCAAGCATACGGCTTCGAGATTGGATGTGCGTACCGAATTTGAAATCTCGCAGCGCTCGCTACAGTCGCTTCGGAAAGAAACGATCAAATGTCAGAAACCATGATCAAAAATAGATATTTGCCGAATCCTCACCTGTTTGAACCCTTTTTCTGTACTCGCGCATGCCACCACCCATCCCCTTATTATTACCTTATATTTGAAGCCATGGGCAAACCTGCCTGGTCGACTGAATAGAAGTCGATTGTGCAAGCTCTAATTAACCTTAGCAACGACGATTTCTACATAGAAGTTAAGACCCGCGTTCCTTAACCTACTCTTTAACGCTAAAGGGTAAATTTAAGGAGATATAGCTAGATTGATCCACCAATTAAGGTAAGTAGTAGGCCGCTGCTGCTTATAGATGAGGCTCTAGATGTATAACATTAGGTATTATTAATATTAACTTATTAACGCGTACCTTAGGGCCTTCTTAAATACCTCTTATATAGCCTAGACGCCTATTTTAAAGAGATACTCTAGTTTCTATACGACGAATATGATATAATAGTGGCATAGAGTATACTATTAGCTAGATTAAAGCGAAGAAGATAAAGTGGAAAAGGTTATAAGGATAATTGCGTAATAATATAACCTAGGCCTAAGAGATAACTAGATTATTTAAACCTATAGCTATAGGCGCAATTAGTTTATTTTTATTAATAAATTAGCTTATAATAAGAAGATAATAGATAGGAAGTATAGGTAGGTACCTATTAATACGCCTACTAAAGAAATATCGGAATTAAAGAGATCTAAAAGATAAAGCTTACTATTAGTATATACCTAGCAGGGCTATATACCTAGTTGGTTAATATACTAAAGCTCTATTAATAGGTTAATATTTATTTAGTAGATAAAGAATAAGGTTCTTCCTCATATACAGCTTTATCTATAGCCTTATTTAGTTCTTGTAATAGATAATATATTAATCCATTATAATAAGATACGTAGTAACTATAAAGGATAGGCGCGCTAACACTACTGCTTACTTAAACTTAGGAAGTTTAACGCCTCTATAATGCTGCTAGTGTTAGACTTAAATATGTTCCTCCTCACTTACCCAATTTTAATTTAATTAAGGCATCTTTTTATAACTCAAAGTAGTGGCTGCGTGCTTATTAATTTAAAGCTGAACTATAGAATAACTTTAGCGACTTTTTAAACTATACGGTAGAGTAATAAGGATTTAATAAGGCGAAAGGCCATTTCTTATAAGTAGGAATTAAGTAGTAGATAAAGGGAAGAATAAGGTTTATTATTATATAGAGCGCCTACTAATTAAGATATGAAGTAAGGCCTTTGCTATAGCACTACTATATTACTAATCTATTCTAAAGTCCTCCAAGTTATCCACTGTGCGACTAATAAGCCTATACGTTAAACTAACCCTATATAGCTTTATATAACCTATATTATTATTAAGTAGCGTATATTTAAGCATCTTAAAGGTATAGTACTGTCACGGGACACCCTCGTGACACCTTGCACACGTCTACCTGTTTCCACCGACTCAGCAATTAGAGACCAACCGTAAAATGGCAATCTAACGGCAATCTGATGGCAATCTAATGGCAATCTACGGCATTCTGCTATATTCTGCCAAGTTCTACTAGGACTACAACCTAAGCCCTATTCTGCCCTATGTACGTATTAACTAAGCAACTAAGTTAATAATATATGCCCTTTCTTCCCGTTTTCCTACCTTCTTTCCTTATATAATGTCTTAACCTCCTTATATAGTTTATATATATAGCTTAATAATATCTACCTTGCTATATATTATCGCCGCTTATACTTACTCCGTAATACTATATTACGTTAACTTTATATACTACCTCTAAAATGTAGAATAACCCTAAAGCCCCTATAACGGCCGCTGGTATTATATCCACACTCTAAAAACAACTAGTAGAAATATAAAAGTCTTTTATAAACGCTCTTATATAAAACCAAGCTACTCTAAATTAATAATAAGCCGAATAAGAAGTATAATATTAGCGATTAATTAAGGACCTCTAAGAAGAAATCTATATACTTAAGATGTCCACATTAGGACCTTAAGACCGAACACTATCTCTAGAGATAAACACGCGGAACGCAAGCCCTAAACCTATAGCAACTGTCTACCTTAAACCAACTACTATACTAAAATAATCCAAATAACTACTAGATCCCCTAGTATTTACTAGTAAATAATAAAAACTCTAATTATTTCTAAGCTAGCTTAAAAATAAGCTAATTAATAACGCTAACCGTTACCTAACCAAAGCTAACTAACTCTATTAATCCCTAAGTTAACTAGGAGAAAAGGCAGCTAACCTTATTAAACCTTTTTAGCTAACCTTAGTATAAAGCCTAGTTATACTTCTTAAAGCCTTATACGGTGACCTAAACTGCTAAGCTACTACTTAGAGAAAGATAAACTATATAGCTTAAGAAACGAAAAGTTTCCTAGTATACTTCTCCGAATTTAACCGTTACGTAAGGGAAATAGGCTAGAATAACTCCGCACTAATTAATAGCCTTATTAAATCTCTAAGCCCTAAACTAAAAACCTCCCTAATAGGCGTAGACCTACTAGGAGCCCTTAATGCCTGCGTAAACGTTATTAATAAATAGTATAATAATATACTACGCCTAACACCGAAGTCCGCCCCCTAATACAATACGGCAACCCTATAAACGTCTACTAAGTTATTATCTCAGCCTAAGCACCCTAACGCCATAGATATTAACACTGGAACCCTAAAGTACGCCCTACTAGGGTCCCCTAAATAAGAAAGACGTATTAAGCTAGGCCTTTACTTTAAGTGCGGAAGTAAGGACTATATCTTAAAATACTGTCTTATCCCCTTACCTACGCCCTAAAACAATTTATAAACGGCTAATACTAACAACCATTTACCGCATTAATCTTCTAGTTACCGCCCCCAATCTTTACCTAGTTCTAGCCCCGTGTTTAGTAAGTACTACTTATAAGGGCGAAGCTATAACCGATGTTCTATAGGAACCCCTTCCCGCTTACCACTAAAAGGCATATCCTAGAGTTAAGTCGCTTTCCGGGACGGCTCTGCCTTAGGATCTTATTAAATGCTTTAGATATTACAAACTCTAACTCTTAGGATTGTAGTATAACCATTAACTGTCGTCTTTAGTAGAATAGTTAATAGGCTAATACTTAAATCCTAATTAATATAGGAGCTAGCGGCATAGGATTTATTAATAAGATCTTTATATAAGATAATAGTTTTACCCTAACCCCCCTTAACTAGCATATTAACGTATTTAGATTTAATAGTAAACGCACCGTCTTAGGCCGTATTACCTATATAGTAGCCC
>Ga0307515_10001055_pt1 | contig 63186 bp, 94 predicted proteins | sample 17_EM_MG_FD_194513 | JGI IMG/M metagenome (GOLD analysis project Ga0307515, IMG submission 194513) | Populus trichocarpa ectomycorrhiza microbial communities from riparian zone in the Pacific Northwest, United States - 17_EM | ecosystem: Host-associated > Plants > Roots > Unclassified | place... | reverse complement strand
AGGCCCGTCACAAAATGCTCCACTTGGATTGCTTTCCATTCAACCCAAGCCCACGCTCTGATCCTTTCTGGGTCGGTTTAGGCCTCCCGCACTTCGATTGACGGTTCCATCAGCACCGTCCTAAGCTTCTTTGCGCCAAGAACAGGTCGATCCTACCAGTGGCCTTTGTGTCGCCGTCTTGATTTGGCGGGTTGTTTCTCCATTCCATCATCTTCTAGTTTCAGTTCGTGGGCTTCTCTTCCATGTCTACGCCAGTATCCCACTCCGACCAGGTTTCACGGAGTTTTACGGACATGAGGCGTCGGGAATCATTCAGCCCCAAGTTACTATAAATCCTCTCCTTGTTGAGGACAGCTTTCCTTCACCAGCATCTACTTGCTAGTTCTCTCCTCGTCTCCTACCAGACCAGTCATTCTCTTACCCCCCCCCCACACTCTTTACCTATTCACAATGCGCTCTTTCACCCTCTTCGCATTTGCCTCTCTCGGCTTTGGCCTCTTCTGTTCTGCAGCCCCGACCCCGGTCGCTCTGGGTATCGAAGCAAATGTTGAAGCATCAGTCGAGGTAAAGCGCGACGCCACCGTCCCCGCCGAGGACACCATCTGTTTGGAGAGCACCCTCACCGGCCTCGTCAGCGAGATTACCCCGATCGTGGAGAAGATTTGTGAGAGCCTTGTTATTCATAGACTCTTCCGTCACCTGTTACTGACCTAATGCCTGCTTAGCCTCCCTCGCAGAAGTTGAACTCACCGTAGACGTTCTAATCCCCGAGCTCGAACTGGTTAAGGAAATCATTTCCACTGCGACCGTCACAGTCGGGGAGCTCGCTGAGCTCAATATCGAGGATCTCCTGAAAAGCGTTACCGGCGGCGACCTCTTGGACGTCAAGGCGGTTGCTAAACTCATCGCCGCTGTTATCAGGGTGCGTACATTCTTTCTTTTCCTCGTACTTTGAACTGATCAAATGCTTCGACCAGGTTGTATTGAACCTTCTTCAGTGTGTGCTCGGCCTCGTCACCGGTTCCGTGAAGGAGGCAGTTCTTCCTCTTTTGCATGAAATTATCGAACTGCTTGTCAAGTTGTTGTCCCTTGTCCTCAACCTCGTCAGCAAGATTTTGTTCGGTGTTGTTAAGGCCGTCCTCGAACTTATTTCTGACCTTATCCCATGCATTATTGAGAACGACCTCAAGTCGCTCATTGGACTCCTTGGAATTGTCCATTAAGTGTCATCCGAGTTCCGTCGTTCTCTAATAGATCAAGTTCGATACCCTATCCCGACCACTTTCATATAGCACCCGTACAGTGTAATCCGTTGTTTATCACTATAGTCGAACATAGCTGTCGGTGCTTTTTGAATATCTATACAGAGTCAGATTCTCGTGTGACAAGTGCGCGTCACGCTCCCGATTGATAACTTTACTTTCCCTTGAGCGACCAAGCTTGTTCGCTGACCGTCATGGCATCCAGCATTGAGCTGATTAATCCCAAAGCGGAGAGTGTTCGACGAGCAGCTGCGCTTCAGGTTCGTTCAAAAACCAGATTGTATCGCATCCTCCCCCCATTTTAATCACCGATTCACCCAGGTAAACATTACTGGAGCGATGGGCCTCGCCAATGTAGTCAAAGGGAACCTCGGTACGCACCATCATCTCCACAAATCGGGAACGATTCAACCTCACTGCGGGACCTAGGCCCGAGAGGGACCTTGAAGATGTTGGTCGATGGTGCTGGGCAGATCAAAATGACCAAGGATGGAAAGGTTCTGTTGTCTGAGATGCAAATTCAAAATCCGACTGCGGCGATGATTGCGCGAACTGCCGTCTCTCAAGACGATCAAGTAGGAGACGGGACTACATCGGTGGTGCTGTTGGTCGGAGAGTTGCTCAAGCAGGCGGATCGATACACTTCAGAAGGTGTTCACCCTTCCGTGATCGCGGAAGGGTTTGATCTGGCGAAGAAGGAATCTTTGAAGGTACGGTCACTGGGACTTGGCCTGGTCCGTTCCGTGAATGACGCCGTTATTACAAGTTTCTGGATGGCTTCAAAAAACCTGTTACGTTGGACCGTGCTACCCTGATCAACGTTGCCAACACATCGCTGGCGACAAAACTCAATCCGGCCCTTGCCAAACAACTTGCTGCAGACGTGGTTGACGCAGTTCTGACGATTCGGCCCACCCAATCAGAAGGTTGTGTTTATCATGTGTACAGATCCTTCCGCTCATCGAATCACCAGAATCGAAAGAATGGAAAGAGCCTATTGATTTGCATATGGTCGAGATCATGAAAATGCAACATCGGACGGCGTCAGAGACCCAGCTTGTTCGGGGGTTGGTGCTCGATCATGGCGCTCGGCACCCGGACATGCCAAAACGGCTCGAAAATGCTTACATCCTGACTCTGAACGTCAGCTTGGAATACGAGAAGACGTTAGTCCCCTTTCCGCGATCGGGGGTTATCCTACGACCTGACGATCTTTTTCTGCTACAGGGAGGTCAACTCTGGCTTCTTCTACTCCTCTGCGGAACAGAGGGAAAAGCTCGTCGAGTCGGAACGAAAGTTCACTGATGCCAAATGCAAGAAGGTTGTGGATCTGAAAAACCTCGTTTGCGATCAGGCTGTCAACAGCACGGAGAAAAAGAAGAACTTTGTGGTGATCAACCAGAAGGGTATTGATCCCTTGAGTCTAGACATACTTGCGAAGAACGGGATCACAGCCCTCCGTCGTGCGAAACGGCGAAACATGGAGCGCCTTCAGCTCGTCTGCGGCGGTGTGGCCCAGAATTCTGTCGACGACCTCACCCCTGACGTTCTGGGCTGGGCGGGTACTGTGTATGAACACACCTTGGGGGAGGAGAAGTACACGTTCGTGGAAGATGTAAAGGACCCGAAGAGTGTAACCCTCCTCATCAAGGGTCCCAACTCGTTTACAATCCAACAAATCCAAGACGCCCTCCGCGATGGCTTGCGGGCTGTGAAGAATGCTTTGGAGGACGATGCCTTGATCCCTGGGGCGGGCGCCTTTGAGGTTGCCTGTGCGGCTCACCTGAGCGGCCCCGTCAAGAAATCGGCAAAGGGAAGGGTAAAGATGGGCGTTCAAGCGTTCGCCGACGCCCTTCTTGTGATCCCGAAAACCCTTGCTCAGAATGGAGGGTTTGACGTCCAGGATGTCGTTGTTGCCCTTCAGGTAAGGTGTCCCATATTTGAGTCGTTCCAACGAAATTAACACGACCCCAGGATGAGCAAGGAGAGGGTAATACAGTCGGCCTGGACCTACAGTCCGGAGAACCTTTCGACCCAACGGTTGAGGGTATCTGGGATAACTACCGGGTGAAGCGGCAAATGTTACACTCATGGTAAGATGGCCGTTCCTGGACTCAGCCACCGCCTAACCTCCTCATTTAGTTCCGTTATCGCCGTCAACCTGCTATCCACGGACGAGATTCTTCGGGCTGGTCGTAGTTCACTAAAACCAGATGGACAACAGTAGTTTTTTTGTCACTTAGACAGCGATCGTACAACCGAGGGTGTCTCGCGCCGCTTCACGATAGATTTCACACGCAACGATTTCCGCTTGTCTCGTCTTCCTTCCCAATCTTTTACCTGCCCGTTGCGCTCACCATGGCATGTTTAATCCTCAAGCGGTCGAAGAATCGATGGATGTTGATTTGGACGTTCACAGTCTAATGTCTTGAGACCGTATCTCGCTGCTGTGAGGTCAACGCTTACTGCGGCGCTGACTCTGGAGAACTTCTCATCGCAAGTAAGACACACGCCCTGCCGCTGCACCTAACGCGCTAATGTGTACAATTCAGGTAGTAGAACGTCATAACAAGCCAGAAGTCGAATGCGGGTACGATTCCAACCACGATATCCTGATGAATTTCCCGCTAATCACGATGCCCCAACTAATCCATAACGCATACAACACAGAACATCAAAGGAAGTCCTCCTCAACCCCCTCACAATCTCTAGGAACGAAAACGAAAGGGTGTTCATCGAGCCCTCGGTGAACTCGATCCGGGTCAGCATCAAGATCAAGCAGGCGGATGAGATTGAGAGGATTTTGTGCCACAAGTTTACGAGGTTCATGATGCAGCGAGCGGAGAGTTTCGTGGTTTTGCGGAGAAAACCGGTCAAGGTACGCTGGTGTTTGTTCCTCCTCCGCGTTTCTACTGTGGTGGCTAACGGATCTGTAGGGATACGACATCTCATTCTTGATCACCAATTTCCATTCGGAGACTATGTTGAAACATAAGATCGTGGACTTTATCATCCAGTTTGTGTTGGGTTTGCTACCGAAGTCACGCTTGCCACTGACGGTGCTACTTTCCAGGTTCATGGAGGAGGTGGATAAGGAGATCAGTGAGATGAAACTTAGCCTGAACGCCAGAGCGCGTGTAGTTGCTGAATCATACCTGACCGCGGTACGTGTCTTCCAACCTGAGCCAATCCTCCACATTCCTCTTGTTGACGTATGCCCTTGTTCAGTTTGCGTCATGATCTTGTACTCGTGCCGCGACATATTTCAGGGCGTCGGGAGAGTAGTGGTGACATCCTGCTGAACACTTTTATATCGGAGGTCCCAATGTAGAGTAGGAATCACTTGGCTGTTCTATTGAAGTCTTGGGTAGAGTGCCGAAAGGGCACACCGTGGAAAACATTACCCGAAGAGACGACCACGTAGAACGAGCAACTGTGGGAAACTGCCGCGATAACTCCTTGTAGCGTCGATGATGCGCCTCACGAGCTCGTTCTGACACGCAGACGCCTCGTTATCGGAGAGCCACATATCACCTAGGATGGCGGATAACCCTGCCAGTGACAACGAACCACTACAGGTCTACCGTTCTGCGCCGCCCGACTGGCTGCCGAAGATTCACTCACATGCTGACCTTGGTCAGTTTCATCCCGTCGCGCTTCAGCCATTCCGTCTATTCACTTTACTGTCACAATTAACATCAACGGGATCGCAGGTTTCCATGGCTTTCAACCGCCACGTCCCGGTCAAGAAGAAGACATTCTTTCCCAGTCGAACGTCAAGAATGGGATATCTATTCCTTCAGCATCGGTCGGTGAATCCTTTGGTAGGATGTCGTGTGGATAAGGTCGGACTGAAAGGTGTTGAACGTTGCACAGGCAGAGACGTGGAGTGCGAAGGATATGATCGCCAACGCATTCAGAGATGGCGTCGTGTCGGAACTAGAGAATATGTTCTCTCTGGTCTTCGTTCGTCGTACCGAAAGTATCCCTGCTATACCGTAAGTAATCATTCGACAAAACGTTCGCCCAACTGATCTCACCTTTGCTGCTCGGTGTTCCTAGTCCTTCGACATTCAAACTACCTGCACGAGCGACCTTGAACGAGGCTAAGCGACAAACGTGGTTTACGGACCTTGCGAATCCCGATATACCACTCTATAAACTCGGGAAGAATATCCCACATGGTGCAAAAGGTCACGACCTTTTGGACCTCTTGCATACGAACAAGGTGGTAATCTCTCGGGCCGTGTGGTTCGTTCGGGTTTTCGGAAGCAATGAAACGGTGCGGTTCCTCGTGCTTGAGTTTGCCCGTTTTCTGAACATGCGTCACCAGGCGGGGTTGCGAAACAAGAGTACCTACAATCCCACTCAGTACGGCGTCGAGTGGGCGAACGTGGTTACGACGTATTTGAAGAAGCAGCTTACGGAGATTGGGTTACCGAGCGCACCTCGACCGGGAATAAACATCAAGATGACCTTCAAGGGTGTGCTTTCCGACCCCGAGTCGCGTGAGCGATGGGTGGGTCGCTTTTCATACAGGTGTGTGTTAAGTACAGAACGTACACTTGGGGACTAACTTAGACACCCGAAATTAGTCTCAACCTCCTTCGCGCCTTTTACGACGAAGGGCTGGTGGACAATAGAACCTTTTTGGTTTGGCTTGTTCAGCAGCTGGCGACTTGTAATCTCGCTCAACTTGGGTTCATAGCGCGGCTGGTGAATGAGTACCTTGATGGCATGCTTGTCACGAGGAGTATAACCCGACCCTTCGTCGACGCGTGTCTGGGTAAGGTGTCAGAGGTGTTGTCATCCTTCTTCGCGTGTTTTTTTTTTTGTTGAATTTTGTTTTTGGCCAGATTGTTACAGCTCAGTTCAGGCCCGTTTTGCCGAATACTGATTCTATCTTGAGGACATCGTTAAGGGTCGGTCTCAGCGGATTAAAGTATAACTGAGTGGCTTAGCTGATTGAATACGTATAGCGTGTGTGCCTCGCGTTTTCCGACGCGTTCGTTAGTCCTCGGATATGGGATACACATTCTGCCCTCATCTGCGAAATCATGTCAGAGGATGGCAACATCCCCGATTCCCCTGTGATCGTCGAGCAAATCCGTTTCGCCAAGAGTACCCTGCACCGAAACCTGGCAGACATAACGTCTCGTTGCGAGGCGATGTTATTTCGCAATATTCCCTCGCTGGACGTAGCCAAGTCCGATTGGTCCATTATGGACGTTAAGGTCTGTTCCAATCTGTAACCACGGCCGTCAGTGATGGATTTGGCCACCTCTAGACAATGAACGCAATCACCCCTCAAACATCCCTGGAATCCATGAACATCCTGTTAGACAGTAACGGAGAAACGGATTTCACCAGTGACCTCTTCTGGGACCGTGCTTACGTCCTGCTGGATTGGAGTGTTACCCCACTTCAGTACGGAGACCACCGTATTTATGCCGTGGCTAATGTCCTTCGCCAATCAAAGGAGAAATTGGATGAACAACTCGCCCTGAGGGATCCATCTTGTCCCCGTGGTGATGCACTTTTCCATATGCGTCTGTTCGAGTGGTTAGACACTTCCAAGATCGTCGGGGAACTGGAGAATCGGCGTACGGTCGCCCCGCTTCTCGGGCAACTGATCAAACTGCAATTGTTTTCGTTCGCTCAGTATGTGCAGAGGTTGATTGCGAGAGGGGACGTCGGTCTTGGACCCCAAGCTGTAAGTATCTGACAACGAGTTTTGATCTTTGCTCACTCGACGGCGTAGGGGGATCTTCGACATTACAACCTCCTTACGTGGGTGTACGTCGATTGCGCTACTGCTTCCATGGCCAAAGAAAGGAGAACGCTTCTGTTTGGCGCTCGCGCTCGCGAAACAATGGAAGATCTTGACGAGAGGCAGATTCGGAAAGAGGTCCGCGCTATGCTTCCGCAGGTGTTCGGAGGGTCATCAGGCGGTGTTTCAGACCTTCGCGCATCATGCCCGACCCTCCTTTCGGCGACGTGTCACGAACAGTTCAAGATGTTGAAGGTTTGGCTTCACCCTATCCTTCGGAAATATATCACCGAGTGAGCCAGGCTTCCTCCTTTCCACTCCCTTTCGTCTGTCTGACCCTCCTATAGTAACTCTGGCAACGGGGTTAAGGGTGCACCCGAGAAGGAAGGGGTCCTTTTTGTGTACTGTACATCTGTCGAATTGATTTCGGCCGTTCGGTGTTACGAACTTGTGTTAGATGTAAGTTAGTAGTGACACGAGCACGTCACGCACGAGCTCATACCGTTTCTAGCTGTCGCTGCTCCTGCTCAAGTACACTACCCAAACTGACCAACTCGTGGTGATCCTGGACACTCTGCGAAGGTACAGGCTCATATGGAGCTGTATGGGAGTTGTAGAGACGATAGTGGAGGCGTTGTATACCACCCATCAGACCTTCGCTGCGAATGGGATCCATTCCCGACCGCTGGCGGAACTCCTGTTAGAGTTGGATTGTGAGCGCTACCTGAGCGCAAGCGATCGTCAGGACGTGATAGAGAAATCATTGGCGTTGTCCCAGGTACACATTTCCTGGGCTCCTTCGATCCCCACTGACCATCCCTCAGAGACTTTACCCCTCGAACGAGCCAGCCGTCGCCGTACCTGATGTTTTACCAGAAATCCTCTTACTTGCCCAGGACACGGACGGAACGGCACCAGTACAACTCGCGAACACTCTCTGGTATAAGTATCGAACATCGGAAGAGTGGTCTTCGAAGGTCTGGGACAACACCATAGCCAGCCTCCGACAAATCTCGACGCTCAACTTCAATCCTGCAGTTTGCAGGACCTACGCGCAACGTTACGCAGATCTTCTGTCCGGCGTCGACCAGCGGCTTCCCCAAGGCCTCGATGACCACGTTCTGAGGTGGTTCCTCGGTCAGGGCACAACTGAGCTCCATACCCTTAATCGGGACGTGTGGCTTATTTTCGTGCCCACTTTGGTGAACCTTGTTGTCACGGATGCTGTTTCAACTATTACACTTCTGCAGGGACTCATTTACCCTGGGTGGAGCACTGCGGCTTCGGTGGCTAATCGGGAGGACGCGGAAACCATTTCGACGTACCTTTCTCCAGCCACCAGTCTCTTCGAACTGCTGCTTCTCCGCGACCAGGTCACATCTGAAGACGATGATCAAGATACCCCCGTGGATAACCTCATGAGCCTTCAACGGATCGTGACCCGTAGGAGGAGAGTTTTCTCCCGAGAGCACTTTCCTTCGCTCGTCGCGGCTATCCCGACTCTCGTCCTTCTGGAACACAACTCCCATTTATCGAACGTGATCCGGACAAGGATAAGTGTTCTACGCTCGAGACTCTGTCAACGCCACGACTTCAAACAAGCGGTGTACCGCGATCTCGACCTAGTGCGGACTGTGTTCGAGCAGCCGTTGGAAACGGATGGTTCGCCCGGTTATTTACGCGAATCGTTGGTGGTGGCGTTGCGACTGGCGCTAGATGATGGTTCCCCAAGTCGGTCAATTCTCTCCACGCCCTGAGACTCTTACTGACTTTCGTGTCCCAGCGGCGTCATCGACACCGGCCTCCGCATCTCATTGGAAGCCCCTCTCATCTCTGTTGAGTCCCTGGAAGCGAGCGGCGACAGAGATTGAACTCCAGTTTGCTTTGCGCCACTTGGGAGAGGACCTGTCTCGGGGTGACACACGGAACGCAGCATCCACAAGTCTCAATCAGTTGACAGACCAAATCTTCAGCCACTCTTTCACACGGGACGAGGCGAGTTTTGTCGCAACCATTGTACAGTGCGCTGGCGCTGAGGTTGCGGGGAAGGTACCCCACTTCTTGCGCCTTCATTTATCCCAAGCTAACGCTTCCGACCAGTTCCTCAATGACGGCATAAAGCACGTTGTAAGGATCCTCGGCCTTGGTGCCCCAGTCTTGAGAGAAACGGGACCGACCAACGTCATCACCAGAGCGGGAGATATCCTCCGGTTGCTCACTTTGACGCTCGAGCCGCTCCGCGGAAGTAATACGCCTCCCAGGATCGAAAGTCAGATTCAAGACGAGATTCTTCCCCGGATCTGCGGTAGACTGGAAGAAATCAAGACAGTCCTCCTTGCAGAACAGAATAAGGAACTGGACAAACTTTCTACCACTTCGAAGATAACCTTCCTGGCCAGGCTGTTGCACTTTGTGTTGACAATTGGTACTGCTTGGTCCCATAGGGCGAAGGGCGTCGCACAACCCCTTACATCGGTCTTGACCCAGTTGACCCTGGTAATTCCCCCTGAATTTTGTTACTCTTCTGTCCGTTGATCAAGTCGTTCACAGCATTACGGACATGGTCGCTGGCAGGACTTTACGACCTATTACCTCTTGATGGATACCCTCTGTTATGTCATTGACGGTAGGATATCCCCAGACCGGATCGGTATGAAGCTAACCCGCACCCTACTAGAACTATCATCCACCGACCCGCGATCTATCAACTATGACCCTTTTCACAACTACCCGGACTTCAAGCTTTCTCAGTTACCTCCAGACATGCCCTTGGAGTTGAAACATCAATTTCGCACATTACTTCCCTACGTCGCCATCAATCCAGCTGTCAGAAACCTATTCTACACCAGCCGACAACCAGATGGGACTCTGATATATCATGGACCTGTACAGAACCGGCCGTGGGAGTGGACAGAGTACCCCGGTGATGATAACCCGGACGAATTCAGGAATTCAGGATCACTGCATTTGGAGCTCTTCGACGCCAAGCTCACCGGCGACCATTTGTTGGGCCCGGGCGGTCCGTCTGAAAGAGACGAATCTTTTCTTCGATCCCTCCGCAACGACGTGGTATCAGAAAATATTTTTGAGCGAGACTGGAGGGAGGGCCATGTCCCCCTTCAAACCGGCACTCCACCAGAGTACGGTTCTCGTTTGGGTGGAAACGATGAGGAGGAGGATCCGAGTTCAAAGGTGCAAAGGGGTCAACAAAATTCCCGCGGAGCATCTCCAGCCTCGTCGATTCGTTCCAGGATATCCACAACTTCTTTTCGCAGCCCTTCGGTTTCTTCGCAGTTGTCGCGTCGTGCAGGAAGCGCAGACGTTATCGAGGTCGACAGCCTTCCCTCAACGAGTTCAACCCGCACGCAAAAGAGGAAGGCCACAAAGGAAATCGGTGAAGACGACGACGATGACGACGACGAGATTCAGATTATCGACAAGCCCGATCCGAGTACATTCAAGAAGAAGACGAGTACAAAGGGGAAGAGCACAGCTTCGAAGTCCCGCGCAAAGAAACGTTAGGCAAGATACATTATGACTAGATAGCTAACTTATTGTGAGATGTAAACCTAGTAATATGTCCAATGCACAGGAATAACGATAATCGACACGAGCGCAAATTACCTCCGAAGTAAGATAGAACAGCAAGAAGGAAACAGATCAGTGGAAGGTGAGGTTGAGGGTGGATGCGGTGGGGACGGGTATCCTATCCCTCGGCCATCTGCGCTCTCTCTCGTCTATGTAATGTCGTGAAACGGGTATTCGAGCTCCCATGATCATGGACGGTCTCGTCGTCCCTTGCGCCTTTTCCGTCATCGCTGTCCGGATCTGCGACCACCAAGGCGCGTTCGAGAGCCCTCTCCCCTCGCTTCTTCAGCCGAAGGGTCATCGCGTGTTGCAGAGAATCGATATAGGATTGGTATTTGACGATCTCTGAGAGCAGATACTTGCTCTTGTTCTCCCAGTTGAGGAGGGCTTTGTTGGCGTTCGGAGATCTTGGGGTGTACTGGGTGCATAATCGTCAGATAGGAGGGACCATACGTAGATTCAGCAGCGTACCAGATCCATCATCGGGGTTCTCAGTTCATTGTGGCGTTTAAGGTCCCCACTCATGCTCTTCACGTGTTTCTGCAAAGCCTCGAGCTGAGCCTCTTCATCGTGAGTGCTTGCGACGGTGGGAGGGAGGGGTGCCTTCCAGTCGTTGATAAATGTGCGATCCATCCACGGTGACTGCGAAGACCGCATAGACGCCGCGCCGTCCTTTCGTCCATACCGACTCCGGGTACTGCGAACGCTCATCACGTCCGAACGATCCACGGTTCTTGAGGATTCATTGTCGGATATCGAACGAACTTGTTCGGGGGGATCCAGAACGCGATTCCAGCCGTATTCCATGTTAGAAACACCGCCAGCCAATGGCTCCTTGCTCTGTCGAGCCGCCCAGTAGTTGCACGTCGAGACCCACTCATTCACCAACTCCTCGGTACCAGCTTGGAAAAAGTAAACGCCACCGTTTGCGAGCGTCAATACCATACAATATGGGCGTTGCCTATTGTATCCTGGAGGAGGGAGTGCGTGGGCCAGTGAATGAGCCAGATGCAGAGTGCCAACTGAGTGCGCGTTTTCCTGTTTTCGTGATCAGCACCGTCCAAAAGTAAGGGAAAAATAGGGTGATTACCAGCCAGTTACCGCCACCAACAACGCCGCTTCCTCCACCACCCCTGTCACCGAACGTAAACATATTCATTTCACCCCGCTGGATGACGACGAACACGTCCATCCATGATCGGACCTTCGCCTTCTTACCAGTTGTCTCCCAGAACTGCTTACGGCAGAGCATTCCTTCCTTCGCCCACGGAGCGCCCAGAAGGGCAAGCTCCTCGTCGGAGATGCTGATATTTGTGGAATCTGTGTCGTGGCTCTTAGTGCTATTATCATCGTCTTCCTGAGCTTCTCGGATGATGGTATGCGAGAGATTTGAGGCAAAGCCAAGAGTAGGTGTCATAAATGAAGTCGTGGAAGCATGGAGCTGTGTCGAAATATGTGATCGATTAACCAGGACCCCTGAATTGAACCTCGTAGACTTACTTCGTTCGACGTTGCATAACTAGGCGCAGGACTAGCCCGACCATCAATGCTGCTGTTACTGCTGTAGGGGCTGGCACCGCTAGGAGGAGCGAGGATGGAACTCAATCCTCTGATACTGCCTCTCTTGAACGCTGTCAAGCGATCGGGTTGCCCACGAGTGCTACGATTACGCATCAACGTCCCGTGAGGCGAGAGGGAAGAAGTGGATGATCGCCCCAAAGTACCCAGCGGTTGCAGTACCTGCTGATTTTTGATGGCCGTATACATTTCCTACGCTGGTTTAGCCCCAGAACCAAAGGTCTCATCGCCATTTGACTTACCTTAAGCATGGTCTCCATTTCGTTCTCCCAGTTACGGTCATACAGCGGCGTAACACCGCCGTTCTCCTTCTGATCGTTGCCGACTGCCTGGAAGAACGCGGTGCTTTCATTCACATGGGGTGAAAGAGATTGCGAAAGGCCAGACACAGCGTCTCTCGAGAGACTGCTCCAACTCGTTATACTGTCACTCCGTTTCACACCTCTTCCTGGTGTACCGCCCATGTGGTCACTCCCCTGACGACCGCTGCTTGAATCAAAGTCGGACGTCGAGCCGTTCGGGTGGAGTTGCATCTGTATCGCAGACAAGGTATTGCGGACAAACTGGTTTCGGGACATGCGCGTGGATAGCTCGGCCACATGAAGATCGGTATTCAAGAGTAGCAATGAGTATGCTACCGCATGGACAACACCTGCCACGAGCTATTAGAGTCAAATCAGAATGGGATAGACAGCTCTGCTTACTGGGACTTCCGTAGACACTGGTTCTGTTGCAAACCCAGTACCGGGAAGCGAACGCGTCGAGAATACGGTCTACTTGCTGGGTTTCCGCTTTCAAGAACAGTTTCGCGCAAAGTCGTCTGAATGCCATATCCAGCCGCAAGCCCGAGAAGTCAAAGTTCTGCACGTAATATCCCAGGGCAGTGTTGTTGATACGACCACTTCATAGGTGTTCAGCATGTGTCAAGTAACGCGCAGAAAGGATTTAAACTCACCTGCCACCGAGCCACTCAGCGATCTTCTCTTTCGCCAAGAACTCTTCGTCCTCCGTCCAGCACCTTGCCGCCAACGACTTGGCCTTGGAGTCAATATCTGGCTCCTCTCCTGGGGTAACATCGCTCCCACTCAACACCAGCAGATCCCCAGTGGACCCAATATCAGGAGGCGTGATCGGTGACACCGTATCCGAACGCGAGAACGAACTTCCCAAAGAGGGGACCAATCGCACGTACCGAGAATCATCCCGAGCCAGCGTATCATCGTCGCGAGGAAGGAGGGATGGTTCAGAGTTCGAAGCGGTCGACCGATGATGAATTCGCGGCTTCGGCGAGTCTCTTGACCCGGAATACCCCTGAGTGGTGAACGTTCCCGATGACATGCTTCCCGACCATCCCGATGCTGACCGCGGTCCATATCTCAGCCCTGGAACTCGAGCGTAGTTTGAAGGGCTCGCATGTATAGTACTTTTAATGGGCGTATTCAGCGATGGCGAACGTGGAGGGATGATCGTGGGTTCGAGGGACGACAACGGAGAATCGTAAATGATTGAAGCATGTTCGATGTTCACAATCGGGGTATCGGCGGGTATCGACGTTGACAGGTTCAGAGGGCTATTGGAGACCTTCGAGTCTTGCAAGTTTAAAGGAAGGGCCGGGGCCTTCCCCTTTGAACTGGAAAGGCGCCTGATGGGGGTAGTGGGATGTTGCAGTGGTGGTGGAGGAACGGGGTCTGACAACTCTCCAGCGAACATACCACTGAGGGAGCTTCCCCATCCATTTGAAGTCCTTTCCAATTCCTTCAACCGTGGGGGCATGGGGTTGTTTTGCGCTAAGGCTCGCTTGGCGTCAACCTCGCTAAGGCTCATGCTCCGCCGTTTGGTATGTCTCGACGAGGAAGCAATATCCTTGAACTCCCTTGCAATCGGAGTCATCGTAGGCGACTCATCCCTTCCAGGCATGGTCACAACAACGATTGAGTTGCTGTCAGATTCTTGGCTATCCCTCATGGGCTCTTTGCCAGATCGAATGTCAGGCAGGGGTTTCGAAAGGTTATGGCTGGGTAGCGAGGGTATTCCACTGCCACCAAACAGGTCGGAGACGGAGGTTGGAAGTTCTTTCTCGGGTAACGGGGGGACGGGTGGGGAGAAGGTATCTGAAAAGGCGGCGGACACCGACGAAACGGGTATCGGGATAGAACCGTTGATGGTACGCTTGATCACGGATGTTAGAATACAAAAACGCTGTCTGGGGGCACACTAGTCACGTACCGATCGATCGCGAACGGTGGTCTGTCCCCACATCTTGCCCAGGAACGCAGTGGTCCTGGCTCTCACAGAAACCTTCGCAGTCTAAGTTAATGTGAGATACGGGCTTTGGTGAAAGAAAGGGGAAAGCGTGCCTTTAGAGTAGAGGGTGAAGGAGCCGGACTGGTCGACGGGCTCGGGAGCACCCAATCCGGGCTTCGGGTGTTGAGGAAATTTGATGAATCCTCTCCACGTTGGAAGGATGAAGAACTGCGAGTAGTGGTAATCCTATCCACCCTCGGTCTCTGGCCTTGTTGAATAGAATTCGACGAAGTCGATGAAGGAGTGGCGGAAGTCGTCCTCAACCTCCGGGATGACGACGACTCTAATCCGTTCCCTCCTTCCGAAGCCTCCGGACGTAAAGTGTCCCTGCCACCTGTCCCATTTGAACCCGCGTTGGACGGCCCGTTCCGCTGCTTCGTTTTCTTGAGCAAGGTCACAAGATCTGGACTGCTCGCGCTCCCGGGTGACCTATACATAGATCGTCGCCTGATCTGACACTCGTTCTCCTCAGCGTCGTAATATGGGTGGCTCGAGTTTGGAAGTTGCGGACTCGACTGGCCTCCGGAAGATAAACGTCCGCCCTCTCCGTCGTCGTGCGAAGGGTTAGGTGATGGGAGCGGCGTATGAAATGGGGTGGAATTCGAACTGGACGACGTCGATGGGGTCAAGACGGACAACACGTCGTTTCTTGGCTGTGTCGGGGTTGCTGGAAGATTGACGTTCGGCGTACCGGGTTGCTTCAATGGGGTGACTGTATTCCTTCCTCTTGGATTGTGGCCCGGACTACCGTTCGAGGCTTCGTACTTCCTACTTGCACCTGGTGAATTTTCGTAAAGAGGCGAGTGGCACGGGGGTGGGGTGAGGGAAATGCTGGTATCAAGCTCGGGCGAGAAGAGATCGATACCCTCGTTTAGTAAGATGGTATCAGGTAAAGTGAGGGGCCTTTCAAAGTCGAGATCTGTGCGAGAGCGTCCCCGTTGCTGGGTCTGGCTGTCTGGCAACCCAAGCCTGTTATTCGTGCCTGATGCCACAAGCGGCTTGAACCCTGATGGGAAGGAAGATGGAGGCGGGACCGGAGAGCGCGGCTGGTGCCCCTTGAATAGCGACGCCAGGGCTACTGATGCCACAAAACGGTCAAAAAAAGCCGATACAGGAGGGTCGCCCTGGTGGAGGCAGTGGTGAAGGAGCAATGGCACGTCGAACGGGGAATGCGAATGACGGAGCCTTTAGTGTCTTGTCAGTCGCCTAAGCCCACACGGGCCAAACTTTGTTTCACCCGGAGTTTATCTTCCACAAAGCCGAGAATCATAATGCGCATATACATATAGTACAGGAAGCTTGTAGCGGGGATATATGGGCTCTATACTGTAAATGTACTCCTTGGTACACAAAGAACGGAAGAAGATCAACACCCCCAGTCAGTTATATCGGGACAGACACAACAATCGGTGACCGCGACGTTAGAAAGAAGACAATCGAGAGGGGGGAAACGAAAGAACGGGGAGGGATCGCGGACGAGGGGCGGGGTGCGTAGCAGAACGGAACACAAAAATTATACCTCGAGATCTCAACTCTCATCCTCCTTCCAACCCGAAACGCTGACAGAACTTCTTCTTTGCCGCTTCATCGCAGTGTTGCTGATCGCCGTCATATTGTTTCCGACACGCGTTCCAGGTGAAAGTCTCGTGCCAATAGTACTTGAGGGGACTCCAGTTGTCGTTGACGACCGAGGCCTAGTTGTGGGAGGAACTTTGGAGGACAACGACCCCTTTCGAGTGGTCGAACTATGTGGTGCGCCGTTGGTTCGATTCCTATTTGGCATGGGTTAGGGTACATTTTTCGGTCATAGAGAAAATAGTCATACCTCTTCTTGATGACATCAGTCTTGAGGGATTGTGGTCGGACTACACCATGCAGTTTCTGCGTGAAGAAAGTCAACAACAGAATTTCCTCTTGCGAAAAAAAAAACCGAACACCGAACGAAACTCACATAAAATAAACCGCACGCGTTACACAAAGGTTGTCCTTCAGGATCCCTCCTCCAAAGCGGGGTGTTCGTCGTCTGACAGTTGCGACACACCGTTACGGATGCATCGGTTTCTTCGTTGGCACCCTTTCCTAACGCCGGATTCGAATCTGTGGTGCCGTCCGAGAGTTTGGAGGTACCAGGTACCGGTCCATTTGCGGAGGAAACGGACTTTCTTCTTTGAACCTCCTGAGCAACGCGTTTACTTGTAACGATCTTCCTCGTCGGATGCCTAGTACTTGTAGTAGTTCCCGAACCCGAACTCCCGGATCCAACCCCTTCGATTGAAGGAGGAGTCGACGCGGCAGATCCATTGTAAGGCTCTGGTGAGGCTCCGGTGCTTGTGTGGCCGGATCCGATACCCCAGCCATCACTCGAAGGACTGGTGTCCTGATACGCCTGCTGGTTCCCAGCGCCTCCAGCCCCAGTGCCATCGATATCGCCAGCGGGGGGTGAGATCTGCGTTGGGTCGACATGAGTATACGGTATCTGCATGTCATATGAACCAGAACTGGGCAGGTGTCCCCCTATTGACGTGCTGGTAGCGGGGGTGTGATCCGGGAAAGAGGAGTAGAAGCTCAAGATATGGGCATAGTCGTCCAGACCGCCTGCAAGGCCGAGTTGAGCATAACCTTCTGCAACGGCGGCGGATGCCGCAACGGCCGCAGCAGATAATCCTTCAGAATTAATCTGGGGGGGTGTTTTGCCACGGGCTTGGCAGTTTGGCGTTGCCTTTCTGACGTGGAGCGGTATTGAGGAGGGTGAGGGAGAAAAGGACGTCGACGTCACGTTTGTTGTACCGGTCGCCCGATTCATATCGAAGTAGGCGTCGTAGTTGACTGAATTGACTGAATTGACTGAAAAGTTGAACGAGCTCGAGGGGAAGCCAGTGTTGGTGTCGTGGTCGTAGCTGGAGGACACAATCGTGGTGTCGAAGTCTGACATGCCATGGAAAATGTCTCCCCGCAGCATGCTCTCAATGTGGGGACCATCTGCGACGCGCTTAGTGCCAACAACGCTTCCGGGTGAACGTGGCTTGCCGTCAACTTGGTGCCTGCCCTGAATGCTGGCCAAGATGCCATCCTTGGTGACTGTATGATCGAAACTAGTCTTTCGCACATGTCTAGGGAACGCGGGAGGAGGATTCTGGGGTGGACTTGGTAAACCATGCAGCCCGAGGGCAGGGAGTGAAGTGGGGTGACCCATAGGGCTACTGAAAGTAGACAGAGGCGGCGAGAGAGGGTGAGCTCCTGGGAAAGGCACGTATGTGTCATTCTGAGAGGATTTGTGGATGGTGAGGGGGCTTCGAGTGGCCATTGGAGGACCAGAGACTGGGAAGGGCAAAAGGGATGATTGTTTAGGTTTGGCGGATTCTACGAGCGTCTGGGGATTCGCAAGTGGTGTTGATGACAGGTCCAAATCCTGACGGGCGTTGGAGGGAGGAGGTCGAGACCGTGACCGACTCGCGGCCCTCCAGTCCATAGGCGCCCGGGATCGAGACCTACTGATTTCCCTCCAGTCCATTAGTTCAACACCCCTAGTGGAAAATTAGATCAGGGCCGACTGGAAAAATTGCCCTAGATGTACAAACTCACTCAGAGTCGTCAACGTCGTCAGCGTCGAACCCAACAACACTAATTATGGCAGCCTTTCCTTTGTCGATTCTCCGACCGCGTCCGGTCTCTCTGATATCCAAAAGAGGAACCGAGGGTGATTCTTGCTTGACAGCGACAGCATCAGTAAGCGGTGTGTTGGTGGGGGGACTCTGCACATCCGTGGTATTACGTTTGTCCTCCCTCTTCTTCTTCTGCAGTGCCAGCGCCATCATTCTCCATGTGATATTCTCCATCCTATGAGCATGAGGCTGGGTGGCCTTGGTCCGGGCGTACATCTTCCAAACTTGAGTTACTAAGGGGTCTTGTTTCGCCATGGTCGCAGGGTCCCCAGGGAGGTCTGGTGTCGTCACGAGATCGGGGCTGCCGGACAATTTCCGGGAAGGGAAAGCATCCTGCGGCGATATCGTGGTCGTTGGCGGTGATCGCAAATCATCCAAAAAAAGATCGGAGAATATAGGGGACTTGGGTCCACTGATCGTAGAGGCGGTTGTTGTGATGGACGACAAACCAGGTGTGGAAGACTGGGCGGGGGAGCTATAGACACGGACGTTGGCAGCAGCGGGTTGCTGATGCAGCGGGGGTGGAAGAGCGCCATCAGCAGCGGGCAGATCAAATGAAGCATAACCGTTCAGAGAATTGTATAGGATTGAGTCGGGGAACCCGGGGGAAGATGGGGCAGTTGAAGCAGGAGACATCCATAAGGACGGAGGCACTCCAGGGTGGGTACGCTCAGCGTGGTAACTGGGACCATAAGCAGGTGTGAACTGGTCGTGGGGGGCGTGATTAGTGGAGGGGTTAGGAGTCCAACCGTGCTTGGATCTACTTGACACCGGAGTAGTGCGAGCATGGTGGTTGTTCTGAACGTGTATGTCAGAGATCTATCAGTGAGATTAGAGGATCGTCGCAAGGGAAAATATAGAAGAGATGATAGAAAACAAGCGATCCGACGTACGATTGTCTGTTTAGCCCTGATCTGCGGTCCCGAAATGGGGATTGTATGCGAATAGGAGGAGAGCTTGGAAGGGTACTGGCCATCCGCAATGTGGGACGCAGAGGCGGGAAGGAAGGGGGACGGTTGAACAGAGTAAGGGTTACGTATTGATTCGGAAGAGGGGTGAAGGGGCTGGGAAAGGGGAGGGGATAGCATCCCGGACGCAGCGAGTGCGGCAAAAGTATCGGGATCGAGAGGGGTTGAGAAGACATTTGAGAGTTCGCTGGACGTGAAGGGCTGGAGGGGATTATGGGAATCGACAGAGCTAGACATGGGATGGGGCATGACGGGGGAAGTTCGAGAAATGGGAGTGTTCAACATGACGGATGCGGATGAGGAATTGTAACGGGGAGGGGGTAGATTTGGAGTTGAGGAGCTCGACGAGCGATTGCGAATGGGGTGGTCGGAGACGGGAGAGGTCGTCCAGTTGGTCGAATACTGACTCGCGAACAGAGACTCAGCATCCATGAACAAAGGGGTGAGCTGGGATACGAGATGATCGTTAATGTCGAGTGCGGAGGAGGGAGATGTCGCGAGCGTCAAAAAATGAGGCATACCACGAAGATGCAGCGAGGGCTTCGCAGCCCACTAGGTGGAAGAGGATTGACAGAGAAACGAAACGAAGGCTACGTGAAACAAGCAGAGTGGACGGGGAGAGGGGGTAGGAGGGGGAGGAGGATGGAGGAGGAAGGGGGGGCGGTTGAATGGAGAAAGTGTGACTGTCCCAATGTCCGAATCAGGTCAAGAAGAGATGGCAAACCATACATTGCAAGCGAGGGGCAAGATGCGACTTCGGTCCGTGATTTTCTTTCTTTTTCTCTTTTCCTTTTTTTTCTTCTATCCGCCCGCTGTTCTGGCTCGGAGTCGACCAAGTTGGAGGGTGGGTAGATCTTGTAAAAAAAAAAAAAAAGAGAAATATTTCGATTCCCTGTAATTTGTAGAGTCGACGGCGTTATACCCATTGTCTCTCATTCTAAGTAAGGACTGTATCCCTCTGGTCGCTCTCCCATGCCGTAAAGTGCACGGTCACCTGGGCCGTCGGACCTGGAATTACGAATCAATCCGTCTACGAGCCTCCCGACCTGTCCGCCTTCCCGATTCCTCTCCGTTGCCACCGAGCCAGCGAACATACCCACATGCGAACCCCGTCCACATCCGTCGCTTTGTCTTTGCGTCAAAATATCGGGGGCATTCATTTTCTTCGTCCGTCTTCGGCCATCCGCTCCTGAGGGCCTTGATCGACAGGCCAAACCATCATTCCGTCTTCTCATCCGCTACTTCAGGCGCCTGCCGCCCACCGTCGACCCACTCCCACATATCCCTCAATTCCCCTTGCATAAACCCTGTGATGAACACTGACAGGAGGCACGCAGGGCTTGCGACACCCATCACTTCGTTAGACTCCATTGATTCATCCCCGGCTGATGCTCATCGTACGTCGCTCACCTGATGTACAGCAGAGCAGGTTGGGCAGCCCTAAACACGTGCATCACCGCCATCGTGGCGAACAGTCCGAGACAGTATCCCGTCAAGGAACCCCAAAAGAATACCCGTCGTGGACCCCTCCCATTCCGTTCCTGGTAAACATCATACCGAAGCGCCAGCGCCACGAATATACCTGGAACCACCACATCCCCTAGTCCGAGCATGGTGAATCCCCGATCACTCGCCAACCACATGGATTTGGGCCAGAGCAATTTAATGGGCGCATCGACTTTTGTCGCCACTTTGACCATCTTCATAAGCCCAATCAATGTCAGCGGCCCGTCGTAGGTGTATATATGGGCGAAAACACTCACAACTTCGGTGCCAAAGACCCACCAAACATCGTAGACGAAAAGTCCGCCTAGGACGACGCCTCCGGTCAAAAAGGAGTCAAGCCGAACCAATGAGATGGCGTTGAATGAAAACGAGACAGCCAAAATGTCGGTCAAAAGTGCCGATTTCGGTGAATCAGAAATGGCGTAAAGGAATGACGGGAGGACTGCGAACGGGAACAACCAAATCGTCGGCGCGCGCCATGAAAGCCGCCCCAGTTCTAAAGATGGCCAACGGTCAACCCCAAAAATTAAACCCGACGGGTCGTCCCCATGAGAACGGCGGGGGTTGGAAAATCGTCTACCTTTGGATTTAGCTTTGGTGTACCTCAGAGAATACTTCTCAAACGACTGCCAGCGGGTCTTCCCAACCGTGAAGCGAACCAATGATCTGAGCGTCTGAAATTCCACCGTGAACATGGAACGCATGAGCGTGCACACTAAATAGTAGTGGAGCGGCAGGGGATGGCACTCACCGCCCAAATGCTGCCGACGCCAGTGCCGACGAAGTACCACTTCAACACGAAATTGATCCACCCACTCCCATAATACTTGATGATCAAGTAAAGCCCATACAATGCAAACGACCCAAACTGTCGGAAACCAAAAGGTGAACGTTCTTGCACAACTCAAATAGGGCATGGGTACGATCTTACAACGGGGAATAGCCAAGCATCTTCGACGGTCACACGTTCCAACTCTTCGTCATCGCTGTCTTCCGCATCTTCTGCGCCTTTGTCTCTTCCGCGGGGCGGACGGAGTTTAGACTGCGAGCGAGGACACGGACACCAGCAAGTACAGACAGATGCACGTGTGTGTGGAGAGGGGGTCAGTCAGGCGGAGTTGCTTCCATAGCATTTAAATTGGATATCTGACGGACAGGCAATGACCCATATGACCCTGAATAGATGATTGACGCAGCGAGAGTTAGCAAGCCAGCATAAGAGGAAACGAGATCCCAATCCGTTCTCGCACTCATGGCAGACCTGGACGCGGAGCGAGTGTGGGAATTTCAGAAAGAAGGCAACGGTCTCCGCGCCATCCACAATTCCCGGGTGCTACCCGCAGCTTGAGGCTCAGGGGTGTGGTAACTGTGGTTAGGGGGGCATCTGATAATACATCCTGCGGAACTGGTATATGGAAAACAGTCAAGTCCGGGTGAGACTCCGGAGTCTTGCGAGACCGGTGCGTGTCAACTGCGGTCATGGTCCCCCCGTCCACCCGCCCTGTCCCGAAACACCCATCTTTACGAGGTGATGCCCCCTCTTACTGCGGGCACCCCCAATCGAGGTCACTTCTTTCATTTCTTGGAGCGGAACTCGGGCCTGGTCTGCCTGGTTTACAAATTCAACCCCCCTCGTATACGACGCACGGTCCAGGTGCCCTCTTTCAAACCGGGAATACCACCCCCGTCGTCTCTTTGATTTCCACCCCTCCTCCCCGAAAAGTGTGGGTCTGTTCCAGGGACATGTCCACCACAGATCCTGTCTCCCCCTTCGTTCGGTTTTGTTTGTCTCCGGCTAAAGTTTCACCAGCTTCCTTCGGTTAAGAAAATTTTCTTCCAGCCACAGTGCGTCAACCCTCGGATCGGGATCGATTGTTCCGACCGGTAGCTTCGATCGTGCGCGACTCAAAAAACCTCCCGCCCCGAGCTCACCCTGACTAAACCACCGTTCGCAGGCGTTACTCCGGTGTCTTCTGTGGGCTTCCTGGAGGTAGCGTGGGATCCGCTGAGAAAACTCGCGCCTTCGCCGGAAGTGGGTCTGGAGCCACCTCACCCCGAGCTTTACATCTAATTAGCATCGTGCGGGATGCTTCCTCAACAAGATGTACACAGGATCGTGGTGTAAATCTGCAAACAACATCTATCGGGCATAATAAGGCGACGGTCACCACGCTTGCCGTGAAACCATCACGGGTTGGTTTACAGGGGAACCTGGAACTCGCCTGCTAAAATGTAAACCCAGAGTTAGTGCTACATCATTCACGCTAGGCGAACACCCACAAGGCCTCACATTCAGACTTCCAACAACTCCAGAGTTGACGACTGTGTCGAACCAGATCTTGTACCCGCGCTACAAGCTTTTGTCAGCCCTTCCCGATTATTGAATCAGGCACGCGAAGTTGGCATGTTGGGTTGATCATCGGCGACACCGTATTCTTCGATGATGGCCGGCTTACCAGCCTGGTTCTGGGTGTAGGGGTGGTCCTTAATTATTGATAATGCCTAAGCGAAGCTGCCATGGGTTTCCGGGTCCTGAGACGTGTACTGAGCTCCTCAACCGACAGGGTCCTTCTGTTGTCCCTGATGTGGGGGATACGACTTACCAATTTATCAGAACAGGTTTCACGTTTGCGTTTCAGCAAAACACCTACGTGTAAAGTGCCGACATTGGCGTTCTCCCCACCTCGGTATGGGTAACTGGGATCGCTGGGCTGATTAAAGAAGCCTAACACGGCAAACAAAATCCGCTAGTTTCTCATCGGAAAAGCGTTAACCACTTCCCCTCGTCGCCAGGTGGCTGCCGATAAGTAGATGAAAGTGAATACATTCTTCACTCATGCGGTAACGGTTGTGGTGGTGCAAGTGCCATCAGACGTTCAACGCTATGAGATTACGTGGGGAAAACACACGAGGGGGGTGGAGCTGCAGTCAACTCAGTGCTGCCGCTGCACCCCGGCTCATTTGCTGCAAGCAAAATTGGCTACCACAGCACCCCAGTTTTGTCTAAACGCGTTCGCAAGTATGAATCGCGTCCGTTTTATGACCAGAATACACACAGACCGTTCAATCCCATCAGCTCCAGTGTTGGCCTTGGGGTCGGGTCGGACAAGCCTCGGTAGTAGATACCCTATTTTTTCATTCCCTCGTTAAAACCCCTACATACCAAATTGAGTTCCTTTTCGAGGGCCAACCCTGGCTGCCATCAATCGGCCCTGTAAGAGTTGGTGTTCCAATGCACAACGCGTAGGAGGTCCTGATAACATTCCCCCGGAGGCCGAAAAAAAATTACCCACCAACAGGAAATCTCTTCCTGCAAAGGTTAACCTTAATTGCTGAAGTTTTCGCCGGGAGTATTTGTGACCGGGGGCGGAATAGGAGCGGAGGTTGGATGGCTGGATTGGCGCCAGTGGTGATCGAAGATGTTATGTGCGCGGTTGTGATTTGAGTCCTAGACGTATCAGGCCGACACTGAGAAAACCAACTGCTGATTTTCACGCAGACAGAACCAGAAGCACAGGTTGTATCTCCAGTATGATTGATACCTTCGCACTGCCCCCAGTCCCCGACTGCGGATAAAGCTAGAACAGCCAACATCACAGCGGCAAAGGCAGAGAATGACATCATCGACGACCAGGGGTGCGAGAAGAAGATGGGGTCAGTTCCCTTTACACTTCCTACCGCCAGTTGGAGGGGGCGCTCTCAGATGTGGACTGACGGATCCGAAACCACCTCGGAACTGTCGTGTATCATTGCCGCCGCAGAACAGTGCACCCTCAAGTCTGCAACAAAGAGGGTCCGGGTTTTTAGAACTCCCAGGAGCAGATTCTATGTTCCAAGTCCCTCAGAAAGATGATCAACAGTGAAAACGCATGGGCCATCATAGGAGTAGCGTTGGAAAAAAGTGGCGACCGATCAACGGCCAAGAAGTGTGTTTCGCATTGCTACGTTGAACCCGCCGCCATAGGGTGTGTCGCAATCAACAGGGTAGAACCTTCTACAGGTGAGATTCGTCAATAGCCCGCTGCGATACCGTTCTTCCTCGAATCGCTCGCCGCTTATGATCGAATGTGGTGATTAACCCCCGAGGCGCAGAGTTTGCTCACGGATTCACTCACCCCATATTGCATCATCATCCTTTACGACTGCCTGGATGACCGCTGCCACGCGGTTTATGTCTAAGACTATGTTTGTTGTCAACACAGTCGGTAAGCCTAACGAGCGATCCGAGGGGGACAAACCTGTCACGTTATGGCCACGCTGCTGGAGCGCATCGACCAGCGGCCCGGGGTATGTGCTGTCCACATCAACGATTGCGGGGTACAACTGATCATGCAGTCGGCCAAACTCTACGCTCTCACCGACGTCCATTCCCCAATCCAAGTTGAGCATCACCTGGAACACAGATGGGAAGATCCTAGACCCGCCAGCTCCTCCGATAGCTAGGTAGAATGACCCATCTGGGTTTTCGACGATCGTGGGACTCGTGGATGATAAGGGTCGCTTCCCTGGTTCCGGGTAGTTGTCTAGATATATATGTTAGCATAAGACCGTACCACCGTTGGGTCTTCTTACATGGTGATGGGTATAAACCAAACCCGTTTGGTATACCGGGAATAGAGAAATCGTCCATCTGAGTCGATGTGAGAAAATGGAGCATCCCCAAGACGCGGGGGAACGTGCCTCGTTGTTCAAGAGTATCCCGGATACGGGATCCATGACCTGCGAACCGAAGACGAAGTTTACAGTAGAGGTTATCGAAACTGCCATGCCGGTTTGGTCGACAATCGAGCTATGGCTCTGCGCAGAAGTTAGTCCGCGGCCCACATCCGATCGTTTTGAAACTTACAGTCCCATGATCTGTTGGTACATCGAACATCGGATTATAATAGTCGGGAGTGTGGGTAGTATTCTGACACAAAGGTTACTTGTTAATTGAGCGCAGAGAGCATCAGAGGCTTACATCCGTAATATTCGCAACTACCTTGGCTGCGTACGATTTCGTTAAGAGTTTCTTGAGGTAGTTCGAATCATCTAAGAAAGCAGGGTCCGCCACCCTTGTTCGCGCAGAAAATCCAACTAGGCTAAGTCAGCCCAGACATCGCAGGTGCATGATGTGGTCGTAATTACACTTGATTGCTTCGACAAGACGATGCACGTTGAGTCCAGTCATGCCTTCTTCGGAGAGATCATAATGCTCCATGATTTTGAGCATGTGCAAAAGGACCGGTCCAGATGTAGGGGCGTGCGTGGTATACACCTTCCTCGACAGGCAGGTGCCTTGTAATGCTGGTTGGATGATAACAGAATAATTCACCAAATCCTCATGTGTAAGAATCCCGCCGGTTTCCAGAATCTTGTTTACGATTGCGTCTGCAACGGGACCCTAAACAAAAGGTACCATCAGCGGCAGGCAATGATGTGCGCCGGGTAACTCGCCCGATAGAAACCCTTCGCCCCTTCTCTGGCGATGATGTCGAGCGTACGGGATAGGTTGGTGCATCGGATGATCTCTCCTTCCTGCAGTATATGACCGTTTGGCGCGAAGATATTACTCCAGTCTTGGGTCTCTGTCATCAAAGCTCTGGCCAGAGGATTCTATGGACGAAGGTTTGCGACGGAAGACGGCGAAACAGCGGACAACGCACATTAATGCGTTTGGCCAGCTCCTTGCCGACCTTCCATCCTGCCGCAAGTTCGACACTTGGCCGGACCAGCCCCTCCCAGGGTAAACTGCCCCAACGTTTATGGGCTTCCTCGAGTCCACGCACTTCACCGGGAATACCGACAGCCAATCCGCCAAACTCCGATTTGGTGGGGTTTTCAATGTACATGGTCTTGTTTGCAAGGGCCGGTGCGGTTTCCCTGAAATCCACTGTCCAGACTTCGGATGATTTCCCGTCCTTCGAAGTGGGGAGTCTGACCGTCATGAAACCTCCTCCTCCAATTCCGGAACTTGGCAAGGCGTATCGGCAGCTTTTTCTCACAACAAAAAAGTAGGGTACTCACGAGAACATATTAACAACTCCGACACAGAACGTTGTCGCAACAGCCGCGTCGACCGCGTTTCCACCATCTTTCAAAACGTACACACCGATCTCCGAACATATTATGTTCTCACTCGCAACGGCTCCAGACTTTGCTTTGATAAGATAGGCCGGGTTACGAGCGACATCTTGAGAGTGGCGAATGGAATGGCCACAGGAGAATCCGCCAAACAACAACGCGATCCCGACGCAAGAAACGATAACAGCCGCCTGCCGCACGCGCCCTAAAGTCTGAGCCGTTCCGCATGTTTGAGACGACCGGACATGCGTCGGAAGGTCAGACTCTAACTTCGAGTGTCTCTTGCTCTTGGACGAGAGTGAGGGAGACATGTGTTGAAGTTGGTCGGCAGTGGTCGGTGGCCACCTCAACGGGACCGGCCTACACCACGTGGCGGTAGAAATGGAGGATCGTCATATTCACTGACAAAACAGTGATGGCAATCGACCACTCTTCATCTGGTCACGGGTAGAGATCAGATTCTGGATGGGACTGTACGTCGTTTTGGTCGGTTGGTGGGCCGAGCAGACCGCACGCGTCCAGACCCAGAGGAACCATTGGAACAGGAATGCCTCCTGACTTCATTCTTGAGGAAGTTTTGTCTAGACGACACAGATTAGGCTTTGAAAGTAGGCCCCACCGTAGTCCAAGTACGGGAAAAGATCGCGGGCACTGGAGAAGTGGGTTAACCTCAACCTCCAAAAACACCTCATGCACTTCGTCCTTAGTTCCTCGAGGTTGCTCGCGCCACAAACCAACTTTGTGGACAATACAAAGTTCCGTTGATTATCAATGGTAGGATAGGCATAACCTGGCATGCATGCGCAGCTGAGGCCGAAGATGCCCACCTCGGCCAAACAGGTACTCCCATTGAAATCGCTCGTAAACTTCTCCCCGCAAACGCAATCATCCTAACGTCCGAGTCTATGATGCCTGTGAGGAGGTCGAAAATGCTGTGCCCGTGGGGGTGGATTACGTCGGAATCGGACCGGTCTACGCGACCTCCCCCAAGCAGCTGGTGACAAACCTGTTATTGCGCCAAACGAATCCTGGGGACATCATTGAAGCACTCAAGAACATATATGTGAAGTCAGTGGTAATCGGTACGTTACACCAGCTGGTCTGTGATGATACAGCACCCACACGCATACAGGTGGGATTAAGTAAACGAATGCAGTCCGCACACTTTTCGGATCCATCACGACCTCCAGCTGGCAAGTCACCCGATGGTCTCGCTGTGGTCAGCGACGTCGGCACCCCTCACGAGCTTTTGATAGCCACCAAACGGCTGAGAGACGCCTCCCATTTCAAGGCATCTTTTCTTCGCTTGATGATTACACCACCGAGCCGCCCAAGGGCAGCATTGGGCGAACTCCGAGATATGTCCAGACCTGCAACCTTTAGTCCATCAGGTACGATATGCCCACCTCAATCCGAAGCACCAATTATGGCCACTTCCCCTGAAGAAACGGAAGACCTCGCAAAAATCCCTGGCGGTTTACTGATAAAATCGGGACATTTACCAGCATAAAAGGAATGATTGTTGTTGGTATGGACCCGTGGCCAGATTCTGCTTTTCAAATTTGACGAAGGATCAAGGGCAATACGCGAATCAAAACGGAAAGCCTGTCGTCTTTGATCGCGGGGGTGTGTGAGCCACATCCATTTGTAAGCGTACGGCTATAGGTGCACTTTTGCTTCAGTTGACCCTGTGTTTCAAACTTCCAGAGTTCTTGAATGCGTGGCAGGCCACTGTGATCAAGGGTAACGCAGGGGAGATCGGCGCCCTAATTCTTCCGAGGTTAGTTAAACCACCCCGGCCAACACTCCAACTTACCCATTCATCTATTTCTGGTTCCATGGTATGAAGGTACAACCGAGAGGGGGAGGATAGTACAGGGTCTGGGTTCGCGGATCCCGCGTCCACTGTTCGATCGCTCGCACTCAAGGAGCGTGAGTTTGTGATCAGAGCCTGATTTGCTGGGGCCCCTTACACGCTCACTCTGGAATATCTAGGCAGCATCGTCGGCGTGGCTGGGGTCGTAGATTGGGTGTACGGCGGTAAACGTGTCGTTCGCTTGAAGAGCGGTCGCCCGCTCCTTGGAGAGATAACTGGGTCCGGCTGCGTGATTGGGACCTCCGTAGCCACGTGTGACGGAGTATTTGGCATGACTTCCAAGGCAGGATTGAAAAAAGCGCCTCCGAACCCACCCGTGGACGGTGATATCTTTGTAGCAACGATCGGAGGGTGCGTAAAATTGGTGTTTTCTCCCCATTGCTCCGATTTAGCCCATTGGTTTTAAAAGGATCTCAGTAGTAGCCGCTGCCTCTGAAATCGCGGCGCTCCGCCCCGGCGTGCAAGGGTCGGGGACTTCCCCACCCCCCTTCACCGAAAAATTATCAAGCCTCATGCCGGAGGTCCTGAGTGAAAAAGTAAACATCGAGAGCGTATCATGAACCACTACTGCTCTGCATCACTAGGGAACGTTATTGTGCAACTTATATGCTGTCGGCACCAACACATTTCCTACGGTCACACAAGAATACGAGAGAAAGGCATTGCCTTAGTGGGCTGTAACCAATTCTTCTCGTCGTATGTGGCATGTGGAGGCGACTCAATCATGTGGAAGGTATATGCAAATCGGGTGTTCGGACTTCGGTTCTTCTCGCTCTTGTGCAGAACGGATCCATGGATCAGGACCAAATCTCCTAGAAAATCATCGAAAAGGAGGATCAGCTGATGCACCGCGAACGTTGCGCCGGCCTTATTACCTGGCCCACAGCACTCGAGCACATACTCGCCAGTCGACGGCGGGGCCTCGTTGATGGGTACCGGCAACTGTTCGAAGCCGGTACCACCTGTTGGTAGACGAACGAAACGTTTCGTGATCGGTGTTGTCAAGTGAGATCCAGGGAGGAACGAGAGAGCGCCATTTTCTGCAGTACACTTTTCGAGGGGAAGCCAAAACCCGAGGGCGGATGGCGGATCGGTGTACTGTTTTTTGGGGGTCAGAACGGCGCAGAGGTCACGATCAAAAAACCGTACCAGGAACGTCCTACACTCGGGTCAGCATGACAAATAGTATCGGGAGATTTCTACTCACGAGTCGTTGTGTTCCGGGACTGTTGTAAACCATACGCGAGTTCCCCGATCGGGAGGTCAAGTGAGATTTCTGTGGGTACATCGATGAGTTTGGCGAGAGTATCACCTTCCCCGCCGATTTGCTGTTGTTTCGTGATGACCATGGACTGGAGCGCTATGAGTGGGCCAAAGCGAACGTACAGCCCGTTAGCCCGGCGTCGAGACAAGAATATCCAGGTTATTCTCACGTACCTACCGGGTCGCGGTGAAACTGCAGATCTCGAACGAGTTGCTTGATGCGCTGGTTCTCCAGGGTCGCCCTCCGGAACAGCGGGTCAAGTTCGTGCAAAGCTGGGATACACAAGGGTTAGCTTGAAAATACCACTATGATCGCCAAAAAAAATATCAATCAAGGTCAAGCCCCAGTCATATCAACGAAGGATGCCTGCGAGAACAATGTGATAAACCTACGGGTACTAACCGTGTCCAATCTTGTTGACCGCTTTCTCCTTTGGGCGGGTCAGCTTTCCGTCCTGATCGAGCGCGTCTTGTTCGAGGAAAAATCGGATTTTGTCACCGGAGGTTAAGAAGTAATCATCTCCGACGTGATCTTCGTCACCTGTTGTAAACCTTGTCTGCCGACGCAAGGTGCGGGTGAAAGGAGGATCGGATCGGAGCGGTGAGTTTAGGAGGGTGGGGAAAGGGTGAAACACCGACCAATGGATGGTCATTGATATTGAAATCAACAAGCAGCTCCTTCGAGCGATTCAAGAGCGCGGTGACAGTATCTGCGTCCAGAAAACCAGATATGACCAGGTACCTGTGAGTGCCAGTTCATCACCACATCTGTCGGGTAACCAAGATATCGGGGTGCTTACCCATCTCGATGGAACTGTCACCAACAATGAAGCAGAGTTCAGTCACATTGAGCCTCGACCCCACACTCTCTCACACCTTATCGATTTGCTCTTGTGTGAGATACTTGAGGTCGGTGTTAGAGGTCATGGCGGTCACCAGAAACCCGATCGCAAGTTTATCAAACGGCTCCGCAGCATACAAAGAGGATCGGGAACCTCCGCAATGACCCCGAGTACTGATTCGGTAGTAGTGGTACAATTGATGTGTATGTCAAACAGTGCAATGTGAGGGAATACTTAAGACTACAAATACATACTAGGTGTCATATATCGGCTTCGCTGATGTCCTCACCGTGTTCTAACCTCTGAATAAGATTATCAATTTTGGCCTTGTGTATTCTGTGATGTTCCTGCCAGCCCTTCCATGGGTGGTGGGCGTGCTGCAGAATATGGTGGTCAGGCCGGATTTCCGGCGGAGAGGGAGTCGCTTACCTGCCGCGCGAACAATTGGAATATTTTGTCTGATGTCCCTTCGGGACGCATCGCGAAGAACCGTGCGAGCAGGATATCATCCCCGCGACTGTATCGCATCTTCTTCTCTGGGGGAACAGGAAGCGGGTCGTCACCTTCCTCGTGGTGAACCTCGTGCTTGTGTCTGCGGTAAAACTTCATCCACGAAGCCCTCGAGTGATGGGGTGCCTGGATTGGGGATCAGTAGGCGATGAGAAACCTTCGGAAGTAAACGGTTTACCTTCGTAGCTACGTCCTTCCAGAACGCGACCATATCGAGGCGCCCTTGAGCCCTGGATCACATTCAGATTTCTCAGGAGCACACGGAAAAAATCAATACGGACTTCTTGAACTCCATGAATCTCACCAGGAATATCACATCTTCCTCGGTGAATGCGACGCCTTTCCCGGTGGTACTTCGGAAAAGCGCCCGTGGGGGTGTTGGGGACCGTGTCCTCCCATTCTCCCTATCTTCTTGGGCCCGACATCGAGCTGCGGCTATGGTACCCGGGCCTGGTGCATTCGGAGGATTGGCCTGGCCTTCGTCCGTGTCCATGTCAGCCACGCTCCCCCCACCCCCTTGATGCTCTTGACCGGGGGACAGAGATCTATCGACCATCGTGTAACCCCCGAGGCGAATCTGGTGCTTGTTGCAGTACCTTCGCCATGAATAGAAACTGTTTTCCCGTCAAGAAGCTGTCGAGAAACGGTAGGTGGTACGAACGCCTTACGTGTGGTGGGGAGCCTATAGAATCGGTCAACACATTCAAGTGAAATCAAGATGAAACTGTTGCGTGCCTTGACTGCAACCCGTTCACAGATTTCCCTTAGACTGTGAAGGGATATAAGGTTTACATATAACATGATGAGGTCATATCACAAACCTCAGGACTAGCCCTTGCTCCTGACAGTAGTCAATATACTTCTTAAGATACAGAACGTCGTCAGCAGTAAAAAGGTTGCCGCCATAAGTGCTCTTTATAACCCTCGTTGGCGGTGTGGGAGATCGTGTTGTCCCTTGGCCACGGCTTACGACAAGAGAAGACGTCGGTGGAGCGGGCTGGAGAGAATCAACGACTGGGAAGTGAAGTTTCAATGCACGACACTCACCTGTGTCCTCACTCGTTTCCTACCCCGGGTTTTGTCCGTCTCTGTCGGGGTCGAACTGGAAGGTTCCGTAGCCGGAAGTGGCTCGGCATCAGCGGTATTAGATGGGCCAGGATCGCTCATGTATGGGGCGGTCTGTTCGTAGGCCGGTTCATACTGTGAATGGCCGCATCAGTGGTGACTCAGATAATGAAGCGATGCACGCACTCCTGGGGTATAGTAATCGTTCGGGCCAGCGACCCAGGCAGTATGTGCATCCCGGTACCGACTGTAGTCGTATTCGGCAGACTGAATCGCGTGGGGTTGAGCTTGGGCGTAAACGGCATTCCATTGATCTTCGCGATAGTGATCGGGGCGTGACATCATTTGAGGTATGTGTGCATGAGGTGGAATGCCATTTGGCCATTGCTGGGGTGTTGTCACATGGATTGACCGCGGGGGTTCCATGGTTGCTGGGTAGATGTGGTAAGGAAACGTTGAGACTGGGTGGTGAACAAGGGATTCTGATGGTTGAATGGTCTGAGGTTGGGGTATAACTTGGTGAAGCGTAGTGGGATGCAGAGTCGTTGGAACTGCGTTCATCTCAACTGCTTGACGGGGTTCTGATGTTTGAGGGGGTGCAGGGGGATTCACGCTACAATTCGTCAATCACAGAAACCGGAGTCTTGAGCGCCACTGACGTTTCGGTGCCGGTCACTTTGCATCCGGCCCAGTTGGTGTGGTATGTCTGAAGAGCTCCGGCCTCGACGCACTCGTGGACCCATTGCACGTTCAGAACGATTTTGCCTTTCTTACCAGCATACTGGCGATAGAGGCTTTGACCACTTTCGTGATGGGGGTCAACTGTGATCGGCATGAGCATTATTTGAACATTGGCATTGGGGACTGGCGAAATAAACGGACCGAGAACATATGGGACGCCGCTGTAGCTCGGTGAGACCATGCCTCCATGGCTCTGGGATAAAAAGGGAAACGGGGACGATTAGCCCGGAGCTAGAATATATGCGCTCGCATTTTTTGACGGCGGATCGGAGACGAACAATGATAAGGTCTACCACGGTATCTCTATCCTGAACGTCCTTGTCGACGTAGATCGCGAGAGGGTTGCCCATCATAGGCTCAAGGAAAAGATCTGACTGGACGGACTCATCCTGGGCGGGATTTGCGGATTGGGGGCGGCGGCTGGAATTACGAGCGGGTGCCATCCGGGGTCTCCTCGACCAGCGTGGGTCGGGATTCGGGGGTGGAGTGTTGTTGGGACTCGAGGGGCGACAGGGTGTGGCAGTGATGGCGGAGTTCAAACTCCCATCAATCGGAGAACAAAAATAACCGTGACAAGGTGACTTGTTTATTCTAGTCTGAGTTTGAAATTACTCGAGAATTTCGGCAGAGTCCGTCCGGTTGCTCTCTTTCCCAGTCTCGCGGAAGGGCGAGGGCCCATATTGTGTAACAACCCTTGAACCCGCTCTGGTAACTCTCTCTACCACCACCGCCTCTCCTTCCCCCTCCTTCTCCCCGTTCCGCCCCGCCCGCCGTCGCCGTCGCTGTCGCCATCGCCCCCGATGTCGACTCCCTCTGCCCGTAAAAAATCAATCGTCTCCTCCGTCGGACCCTCGATCGACTCCCCAGTCGCAAACAACACCCTCCTCAACAAGTCCGCTTCCCAGTCGACCTCCCTCTATCAGCAGTGTTCTTCTCTGCGCGCTCGTCTCCTGCGCATCAAGGACTTTCCCCCCTACTTCGCTCTCGCGTCTCCCCCGGGTTCATCCAGGCAGTCGACCGATCCCGTAACACAGCTCTGGGACTGTTTCGCCCTCGGCGTCCCTCTTTGTTACCTCTTCAACCTTTTACCACCCCCAATTACTCCAATAAACATCAATACCGTACCAGACCAGTTCGATGCCTCCAACGAAAGAGACAAGAAACGAGCAATTGCTCTTTTCTCCATGCAGATAAGGCAGTTAGAGGATTGTGAACAGTTTACTGTGACGGATCTCTACAACCGGGACTCCACCGACGGTTTCGTCAAGGTGTGTCTCTCTGTCTTCCCCTCCCCGGTGACCGTGTCTTACCACTCGTTGCCATCTCCCAGGTTGTCAACACCGTGACGGCATTGGTCGAATACCTTCCCGAAGAGGTTTTTGTACAACAGACACCTTCTTCACCTCCGTCGCTTTCATCCGCCCACCAATCCACAGACTCCATCATCTGCGACACCCCCCACTCATCCCAACCCGTTAGCGCCCGAGAGGCCGCCCGGAGCAATATTATCCGAGAGTTGGTCGAGACGGAGAGGAAGTACGTTCAGGATCTTGAAGTCATGCAGGTATGATCATCTTGAACCCTCATTTGACGTCTACGACCCTAATCGAGACCGCCCGCTCAGCGCTATTCTACTGCTCTCTCGCAAAGCAACACGATCGACCAGGATACCATACACTTGTTATTCCCTAATCTGAACAAGTTACTCAATTTCCAGCGACGGTTCTTGATCAAACTGGAGGCTACTGCGGAGCAAACGTGGAAAGACCAGCGGTGGGGTCTGCACTTCACGGAAATGGTAAGTCCCTCCTGATTTGGTCAATGCTTTGACCCCTTATTTTCCTCCAGGAGGATGAGTTCACAGTATACGAACCGTATTGCGCCAACTATACCAATGCATCGGAAATAATGCTCGCTGAAGAGCAAAACCTCATGGTAAGAAATATGAATTGATGTCATTGATCAAGTCTCATTGCCTACATCAGAATCATAACCATTTGATCAACGCAAAATCCGAACTTCCAGCGTTTCTGATCAAACCCATCCAGAGGATTTGCAAATATCCTCTCTTACTCGAGGTAGGGTGTTGCATGTTTCACGGTATCACTACCTAATCACTCCTCCGTCAGTCTCTTCGGAAAGCTACGTTACCTGCCGACTATCCATACTACGACGAGCTCAAGGAAGGATGCGCGTCCACCAAACGTATCACGGATAAGATCAATGAAGCTCAGCGCAGAGCTGAAAATATGCAGACCGTCAGAAACCTCGAGAGCAGGATCGAGGACTGGAAGGGACATCATATCTCCAATTTTGGTGAACTCTTGCTCGAAGACGTTTTCGTCGTGACCAAGTCCGACGTCGACCGTGAATATCACGTCTTCCTGTTTCAGCGTATCATCCTCTGTTGCAAAGAGCTTGCACCACAACCACAGAACGCCAGGAAGGTTGGAAAGAGTAATTCGATCCTCAAGAAACAGGCTACGAACAGTCTTCAAATCACAACACCCGGTGGTCCCAAGGCGAAGAAAAATACCCCATTGTTGTTGAAGGGTCGTATCTTTTTGAATAACGTCACGCAAGCTACGCCTCGGTCGTCTTCCGGTATGTTTCCGCCACCAAGATGAATAACTCGTTCTAACCTTTCCATCAGGACAACACTCACTTGCCGTATGGTGGCGCGGTGACGACGATCTAGAGTACTTCACCCTGCGTTGTCGGAACGAAGAACAACTTCGTCAATGGGAAGTTGCTATCAACAAGCTGATCAATGAGACTGCCGCTCGACGGGCATCCGAACGACCCGCTCCTCGGCTGGGGCCAACCCAGCCCAATATCAACACCAGCCCAATCTTGCAACAGGGGAGCGGGTTCTCCCGACCAGGCGGCGGTCGCGACCACAGATCCTACCGCCAAACCTCCGGACATCGCCAACCTTACGACGACACCATCACTTCACCGGTCGACCGTACTTACGGCGGCGGTGTGCAAGGATACCCCTCCCACTACTGCTTTGATGGGGACGGGGACGATGACTACGAAGAGTACCCACCGTCCAACCTTCCATCCGGTCGAGCCACTCCTCTGGTTGGGCGTAGGAGTCAGCAATCCGACTTCCACGATGCTCAACACGTCGCTTCGCGTATACACAGCAGCGGGTTCCCCATTGCCCTCATGACAAGCGGTCCTTCCTCACGACCGTCGACTGGTCGCACAACTCCGTCCTTCAACGGTCAACATGACCCACGCCTCTCATCTTCCCGACCACAGCTGCGGAGTCAGTTTAGTTCCACCAAACTTCGACCGGAGACGATGGAGCCAAGGACCAGGCCCAACATCACCGATGTGTCTGTTAGCCAACGTTCACGAAGTCTCAGTCAACCTACTGCCTACTTACCCAAATCTGCGGCACCACCCCTTCCCTCGTCGTCCCCCTGGATGGACGCCCCTCCTAACGACAAACGTGGCAGCGGCTCCAGTCAGTCAAGTTCGGACTATTCCGGCCACGCTTCACCCATAACACCATACGGATCCAGCGAGAGCTCTCTTCTTCGAGGCTCTCGGTCGCAGGGTTTTGACAATCTGACCAACTCCAACCCGAACGTAAAAGTCAAAGTCCACTTCCACGAGGATATCTTTGTTATCCAGGTCCCCCTTGCTACCGAATACAGCGATCTTGTGGAGCGAGTCGGCAGAAAGATCCGACTTTGCGGACCAAGAAGAGATGATGGCCCTTTGAGGGTGAAGTACAGGGATGACGATGGAGATCTGGTTTCGTTGGGATCGACAGAAGATGTCCAGATGGCATTTGAGATGCTAAAACCTGGTGGCCAGGTCACCCTATACGTCACGTAAGACGCCGACTGTGGATACCCCATCACTCGAGACACCATTCACCGTACCCCACCATCGCATCGTTCCCACCTTCCCCCCTTCCCCCCTTTGCATTTCATCCATCATCACTTGCATTCATCACCACCTCCCCCTGTCCCTCTCAGTGCACCGGCCATCCTCCGCTTTTCTTGCATCCATTTCTTCCATCTCCCAGGTTGTTATTCTTATGTTATCCGTTCCACAACACACTCCTTTTTATTCTCCAAGGATTCTTTCCTTCCTGTTCAACCACACTCGTTTTTCGATCCCCCCGCGCAATTGTAGGTTTAAAGTCTATTTTAATTGACCTGAGTGACTATCTTCACCCTCTTTTCCCCTCAACCGACCCACTCCTTTCCATCAGGATCTATACAACTCTCGCATCTCGTCTCCCTCTCGATCGTACACTCTCCCTCCTTTCTATTTTCTCTCACCTCTTTTCGCTGTGTGTCCCACCAGACCTTCTCCATTGTATTTGGTGCTTTTGGGCGGATATGTAGCAGTTACCATAGAGCTCATAAATATGCAACTAGTACCCAAAAAACGTCTAGGCGATTTGGCAAGGGTGGTACAAATGATCTCTGAATGACGGACCGGACGGCGAATGTCTAAAACATCTTCAGGAGCGTTGGGATGGAGACCGGTGATGATGCAAGGGGTCACGATGCGACCTCGGTCTGCTCGGCCTTGAAGAACGTATCCGACAGTGCGGCAACATCCCCGCCAACAGCCTTGATTTTCTCCAAGATCTCTTTGAGGAGGGGCTCCGGAAGACCTTCGGCAGACCGAGCGTAAATGTCGAGACCGGCAGGAGTGAACAACGTCTTCTCGAAAAAAGTCACCGCCCATGGGTGACTGCCCTCTGCGTCGGATGTGTTACAACCCAAGACTTGCCACTTGGATGAGGCGATAACCAGTAAGCCATTTCCTCGCCATTTGAAACGCCCGACGGCGAGGGTGTGGTCCGTTCCGGCCACCGTGGAAGGCTTACTGCAGGGCGTTGCGGAGGAGTAATATTCGACAAGACAAGGTTGTCAAAATTTACGGTCCCTCGCGAAGAACCGGCATCAGAAAGAGGTGTGTAGGTTATTGACACGTCCTTTGTATTCTGGGGAGATGTAAGTAAGCTATGTTGTGCGGGGAAACATACATGCTTACCTTCCAGAGCGGTAGTCGAATGGGTGACATACCTACCAAAAAATAAGAAGAAAAAACAATGGGGGAGAATGGGACCGACCACTTGCTCATAAACTTGCCGATGTGGAACTCGAAATCGTCGTGTTTCTCATCGGACGGAGGGAAAATGCGAACAGACATGACCAACGACGCGCGGATGATGTCACAGATCGATCAAGACCAACTCGCGGTTTGAGTCGGGATATTAAACCTCAGCTTTTCTCCCCAACTCGCTTCCTGTCCTCTTTTCTTCCCCTCCACCCCCGGGCGATGTCTTCCACAAAACGTATCCAGGGAAAACTCTTCAGGGGCGAACTTGGCGGCGATGGTGGCTCTGATCCCTCTAAAACCGGCAGCCTCACCATCGACATCCCCACCAACACCCTCCAGACGAAATCCGTCCAGCCGTTAAAAACAACTAAACCCGCCGAACGCGTTGAGGCTGATAGCGATGTTCCGGATGGCCGTTACACCATTCCCTATCGTGATCGCCTGTTGCGGCGCATCGGAAACGAGTATCGTGGTGCCGAGCGGTATCGTCTCGAGGCAGATCGAAAGAAGGAGGTCCACTGGAAGAGATGGGGCCCGTATCTTTCTGACAGGCAATGGGTGCGTCCCCCCCGTTTCCACATCATTAGAGAACTCCTGTCAAGAATATGCTTCCGTATTCAGGCAACCGTTCGAGAGGATTATTCCCACAACGGTGATGCTTGGAATCACTTCCCCCACGAACATGCACGTTCAAGGGCTTATCGATGGGGAGAAGATGGTATTGCTGGTATCTCCGATAACCATCAACGCGTGTGTCTGGCGCTATCGTTATGGAACGGCGAGGATCGTATCCTTAAAGAGCGCCTTTTTGGTGTCACCGGTCATCAAGGTAATCATGGCGAGGACGTCAAAGAACTCTACTGGTATCTTGACTCGACGCCAACGCATTCATACATGAAATTCCTCTACAAGTACCCTCAAAGAGACTTCCCTTACGAACAGCTGGTCCGGGAGAGTCAAACTCGTGGAAGGGATGTCCCAGAATTTGAAATTTTGGACACAGATGCCTTCGACGATAATCGCTATTGGGATGTCTTCGTTGAGGTTGGTGTCTTGGTTTCTGTTTCCTCCTGTATATTCACCTGTCCTCAGTACGCAAAAGACGAGGAAGACGCTTCGAATACCTACGCTCGCATCACCGCCTACAACAGAGGGCCCGATCCTGCTACGTTACACATTCTTCCTCAATTCTGGTTCCCTAACACCTGGTCTTGGTCGGAGGGCAAGCAACCGATGCCCCAGATGTCCACTAACGGGAACTGCATTACCGCCAAACATCATTCACTGGGAACTTACAACCTACACTGCCTTCCTTCCCCGCCTCCCATTGACCCCAGAAACCCCAGTGATATCGATGATAGTGATTCTGTGGAGCCGGAACTAATATTCACCGAGAACAATACCAACTTCCATAGACTGTACGGCGGCCAAAACCAGACGCGTTACGTCAAGGATGCATTTCACGACCACATAATTCCATCTCACCGTCCTGAAGACTCCAAGACCGGCATCCACCTACGGCGAAGGACGTACGATAATTCTTCCGATGAGGAGGAGCAAGGCCCCCGCACACCCTTCCCTTATGGCCCAACCTTTGTGAACCCAGCACAGAAAGGCACCAAGTCTGGCGCTCACTACGTCTTCAAGGACGTTCCTCCAAATGGCGGTTGTGCTGTCGTTCGACTGAAACTCACACCGGCAATTCCATCGGCTAACGACCCGACGCTCGATGATGAAGGGCTTTTCGATGAGGTCATCGAAGACCGACGAGAAGAGGCGGACGAATTTTACCATTCGTTGACGATGGGCGCCGTCACCGATGATTTTAAGCAGGTCATGAGGCAGGCTCTGGGAGGGATGCTTTGGACGAAGCAGCACTACCAATTTATTCAAAGGGAGTGGTTGAACGGAGATCCACTTCAGCCACCACCTCCCCCCGAACGCAAATATGTCCGAAACAAGGTAAGCGAGGTTCGTTCAAAGAAAAGGCTTGGTGTTGATAATCGTCGCAGGACTGGCCACACATGCACGTCGCAGACGTTCTTTCCATGCCCGATAAGCGAGTTCTGACCGTGCCCATCGCACTCAATTTTCTGACGGTCTGATTCAGATGGGAGTATCCATTCTTCGCTGCATGGGATACCGCGTTCCACTGTATTCCGTTAGCGGTCGTTGATCCCTCGTTTGCCAAGAAGCAACTTGACTTGCTTACTCGGGAGTGGTACATGAAGCCGGATGGTCAAATTCCCGCATATGAGTGGAATTTCGGAGACGTTAACCCGCCTGTACACGCTTGGTGAGAAGAATCCCGTCTAGTAAAGGTGTATATTGACATTTTACCAGGGCTACGTTCCGTGTCTTCAAGATTGAAAGGAAGTTGCATGGTCGTGAAGATATTCCGTTTTTGGAACGTGTCTTCCAGAAGCTGCTCTTGAACTTTACCTGGTGTGCACAATTCTCACTACCTACGCACTTGCATTTCAACAACCACTCTCCTTTCAGGTGGGTAAACCGCAAGGATGCAAGCGGACAAGGTGTCTTTGAGGGCGGATTCTTGGGGCTCGATAATATTGGTGTTTTCAACCGTTCCGAGCCGCTACCTACGGGGGGGACACTTCGTCAGGCCGATGGAACGGCTTGGATGGCATTTTACTGTCTTAACATGTGAGGTGCCCACGTTGTTCGGGCTTGAAAGTCATACAGACTTTTCCTCAGGCTGAGCATCGCCCTTGAACTCGCTAAACACAACCCGGTGTACGAGGATATTGCTTCGAAATTCTTCGAGGTGAGCTATCGGGTACCCAGACAGTACAGTTTCTGATCTCCCGATAGCACTTCATCTTTATCGCAGATGCGATGACATACAAGGTCGGCGAGAACCAACAAAGCCTCTGGAGCGATGAGGATGGACTGTACTATGATGTCATCCAATTCTCACCAGGACATTCCATGCAACTCCCTGTGCGTAGTCTCGTTGGATTAATCCCACTGTACGCAACCGTCGTCCTCGAGCCCGCCACGATCAATCGTGTGCCCGGTTTCAAGAAACGAATGGAGTGGTTCATCGACAACCAGCCTGAGGTATCCGCGAGGAACATGGCGAACATGAGTGGTAAGGGATCTGAGTCAACAACTAACTCTATTGACTAACATCTCCGCTAGTCCCTGGTAAGGGAGAGCGGAGGCTCCTTGCTTTGGCAGACAAGGATAGGCTGGTCAAGATCCTCGAGAAGATGCTGGACGAGGACGAGTTCCTGAGCGAACATGGCATCCGATCGTATGTCCGCCGTTAATTCAGAGGTTCCCCCGAGGCTCACCCTGTTACAGGTTGTCAAAGAAGCATAAAGATCAACCATGGGGTATGGACGTTCATGGCACCAGACACGAGGTTGGATACTGGCCTGGTGACTCGCTGTCAGGAATGTTCGGCGGGAACTCAAACTGGCGTGGCCCAGTCTGGCTTGCTGTAAACTTCCTATTGATTGAGAGTTTGCAACGGTTCTACCAATACTATGGTGATGATGTCCAGGTCGGTGCCGGCGACGTCTGCTTTTCTTGCGTACTGAACTCAGTTACCCTCAGATTGAGTGCCCGACAGGAAGCGGGGAGTACATGAACTTGGTCGAAGTTGCTGAAGAGATTCAGCATCGCATCATTCATATATTTGGGCGGGACGTTGATGGTAGAAGGTCCACCAATGGAGGGAACGACGTCCTCGATCACGATCCCCACTTCCGTGATTACGTATGGTTCTACGAGGTATCTGGAATACAACTTACCTAGCTGGCGGTAAGCTCACCGCGACCCCCTAGTACTTCCACGGCGATGACGGAAGGGGACTCGGTGCTTCCCATCAAACCGGTTGGTCAGGGTTGGTGGCGTACCATATTCTTCAAAGTGGGGCAAGCTGCCGCCTCCCCAAAACTCCAAAGAGTGCGTCTTATATCCGCACCATTTTCCGATGAGGTGACACGAACTGAACCGTCTGTTTGGATAGCTCCTCGAAGTCTTGCTCGCCACTACTTTGACGTAAGCGAAACCCATTCTGCTCCTCGTGCAATTTTGACCATCTCTCTAGGAGACTGCCGACACAATGTCCGCTGTTGAGGGTGACGGGCCCCCGAGTGCGCCCAGCGCAGCAGGGGTGAATACATTGGGGGACATATCACCAGACGCGTTGTAGAACCTTTTTCGTTCGCAAAGTATACGTTTTTTTGTACCTACTAGATGGTTACTACGAGATTCTGATGTGACATGAATGAGTCGAGATCCTTGGATGACCCGGAAGTGACGGCGCCTGAAAAGGCAGGTACCCACTGCCTGGACGCGGACTGCCACCATCGAGCCGACAACCGTAGTTCGTTCCTAATTGAGCCGCGTACGTCTCTCCGTCATATCGTGGTGCTGGTCGAGTCGCCTCAAATACCTTTCCTCCATCCTGGCTCCGTGCCAACAGGACTCTGTTTCTCGTATGTCTGAAGCCGGTCCGAGTATAGATCGGTCCTCTCCACCAAGCACCGACTCTCCTACAACTGCAACGTCAAAACCCCTCTCCACCAGATATGACCAGGGTTTCAGGCCCAGTGAAACCCGAAGCACCACCATTCCTTCAACAGATGGCGCGATGATAGTGGAATTCCCGCCACGCTCGTACGTGGTCCCTGAGCGGACCACCGCTCACCACCCAGATCCACCAATCACACCGTTGTCCGCTGCCCAACCACCCGGCAGGAACCAAGTCCAAATTGCTCCTCTACTGCCACCAACCATGCCCGAGAACCGCCCTGAAGGGTCGCCACTCCAACAGCGCACAACCCGTGGACGTCTGCTTGCCTTCTTCGGGTTTGGTACAGGGCCCGAGCTACGGGAGCGAAAGGACCTCATGTCGTTGATCTGGAATCTTGGGTTCAATGGTGCACAGGTACGTCCAGGACCTAGCTCCCTGAAAAAGGATTGCGGATAACTGATCACCTAAAGATCACTGCGATCATCGCCTTGCTCATATATTCTTCCAAGCACCCAAGTCCGGAGTACCCTGATATCAGTGAATGGAGAGCGTGTAACAAACCCCTTGGTCTGTGGAATTCCGTTTGGGCCGTCAAGGTGGGATTTGACTGCGTGATCGTGTTCTGGGGTTATCAGCGAGAGCGAGCCTCACGCGCGATGAATTCGTGCGTTTTCTCTACCGCATTCTTCCCGTGTCACCCCATGACCTATCTGTTGTATTAGGGATGTGGAAGCTAGAGCCCTACCGGCTCAGATTCCAGACATTGACCCTCCTGGAACTATGCGAGCCGACGCCATGCTTCCTCCTAGGAGGCCGAACGAAACGTCAAGTAGGCAATCCCGAACCAACGCTCGCAACAACCCAAATCTCCCTCACTCCCCGTTATATGCTCGGTTCGTAAACCTGGATATTCTTCCATTCCCAACGCGCTGACAGTCCCCCAGATTATCTGTTCTCTTGTCGATTCTTTCGTTCGTCTGGTTCATCACTTCAAATGTTCTCATATACTCCTCGCTTGACTCCTGTCGGCTTTTCGCACCGCACCTGTGGTGGCTCACATTCGCAATCCTCACCATAACCTACCTAATGCTCCTAGAGCTCCTGCTTCTGGGATTAATCGTTTTTGTGATTGGTCCAATTGTTTATGTGAGTTTTATAGGCGTCTGTTTATGTTTTCTACTTAAGGTTCTTACAGTTGGTCTGGAACGTGTTCCTGATGTGCATCGGCCAACACCCGTTACAAAACCCGCACTCCATAAAACCGGAGATTGGCAAACTTTCGAAGGCTGCGGTCGAAAAGATTCCATTGGTTCTTTACATTCCCGCCCCTGAGGACCAAGAATCCAGTACAATTACCAAACCTCCCCCTGCCCACACCTATCCTCCGACATCACCAAAGCCCAAGCAACCGAAGCGGCGGTTCTTCTTCTTAAGGAAGAAGAAATCTGGAGAACCTGGTTCAAAGGAGAAGGGGAAGGCACAGGGTGATTCCGGCTCGGGAAGCGGCTGGGAGGATAACTGGGAGAAGGGTGAATATCCGTTTGTTAGACTGGAGGGAAATCGTGCTGCATGTGCGATTTGCCTCATGGATTTCGATGAGCCGAAGCGTGTTGGTGGGAATTCGGGGAAAGATGTGGGTGCTGAGGCGAAAGGTGCCAAGGACGAGGCTCCCCAACGCGATGAATTGAGGTTGGAGGATGCCGGAGAGGGACCACAACCCCTGCGACTTCTGGCATGTGGTCATGTTTTCCACGTCAGTCAAAATTCTACCCTTTTTCGATCACCTCTCACGTTCGCTCCGCTCTTTCAGAAAACATGCCTGGACCCCTGGCTAACAGGTGTGTCAGGACGGTGTCCGGTCTGCCAACGACCTGTCGAGGCGCAAGATACTGGAGCTAAGAAACGACAAAACACTCGGACATAAAACTTGGCTTTTACAGACATGTTCACTTGCACGCAGTAACTCGTGTTAATTGTAGAAGTACATCCCCATTGACGATCCGATGCTCTAGCTGTATGTGTAACGATAGGCGTATGTAAATTATCATTCTATCCGTAACCCCATGCGGGTGCTGTGAAATGGATTGTACCTGGCGTTCCTGGAGTAGGTATATCCGGGGCCATACACGGCCTTGCACGGCCCCTACCTCTCATCACACGAAGTCTATGGTTTCCCCGATCCTGGGTTCTGTGTCTCTTGTACCTCCTCCTCCATGGGTTCGACAGGCTTCCAGACGTCTTTGGTAACGTGCATCACTTCGTACAACTGCGCGAGCTGCTCTGGTGACATCTAGAGTAGAGGATCGGGATTCGACATTGATTGCGACGACGAGCGCTGCGACGCTCACCTTTTCGAATATTGTGGGATCAAGTTTCTTGCCCCTATAGGCGCGAGCGTCCAAACCTGCTGGTAATTGATCCAAATAAATCTTCCATTGAGTAAGGAATCCCATTGTGTACACCGGGTTTGTGACGTCCTTGTGTCTACGGAACTCTGAAGAAGAAGGGCAGGTGGGTATGGCTTATTCGTCTTTGAGATGAAGAGTAGGTGGACGTACCCGACTTGACATAATCATCTCCGAGAGAACGCATCTCAGAGGGAAGCGTACGATGAGCCCTCAACAGGGCCCGGTATAGCCTGCATTATTTGCCAATGGCAATCCCTCAGTTCATGGAAGAACTGTGGGTTTACAACCCGAAATCGGACACACGGTATTGGTGGAAGGAGCGATGCCCTCGCGTGACGAAGATTCAACGGTTTTGCGGTTACAGACTTTGCTAACCTGGTCCACGTCGACCTCATCCCCGCTACCTCAGATGCAGTTTCGGTTGGTGAGGTGGCGACGGATCGGCGGCGGAAGAGCTTGTGGAAGACGGAAAGGAGTTGGTGTTGGCAAGCGGTGGACCCTTTGAATCAGTGCTTGGCATTCAACGGATCAAAACGAAATGAAGCTCCTCCAGTGCACTCTAGGCTGGAATCCGACGTACAATCCACCTCCCTCCACCCTCCCATACCGTGACTATGGTACGGCTACCGGCCGAGTACAAAGTTGTGATGACATGTAAATACTGCGTTGATATTAGGCTGGCCTATGCACGGGCCGCCAATAATTTATGACTTCGGTGAATCCATGAGGAAGTTGCACACCTGGGAGTGACGGCGAAAGCAACCCGGGGGGTGTTTAATTTCCTTTAGCTTCGCGCCAGAGCGGCGTCAGAGCTTGAGCAACGGTGTTGGAAGCGACTTCGATGAATCCTCGCTCGTCGTCATCCTGTATACTCTTCAGAAGCCCGCGAGCCCTCCAGCGATCCGGGTGGAACCTGAAAAAAATGTCCATCAAAACTCGAACTACAACGGTCGCAAAGTAAAACCTACCTTCTGTGACTTTTCTCCACGAAAACCTTGTAGTCTTGGATACGCATATGTGGCTTTACAGACGCAAAGAAGCTCTCCACTACGGACCACTCGATATCCTCCACAGAGAATGAGCAACGTAGCATCGGCCATGGGACGTCGTCGAAGGTGAGCGGATCATCTGACGAGAATTTGGCGTTGTCAAACTGTTCGCACAAGAAGCGATAGCGTTCCAGAGCCCTTTGGATCGTCCAGGGTCCACGAGCCCACCGTGCTCGGTTTTGGGTGTGTCTCCGCTCCTTTTCTTGCCGTTGGCGCTCTTCCTGTTCCCGCTGCTGTCGCTCCTCCGCCTCCTTTGCCACGCGTTCGCGATACTCCCGCTCCTTCCTCTCTCCTTCCGCCTTCCGCTCCCGTGCCCTCTTCATTGCCTGCCTCTCGCGTTCTTCCTCCTGTTCCCTCCGCTCTCGGTCCCTTTTCGCAGCTTCCCACAGGGGTTTATCCCTTTCCAGTTCCGCGATCTTCCTCCTGGATTCCTCGATTTTGCGCTTCTCCACCTCGATGGGATCCATCTCCTCCGCTTCATCTGAGCTATCGTCAGAAACAAATTCTGGCTCTGACCGAGGCGGAGGCTGGAAGCGACCGGGGTACGGGTTGAAGAGCTCTTGAATGAAGGCGTCTTCTCTCGCCTTGCGAGTCTTATGGTCCCATCCCTTCTTCTGCTGTGCACGCTGCCTCCCTCGTTCCTCTCGCATCTTGCTGTGGTGCCTGGGTCGGTTGGGTGTCAAGGGTTCTGTTCGCACGCGTTTGCTTGGGCGGAATGTGCTTGGACTATGTACTTCATCCACATCGAGATTCTCTGCATGAAAGAATGAGAGTGGCCCGCCAAATGAAATGAACCGAGCGTACCTTTGCGCTTCTCGGTCATCGTTGGCTGTGAGTTAGCAGGGGTAGGTGTGCCAGCCAGATCTTCCATATCGGTATCCTGTAGTTCCTCAGCGGGATCTGGTGGAGGTTGGGTAAAAATCGTTGGTGTGGGTTTCCCGCCAGCGGGCTCTCTAGACTTGGAACGTGCTCCTTGAGAAGGCTTTGGTCGCCACTTAGGTAGCTCAGAGGAAAGGAGTTGTTCAACTTCGTCTTCTTCGTCCTCAGGGTCCGTCCGTCGCTTCTTGTGGGTGTGGAACGGTAGGTCGTTGCCGTTCGGAGAGACTGGAGAAAGGACTCGCTTGGAGGTCGAGGGTTCGGATGGGGTGCTTCTCGTGTGACTGGGGTTTGAAGCAATCGTAGGAATTTCTGGACGGGGCTTGTAGACGCAAGTATAGGCTGGATCGAGCATGTAAATGTCCCATTGGTCTTGAGAACAGTCATATATTGTTCTGGGGGTGACAGAATTGTGATCCAACCTTCGCGGCGAGGGAAGGAACTTCATTACCCGCATATGTCGACCAAACGTGGCCAATGCTCCTCGTTCTTCGGGCCATCATCTTTCATAACCCGTGGTACGAATCGCCAGAAACTGCCGGTAGGGGTTATTTCGACCACAACGCGCTTTGGGCGATACAATTGCTCATTGAGAGATAGATTCCGTAACCTGTCTGTCCCATCGTCTTGGCGAGCAGTGAAAGGATCAAAAGAGGCAAAGTACAACTTCGAAGCAGGATCACGCAGCAGCCGCGAGGTCTGAGTGTCATCCAGCAGACCTGGTTTCGATCCACGCAGCTGTGGCGGTGGATTTGAGGTCGGCATAGTGGTCCGAGTGCGAGAGACGAAGAAGGGGGCCAGCGACGCGTTGATTGTCGTGGCTGCCGGGCGACGAGGGTGAAGCGCCTGTTCGCGAGGTGCGGTCACGTGAGCGGTCGCCCCGCGATCAATTTCCCCATGAATTAAATGTACTGTCAGAGGGAAACAAGGGTTCCTTTTCACCGGCACCCCTGAGCATTATTCTTCAAGCTGAGGCTGCAGCTTTGAGTGGTGTTTCGTAGACCCTGGTCATTCGGCACTTGTTTGTCTCATCTGCCACCCAGCTCAAAGGCAGTGATGTCGTCGGCTGGCAATCACCGAAACTGGGCGACTTGGCTTGAAGACGCTCATTCATCGGCGGCAGAATTATTGGAAGCGGTGTGCGGTCTCCAGTCAAACCAAGTCACTCTGACTCAACCCTCTCCATTCTTGCCCTTATAAACCTGCGCGAGTCTTAGGAAGAACTGCAGCAACTTCGTTTCAGTGAACCTTCTCGGATCGGCGGTGCATATAACCAGCACCGATAACATTTCATCCAAATGACTACGAAACCACCGGTTAAGCAGGGCGCAAAGCTTCAGACACCCGAACTGACAAGAACACTCGACGATTCCGAGGAGGAGATCCAGGTTCGGGCACATCGATCACAATCCTCTCCGAGTCATGACCCATTGATTCCGTGGTAGACACTATTGCTTTCCTCGAAGACCGACGAGGATTTGGGCAAAGCGCATGATCTCGTGGCTTCTCTTCTGACACGACATCGGGGAGAATATGTCTTCCGGATAGGCACGCTCCCACAACTTTCCAAGCTAGTATCCGGGGAACCAATAGAGGACACCGGCTGGATAGGCGCGACTCGAACACAAGCCGATGTCGACAAGATACATGAGATGACAGTCAAGGTCGTGGAGCAGATGGGAGGCAAGATTTCGACGCTATTCGAGTCCCGAACCGACCACCCACGGACACATCTACTCCTTCGGCTACCACCCCTTAGCGTTTCCGACGTCCCCGAGGTGCGTTGTGCAGTTGTCGGAAATGTAGACAGTGGGAAGTCAACAACACTTGGCGTCCTCACCCGTGGTATGTCTTTCCGTTCATGGCTTCATCTTTTATTTTCTTATTGTTATAAAGGTGCGCTCGATGATGGAAGAGGGCGGGCCCGGGTTGCACTTTTCCGACATAAACACGAGATCGAGAGCGGAAGGACTTCCAGCGTTGGGATGGAGGTCTGGTTTCATTCTCATCGCAGTCCTGCCGTTCCACTGAGACAGTATGATCAGATCCTGGGGTTCAACCCTGAGGGCTCTCCAATACTTCCTGCATCAACCCACGTCGGAGACTCTGGGGTGATACGCCAGGAGAAACTTGGCTGGGAGGAAATTTCCAAGAAATCCGCGAAAATCATCTCTTTCATTGGTTCGTTCGGAAGCCGTTCCACAAACTCCCGTTAAACAATTGTGACAGATCTCGCTGGACACGAGAAATACCTGAAAACCACACTGTACGGTCTAACTTCGGGGTCGCCATCTTGTGTCATTCTCATGGTAGGAGCCAATGCCGGTCTCATCGGAATGTCCAAAGAGCACCTCGCTGCCGCTCTCGCTTTGACCATTCCCGTCGTCGTTTGTATAACTAAGGTGTTTCAAGTGCATTGGAGCTCGAAGCGTCGTAATGATGCCCCAAACAGATTGACATGACGCCACCAAATGTTATGGAGGAGACAGTTAAACAGGTAGTCAAGATCTTAAAGAGCCCAGGATGCCGGTATGCATTTGTCTTGACCTTGCAACGGTAGTGTTAAGGTGTTTCCATTAGCAAAACCCCGGTCTTTGTCAAATCAGCTGAGATCGCGCTGGAGCTGGCGCCAATATTCGCTAAAGACAAGTGAGTCAGGTACCTGACCAAGGCACGCTTGTGGACTGGACGGAATGTTGCAGGTTGTGCCCAATATTTCAGATATCCAATGTCACCGGAGAAGGACTTGACCACGTCAGTCGCTATGCTCGACTGCTCCACGTCCGGCCTCTGATACCATGATTAGATGCGAACCCTACTAAACCTACTCCCGCCTAGCGATGACGACAAAACCAAATACTCTGTGGACCGGCCATTTGAGGTTCGATCCCTTTCTGTAACCCCCTCGTTCCGTCCTCATACCGTCTTTCAGTATTCTGTCACCGATGTCTGGTCAGTACCGTTCGTTGGAACTGTTGTCAATGGTATTGTGGGCGGTGGAAGCATCAAGGTCGGGGATTCCGTGATGTAAGTCCCCCCACTTCTTCTGCTTTCGTTCTGAGATCAATCCCGTTCAGGATGGGCCCGGATGCGAACGGGAATTACATTCAGACCTCTGTCAAGAGCATGCAGAGGAAACGGGCCAGCGTCACATCGGCGGAGGCTGGCCAAACAGTGTCCTTCGCTTTGAAGCGAACCAAGAGGCAGCTGGTTCGCAAAGGAATGGTGATTGTCAAGAAGACGGACGAACCCCCACCTCGACGTAAGCATTTTATGACCTTCACCCGATGGTTGACAGGGGCGAACGTTAATGGTGTCAAATAGCAATACACAGATTCGAAGGTCAAGTTCTGATATTGTACCACAACACCACACTCCAGAAAGGATACCAGGCTATGCTTCACTGCGGGGTGAGTTCCGTACCACAGGTAAACACTTAGATCTTGTCTTGATCACCCTCCCAGGCCGTGCGTCAAACAGTCCGGATAACTGCGATGGATCACCCCCAGGGAGTCCTGCGAACAGGTGACCGAGCAACTGTCCAGTTTGAGTTTATCTCGCACCCTGAGTACATGACGACTGGCTCCAAGATTCTATTCAGAGAGGGTACCACGAAGGTATCGCATATCTATTGCGATCTTCCATCCCGCTTCCACTAAAACCAACACTTTCCAGGGCCTTGGAGTGGTCACGAAACTGCTGTGACCGATGACTGGTTCTCCCCCGGTCATACGTGTATCTACGTTTTGTACTTTAAATATGTGGGCATATACTGGTTCGTTCATATGTAACATTGTAGACACTGAGGTTAATGTAAGGGCGGTGGATACGGTTCACCGACAGCTGGCCGCGCAACCCGGTCGTGATCGGACAGACGCTTCCTGTGGCTGTTGTCCGGGTCCGATCAGTGGAGGAAATTTTGGACGCTTTCCTTCTATCCTACCGACGACGACCATCTGGTCCGCACACCGCTGCGTGGTTCTCAGATTAGACAACGGATACCCTCTCGACACCCCCTGCATCCTCATAGACTTCTCATCGCTGTACTACCTCACTAGACTTACATTCCGAACATAATGTCTCCCGCTACCACGCTCGGCAATAATCAAGATTCACAGTTCGCCCAGGTCTTAGAGGAACTGAAATCTGCCCCTACTGGCCCAGGTACGCTTTGTCTAACTCGAATCGAGGGTCCCAAGTGACATCACGATGAAAGATGCCAAGGCGGCCGCCGATAAACTTGCCCGTCAAATCAGCAAAGTTGGATTACAGTCGCTGGAGTGTGTAATTTTTTCGTACATTCCACCGCTAAAACCTTACACATCGATGGTAGGGATGGAGATATCCTTAAAACGCTCTACTCTTTTGCCAACAACAAGAAGTCTGGATATGAACGAGAATCCGCCGCCATCGGTATACACTCGTTGGCAACAATCCTCGGGCCTCCCGCTGGCCCCGCCCTTCTCCCTGCACTTCCCGTGCTCTATGAGCTCTACATGGATAAAGGCGATGTAGTACGAACCGCCGCCACATCAGCTGTCAAGGCTATCATCAAGCTCTTCCCGCCCGAATCCACTCGGCTGATCTTCAGAAACCTCGAGGAGATCTTAGACAAGGCCAAGTGGAAGGGAAAGGTCGGGATCTTAGATGCCTTTAAGAGCTTCGTTCCTACCGCCAAGACCCAAGTTGCGGACCAACTCAGTGAAATCTTACCCAAGGTAGAAGCCGCCATGCACGACACTAAATCCGAGGTGCGCCCTGTGATAAGCTTTCACGCCGGTTTCTGATTCGAGCTTACAATAGGTATCTTCCGCTGCTTCCAAATGTGCCACCACGCTGTGCACGACGTTGGAGAACGCAGATATCATCCCCCATATCCCGACCCTCGTCAAGTGCATGGCAAATCCTGAGTCTGTTCCCGCATGCATCAAAGCACTCTCGAGTACGACTTTTGTTGCAGAGGTCAAGGCCCCTGCCTTGGCGGTTCTGGTCCCTCTCCTACTCCGCGCTCTTAACGACCGCAGCATGGAAGTTCAACGTCGCACCGTCGTTGTCATCGATAATCTCGTTAAACTGGTCCGTGACCCTACCATCGCGGCCATCTATCTCAGTCCCTTGGTAGAAGGAGTTGAGAAAATCGCCAAGGGTGCCGCTTTCCCCGAGGTAACCCATGATTTTACATGGCCGCTATCGTTATTGACACAATATAGGTGCGAGCATTCGCCGAGACCTCCTTGAGCACGTTGTTAAAATCCGGTGCATCGGCCACCGCACCACCCCCAACCCCTCGTGATTACACCGCAGAGGCCAACGTTGTTCGAACTGTCATTAGGAACCTATTCCCTCCGGAAGCTCTTCCAGCAACCGCAGACAGCCCCAGTGGCCCCTTTAGCCTTAGTGTTGACTTCGTCTCTTCTCTACTTGGAGATTTAATCCACCATGGAAGTTTCAACGATTCCGAGGCATGGAGAAAATGCGCTGGCACATACCTTGATCCCTGGTTGCGAAGCACTGACGAAACCGGGAAATCTCTGGCCGATAACCTTCGCCTACACTTCGTGGAGATAGACCTGGTACGGCTCGTAGAAGCTATTGGATTTATGCTTTTTCCTGACAACCGAACAGGCCAGGAGGGTTAAACCTGCAGACACAGACGAGTCTGAGGGAGAACTGTTATGCGACACCGTCTTCTCTCTGGCATACGGCGCGCTCCTCCTGTTGTCCCATACTAAATTACGCCTTATCCGTGGTCGCCGCTACGGTATACTTGGCGCGAACGGTTCCGGAAAGTCGACGCTTATGCGGCAGCTCCGGGATGGGAAGGTCGAGAACTTCCCGCCTCAGGATCAACTCCGGTGTCTCATGGTGGAACATGCACTCCAGGGGGAGGACACGAGTTTGTCTATCCTCGATTTTATTGCAGCTGGCAAGTGGAATATTGCGCCATGGCCAAATCATGAGTTCCTCATAACTTTCCGCGACAGACAAGGCTTTAGCTGATGTCCCGAGATCGAAAATTCGGGACCAGCTGCTCGATGTCGGATTCGACGATGCCCGCCAGAGCGAAACAGTGGGCGGGCTCTCTGGTGGGTGGAAGATGAAGCTTGAGCTTGCACGTGCTATGCTTTACAATGCCGACCTGTTGCTCCTTGACGAAGTAAGCAAATCCTGATCCTTGGTTTACGATTCGCTGATTGGCCTGGATCCAGCCCACTAACCACGTACGTCGTGAGACTCACTGTGTTGCGTCATCCATTGAAGCAGCAATAGCTGGATCGGGCATCCGTACAATGGGTTGAGAACTATCTTATTTCCCAGAAACGAGTGACTTGTTTGATCGTTAGTCACGACTCCGGGTGGGTCATTCACTGTTGTGATATCGTACCGGCGCACTGATACCTTGTCAGGTTTTTGGATAACGTTACCACCGATATCATCCATTACGAATCCAAAAAAGTGCGTTGAGCGGCTCCCGATCAACCCCCTCACAGGACCTTGCTGACTTTGCTGCTTCTCGTTGCAAAGCTGGTCTACTACCCCGGAAACCTGTCAAAGTTCGTCAAGGAACATCCCGAAGCCGAGTCTTACTACACGCTGGCTGCCACCTCGATAAATTTTGCGTTCCCTTCTCCTGGGTCGCTAATGGGCGTGCGCAGCAACACACGGGCAATCTTGAAGATGTCAAATTGCACTTTCACCTATCCTGGAAAGTCGGAGCCAAGCTTGTATGACGTATCGTGTGCTCTATCCCTCTCGAGCCGTGTCGGGATTGTTGGACCCAATGGTGCCGGAAAGTCGACGCTCATAAAGGTTTTGACTGGGGAGGTGGAACCACAGGAGGGAACGGTGTATAAGCATCCCGCCCTTCGTATTGGGTATGTTTCTCAACATGCTACCCACCACATCGAGCGTCACTTGGAGAAGACACCAATCCAGTATATTCAGTGGCGATTCCAAGACGGACATGACCGTGAGTCGACTAGGTCGGTCTGATGAACCGCGACCGCTGACCGATATCCTTCCCTATGTAGGCGAAGTTCTGGAGAAGGTTACCCGAGTTTTGACTCCTGAGGAACAGGCATTACTAGACCAGGATTGGGTCGGCAAGAATGGGACCAAGCGTAAGATGGAGGTGAGCCGACGGTGCTCACATGTTGTGGCGTCAGCGGCTGATTTGTGGCCATATAGATGATTATGGGTCGACAAAAGCTCAAGAAATCGTTCCAATACGAGATCAAGTGGAAGGGACTGGATCACCGTTTCAACACCTGGGTTCCTCGGGAAAGCCTGATTGCCAAGGGTTTCACAAAGCTCATGCAACAGTTCGACGATCTTGAATCATCACGCGAAGGTGCCGGGCAGCGCGATACGTCGCTCCACATCGTTCGCAAGCATTTAGAGGACATCGGACTCGATGGGGATATCGCTCAATACAACGAAATCTCTGGATTGTCTGGTGGTCAGAAGATCAAGCTGGTCATTGCTGCGTGCCTGTGGAACAACCCTCAGATCTGTGTGCTGGACGAGCCGAGTAATTTCTTGGACCGTGAAGCTCTTGGGGGTCTTGCGGTCGCCATCAGAAACTGGGCTGGCGCGGTGGTTATCATCTCACACAACAGCGAGTTCGTGTCGGCGTTGTGTGCGTTCTATCGATCGGTCAGATTTTCACCCTTTCGGCTGACGCCGCATTTTGTAGGTCCCGAGATTTGGAACGTTGATGCCGGTAGGGTTACGCACAAGGGCAAAAAGCCTGTGATCGAAGACGCATTAAGCGACAAGAGAGCCAGCGGAGCGAACACTCCCGTGCGTTCCAGGGTGCACACCCCGATCGTATCTGCCAGCGGCACTCCCGTAGGCAGCGGTGCAGAAAACGGCAAAGAAGGAGCATCGATGATGAGGAAGAAGAAGAAACCGACTCGTAACCAAATGAAGGCTCAGGAGGAACGACGGAGGTTGCGAAAGCTCCACTGGCTTACACACGGTGGACCAAAACCTGAGGATACCGACGATGATTAGAGTAGAGAAGTGTTTGGTTAATGGCTTTGTGGGTTTTATTGAGCGCGGGGTCGTGTTGATGGTCGTTCTGTTGTTGTTCGCTACTGTGCATTCAGGGCACCCTTCAATTTGAAGTGTCTAACCGTTTTTATGTGAGCGCTCGGGTATCTAACCAAGCATGGATCCGAACTTCAAGTTCAACGTTAACTCCAGTCGTTCGGGAAACAACGATTGTATGTTGTTACATCATTAACGTCAAATGTCAAACCTAGATCGGTGATACACTTCGTCGCCTCCGCCTCCATCTTAGCCGGTGATACCAATTTTTTTTTTTTTTTTTTTTGCGATTCGTGAAGATGGGGAAACGGGCTGAAACTCGGTGAGGACGAAGCGGGTGCGAACCAAATTACTTACGCGGCAGATCGCTCGAGACGTTCTTGTCTCCGGATGACCACGGGGGCGTCCTCTCCTCTCTATTGAATGTGGCAACTTGTAACATGTAAAGAACAAATCGAAATACATGTTGCCTTCCACCCGACTGGCGCATGAAGCGACTCGGAAAGCTGGCGATTGGACTCCCACACTGGCCACCTCATGTAACCATGTCAACCGCCCTAAAGGCTCCTTTCCGGTTAAAGGCAGTATTATTCCTTTGTCCTCCTTGCATTTAAACCAACGCTCTCCTTGGAACCGGATTGATCTTTGCGGCATGGTCCCTCCCCCCCCCCACTCCTTCCTCTCCTTCTTTCTTCTTTCGCTCCGTCCCTAGGCGTCTTTGATCAGATCGCCAATACGCCCACACTCGAAGCCCCCCGCCGGACGGTCTTCCTTTCAGTGTTTTTTTTAAAAGATGGCACCTACTTTCATGGTCAGTACGGTTTTTTTTTTTAAAAGACCAAATCCTTAGTCTGACCATACTAGAGCCGTGGGCTCAGCCCAACCAAATCTTTATATGTAGTCATACTAGTCCTCGTCGTGATCGCGGCGGTGTGCACTATAATCCTCATCGTAATCCTCGCCTCCAACCGTCGTTTCGCAAGACGCACGACGGGGAGTACAAAGCCCGGGCGGCCCGTTTCGCAGCTGTCGGAGAAGTCGTTCTCGTCACCGGATGCGAAGATGATGACGATTTTCTCGGCGCCTATTCATCGACGGAAGAGCAGTTTGTTCTGGAATTATAATAAAGGACAACCATCACGGCCAGAACGACCCGCGCAACCTTGGGGAGAGGCCACCTCCTCTTCCGAGCGTGTGTCATCGACTAGGGCGCGCCTCTCTATGAACCTCGTAAAAGCGTTCTCCATGCGACGATCCCGGTCCAACGTGCACTCTCAACCAACTCCAGTGACCGAACAGCCGATCACCTTACCCACCGTTCGCACTGTTGCAGCTCCCAAGAAGGCGTTACCTCGTGATCGTGCATGGGGAGCCTCACCTGCCGGTGTGGGTACCGGCCAATCGCCATGCAGGGACAGGGTCGACTACCGTCCTCCGTCCAGTCGACCTCCCTTCAGGAAACCTTATCCGTCGCCACTTTCCTTTCGCAAACGTCCAGACGGAGATGTAGCACCCGATGAATCTATACTGCCGTTGTGACTGTTGTTAAAGCATCTGTATTGTTATTTTTTATTTCGCCTTCGACTCCAAACCTTCCTTCCTTTCTTTCTTTTTTTTTTCTGGTGGAGACTTACAGGGATCTCGCCGTTCTTTATCACCCCCGCGGAATCGCTCCGCACTCGTAGTCAGGTTATATAATGTCTTAGATGCGCAGACGCACTCACCGGTTGGTCACGGTTGTGAGGCTCAAGGAGGACGATGTCACCGCGTAAACCAGCGTAAAAACAAGACCCCCGTGGGAAGCAGCTCGTTGACATCTCTCGGTCACTAGACTTGAGCAATCGGTACTCTACATTCTACCGGTGAATCGATGATGTAAAAACTCAAATTCGGCTGGAAATAAACTATGGTGAGCACTGGGGCCGTTCTCGCTTCGCCTCTTTCGCTTGATCGATCTGACGTGTGTATGTGTGTGTGTGGGGGGGGGGGACCCAACAGGTAATACCGCATTGAAGTGATCACGAATTGGTGGTCATCACCCAACACTTGTGAGATGGGGAGTGAAGGAACAACCCTTTTGACGTTATCTCTTCCTTTTTGCAAAAGTAGGAAACGATAAGAATGGTCATCTGTTGTATACCACGGAACGAACGACCCGGTGAGCTACTTATGGTCAAAAGATGGCGGGGGGTCTCATATACTATATCTCATGCGCGCGCTGCGCTGGGAGTCCGTCCTCTCCGTTCTACATCCCGGGATTCGTGCCGGAGGAGTTGGGTAAAAGGTAGTAGGCCAGACCAAAATTCATCATTCAGTCCTTTTCAACGCGCGATAAGTAAACCCGAAATGCCGTTTCTTCTCACCACAGGTTAGGTTTGCCAGTGTGGGCTTCCGGTAGAACTCTGGAACATGTGCAGGTTACCCCAAACGCGCGAACTCTCCGCGCTGTAGATGCGCCAGGCATCACAACGTCCGCGCCATGGGATATTTCCATAAAAACACCATCAACAACTGCAGCTGGCTTGACGCTGTGATGGTGTGAAGTTTCCGACCCAACGACCTCAGACCTTGACGGAATCCGTGATTGGTACGGGTCCGGTTCCGCGGTTCGTCGGCCCACCACGACGTTTCAAGGGGTCAAGTCATCAGAATACCACCTTCGTCTCAAATGATCATCCCGGGGCTATAATGGGTGTCAATGGGCTCAGGTGTGCAAACCCAGATTGAATTGAGAGACGATTACAGTCGTTACAAATTCGAATACGAGGAAATCCGAACCCGTCTCCGTATCGAAGGTATATTAGAAAACAGGAAAGGAGCGGGGGCTCTAGAGCGCCAGGTGACAAACAAAAGGCCAGAACGCCAACGTGAGAGAAGGAAACAAACTTATCTGGTACACGAAAAAAAAAAAAAAAAAAGGAAAACATGTCCCCTCTCACGGGGAAAGACGTTGAAAACCCAATGGGCCTGTTCTCAACCGAGTTAAAAGTATATAAAGTAAGAGGAGTGAAAACGACAAGTAGACGATGAGAGGAGGGAACTAGAAAGTCAGATAGGTGACGGTCAGAGAACATGCGCAGGGGTGGCCAGGAGGATGAGCGAGATAATCGGGCGGTAGATCATGCAGAAGGGGAGGAAATGGTCAATAACACAGCGTATCCAGAGCCTAATTACAGAAGACCGCATTCGCGCAGGTGCAGCTGTAACAGGATATCTTGGATGGCACTCAACACGACTGGGGGAAGCGAGGCATCAGAAGAAGAATACCATGCAGAGGGGACGTGAAGGCTTACATTTAATCTGTTGGGTATCGGTAGCGCAAGTGTAGTGAGCGTAGATCTGTTTCGTTGCGGCGCTCTGGTTGAGGGAGACGAATCGTTGCAGAAGGTAGTCGCAGGCAGCGTCGTAATTATCGCCCCCATTGTATTCAGGGAAGTAATCTCCCAACGGTGATCGGGGGAGTTTCTCCATGAACAGGTCAATCTTGTTCAAGAACAAGATCTGAAGGGGGGTGTGGGCGATGGGCGAGAGCAACTAAACAAAAAAAAACCTACGATTGAGGTCTTGACGAACCAACGCGAGTTGCAAATCGAGTCGAAAAGCGTTAACGCTTCTTGCATACGGTTCTAGGAAATACAGGTGAGCGAGCCGCTCGTGGCTCTAGGGATAGCTGTGCTGGGGACTTACGACGCTCTCATCTTCATACAACATTTGGTCATACTCGCTCAAACTGACCAAGAACACCAGGGCTGTGACGTTCTCAAAACAGTGAATCCACTTCTTGCGTTCCGACCGCTGGCCACCGACGTCGAATAGCTTGTATGTGAGTTCGCCAACCTTGAAAGTCGTCTCGGTGATGCCAGTGGTCTTGACACGAGACCGAAGGATATCCTGGTCAGTGGGCATGTAACCAGGAGATGACATGCGGTCGATTGAGTTGAAGTAGTAGACGGCTGAGTCGTTGAGTTGGAACTCCCTTGACCTGGAGACAGCCTCCTTGACGCCAGGATCTTTCCAGAGACCACGAACAGCATCGCTGACGTCCCTTGGGAGGACTTCGCCCTCTATCTGGGGTGGGAGAGAGAGGATGACCGAACGGCGGGCGTCGTTCTGTGGAGCAAGTTGGATGTCGAGATGGGGAAGGGCCTCGAGAATCGCCCTGGGGGATAAAATGAACAAGGTGGTTGAAAAAAGAAAAAGCGCGACGAGAACTCGCACCTCATAGATTGGATAGTATTGGAATAGATGATCTCCTTGTACGACTCCCGTTCTTGGTCGTTATAACCACCGTGATGGATCAACTTCATTTGTTTCAGAACGGTGGACTGTGAGGATGGATTAGTATAGGGCGCAAGCAATGGACCGGTAAATGTTCTCGCCTTGCCAGACTCTCCAGCACCGAGCAAAAGCATCTTAATCTCATTTTTGGCCATTATGCGGTCCTTTTTGAGTTGGCTCTCGATCTCGTCATTCCCTGCGATGGCGAAGCAAGCATGAGCTTGGGTGTTTGCAGGAAGCTAGATAGAGAAAGCGACTGACTGGCCTTGGCCTCGCTATCGACGGCAGAGGACTGTACGCAACCCATTTCGATAAGTTGTTACAGAGTTGTGTGAATTATTAAGCAAGAAACAAAAGAGTGGGCAGCCTCGCCGGGGGGCAGACGATGGATTGGGTGGATGTGGAGGGGGGAGGAACGGGGAGGCGGGTCAGCCGATGGCGAGGAGAGGGGAGGGGGGGAGGAACAGTCAGTCGAGGAGAAGGGAGAAAGTCCTTTTGATGTGTGGGGGGAAATTGGGAATAAGTGCAGTCGCAAGTCTTGTCCGAAAACGTTCATTTACAAACAGGTACAAACACGCAAGTAACAATCATTTCCGATTCGGGAACCTCCGCAACAAGGTCAGAACCTAAATGAGCTTAGCAGCCGCCGCCCGACCCGCCCTTTGCTCTTATTCCCTGTGGGAAGAACTCACTGAAGAGCTGAGGATAGTGTCTCTCAGCCACGTCCGGATGGCTCCTATAAACAGGTGTCAAAGAAACTGAGACATCGGACGTTCAACGGGGATTAGCTCACTTGATGCGCCCGATCAACGATACATGGCCGGAGTATTCATGTCCATACTCTCCATAGTTGACCGCTGTTTGAAGCGAGTGGGTCAGCGTAGCCGACATCAAAGGCACGCGACACCCACAGTCCGTCTCGCCGACACCGCCCCGCTTCTCTCTCAACCCCAGCACTTCTGGCGGGACTGCAACGACCCGAGCGTTCATGAGATCCATTGGTTGCAAACCAAATGCGCAGTACATACAATCCAACCGAATTTCGTTCAACCGCAGGTTTTGGCTGATGTTCTGGAAAAACGGAATCGAATATCGCGGAGTTGATCCGGCTGGAGGGGATAGAACCCGGTGGGACGTTGCACGTGTCAGTCCGTAGGTGACCATCTCCAAACCTGCCGTGGAAATTCGCCAAACGCCCAGGGGAATGAGAACGGAAATGCACAAGAAAGGAACAAACGTACTCACCCTTCCCGATATTAACAACGAATGTTCCAGGAACGGGTGGCACGTCAATCCAGTCACCAGAAAGGTTTTGCACCTGGAGCCCATTGTGCGATGACGCCTGCAGTAACTACGTGATGTCAACGTCAGTTTCATCAAAACTGCCAGTTGGAAGGACAGTGTTTCCAACGTACAAACGTCAAAAAGCCAGAATCGAAGTGAGGGCCAACGCCTTGGTTCGAATCCGCATCGCTGACAGCCGGATACTTGACCACCTATGAATCTGTTAATATCCGCCGGCAGGAGGCCAGATTCAGACATGCACGCGTACCTTGGCGCGGTGTTCCATCACAGGATCAAAGAATATGCGCAACGCGTCCTTTTTAAGCCCCAACGCCTCCGCTACAAGATCAATGAACTGGTAGCTCAATTCCTCGCACTGCGCGAGGAATCGCAGGAAAGCCTCTTTAAAGCCAGGGATGTCCTCCTCCTCATGCCACTCAAGCGACACCAGTCAGAAGGGACAAGATTATCCAGGGTCAGCAGAGGCTCACTTGAGCGGTCCCCCACATCTTGAGATACTCGGGGGACCCAGGTGTCCATCGACATTCATAGGGGGTAGCAAAGTCGTATTGTTCCCTCTGGTCGGCCTTTCCCTTGGTGTACTCCGCACCTATTCTGGTGTATCCCAAGAAATGGGGATTGTTCTTCATCAAGAGTTTGTCTTTCTTCTCCTGAGGGATCGTGAACAGCTTGGGTGCATAGTCGATGACCAGATCGATGTCATCCTGCGAAACGGGGGGATTGGATAAATACAAGAAGCCGACGTTTACGAGAGCGTATCTGAGCTGATCCAGAAACTCTGAGCGAGTCGCAGGATCCTTGGTGAGGGCGTAATCCAAGACGGGGACGGAGGAGAAATCCTGATCGACGGCCATGCTTGTATCTGGGTCTCTAAAGTCTAACGAGCACCCTCGCTTTTTGAATCATCTCCAGTCTGCTTGTGTCATCTGACGTGATCTCTCCGTCGTCTGTGTGCAATCGCATCCCTGTTCCGTATTCTTCTCGTTCCTCTGCGGCCCGCTAGTTAGTGTTCATTTGTGCGAGGCGCGGGTCCGTGCCGCCCACAGGGAGAATGGCACTCTACCATGAACCGATTTCGTGATCTCTTGCGTTCAATGGACAGACCGTCCACCTCTACCAGCACCCCAATGGCACAGAATCAGTCCACCACCGCTGTCTCGGACAGGAACTTAGGCGGTACTCTGGGCAGACCCACGGGCCACCGACGTTCTCAATCCCAACCCCAATCTCAACCTCAATCTCAATCTCAATCTCAATCTCAATCTCAGTCTCGCGGGAGCACCGCTCAGCCAAACTCACACAGCCAGCGGAGGGACCGTGTGGCACAGTACTCCTCCTATTCTACCCAGGGTCCATTCCACAAGCGCATGTTCTTCAGTGAAAACTTTATGCTTGGGGCTGGCGCAGTCATCATCCAACCTTCATCCGGGAAAGTAGTCATCGTCCAGGATGGTGACAATCGGTTCCTACCAAAAGGCAGAAAAGATCTTGGAGAGTCAATTGAGCAGGCGGCATTAAGGGAAGCATACGAGGAGGTACTTATTTCCCATCGCATCCGTATCTCCCGATCATATTTTTATACACGATCACTAGTCTGGCTACCAATGCGAATTCCTTCCACTCTACCACTGGACGAACGCTCCGACAAACGACTCACGTCTTGTCTACGGACAGAAACACACGGAGCCACTATACGTCACCATCACTTCCTATGCTGGACGCCATAACAGACCACCTGGGGAATACTTGACCTTCTGGTACGCATGTCAGATCGGGCCAGATGCTGTAAGCTATCTCCCGTCAAATCACATGGATCCTGTAGCCCTCAAAATACATCCAAACAGGTTCGTGAGCTCGGAACCGGAATGCCAGACGAGGCTGGGTACATCGGACATCTGGTCACCTGCGAAGTGGCGGCCCAAATGCTCGGTGAAGCCGAGAGGTTGGTTCTCATCGCAGCATATAACGAATGGCTACGGAGCATAGAAATCGATGAACGGATTCGCGCGATGGATGCCCAGCGATCTAATTCTGATAACGGTGAGAGGACATGACAGACACCCTGGATTCTTTGCGATCACTCCGTCATCAGATTGCATAGGATACATAGAATATCGCCGGCACCCACGAACCCATGTATTATACCGTAATCACGAGAAGCAAATACCGACGCAAATTGTTCGGCTCTTTCACCATCGCCCCCCTTTGCTGCGTTTGGCTGCCGGAGGTATTTTGGTTTTCTCTGGTTCAGAATTTACAAACTTCACGCAGTATGGTCGTACTATTCCCCTGAACCCCCGGAAAGGCCGGTCCGTAATGTCGTTTTGCCTAGGATGGGCTTGCGATCTGGGTATCCCAAGAAGCGTCATTTCGACCCGCACACGCGATCCATCCCCAGCCACTGTTTCCCACCACTCCTCACACCACCGAATCCGATCCATTGAAATAGGTGTGCAATGTTTACAACAAAAATGACATTCAATCACCTCCACTTCGCCACTCCAAACTTGCACAAGACAACCGTATCTGTGCTCGACGACACCCTCTGCCACTCAAAGTGGTGATCAGCGGGCCCACGAAGCATGTATAAACAAACTGCCGATGCCGCGGTCG
>Ga0307515_10001054_pt1 | contig 63195 bp, 41 predicted proteins | sample 17_EM_MG_FD_194513 | JGI IMG/M metagenome (GOLD analysis project Ga0307515, IMG submission 194513) | Populus trichocarpa ectomycorrhiza microbial communities from riparian zone in the Pacific Northwest, United States - 17_EM | ecosystem: Host-associated > Plants > Roots > Unclassified | place... | reverse complement strand
TTGCTTTTACAGCATTTGCTACGCGTTTTGGTGGGTCAGTTTGCCCCGAAATACCATGGTCAGTTTGCCCCGAAACAGTGGGTCAGCTTGCGCCGAAATAGTGTGGTCTCATTCATCATAATCTCCAAGTCATCGTTCTTAATTCCCCGTTTATTCTTTTTAATCTCATCTTTTAGCTTACTGAGGCGATAGTTCAGCCTAGTTGACTGTTTGTGAGATTTTTGCATTTTTGAGAAAATGCGGTTATATCTATAAAAAGAAAAGTATGGCCGGATGTAAAGAATATGAAAGTATTTATATCAAAAAATTAAAATATATCTTCGTCCCACCCGTAAGCGAACCTAAAATCCAATCAAGAAGAGAATCAGGCGTAGACATCAGAGATGCTATATTTCCAAAAAGAGCAACTAATGCGAACTGGAAATTTATACGAGAAGATTATGATGCCAAATATGTCGTTATTGAGTTTAAAAACTATGCTTAAGAAAACTGACGCTCTTATTATTTTCAAACGATTGGCATAAAATCTCCCTACAGTACATTTATCCGATTTAGCTACTTTTTTCATAGGGATAGTTTAAGGCAAAAAAACTTTATATTTCACGATAAACATCAGGATCATTAAAAAAACAACTCAGAACGCCCATTCCAGACGCCCTGAGTTACTAATTGATCCTAAATCCACTCTACAAGAGTGTAAAAAAAGGCACGAGCTTCCGCTCTAAGCGACACGCACCAGATCAAGGAGCCCGGCCTTAGCCTGGCACCCGATCTAAGTAACTTTGCTACTGTCGCTGCCGCTGCTTTTCTTTGGCCAGAACATCTCTCTGCTCAGCAGAGAGCACAGCATTCATTTTCAGTTCCGTTTCCGCTTCCAGTTTTCTGGCAACGGCAGGAATCATTTCCTTATTGTCCTTATTGACCTCAATGGCCTTAAACATCTGCTCATTGTAATTCGTTAGAATCGCGGTGACCTTGGTTTTCTGAACATCTGTGAGTTTCAGTTTGACCGTAAGATATTCCGTGGTTTTCACAGCCATTTCCTTCGGACTTGGCATTTTCCTTTCCTGACTCTGAGCTTTTGTAAATGTGGCTGCAGTAAGCAGCAGGATAAAAATAAGTGATAACTTCTTCATTTGTTTTTTGATTTATTTGTTCAGTTTAGATTGGGCCGGCAGTAAGACAAACCGCATATAATTCTGCTTACTGAGGTACTTTACGGCTGATTTTTGAAGCGAACCAGCCTTTAAACGCTTTAACTGTTCCGGGTATTTCAGGACTTTTTCCGGGCTATCGTTGTGCTGATACTGAGTGCTTAGGTAATTGGTCCAAAATGAATTGGATTCCATAGCTGTCTTCATTGCAACACTTTCCTCCGCAACAAACTTCTCCAGGTCATCTGCAAGGATCCCCTGATTCCTGAGCTTATCGATCTCCTCCCAGGTGGCGGCAATCAGCTTTTCCACATTCTGCGGGGAACAGCCAAAATTAACGGTAAATGAGTAGTGTACCTCCGGCCACCTCGTCAGTTCCAGTCTTACAGAAGGCGAATAGACACCCCCTTCCTGTTCGCGTAAGCGGTCAATTAAACGGAAACCAAGAATGTTCTTTAGCCCTTCCAGCTGCAGGTTGTTCTGCTCACTGAACTTATAATCACCATGAATGACCAGCTTCACTGTCGCTTTTTCAGGTGCGCCGCTGTAAACGGTTCTGGTGAGCTGTCCTTTCGGCATGCGGATCCCCAGATCCTTAGCGGATTCATTCCTGTCTGTGGCGGGCAATCCGCCAATGTATTTCAACAGCAAAGAACGGACTGCAATAGGATCAAAACTCCCGGTAAAGATGAAGGTAAAATCTGAAGCGTCACTGAAACGATCTTTGTAGATTTCCATCGCTTTATCCAGATTAATCCTGTCCAGTTTATCCGGGCCCGGGGCTGTACGGCGAATGTGGTAATTGTTCATGACTGCATTGATTGTATCTGAAAATTCGGATTCAGGAGATTTCGCCCTGTTCAGCAGCGAAGCCCTTGCCCTGCTCATGCTGTTCAGAAATATGACCGAATCTTTCCTGGGCTGGGTAAAATACAGGTAAACCAATTGCAAAGCGGTCTCCAGGTCCTTACCCGTGGCAGCGCCTGACACCCCTTCCATAGATTCCCCGATGAAAGGGGAGACACTCAGCTGTTTTCCGTTCAAAGTCCTCCTCAGCTGCGCCGCCGTTAGATTTCCAATACCACCCGCAGCCACAACTCCAGCCGCCGCTGCGCCGGACTGATCATCTGCAAACGGATAAAGTGAAGTTCCACCCGGACTGAACGCGATAAAACTGATTTCATCGTTCTTGAATTTTGTGGGCTTTAAGATTACCCTAACCCCATTGCTGAATTTCAGATCTGTAATTTCCAGTGCGGGAATCGTTTTTTCTGATAAGATTCTGCCTGGTTCAGGCAGGGAGGTCATTAAGGGCAGTGAACTAATATCCTCTTCCTTGAACAATACAGCCTGCGCCTGCTCCATTCGCTCAAACCAGGAATTCATCAGCTGTTCAGAGGGCAAACTCGCCTTTTCACTTTCCGGCGCGGTAACCACTACATCCCTGTTGACACCAGTGATAAAATTCGCTGCCAATTGCTTTACTGAGGACAGATCGATTTCTGCCAGGAATTTTTTAGTCAGTTCAAATTCTTTTTCAATACCAGGACTGGCCTCTCCAATGGTAAAATGGCGAGTATATTCCTGCACATATTCGGCCGAGGACTTGTGATCTTTTTCACTCAAGGCGCGCTCCATCCCACTCAGGTAATTTTGCTTCGCACGTTCCAGTTCCGCCGCTGTAAAACCCTGGTTGCGAATGGAGAGAATCTCCGTCCATAAAGCCTGAAAGCCCTGTTCCATGTGACCGGGCTTAACCGATACCGATCCATTGAAACTGTCCAGGTTGGCAATAAAAGAACCGATGCCCGCACCTGCCTGCAAATACAGGTCTGTATTTTTTTCTGCCAAAGCTGCAAAACGTGCGGCAGTCATCTGGTTAAACAGGCCCCTGACCACCAGGTCCCGATATCCACCGACAGTGCTCAACTGATGGCGGTAATGTTTAATCGTTACCTCAATGGTCGCTACAGGTATTTCAGGATCTGCAATCGCTATGTATTGGTTCTTTCCTTTTAGCTCTATCGTATATTCCGGCCTTGGTCTTTGGTTAACAGGATTTTTAAGATCAGCGAACAGGCGCTCCACCATCAGCTGTACCGCCTTCGCATCCACATCCCCTACAACGATCAACGCCTGGAGATTGGGACAGTACCAGTCCTTGTAAAAATCCTTTATGGCCTGACGAGGGAAATTTTTGATCACCTGCTCGGTACCGATAGGATTACGGACAGCGTAGCGTGAACCATTTACCATCATCGGAAAGACAAGGTCAGAAATTCGCTTTTTAGTTCCTTCTGCCAATCTTTTTTCTTCCAGCACTACGCCGCGCTCATTGTCAATCTCTACAGGATCCAGCGTGGCCTCTCTGGCCCAGTCCCGCATCACCTGCAATCCATGACTGAGCATCTGTGGATTTTCGATCGGAAAAGGGAGCTGGTATACTGTCTCGTCAAAGGATGTATACGCATTCAAATCAGCGCCAAACCTAACTCCGGTCTTTTCCAGGAAATTCACCATAGTTTTGCCCGGAAAATTTGTAGTACCATTAAAGCTCATGTGTTCCAGGAAATGCGCCAGTCCCTGCTGATCATCATTTTCAAGGATGGAACCTACTTTATTCACCAGGTACATCACCACCTTATTTTTCGGCTCCTTATTCGATCTGATGTAATAGCTGAATCCGTTGGGCAGCTTCCCTATTGTTACCGCCGGGTCTAAAGCCAGCTGCTCCTGCATGTTTGCAGTCGTCGGCGTCGGTTCCTGCGCCATAACTGGGAGTGTGCCAATTATGGAAACCATCAATACCGGAAGCAAATGCTTCCAGCGGTATTTTATTTGTATTTTAATCATGATTTATTGGTTTTAATGTAAATATTAAGGCCACCGCCTTAGGCGGTAGTTTAGGGGTAAAGGCTACGCCAGTCTAATCAACTTCTAAAGTGAGTAAGATTAGGTTTGAGGTTTTGCCAAGCCCTGATTGATTGTTTATTCAAAACCCTTTTAGGGTTCAGTAAATATATTTACTTCGTTTTGCAGCATGTTCAGTATGCCTTCATTTTCGATGATGGTCATCCCCTGGCGATCTTCGGTAATGCCCTCTTCCAACTGATAAGTATAGCTGGGTATCGTCCCATCCATTTTGGTTGGTAAAAAAACAAACCTGGTTGTGCCGCTGCTTTGCCTTAGTGCCTCACCCACTTCAATAATGTGTGTTGAGATGATAAAAAAACAATTGCCGTAGGTAGCGAAAGCCCGGGTCACCTGCAAAGTCGCATCGTATGCATCTTTAACATTCGTCCCTTTGAAAAGCTCATCAAAAATGACATAAAGGTCCTTACCGGAGCTCACTCCCTCTGCTACTGATTTCACGCGCAAAACTTCCGCATAGAAATGGCTCAGCCCCTGCGAGAGACTGTCCGGGACATTTATCGAGGAAAATATCCCATCCTTAACTGAAAAGACCATTTCATCTGCGCCAACGGGAAAGCCCATGTGCGCCAAGTATATCGTTGTCCCGAAAGCCTTCATTAATGTGGATTTACCCGCCATATTTGCACCAGTCAGAAACATGACATTATTGTCTGAGTAAAACGAAACAGGGTTACCTTTAGCATGCTCCACCTGTAGGTGCCTCAATTGCGAGGCACGCAGAATATTCATCTCTTTTGTTAAAGCTCGTGGATAACAAAGTCCTCTTGATCTGGCTACCGCCGAGACCGCAATGCACACATCCAAATGATAAATGATCTGCAGCAGCATCGCCAAACTTGCATGTAACTGATGTCTTAGCAGGTAATCTAAACGGATCACCTTGGACAGTGATAGCCTATTGGTATTCTGTGTGCCTAACCCGGCAGCGTTTAAATCGTTCACCAAGTTTTCAAACAGATGAAACTCTTCCGCATAAGAATGACCGGCAACTGGCCTGGTCATCTGGACAATCAACAGGTTACAGCTCTTTACCACAGACTGTATAGCCTTTATTCCACTGAGCAGGTCGGGGTACGCTTCATCCCGCACACACTGACTAAGGACATATTTTTTCGCAACAGCAAATCCGCTCAGCAGCAGATTCCCTTTATTTTTGTTGTCCAGGAAGCTTTCCATCATGGATACCGATTGCTGATCAAATGGCAAGGATAGCGACTGTTCTCCAAAGTACTGAAAGATGGCTGTGCGCTCGTTGATTGCCGCCGCACAGGTTAGCGGCCGCTGAAACATGGAGGACAGCATATTTGAAGCACCTATGGTCTCAACCTTGTTAAATAGACTGAATATTGATCCTGGTTTATATTTCCCCGGAATATTCAGATCTTCCAGTGTTTGTTTGTCGGCATAAAAGCTCACGATTTCCCCCTTTCTAAAAGTTCAAGAATCCCCTCATTACGAATGATCACCATCCCGTGCCGGTCATCGGTAATGCCATTTTTAAGCTGGTAAGTATAGACAGGCCTGCTTCCATTCATTGATGTAGGCAGGTAGCAAAACCGGATGTTTCCACATTTCGCCTCCAGCACAGCCCCGGCTTCAATGATGTGCGTTGAGATCACAAATACAGCATCCCGTTTGGCTGCAAACGCCCCGGTAATGGCTATAGTAGCTTCATAAGCATCTTTTACATTGGTACCGCGGAACAGCTCATCGATCATCACAAACAGCTTCCTGGATTGCTGAAGTGTCCTGGCAATTTTTTTTACCCTGAGCACCTCAGCATAAAAATGACTGGCACCGGCACTCAGGTTGTCCGAAAGATTAATCGTCGTCAGCATGCCATCGAAAACGGAAAACTCCATCTTTGAGGCCGCTACAGGAAACCCCATATGAGCCAGGTACACCGCAACGCCTAAGGATTTCATAAAAGTAGACTTGCCGGCCATGTTCGCACCTGTCAGGAAGATCACATTACCATCCTTGTTAATAGAAAGGGTATTGCAAACCGGGGTTTTCAGATGAGGGTGATAGATATCCTCCATCAGCAAGGTCGGCTGATCTCCTACCGCCACTCCTGGAAACACAAATCCACGCGTCACCGCTACTTTAGCTACCGTGATAAAGACATCAATGTAGTAAATATGATCCAGGAGTTTTCTCACCTGCTGCTGGTTGCGGAAACGCAAAACTACATCCAGCTCGGAAAGCTGTTCATAGGATAACCTATATTTTTCCGTTTGCGGAAGTTTCACAAAAGCGTCACTGTTCAGCAGCGCCACAATATCCTGATAATGACCCAGGAAAGCGTTATACTCCAGCCCTTTCAGCTGAGCTACAAATCTCCTCATGGCCCCCACCATGCTGATAACTGATTTCACGCCAATACTGATCATTTTGTAATTGGCATCCTCAACGATCATGGCATTGAGCTTCCTGGCCAAATTGTCATCTTCCCGCGCTATCCTGGAACGCTCATCCCTATTATTCAGGTAATCCTCAGTCTCAGCAAAATTTTCGTTTTGAAAGGGAAACTTCAGGTCAATAGCTGAGAAATATTGAATGATATCCAAACGCCTTCGAATACCATCAGCGGCCGAGAGCGGGCACCGGAACATTTCCTCAAGAATGCCTGCTCCACCCAAAGTGGAAGTATGGTTAAACATTTCATAAACCGAAGGGTTGCCAGGTTTACCGAAAATATTCAGGTCATCAAGGGTTTGCTGGTCTGTTGTAAATTGCATTTTACCTTATTTTCTTTTACGTCTGATCAAAAATATCATCCCGGCCAGGATCAGAATACCCGGGAATATCCCCATATAGGCAATCTTTATGGTCTTCAGCTGAGGCATGCTGAGGAATAACTTCTTATCCACCATCGGCGGATGGGTCGCATCGACCGGAAACTCCCCTTTTGCAAACCAGCTAAAAAGGCCGAACCCGAAGTTTTGATTTGACTGGGGCCCATAAGCACCATCGTACAATCCCCTGTTGCTCAGAAAATCGGCATCACCAGCCACAACTATACGCTGCTCCTTCCCTCTAACTTTTCTGGTAAGTGATACTACTGTAGGGAAACTCCCTTTGAGGTCGCCTTCCTGTGCTGAATACACCACAGCGGCCGAATCAGCTATCAGCTTACCTTTTTTTATCCAGCTTACCTCTGCATTACTCATGAGCATCGGTTTTATGGTAAAACCGATGGTATCACTATAGCTGAGCCCGGCGGCGCCCATCATAGCAACCGGTATCTGGTCAGTATAACCGGATAAGAAAAACCTGGATTCCCTGGCAGCTTCAGGGCTGACCTGAGCTTTGATCAGTTCATAAGGATTGGTACTTCCTTGTTCGGTCATCATGGGCCGGCCCTGGCGATTACTATTGTTCGGATCTACCCGGCTCAAGGTACCGCCCCCGGTGGGCCCACTTTTGATGAGCTGGTTGCTGCCGGTGTGAACAGAAGGCGGTGGTACATTCATTCCAGAAAGCTTATCGTTCTGAACAAGCTGGTGATCCATCAGTTGAACACCAATTGTTTTTAATACCGGGTTCAGTACACCTTGCTTACCAGGTTCACCGCACACCAGTAAATTACCTCCCTGGTCAATATATTCCCGGATTTTTAATTTGGCGCTTGCGGAAAACTTCGATTTCGGATCGGCGATGACCAGGGTGGTCAAACCTGCAGGTATTTCCCGATCATTCAGGGAGATACTCTCACTATCAAAACCCTGGTTCATCAGGGAATTTCTAAGGTGTAATCCGTTGGTTAAAGCACCATAATCCCTGTCACCCCGTGGATTTCGATTGCGTTCGAGCTCACCTGTAACAAAGGCAATTTTCGGAAGCGGAGATATCAGTCTTTTTAATGCGGCGACAACTTCAGTCTCCGTAGGAAAAACAGCTATATCATCGTAAACCCTCAGAAAAGTAGTTCTCCCCCGGTATTTCAATACGCTCACAAAACTATTTTCCTCCGCACTCAGGTCTATGATCTTTCTTATCTGCTCAGGACTCTTACAATCCTTTAAATCCATATTAAATGTTTTCGCTGTATTTTCCGCGATTTCTTTCAGCGTTTTTCCAGGATTTGAAGCCTCAAGGTTTTGATCCTGTCCGGGGTAATCGTAATAATACACATATTTCAATGTGATGTTGTGGTTTGCCCTGAGGTAAGGCTCCCATCTGTCCAGGTCCCGGTTGCGCTGACTTGGCAAACCGCCCCAAACAAACCTGTCCAGTATATTTATATAGGTCGTAATTTCCAGCGGGTGATCCCCCAGTTCGTTGATATATTTTTTTACATTGGGATGCAGGGTAAATAATTTGACCTGCGTGCCATCATAGGAAATGATAAACCTGGGCATCGAGCTCAGGTACCCGATCGTGAGTGTCAGCAAAAATGTGAACACGTATTTAGAAAGAATGAACATACCAGATCTGGATTGCCTGTCCCCCTGCATCTTAATATAACTGAAAGTCAGAAACATCATGATAATGGCAAGAAAATACACCACGTCTTTACTACTGATATAGCCTGTAAACATGTGCTCCGCCCTTGAGGCTATAGACAAAAAGTAAGTCAGGCTTCTGACAAAGTCATAATCCTGCCACACTGAGCCAATGTAGTTCAAAATGGCAAAAACAACCAGGGTACACAATGCCGCAACCACCTGGTAAGAGGTCAGACAGGACATAAACAAACCAATGGCCGCATAGGTACAAAATATCAGGAATACACCCAGCATTCCACATAACATGGTGCTCAGGCTGGCCTGCTCAATCACAGAGGTCCCGATCAAAACGTAGGTTGTTAGAATAACCACCAGCAGGAAGTTATAGGCCATCATTGCCAAAAATTTACCCAGAATAATCTCCCTGATCTTAATCGGTGAGGAAAACAGCAGTTTTATGGTACCGCTACTGATCTCCCTGCTGATCAGTCCCATAGTCAGTAACGGCAGGTAGAGGTAAACTTTTTTAGCAACGTCACCAAACAGACCGGTTCTCCCGAATAGTTTCAACGTCAAATACCCAACCCCATCGGCATATCCCCCCCCGAGATTCTGGAGTGTCAGGTTATCTTCCAGCAGCGAGGTAAATGCCAGGCCACTCTGAAATATAAAGATCGTCGTCAGGATCCAGGCTATGGGAGAATAAAATAGCGTCCGCAACTCAGCACCAGCTATTTTTAAAGAAGTAGTCATCATATATTAGAAAATGGATTTAGGTTTGGATTTATTGGAAAGTTGCGCGAATATTTCATCTACTGAACTCTTGTCTACGGTGATTTCTTTGAGCTGCCAGTTATTTTTCACGCTGAGCTCGATGAGCTTTCCGCTGATTTCCTGATCACTGTTAAAATGCAGGCAGATCTGGCGTTCCGTTAACTGATCGCAACCGGTGATACCCGGAATATTCAAAAACACTTCGGGAGCAGGCGGATTGTCCATGATCATTCGTAAGCTCTGTGGTTCTACGTAGCCATTAAAGGCATCCATTGTATCGGCAAAAACGACCTTACCATCTTCAATCATCGTGATTTCATTGCATAACAGCTGAATCTCGGAAAGGACGTGTGAGGATAAGATCACCGCCCTGTCTACAGCTATCTCTTTGATCAGGGATCTGACTTCGACGATCTGGTTGGGGTCCAGTCCATTGGTTGGCTCGTCGAGCACAACGAGTTTTGGCCGATGGATGATGGCCTGGGCGATACCCACCCGCTGACGGTAGCCGCCGGAGAGGTTTTTGATCAGCCTGGAGCTAAAGTGAGAGATGCCACAACTCTCCTTAGCATCGGCCACCGCTTTAGCGATATCAGCTTTGGGTATCAAACGAAGGGATGCGCAATAGCGCAAATATTCATCTACCGTAAAGTCAAGATACAGCGGTGGATTCTGTGGCAGAAAGCCTATTCTTTTTTTTGCTTCCTCTGGCTGCTTCCTGATGTCAAGTCCATCAATCATTACCAGGCCCTCTGTGTGATTTAACACACCACATATGATGTTCATAGTGGTCGACTTGCCTGCTCCGTTTGACCCTAAGAGCCCTGTTATCCCAGTCTGCCTGATTTCCAGATTGATGTCCCGTATCGCCCAGGAGTTGTTGTACTTATGAGATAAACCCTCAATTTTTAAAATTTGATCCTGCATTTTTTACTTTTTAGACAAGCATTCCCTGTCCCGCATTTCCTGCGGGAAGAGCTGCTTGTATGCATAATTACTGTATTAGTTGTACCCCGGATTCTGAATTAGAGCCGGGTTTGACCTGATCTGATCAAAAGGGATTGGAAACAGCCTCGAAGTGGCTCTCCAGCCCGGCTTTTCAGCCCCAAGTACCTGATCTATGGTTTCTGTCCTTTTCAGATCGAACCACCTGTTACCCCATTCACAGAAGAGTTCGGTCTGGCGCTCCTTCATGATTGCCGTCAGTATATCGGCCTGGGTCGCCGCAGGACTCAATCCCAACCCTGCTCTGTCCCTGATCACTTTAAGATCTTTTCCCGCATCGTTTAGTTTGTTTAGCCTGGCCCTTGCTTCTGCCCGAATGAGATACTGCTCTGCAACGCGCAAAATCATATAAGCTTCTGTAGTAGCGCTGACAGCTCTGTTGTTTTTGTACTTATTGGGATAATAGTAGGATGTTAAGACCCCGTTAAAATTTAGATCCACCATGTTCAGCCCCAGCCATTTTTGCTTACGCTGGTCATTGGCTTCAAAGGCATTCACCAGAAAACTTGTTACCGGATAAGTAGGAACATTATTGTTGGAGAAAGGTACAAATTGCTGGCCCTCGGCAGTTTGCGAAGAAAGTCCGTTAGCGGGCAATTGCCAGATGGCCTCAGTGCTGCCTTCAAGAAAGACATCATTCAATTCCATGGATAGCTGGTAACTCCCTGCTTTAATCACCTGGTCCGACTGGTCCTCAGCTTTTTGCCATTCTTTCCTGTAAAGATAAACCTTTGCCAACAGCGCCTTTGCCACATAGCTGTTCGGCCGTGCCCGTTGGGCAGAAGGATAGGCAGTTACAAGCGATTGTTCTGCCTCCGTGAGGTCGCGGATGATCTGCTGGAATATTTCATCTGAGCTTGCTCTTGGCAACTGCGCAGTGAGGTTAAAGTCTGTAGACAGGACCAGCGGAACTTCGCCGTAAAGGTTTATTAAATTAAAATAATAGAAGGCGCGGACTACCTTCATTTCCCCCATAAGCTGCCTTTTTAACGCGTCACTGATGGCCGTAGTACTCCCAATAATTTCCACACAGGCATTGATCTGGTAGATGTTCTTATAGGCATCAACCCACAAGTTCCGGACAAAGTAATTGCTGCTTAGCAGGGTATTGGTTAAGAACTGGCTGGTGGTGGGGTCAATATACTGTCCTGCGGTCAATTCATCCGAAGACAGCCCTGTATACAATACCGTTGAAAATCCAAACCCGTTATTCATCGTAGCCCCCATTCCATTATAGATGCCGGCTATTGCCCCCATCACGTTGGCACTGTCTGCTGCAACCTCGGAGGTGGCGATCTTATTGGGAGGATTGGAAGGAATCTCGATCAGTTTCTTACATGAACTGCTCAACCCGCAAATGAGCACCAGGCCCGCTAAAATATTTTTATAGTTAAATCTCTTCATGATCATTGCATTAAAAATTAAAAGATAGCCCACCAGTAACAGTACGCTGTAAGGGAAAACCATATAAATTACCCGCTTTCTCCGGATCTCCAACTTTATATCCAGTAATGGTGAGCAGGTTCTGTGCATTCACAAAGACCTTCAGATTTTTCAGCCCAGCTTTTTTGGATAAGCGCTCCGGCAAACGATACTCCAGGGAAACCGTCTTTAAACGGATGTAGGAAGCATCACTATAAACTCCTGAGGACTGGCTGAATGCCTGGGCAGCAAGCATTGGCTGAAAATCGAAGCCGGTACTTACCCGCTGCAAATCAGATATATCACCTTCCTTTCGCCAATGTTCCAGCGCCTGGATAGGCAAGTTGATCAAGCCGCCGGGAAGTGCTCCGGAAGGATTATACAAAGCATATTTGTAATTGAGTGACATCTGCTTTGCGAACTGAAAAAATGTCGTCAGCGTGATGTTTTTATAAGTGAATGTATTACCCAGCCCCCCTATAAATTTGGGTTGAAGATCCGCAATCGGTACAATGTCGCCACCCTTCTCAGCCAGTTCAGAAGTTGGGGTACTGGTCAGTTCACCATTTGATTTATAAAACTCAAATAGGCCCGTAGTTGGGTTTACTCCCTTGTAATTAAAGCCTTGTACCGTATTGACCGATTTGCCTACGGTATAGACATAAGCATACGGGGAATTGGCAAGCCCGGGAAAAGCTAACAGTTTATTCCTGTTCAATGAGATATTGAAGTTAGTGGACCATCTGAAGAATTTTGATTTGACGTTTGTTGAATTCAGGCTGAATTCTAATCCTGTATTTTCCACCTCAGCATCAAAATTCCTCAACACCGATGAAAACCCGGTTTGAGCGGGCAATACATAATTGCTTAGCTGATTGTTTGATCTGCTGGTGTACCAGGTAGCGTTTAACAACAGGACATCCTCCGCAATACCGATATCCATTCCCAGATTTAAAGTCTTTTTTAAAGCCCAGCTGTATTCTGGATTATACAAATTGCCTGGTACAAATGGCCTGGCACCTTGAAAGGGGTTCACGCCAGTAACAGGGCTCCAGTAAGACTGGAACTGATAGGGAGCAACGCCGTCGCTTCCGCTGGTACCGTAGTTTCCCGAAAGTTTAGCATAACTGATGAATGGAAGGGCTTTTTTAAAATTTCCTTCTTCTGAAAAGATCCAGCCCAGCCCGACAGAACCAAAATTTCCGAACTGCCTGTTTGGCCCGAAGTTACTGGAGCCATCTCTTCGTCCGGTTAAACTGATGATGTACCGATCTTTATAGATATAACCCAGCCTGCCAAAAACCGCGGCATACTTGTACTGACTGGCATCATCGGAAGCAGATGTCGTCCCTGCACCATTGATAGAGCCTAACAAGGCGTCAGTCGCATAATCATAACCAATAAGCGCGGAACTGCTATTGATGTTCTTTTTATACGTCCCGCCCAATAACGCGGTGAAACGGCCTTTTGCCGTACTGAACTGATAGTCAATCTGGGGTTCTACATTCAGGGTTTCAAAAGCGCTTTTAACAAAGATTGCTCTTGACTGGCCAGCATACTGCGGTGTCAGGGAGGCCAATGGAGTATTTGAATCCTGGTTAACACCCACCCTGCTGTAGCCAATGTTTGTGCTAAATTTCAGCCCTTTGAGAATTTTGTAGCCCAGTTTAAAATGTGTATTCAGGTTATAGTTCTGAAGTTTAGCCGCTTGTTTCAAATAGGCATACTGCTGGAAAGCGGACAACCAGGTGTCGCCATATTTCCAAACCAAATTCCCCTGGCTATCCAGCAGATCTGGAACATTCGGGGCTAAGGTAAATGCCTGGCTAACATTAGGACTTCCCGATGTGTTGTTTTTTTCATAAGAATAGTCGGTGCCGAATTCAACGTTTAACCGGTCGCCAAAAGCGTTGTGCTGAACAGAACTGTGAAAAGAATACAGTTCATCAGCAAAATTACCGGGGAAATTATAATTGGCCTTTGAATAGCCACCACTAATCCTAAAACTTGTTGCCTGTGAGCCACCAGATACACTGGCATTTGCAACAGTGTTATTTGATGTTCTATCGTAAAACTGCTTATACCAGTTCGTATATTTAGCCTGGTCAAATACAGTCAGATCCGGAAACATCATTGGTGTGATCCAGTCATCAGGGATCTGATCATTCCTGATGGCTTCCCGTCTAAGTTCAAGATATTGACCTGTATTCAACATTTCCAGCGGACGGGCAACAAAGTTTACGCCCCTTTCCACTTTCGCGGCAAAATCTGTTTTGCCTGCCCTGCCTCTTTTTGTAGTGATTAGTATGACTCCATTTGATCCCTGTGAGCCATATATAGAGGTTGCATCGGCATCCTTCAAGATGGTGATGCTCTCAATATTTGCCGGGTTAATGCTGCTGAAGGCACTGAATCCGTCAGATTCAGTAAGTGTACTTGTATTGGCGCCCGGATCACGCGAACCAAAAGTATTGAGCACATTTATTTTACTGTTTTGTGGCGCAAAGGGAACCCCATCTATAATAAAAAGCGGCTGATCATATGGCGCGAATGCATTCAGGTTATTCTGCAGGGTATTCTGTCCCCTGATCTGTACCCTGACTGATGCTCCGGGGGCGCCACCGTTCGGGGTGACCACTAATCCCGGTACTCTGCCCTGCAGGGTGAGTAACATATTGCTAACAGATTGTTTTTCAATCTCATCAGCTGTGACCGTTGCAGTCGCACCGACACTGAATCTCCGGGTTGCGGTACCATAACCAATCACCTGGACCGCATCAAGTTTTGAACTGGCTATCTGGAGCACAATATCTCCCATATTTGCCCTGGCTTTTATCGTTTTGGTGGTATAACCGATATAGGAAAACGTTATGATAGTATTTTCTTCCACATCCTGAAGATAAAACAGTCCGTTTTCGTCTGTACTAACCCCTTTTCTTCCTGCCACATCGATCACATTTGCCCCGGAAAGGGCGTTGCCGTCAGTATCTATCACCCGCCCCCTGACGCCAATCAGGTTAGCAGCCAATCGATCAGCCAATCTACCCAGAAAGGAAGGCTCTTCTTTCTTCCTAATAGTTATGCGATTATCACTAATCTCATAAGTATAGGGTAAATCCTTTAATACTGACTGTAAAGCATCTTCTACAGATACGTCGGTTACCGAAATGTTTACACGTTGATTGGGCTTAATTGCTTTTCCATCATAGAAAAAGTCGTAACCACTCTGTTTCCTTATTTCCTTAAAAACAGACTCCAGAGGCATATTGCGCTGATTTAATGTAATCCGCTGGGCAAAGGTCGCGGCGCTTACCTGAATCAAGGATGCTATTAATATTACGGTGGTTAATCGCATAATTAGCCATATTTTGTGGTATAGCCTTTCAGGTACACCGAGTTTCCTAATATAAAATTTATACATTTGTTTAGTTTGGTTTATGCAGCATGCCTCTCGCTTCGAAACTTGGGCATACTGCGGTTTAAACAGTTGATTTTAAATTAATTGTCCAAACGGCGACCAGGGGTGTTAGTAGCACTTCTGGTTTCGTTTTTTAAGCTGCGGCTTTATTGTCGTAAATGTCTTTTCATCTTCTAAATGGTTTAACGGTGAATGAATCTGTGAATAATCTGTTCATAGTAGATGATATCTTTATAAAACTATTTTAATACGTAGATTTTTCTACCTTCTACTTTAAAATGTACCAAGCCGGAAGATTCAATAAATTTTAAAACCGCCGATAATTTTTGTTTCCTTGAGATCCAACCACCGGTTTCTATGTCATTCGGGACTGATTTATCATAAATTATTTCCACATCATACCAACGGGCTACTTTTCGCATGGCAACTTTAAAATCCACATGATTTAGATTAAAGTCCCCGTCCTTCCAATCTGTGATATTATCTACATCAACTTTAGCTACCTTAATGCCAGCACCATTATTGATAGCTTGTTCGCCTGGCTTTATGACTTGTTTATTTGTACCGGATGTGACTTTTACCGAACCTTCTAAAAGTGTTGTTGCTACAGCAGGCTCATCTTTATAAGAATTGATATTGAAGTGTGTACCCAATACTTCTACATCCTGCTTATCCGTATGTACAATAAAAGAATGAGCTTTATCTTTTGCGATCTCAAAATAAGCTTCACCAGTCAGACTGACCGTACGTTTCCCGTTGTCACCAAGAGCGGTGTTATAAGTAAGACTTGATGCAGAATTTAACCAAACGTCAGATCCATCAGGTAAGTGGACTTTATAAGTTTCTCCATTGTCTGTAGAAAGAGTATTAATCTTACTGCCCTGTGATGCATCCTGAACATTGTAAACTAATTGCCCGTTTGCGGTTTTACTAATAGTGACACCAGCTTCTTTGGCTATGGTGCCATTAACTGCCTGTGTCAATACGATTTTTTTGCCGTTGGCTAAAGTCAGTGTCGCGCCCTGATGACCTGGGGCGACATCATTAGCGACCAACTGGCTATTATTTTTCGATGGTTTATTTTGGATATAATAAAACAGGCCACCACCAGCTAATATCAAAATGGCTGCGGCTGCGGCCCAACGTCTAAAGAAAGGATAACTTGATTTTTCCCCGGTAGGTGGCTGAATTCTGATAGCGGCCTCAATATTGCCGTAAACCCGATCAATCCGTTCAGCGTCTTGAATCTCTGGAAGTGCATTATCTTTTAGTGCAGCCTGCATAAGGGCTGTAATTTCATCATCTAATCTTTTATCCTGACTCAACTCAAAATAAGCCGCTAACTCTTCCTTACTGGCTGTGCCGTCGGCAAGCTTCTCAAAAAGATAGGCAATTTCTGATTCGTTCGCTGCCATAGGTTATCTATTAGTTGTGTTATACATGAGTATTGCCGCCATTTACCTCTAAGACGTAAGTACTCAAACGCAACTACTATTCGCGATACCTATTTTTTAACAAAAAAATAATGGGGAATTAATCTCGCTCTATTTTCGGGTAAGAAAGTAGAAAACAGCATACGAAAAGAGGTTTGCTCTTTTCTCCATGAATGTACGTATGTGCTTCATCGCAGATACCATTTGGTTGGCAACGGTACTTTTTGAGATATCCAATCGCTCAGCAATCTGATCATGGCTTAAACCTTCAACACGACTTAACTGATAAATCAACTTTCTTTGCTGTGGCAGCATATTGATGGCTTCCTCCAATACAGCAGCGCTTTCGTTATAAAGCACTTTTTCTTCTGTTTCGTTGCTTAGCTCCGTTGATAAGTAGGTTACCTTTTCCAACAGCCGCTTATTGCTGGCAATCTTACGCTGGTAATCCAGCGTCTTATTACTTGCCATTTGAAAGATATAGGAGGATTTATTGCTAATGTCCACTAACTGTTCACGCTTTGACCAAAGCAAAATAAAGACATCCTGAATAATCTCTTCCGTAAGTTCGGGTAAACGAACCATCCGGTCGACAAAAGGAAACAACCGTGAACTGTAATATCTGTAAATGGTTTCAAAAGCATGTTCATTGCCTTCAGACAGTTGCTTAAACAATTGCTCCTCATTCAATAAATATTGGGTTGCTTTCGACATGAATTACTTGTTCCCTTGCTATAAATTTACGCAAAATTCATGGCAATGTTACTTATAAAATCTGTAAAAAGTGACAGATTAACCTATGATTGAATTGTTTACAAAGAAATTGATTGCTCAAGATAATCCTTGTTTTTTTGATTAATTCGCTTTCTTGGCAAACCTATTTAACTAATATGACATTAAAACAAGCTCGAGCAACTTTTAACCGGCACTAAATTTATACGAATACACCGGTCTACATTAATTTAATAAAAGTTGCTTATAATCAATTTTATATAAAACATAGATTAGTGTTGTTTTAACAATTATAATTTGTTTGGAGGTTATAAAAAAGAATTTTACCTTAGTGACAATTATAACCCTGACGTAGCCTATGGCTACTAATAAATTCATTTTCCAACCAATTAGAAAGTATCAATAAGCTTAAACAGATAACTGTCTATATATAGACCTATTCTACCAAGCTTTCCAAGGGACATGTTGATAACTTTTTTAAGTGTAAAATTGGCAAAAAGGAAGTTATGAAACAAAACTTAATTGTATTTATAACAATTAACAAGCGTCATGGATAAAATGAATTTATGCCATTATTTGTTAAGCATTGGTTAATTAAATGTGTTACCCTGCAAAATGAGAAATTTGTGTGATCTTTCGGATGATGAACTACTCGAAGCTTTAGGGCAGGATGACGTGTTGGTTTTTGAGGAGATTTATAACAGATACTGGCAAAAGCTTTATGAAGATAGCTTCAAACGTCTAAAAGACAGGGAGGCCGCACAAGAAGTAATACAGGATTTCTTTACAAGTTTTTGGATAAACAGAGCCCGGCTCAAAATACGCTCCTCTCTCCAGGGATATTTATTTTCGTCTGTTAAATATTCTGTATTGAATTATTTGAGGGCAGAAAACATCAGAACCTCATATAGCGAAATACTAACATTAGCAGATAATAGCTCTTACAATTCAACAGAAGAATATCTCAATTATAAAGAACTAACAAAGATTATAGGTAGCGAGGTAAAGCAACTCCCTCCTAAATGTCGTTCCGTTTTTGAGCTCAGCCGCAATCACTATAAAACCAATAAAGAAATAGCTAAACTATTAGACATTTCCGAAAAAACCGTAGAAAACCACCTTACAAAAGCCCTTCGGTATTTAAGGGTAAACATTGACACATCAATCCTTCTCTTGTTTTTTTTCCGCCTTATTTTTCGATGATAATATCGCCCGGCAGTATTGACTCTTTTTACAACATTTGTGTTCAGGCCTCAGGTTGACCTTTTCTTCTTTATCATTTGTGGAATCCTCTTTACCAAGTAATTAAACCGGGGAAATAGTCTCATCATATATGATGATTTACTGTTTGGTTAAAAATATTTTTTTTAGAAGTAGGGGGTGATGCCTTTTCAAGTTACATATAATTATAAACCATAATTTATTTCGTTCCAATAAACCTGTAATGCAAAAGAAACCATCAGCCAAAATTTTGGAAAAATATTTCAAAGGTGATTGTAATAAAAGTGAAATTGCCGACATACATTCCTGGTATGAATCATTTGAACATGACCGGGATGATATTTCTCTTCAGCCAGATGATGAAAAGGAGGCTTTAAGAGTCGTTATGCTAAATAATATCAGGAAAAACATTGCTAATGCGGAAATAAATAACACGATTGATTTAAAGCCGCAAGGGCCAAACCGTTCTTTGTTTTATTTTATTGCTGGTATTGCTGCGACCCTTTTAATCGTTTTTTTTCTTAAATACAACATGCGGGATATCACTTCGGAAGAAAAAAAGGAGGAAATAGTTGTTAATAATAAGACTAATGCAATTCAAAAAATAACACTGTCGGATGGAAGTAGAGTGTGGCTAAGCCCCAACTCTCAATTGGCCTATTTGAAACTATTTGATAAAAATAGCAGGCAAGTAACCATGAATGGAGAAGCTTTTTTTGAAGTTACTAAGGATCATAAAAGGCCTTTTTCAATTCAAAGTGGCAGAGTTATCACTAAGGTGTGGGGCACCAGCTTCCGTATCCGTGCCTTTAAAAATGAGATAACGAAAGTTGAAGTGGTCACCGGCAAAGTTTCAGTAAGCATACCGGCTCAGGAAATTAATTTGAATAGAACAGGGCAAGCTGATAAAAAACAGGAAATAATGCTTTTACCTGATCAGGAGGCCACCTATGATAACATTTCAGACCATTTGATAAAAAACGCTGAAATAAAAGATCCATTAATTAATATATGGAAAAAAGTCAGTGTATCTTTTGAAAATACGCCAATGCGTACAGTATTTTCAGTATTAAACGAAAAATTCAAAGTTCATATCAAATCTGATGATCAGGACATCAATGCCGATTCTTTGAATGCTGTCTTTACTGACGAAAGCCTTCCGGCGATTTTGGAAATGATGAAAAAGATTTTGAACGTAAATTACCAGGTTAGTGGTACCGAATTTGTTCTTATAAGTAATAAATAACCAAGTATATATAAACCTAATTAAATTATGCAGCATATGAAAAAAACCTGACACTCCCATACACCACAATTTCTTGAAAAAGAATAGGAGTGCTGATGACACTCCTAAACCTTTTGAAAACCCGCAATTGAACGCCTTAAATAAGGTGAGTCGGGTCTATTTGTCCATTTTTTAGCCAAAAAATAAACAATTTAAATTTATGAAAATTTATTTGCAAAACCATGTTGACTGGTTTAAGATTATGAAATTAACTTTTAGTCAGATAATAATTGCACTCATTTGTACATGCATGTCCTACGCTACAACAAGCAAAGGGCAAGCTCTGTTGGAGCAACGATTAGACATTAATATCCACAGTTCCAGCCTTAACCTAGCATTGAAACAATTAGAGAAGGTGGCAAATCTAAAATTTGTTTACCGCAAAAGTCTTGTCGCGGGAGGTTCGGAAATTTCTGTTGACGCAAAACAAGAAACGTTAGGGGGAATACTTACCGCCCTTTTGGAGCCCAGAAGAATTGCTTTTGAGGTTGTTGGTAACCGGATAATATTGAGTAAAATAAATAAAGCAGAACCTGTAGCTACTCAGCCCACCGCCGAAATGAAGATTAGCCCGCCAGAAGTGGTCAACAAAACGGTGAGCGGGACAGTAACGGACGAAACTGATAAACCTTTGCCTGGCGTAAGCATTAAAATTAAAGGCACATCTGCGGGCGCGGTATCGGATGTCAACGGTAAATTTAGCATCACTATTCCCGACGGAAGCACAACGCTGGTATTTTCCTATATTGGATATCTGCCGCAGGAAATTTCAATTCTTAACCAGACTGTAATTAATATTCAACTTAAGGCTGCTCCGAGTTCATTGAATGAAGTAGTTGTAGTTGGTTATGGTCAACAGCGTAAGGAAACGTTAACAGGTTCAATATCCACTGTATCAGGTAAAGACATTACCAAAAGTCCTTCTCCTAACGTGATAAGTTCCCTCGCCGGCAGGCTGCCCGGTTTAATTGTGAATCAACGCTCGGGAGAGCCGGGAAGGGATGATCCAAATATTTTAATACGGGGTACAGGCACTTTAAATGACAATTCTCCACTAATAATCATTGATGGCGTTCAACGTAGTTTATTAGCCCGTTTAAACCCTGATGACATTGAAAGTATTTCTGTGTTGAAGGACGCTTCGGCCGCTATTTATGGTGCGCGTGCTGCAAACGGCGTAATTTTGGTTACCACTAAACGCGGTGCCAAAGGGAAGCCGGTATTTGATTTTTCCTACAATTACTCATTTCAAAAGCCGGCTAAAATACCTGATGTTCTGGATGCGGCAACATTTGCACAAGTATATAATGAAGGTGACTTCTACCGCAAGGGAAGACCGGCGTCATACACGCCATTTTATTCGGATGAGTCGATTCAGAAATACAGCAATGGCTCTGATCCGGTACTTTACCCCAATACCAATTGGGTAAAAGAAGTATCAAAGCCCAGTACTTATCAAAAGCGTTATAATATACAGGTGAACGGTGGTACAGATAATGTAAGATATCTGCTTTCCTTTGGTAGTGTAAGCCAGGATGGCGCATTTAAAAATAACCCGACTTCTTATAAGCAATATAATTTCCGTGCAAAGATAGATGTAGACATCAACAAATATTTAAATATTGGGGCCAATCTTTCCGCGATTCTTAATAACAGAATTTATCCATCTGCGCCAACAGCAACAAACTTTATTAACATATTGCAGGCAAACCCTACAATTGTTGCACGTTATCCCAACGGATTGATCGGCCCGGGCCGGTTAGGTGAAAATCCATTACTACTGGATCAGCGTGGCTATGACAAAATAAACGATGCGCCTGTTTATTCAACTTTTACGGCTACATTGAAAATCCCTTATATAGATGGATTAAAACTTGACGCATCCTATAACTATGACTTTAGCAACCAGTTTGAAAAGCTTTTTAATATCCCTTATAGTTACTATGAGTATAATGTAAATACGAAAAACTATGATAAAAAGCAGGGAACCGCAACCGGTACTACTGAGTTAACAGACACCTATAGAAAATTTACTACCATCCTTTACAACTTCCGGCTTTCTTACGAGCATGCTTTTGCCAGGCATCACGTAACAGCTATGGTAGGTAATGAGCAGCAACAAAACTTCAATCAAAACGCTTTTGCTTACCGGAAGAATTTTGTTAGTACAGCTATTGATGAAATCAATACAGGCAGTACCGCGCCGGCAGACAAAAACAACGGTGGTTCTTCATCGAGCAGTGCCTATAATAACTTCTTTGGCCGTATCAATTATGACTTTGCTTCGAAATACCTGGTAGAATTTGTATTTCGTTACGATGGCTCGCCTACTTTTCCCGCCGGAAAAAGATATGGTTTCTTCCCCGGCATCTCTGCAGGCTGGCGTCTATCCGAAGAGAAATTCATTAAAGACAATTTCTCCTTTGTAAACCAGTTAAAATTGAGAGCAACCTATGGCCAGATAGGAAATGACCGCGTAGGCCAGTACGCGTACTTACAATCGTTTTCTTTTGGTAACAACTTTGTATTTGGAAGCAACGACGTACCGGGTATTTACGCAAATACGGTACCTAACCCTTATATAACCTGGGAGCGCAGTAAAAAAACCGATTTGGGTCTTGAAGCTTTAATGTGGAACGGATTACTGGGGATTGATTTTACATTATGGAAAGAAAACAGGTCAAATATCCTGGCGTCGAGAAATGCGTCTGTAAGCCATATATACGGATTTCCGGCCTTACCGCCCGAGAATATAGCTAAGGTAAACAATGGTGGCTTTGAGCTGTCCTTAAGCCACCGAAACAAAATCGGAGAGTTTATTTACAATTTAAGAGCAAACCTGGCTTATCAGCGGAGTAAGATAGTTTTCTTTGATGAGGTGCCACCATCAGAGCCCTATCAAACGATAACCGGGCGTCCGGTCGGTGCGGGTCTTTATTACAAGGCGGATGGCATTTTCCATACACAACAGGAGCTGAATAGTTATCCTCATGCCGGCGGCACACAGGTGGGTGACGTTAAGCTATTAGATTTAAATAATGATGGTATCTTGAATGCTAAGGACAGGTTCGCTTTTGATTACAATAATATTCCTAAATATACCTATGGGTTCAATATGGATTTTCAATACGAGAATTTTGACCTGAACATATTATTTCAAGGACAGGCAAAAGCCTATAAATACGATAATACCTTCGCGGCATTGGGTGGCAGTGATTTCGCCAATGCATCGGTGGCCCGAGCAGAAAACAGATGGACCGTAAGTAACCCGAATGGAACAATGCCCAGGGCAGATGGATATCAGCCTGGTGCTTCGACCTTTTTTTTATATGATGCCTCATTTATACGGTTAAAAACTGTGGAACTGGGTTATACTTTGCCAAAAGAGCTGACATCGAGGCTTAGAATAAGCAACATGCGTTTTTTTGTAAGCGGTTTTAACCTGCTCACATGGTCTAAAGAAATCAAATGGGCCGACCCTGAACTTAGCGGCGACTACACCACTTATCCGCCATTGCGTGTTATTAATCTTGGCGTTAACGTAAAATTTTAAATACTAAGACATGAAAAAGTTACTATTGTTTTTAGCTATCGCAACTTGTTTCTCTTGTAAGAAAAACATACTCGACATTTCACCTAAAGACCGCGTTGCAGAAGACGCTGTCTGGAATGATGAAAATCTTATTAAAGCGTATCAAAACGAGTTGTATAACGCCATTCCTCATGGCTTTTATATTCACATGTATTCGAAGTATTCGGATGAAGCCTTTAACACCGCTCCTTGTTGCGGTGCCGACATTTTTGCGCGCAGCAATTATTCGCCTGATAATATCACCGGCGCTGGTGGAGGCGATTTTTGGGGTGGCTACATTTACTATTGGGACCAGGGCTATCAATACGTCAGAAAAATAAATATATTTCTCGAAAAGATGGCCTCAACAACTGTTCAATTTAATGACAAAAACAAGTTGATTGCTGAAGCCAAATTTTTGCGGGCTTTTACTTATTTTGAACTGATAGAACGGTATGGAGGCGTTCCAATTGTCTCGCAGTCCTATCCCCTCGGGGATCAAACCAGCTTTAAAAAGAACACATTTGATGAGTGTGTAACTTTTATAGAAAAGGACCTTACTGATGCCGCACCGGCATTGCCTGAAAAAATTGCTACAACCGAGGGTAATTTTGGCAGGGCTACACAGGATGCCTGCAAAGCATTGCGCTCAAGGGTACTTTTGTATGCAGCTTCCCCTCTGTTTAACCCTACACATGATAACCAAAAATGGAAAAAAGCTGCTGATGCGGCTGAAGCGCTACTGACCAGGGGATATACATTATACCCGGATTACAGAAAAGAGTTCATCCTAACCAGCGGACAGGCAAACAGCGAATTGATTTTTGCCCGCAATTTTACATCTACTAACGGCCATCAGGCCCCAATGAATAACCTTAATCGCCGGTATGGTGCTTACGGCGGTTGGTGGGCCAGCAATGGTCCCTCACAAAACTTAGTGGATGATTATGATATGATTAACGGTGAACCGCCGTTTAAAACTACAGGTAGTACGAAAGTAATTAATCTTGCTTCCGGCTATGATCCGCAGCATCCTTATGCCAACCGTGATCCTCGTTTTGACGCTACTATTATACATGATGAAACTGTTTATCGCGGAGACAAAATGGAAATGTGGGTATCACCTGATGCCAAAACATGGGGATTTGACTCCTATAAACAAAGCGGTGATAACCCACGTAGTAACTATGTATTTAAAAAATTTATGCCTGATGCAGATGTTCCCTTAAGTTGGCAAACCACCTATACTAACCCATGGCCTCACTTCCGTCTTGCTGAAATCTATCTGAATTATGCCGAGGCTAAGTTTGAATTGGGTGATGAGGGAACCTGTCGCCAATATTTATCCTTAGTAAGGGCCAGAGCAGGCATGCCCGGTATCCCGGCAAGTGTGACAGGTGAAGAATTACGCAAAAGGATGTACAATGAGCGCAGAATCGAACTTGCCATGGAAGGGCACAGGTTTTTTGACGTAAGACGGTGGAAAATTGCCATGGACACTGAAAATAAACCATACATGGGTATGGATATTACCAGGGATCCTGCCACGTCGGTAAAAACTTATACCCCGATAATCCTGGGAACCCGCAAGTTTGAAGAAAAGATGTACCTTCTTCCTATAGAAGCTAACGAAATCAGCCGAAATAAGAGCCTATTGCAAAGTCCGGGCTATTAATATACACCTTTTTAAGGTCGTGATTCAATTTATCAGGAAATTCCGGTTACCCGGAATTTCCTTTTAGTTCTGACCCCAAGATGTCAGTTTTATGAATTTAAGGCAAATTCGCGGGAAAGCACATTATTGGTAACTGTGTTGTATGATATTTAGCAAATAAACAGGAAACGCTAAGGTCTCTGCAGCTACAGCTAACGGGAACAGTTTTTAATCAGGAAAATATTATGAATATTAAGTACTTGAAATTAATTGCGTCAGCATATTTGTTTTTTTGTCAAACGCCTGTAATAGCGCAGGAAAAAAATATGCTGTGGTATGATAAGCCGGCCAATAACTGGAACGAGGCCTTACCTATCGGTAACGGTTACATTGCTGCAATGGTATTTGGCACAACTATGCAGGAACGTCTCCAGTTGAACGAAGGAACTGTATGGGCGGGGGGGCCAAATAATAATGTTGATTCTGCAGCAAGACCTTATGTGAACCAAGTGCGGGAGTTACTGGCTCAAAAAAAATATCAGGAAGCGCAGCTAATAGCTAACAAATACCTGGGGCCCAAAGGCAATAGCGGTATGCCTTACCAAATCGCCGGAAATTTGTACATCAATTTCGCAGGGCATGAAAATGTTTCGAACTATTACCGCGATCTGAATCTGCAACAAGCAACGTCGTCCGTTCGTTACTCGCTTAATGGCGTAAATTACAAAAGAGAATATTTTACATCATTTACGGACAATGTACTGATAGTAAGGCTAACAGCTGATAAATCCGGCATGATTAGTTGTAAAGTAGCTTTGCAAAGTCCGCTAAAAAAGGACATTGAAGCAAAAGATAATGCGCTTATTCTGACCGGCACAGGCAGCGATCACGAAAATCAAAAAGCCAAAATAAAATTTGATATCATTAGCCGGGTAAAAACTTCCGGTGGCTCGGTTAAAACGGATACATCAGGCATTTCTATATCTTATGCGGATACTGCCGTGGTTTATCTTACAATAGCTACAAATTTTGTAAACTATCATTCGCTGGATGCTGACCCGCAGGTTAAGGCCGACAGCGTATTAAACAAGGTTGTTACCAAAAGCTTCGATAATCTTTTAAAAGGCCATGTGGCTTTTTATAGCAAATACTTCAACCGTGTAAAACTTGACCTGGGTACTAACGAAGCTGCCAAACAAACCACAGATTTTCGGGTAAAGAAGTTTTCCACCGGCGGGGATCCCCAACTGGCAGAATTGTATTTCCAATTTGGCCGGTATTTGCTTATTGCCGGCTCCCAACCCGGATCACAGGCAGCTACTTTGCAGGGCTTATGGAACGGTGATCTTAAAGGAGCCTGGGACAGTAAATATACTGTCAACATTAATACCGAGATGAACTATTGGCCCAGTGAAACAACTCAGCTAACGGAAATGGCTACCCCGCTTTTTAACCTGATAAGCGATGTGGCTGTTACCGGAAAAGAAACAGCTGAGGTGATGTACGGCGCGCGGGGCTGGATGTTGCACCACAATACGGACCTTTGGCGCATCACAGGCGTGGTTGATGGCGCGTTCTGGGGGCTTTGGCCAACATCAAATGCCTGGTTATGCCAGCATTTATGGGAACATTATCTTTTTACCGGCGACAAAGTATTCCTGAAAAAATATTACCCGGTAATGAAAGGTGCTGCAACGTACTTTTTTGATGTATTGCAAACCGAACCCGGACATAGCTGGCTTGTGGTCTCGCCATCTCTTTCGCCCGAGCATGAATACATTGGGGGAAGCAATTCCGTATCGGTATCGGCGGGGACTACAATGGACAACCAGTTATTATTTGGCTTGTTTACAGAGGTGGCAAGGGCTGCCGATGAACTGAATATTGATAAATCATTTGCCGATAGTGCCCTCAATTATAGAAACCGTCTGCCGCCGATGCAGATAGGGAAATATGGTCAGTTACAGGAATGGCTGGAAGATTTAGATCAGCCTGCTGATCACCACCGGCACGTTTCACATTTGTATGGCTTATTTCCGGGCAACCAAATATCGCCATACCGCAATCCTGAAATTTTTGCTGCTGTAAAAAACTCAATGATAAGCCGTGGGGATCTTTCAACAGGATGGTCAATGGCATGGAAAATTAATTTATGGGCCCGCTTACTTGATGGTAACCATGCCTATAAATTATTAGCTGATCAAATTTCACCCGCAAATAATCAGGAAAAAGAATCCGGCGGTACTTATCCTAACCTGTTTGACGCGCATCCTCCTTTTCAAATAGACGGAAATTTTGGGTGTACCTCGGGTATCGCCGAAATGCTGCTGCAAAGCCATGATGGTGCTATTTACATATTACCGGCCCTGCCGGATGCCTGGAGAAAAGGAAGTGTAACCGGCTTAATGGCCCGTGGTGGTTTTAAGATAGACATAACCTGGGACAACCATAAAATCACCAGGCTTGTTATTCATTCAGCGTTAGGTGGTAATTGCCGGCTTCGGTTAAATCAATTGGTGGTTAATAAACTGCTAAAAACAGCCTTTGCGCAAAACACAAACCGTTTTTATGCGCCAATGGATATTAAAACGCCGATCATTAAGACCGGTAATGGTAAGCCTGGCATACAATTGCCAAAAACGCAGCTGTATGATTTCAAAACAACGGCGGGAAAATCATATAACATAATATAACATTGAATAAAAGATCAAAAATTACATAGATGAAAATTTTTAATATAATTACATTAACATCAATCAGCCTTTTTTCATCACTGCAGGTTTCGGCTCAGTCCTTCAATTGGATTAAGAGTAGTGATGCAAATTTCTGGAAAGTTAAAAGTATAAACCTCCAAAAAAAGACTGGTTCAGCTATTGATATTACAATTGACGATAAAAAAAATGGCAGTAAGTTTCAGTCATGGGGTACCTGTTTCAACGAGCTAGGCTGGGATGCTTTGAACTTGCTTCCAAAAGATCAAAAAGGAATGATCCTAAACCAGCTTTTCTCCCTGGACGGTGACATGCATTTTACAATAGGCCGTTTTTCTATGAACGCCAATGATTACTCCCGTGACTGGTACAGCTGCGATGAGGTCGATGGTGATTTTCAGCTGAAGTATTTCAATATTGACCGGGACAAAAAGGCCCTTATTCCATATATCAAGGAAGCTCAGAAAAGGAATCCCAAAATGACCTTTTGGATCTCCCCATGGTCCCCTCCTTCGTGGATGAAAGTCAACCACAATTACGCGATCCTGAGTGATGCCAAATACAATCAGCTATCACCGCTTTCCGAGGTTGTTCTTTATGAGAACAGTAAGAAAAGAGACGAGAATGTCTTCCCTAAGCAAGTAACGGTAAATGATTATCTGATACAGGACCCACGTTACCTGCAAACCTATGCTAACTATTTTTGCAAGTTCATTGACGCTTATAAAGAGCAGGATATTCCAATCAAAATGGCGATGTATCAGAATGAAGCTTACAGCTACACTGTTTATCCCGGCTGTGCCTGGACGACTGAAGGCGCCATTCGTTTCAATACAGAATATCTGGCACCTGCTTTGAAAGCTAAACACCCTGATGTTTCCTTGTTTTTGGGAACAATTAACACCAACCGTTACGATCTTGTCGATCAAATACTTTCAGACCCGCGTATGGCAAACACGATCCAGGGTATCGGGTTTCAATGGGAAGGCGGGCAAATTCTACCTGTTATCCGTAAAAAATACCCGCAATATCAGTATGTGCAAACTGAAAGTGAATGTGGTTGGGGAACGTTTGACTGGAAATCAGCCGAGCATACCTTCGATCTCATCAATAGCTATCTAGGTCATGGCTGCACTGAATATACGTTCTGGAATCCTATCTTAACCGATAACGGTACAAGCGGATGGGGATGGAAACAAAATGCGCTTATTCGTGTCGATTCGCAAAACCAGACGGCTACCTACACCCCGGAATATTATGCGGTGAAACATTACTCCCGTTACATTTCTCCAGGCTCCAGACTATTATCGTTTAAAGAGGCCGGGAATGATAAGAAACCGGTACTGGTTTTCCAGACACCAGAAGGTAAATATGTTATAGTTGCAGGTAACTTTAAGGATGCCGTACAGCGGTTGAGCATAAAATTGGGTTCAAAGGTTTTGGATGTGTCTTTAGATCCTCATTCCTTAAATACTTTTGAGGAGAAACAAAACTAAAGCAACTTATATGGAAAACCTGATGAGGGAAGGTCACACTTCAAAATTTCACACAACTTAATGCTGCAATCTAAACTATATAGTTGGATCTTACTAAGTATTTAACATTCAGGTATGCCACCAGTAATTTTTGGCACTAATGATTTAAGTAATTTACCCATATCGTTAAGCGATGAAGTTAAATAAGAGAATGCATAAACGCTTACAAAAAGCAGCCCGGTATTTGGTGACGCTCGTTTTTCTGGACAGCAAAAAATCAACAGAAATCTGATTGCATTTAGCCATGTACTTTTAAATGACCATACCGCCAATACGCTAAATAATTTTGAAGCAGAAGTTGCCAAGTTTCCTGAAGTAATGGAATATTTCCAGATGACCGGGACCTTTGACTTTATCCTGCGTATATCTACAAGTGATATGGAGGCTTACCATCATTTTTACAGGAACAAGCTGGCAACCCTACCCAATATTACCACCGTGCAAAGCTTCTTTGTTTTGTCTGAAACCAAGAGCGATACGGCATATCCATTATAAATTTTACTATTTAATAAAACAGGCAACACTGTAAGGATGTTGCCTGTTTTATGAGTTCGCTTATCTGAAAGTTTATAGTGATTTATATTACCGGCTTCTATTATATCAATAGCCAAAAATCTCTTCTAATGTTAATTTTTTAACATCCCCATACTGTTTTAATATTTCCGGGGTGATCTTCTTTTCCGAACCCAGAACACAGTAGACGTAAGGTTTATCTTTCAGATTATCATCATGAAATTTTTGAATATCTGCAAAATTAATCTTGTCGGCCGTTTCAAATACCTGTTTTCGATAATCATAATCTAGCCCCAGTTTTTGTGCAGCCAGGTAATTGTAAATAATGCCATCCTGGGTGATCCGCTCTGTTGCAATATCCTGCTTAATACCTTGCCGGGCATTTTGTAACAGGGTGTTATTTTCAGGCATGTCATTTAAGAGTTCATTCATACCGTGTATGGCATCATTCATTTTATCGGCCTGTGTACCTACATAAGCTATCTCTGAATACCTGCCGTCCTTTTTATCTGGCGATACGTATTGCGCAAAGGTTGAATAAGCCAATGCTTTTGATTCTCTGATAGTTTGAAATACAACAGAGCCCATGCCGGCACCAAAATAAGTATTAAACACATTGATGGTAGCAGTATTATCCGGGTTATAGTTACTTGTGTTACGCACCCAGTATACTTCTGATTGTACCATGTCATAATCAGCAAATAATACCTGGTTACTACTTTGGCTGGTTTTATCAAACACCCTGACCACCGGGGTTACTGCAAACTCAGCCGGCATGGTATGCAGTTTACCAAGCGTGGCTGCTAAGGATGTTATCGCTTCCGGTCCGTAATAAAGCACAGTGTGTTTATAGTTCATGAAGGTGTGCAGCATTGTGGTAAGCTGCTCTGCAGTTACACTGTTCAACTCCGCTTTACTCAATTGGTAATTGTACGGGTTATTGGGACCATACATGGCATACTGTATCAGCCCGCGCATGATAGTTGCCTTGTTAAGTTTATTATTTTCCCTTGCTTTTTCAATACGGCCCTTAAAGGCGGTAAATGCTCCTTCGTCAGCTTTGCAGTTAGCTACCAGGTTTTCAAATAACGATACCGCTTTATCAAAATTTTCCTGTAAACCGGTAATAGTTACCGTGGTTACATCGGTACCTACGGCTATATTGTAGTTGCAGGCAATGTTATAAAACGCTTTTATGATGGCTTCTGCCGATGTTTTATCAGTACCTAAAAACTGAAGGTATTGTGCGGCAAGGGGCAGCGTTTTGTTATTCCAGCTACCCATATCAAAACGGTAAGACAGGGTAAAGAGTGAATTATCCTTATTCTGTACATACAGCATATCGGTTATGCCTACTTTGCTTTTCTGTATATCCTTTTTATAATCTAACCACTGCGGCTCTACCGGTGTTACAGGCATGGCAGCAATGGTTTTCAAAAATGGCGACTGCGCTTCCTTATTGATAAATATTGGTGTAATTGCAGGCTTTTCAACCTTTACAATGCTTTTATCTTCGCCAATGCGCTTATAAACCAGTACAAAGTTATTGCCCAGGTATTGATTCGCAAAATCAACCACCTGCTGCTTGTTTACTTTGGCCATTTCATCAAGCAGCCCCACATCATTTTGCCAGTTATTACCTTTATGCTTTATAAAAGCATCCATCAGGTTATTGGCACGGTTATCATTTTTTTCGAGGTCTTTGATATCTGAAAGACGAGCGTTGTTCACTATAGCTTTCACCAGTGTGGCATCAAAATCGCCTTTTTTAATTTTTTCTATCTGAGCCTGCAAAAGTTCTTTAACCTCATCAAGACTTTGACTCTTTTTGGCTTTACCATTTAAATCCAGCATGGCATAGTCCTTAAAGCTTTGTCCATAAGCTCCAGCCCCCTGTACTTTTTGCTGTTGATTCAGGTTCAAATCAAGCAAGCCTGCTTTGCCGTTGCTCAGCAACTGACTTACCACCTCCAGCATTACCTGTGCGTGGCTATCCTGTACGCCTGGCATACGATAGGCGATATTTATGCTTTCTGCATCGGGGCCCAATACTTCTTTAACTACAGGAGCTTTGATAGGCGCTTCAGGAGCAGGTGTATATTCATGCAAAGGCTTAGGTTGCATGTAAGCAAAATCAGCATCGATCTTTTTGATCAGGTAAGCAGGGTCAAAATCTCCCGACATGATGATGGCCATATTGTTAGGCACATACCAGGTATTGTAAAAATTGCGTATGGCAATTAACGAAGGATTTTTCAAATGCTCTACCGTACCGATAGTGGTTTGCTGTCCGTAATTATTGGTTGGGAAAAGGCCGTCTAACATGGCAGCGTATACCTTACGCGGGTCATTGTCTAATCCGCGGTTTTTTTCTTCATATACCGCTTCCAGCTCGGTATGGAATAAACGGAATACCGGGTAACGGAAACGCTCGGCCTGCACCGCCAGATATTTATCTATTGATGACGATGGAACATCCTCCTGGTAAACTGTTTCTTCAACAAATGTATGGGCATTGGTACCTTGTGCTCCCATACCTGCCATTAGTTTATCGTACTCATTAGCTATAGCATAGTGCGAAGCCAGACCCGATACACTGTCAATCCGGTGGTATATTGTTTTGCGCGATGCTGCATCACTTGTATGGTTATATTTGTCATACAATTGCTCAATCTGGTCAATATATGGTTTTTCCTTAGCCCAGTCCAGCGAGCCGTATTTATCCGTTCCTTTAAAAAGCAGATGCTCCAGATAGTGTGCAAGACCCATATGATCTTTCGGATCATTGTTACTCCCTGCACGCACACCAATCAGCGTTTGTATACGCGGCTCCTTCTTGTTAACACTCAGGATAACTGTTAAGCCATTTTTGAGCTTGTAAAATTGTGCGTGCATCGGATCGCCGGTTACATAACGATACGTGTAAGCACCTTCAGTGGCCTGTTTCCATTCGTGTTTTACCTGGGCATTTACCCCAGATATACCTGCAATGATAAACCCCGTAAATGCCAACAGGTATTTTCCTTTTTTGTAGTTCATTTTTGTATGTCTAATATTTTTATTTCTCTGCTCCTTAAATGTAATAGTGGTTATCCTAATAGTTTTTCGGGTTTCATTTTAAAAGTTTACCCGGGGTCTAATACCTCTAAAACATTCCCTGTATAATTAGAAAGTTCAGTAAAACTCACCATTGTTGCTCATTATAACAATGACTACCATTAAAACCGGAAATTTTACTGAATAACCGTTTTAAACTGTATTTTTTCTGCTTTAAGGGTCCTATTTAATTAGTCACCCAGTTTTTTTACACTTCAGCCAGGCTATTACCATAAGATCCATCCCCTTCAAGCACCTTCACAGCGACACATTACAGGATATTTATATATTATCCGCTACGAATTACTTTTGGCCATATCGATCATCATGGACAGTTCATCAACAGCAGCTTCGTTACTGCCGTCAAAACCCGTTAATTTAAACCGGATATTACCATTGGCATCAATTACAAATTTTGCAGGAATACCCAATACCTTATAGCTGCCTACCACTTTATTTTCTTTGGTTTCCGGATCTTTCAGATCCATCAGCACCTGGAAGCTATAGTTCTTTCCCGCTATATAATCACCCGCATCTTTTGTTGCCGTAGCTGTTTTTTCCCAGGTATGAATAAACAGGAATTTAACTTTGGGATCATCCTTGTATTTATCTACCGCCATTTGCATGGCCGGAAAGGAAGCTTTGCAAGGGCCGCACCAGGTAGCCCAAAAATCAAGAATAACAACTTTGCCTTTTAAATCAGCTAAGGAAACCCTATTGCCATCCAGATCTGTCAGGGTAAAGCCGGCGGCCGGCTCTTTAACCATTGCTTTGGTTAAAGTTTTGTTTAGATTCTCCATATAGCTCTTTCTTATCGCAGCCGAATACTCGCTGAAGCCAGCATCACTGCCTTTGACTTTAACATACAGCGACTTAAAAACTACAGCCATCTCCGGCGTAGCTTTACCGCCTTTAACAACCTCTTCCAGTTTATCATAAGCCTCCTGGTTACGGTTTAGCCCTATCAATATCTGCGCATACCTATAGTTAAGCTGCGGATTTAATCCTGTTGAACTTTTATAAGCTAACTCAGAATATTTTAAGGCTTCATTGTATTTCTTCTCCTCAAATAAAATATTGGCATAGGTACTGGTTAAGCCCGGATAACCTGAAGCCGAAAATTTTGCGGCATTACTGTTCCCCTTTTTTCCGTCAGTGTACGATTCTGCGTTATCCATCGCCTTTTTGGCATAGATCTCTGCATTAGCCAGGTCTCCGTTTTTATAGAAAACCTGTGACAAACCTCCATAGCCGTTACCCTTCCAAAAATCCGCTTCGAGCATATTGATAAAGGTGATCGCTTTTGTGGTATTTTTTTCTTCCGCATATTTCTGTGCTATAGCGGAACGGGCGTAATCGTATATTATTCTTTCGTCAATCTCCCCGGTCACAAATTTTTCCGGCGGGAATTTCCTGATCCAGGCATGATAGGCTGTTTCCATTTGGGCAGCCGACTGTTCTTTAAATATAGCCGACTGCTCCTTACTTCGCGCTGCAATTCCTTCGGGAAACCTGGCCAGCTCAACAGTCTGAAGCGAATCAACCGCTTTGCTATTTTTTAAGCGGTAATAAAATTGCTGTGCAAGCAGCAAATCTTTTTCACGGTTACTTGCGCCAAGGCTGCTTAGTTTGCTATCCAGCAAGATTTTATCAGCCTGATTGGTTGAAGCCGCCAGTCTATTAAGCAACTGCAGCGTGGTATCAGCCGGCGCTGTTTGTGCCTGAGCAATTTTACTTGCACCAGTAAGTGCGGCAAAAATCACCAATGTGGTTAAATAGTTTTTCATGTTTATTTAGTTTTTAAAAATGGACCATAGTTTATTCGATAATGCTTCTTAACAGGTTTTTGCCTGTTACCCTGCCATCTTTATCCGGTAGAAATCCCTGGTACTACTTTAATATCAAATTCTCAGACGGCAGTGGGTAAACCATAGGCCGCTATAAGCAGACCTATGGCATAAGACAATGTTTTTAACTTTTTTTTATGGTTTTAATTAATAACCGGGATTTTGAGTAAGCGCACTATTCAGCTGTCTTTGCGCGTCCGGGATCGGGAATAAAACAGACCGGTTAACATTCCACGTAGCTGGCTTCAATATGCCCAATACCGTGGTTGCCTGACCTGTTCTCAGTAAATCCAGCCAACGGTGGCCATACTCGCCAAAGAGCTCCACTTTTCTTTCCTGCGCAATGGCTGTAAGTAAAGCAGTTGAAGACGATGCTATACTGCCAGATAGATCGGCTAAACCCGCCCGGGCACGAATAACATTAACATCTGCCGCAGCACCGCTTACATTTCCTTGCTGCGCTCTTGCTTCGGCCCTGATAAGATACTGTTCAGCCAGGCGCAGCACCACATTAAACTCATTGCCGGCACCCGCTGTAGCTGCCGTAAAAATTTTGTATTTATTGATACGATAAAATTTCGATCCGCTTACGGTTGAATCCACCCAATTGGTTTTGCGGTTATCGCCTGCCTCAAAACTATTGGCAATGGTACTGGTGAGCACGTAGTTGGGCGGAGCAATATTTGTCGCTGATGTAGAAGAACGATAGGATTGCGCAAATGATGAATAGCCATAATAGGTAGCAAACTGTAAAATCGTTTCGGTACTGGTATTGATAAATACAGATGCGGTTGGAGCCAGGCTGTAGGTCCCGGAACCAATTACCTGTGCTGCCATGGCTTCCGCATTTACATAATCCTTGCGATATAAATATACCCGGGCCAGTAATGCCGTGGCTGCCAGTTGATTTACCCTGGCCCTCTGCGTTCCCACATAAGCAGCAGGTAGCAGTCCCTGGGCATCTTTCAGATCACTGATAATGGAGGTCCAAACCTGCTCGGCCGAAGAGCGCGAGAGGTACGCATTGGTTAAGGGATCATTACCCGTTAACGGCACACCGCCATAAAAGTTAACCAGGTAGAAATTCACAAACGCCCTGAAAAACCTGGCTTCACCCAATAATTGTGATTTTACAGCGGGAGTCAGTGTGGTAGAGTTCGTGATACCGGTGACCGCATTATTAGCTGCAAGCAGTTCTGAATAAGCATTAGACCAAAAATTAGCATTCGTAACACTGCCAATTGAAATAGCGTTATTTTCAATCTCCGTAATTTCAGGAGTTGCAGTTAAGGTATAATGCAGCTCATCAGCACTTACGCCACCGTAAAAAGCAACGCCTTGCTGCCAGGGAACCATAGAACTATATATACCATAATTATACAATGCAATAACAGCCGCGGTAGCCGTAGCATCTGTTTGGTACGCGGTTGAAGCATTGATTTTATTCTGAGGAGCACCCAGTTCCACATATTTTTTGCAGGAAGAAGACATGATCAGTGCAGGAAAAGCCATACTGATCAATAACCATATTGATAAATTATATCTTAATTTCATGTTGATCCGATTTATTAAAATGTGCAGTTAAGACCCATAACCATTGTGCGCAGCTGAGGCATCGCGATGTACTGACCGGTACCCAAGCCCGGTGCAGCGCCTGAAACGGTCGTTTCCGGATCATAGGTGTATTTTTGCTTAGCCCAGGTGACCAGGTTTTCGCCCCTTGCAAACACGGTCAGGTTCGATAAACTGATGGAACGAACCCATGATTTGGGTAAGGTATAGCTTAAATTCACCGTTTTTAACTTAATAAATGAAGCATCGCCCCAGTTTGCATCTGACGAGTTAAAATTATAATAAGGGCTGGTGCCGATAGTTGTTGCCCCCGGATAAACCGAGTTGTCGCCCGGCGCTGTCCAGCGCTGCAGCGCGCTTGCATTTTGATTGGTCAAACCGGTACCGTAGGGATAGGATGCGCTGTTATTGACATAACCCATACGATGATTAAACAGGAAGGCCACATCTAACTGTATGCTTTTATAAGTGAAGCTATTCGTCATCCCACCATAATACGGATGTCCCAGCGGTGCAGGTTTACGGTCGGCCGCGTATGTTATGGCTCCGTCGCCATTCAGGTCCTGATAAGCCGGCACTCCGGTTGCCGGGTCGATACCTGTAAAATGATATAATAAGGTTGCGTTAACGGGCTGCCCTACGATATAGCTGGAGCTGTTAAACAGTTGGTTCGGGTTTTCAATTGATAATATTTTATTACGTTGAATAGTTAAATTGAATGCCGTTACCCACTTAAAGTTTTTAAGCTGAATGTTGGTCGTATTTAATTCAAATTCGAAGCCCTTGTTTTGAACAACAGCAGGAAAATTTGTTGTATAGCTATTGAAGCCCGCCTGTGTTGGCAATGTTACGGATACCAACTGATCTGACGAGCGGTTACGGAAATAATCAGCCTTCAAATAAATCCTGTCTTTAAAGAACCCGAGCTCAATGGCGACATCCAATTTTTTATTGGTCTCCCAATGTAAATCAGGGTTGGGAATAGAGGATGGATAAATAATAGATTGCCCCTGGTAGCTATTGGCGGAACCGGTTGTATTAAAATAAGCATCATACAGGTAATTTTGGATCTGATCATTACCGGTTAAACCATAACTGCCGCGTATTTTGCCAAAACTAAGCCATGGCTGGTTTTTCATAAAAGATTCCTGCGAAAAAACCCAGGCGGCACCCACAGCCCAAAAATTCCCGAAGCGATGGTTCGCGCCAAACCTTGATGAGCCATCTCTGCGGAAAGTAGCGTCAAGCAGGTATTTATCATCCCAGTTATAATTTAACCTGCCAAACAAGGCTGTATATTTATAATCAGAGTTGTTGCTGCCATAATTAATAATTGACGCTGCATTGTTCAGATTACCGATCAGGGCATCACTGCTAAATCCGGTTCCCAGTAAATATAAACCGTCGGTAAGCGTACGTTGAAAAGTTGTACCTGCCAATGCCTGCAGATCCCCTTTTAATATTTTTTTCCGGTACTCGACCTGCGGTTCCAGGATGTAGTTGGAGTACGTATTGTTGGCATATTGCAACCTATTATTTGGTGCGGATAAAACGACGGTTGCCGGGTTCAGGGAAGTCAATGGTGTTTCCAGCGTTTGTTTAAGACCGGTTGCCGAATACCCTAAATTCGCCTTTACATTCAAGCCCGGCAGTAAATGATAGTATACATTCATATTACTTATGAGGTTGGTGGTGGTATTAGCAGTAGGTCTAAGCAAATAAGCCATCGGATTAGTTACGGAAGTATTCCAGTAAAGGGTCCCGTTCGCATTGTAAGCAGGCAGGTTGGGTGGTAAATTGTATAAGGTAGACAGATCGGTGCCGATTAGATTGTTCTGCATATAGCCGTAGTTCACACTCAGGTTGATGCCAAACTTGTTGTCTTCGCTCCTATGCCCTGCGCTTAAACGGTTTGAAAATGTATTAGCCCCAAAGCTTCCCGGAAAAACGGTTCCTTCATGACGATAATTTGAGCTGAATAAGAAAGTATTCTGCATATTACCGCCGGATACAGCAAGGTCTGCATTGGTGGTATGGGCCGTACCTCCTATTAACTGCTTTTGCCAGTTGGTATTGGTGTTTTGATCCCAAACCAGTAAATCGGGGGCATTCGTTGCGGTTGGCGTAACGCCCGAAGCGGCGAAGGCTGCTTTGCGCATCGCCAGATAATCGGGTGTATTCAGCATATCGATAAAGTGCCCGACTTTACCAATGCCCTGGTAAAAGTTTACGTTATATTTTGTTTTCCCGCCTGTGCCCTTTTTGGTGGTTATTAAAACAACACCGTTGGCACCCTTCGATCCATAAATGGCAGTCGCATCAGCGTCCTTTAAAACATCGATCCGCTCAATATCGTCTGGATTAATCATGCCCAGCGGGCTGACTTCTCCGCCATTGGCACCACCAATGCCATAGGCATTCAGCCCGTCTGTCGCGGGAACACTTCCATTGAATAGCGTAAACGGAATACCGTCAACTACATACAACGGGAGCGTACCGCTTGACAGTGAGCCGATGCCCCTGATCTGTACCCTGAAACCGCTACCAGGCAAACCATTGTTTTGGGTAATCTGTACGCCTGAGAGTTTACCCTGCATGGCAGCAAGGGGGTTAGAAACCGGCTGATTTTCTATATCCTTAGCGGTAATGGAACTTACGGCCCCGGTATTGTTTCTTTTGGTGGTAGTGCTATATCCTAATATCTGCACTTCATTTAGACCGTTTTGAGCCGGCTTAAGCCTGATTTTAATTGATTTTTGCCCTGAAAGAGGCACTTCCTCCGTAATAAAACCAATATAACTCACGATTAAAATGTCGTTTCCGGATGCCACGGTAATATTGAAATGACCGTTATAATCACTGGCGGCGCTTACTGATCTGTCTCCTTTAACTCTGATGGTAACGCCGGGAAGCGGCAGATCGTTGTCATCAACAACCATACCGGTAATCACCAGAGCGGGAGTCTCCGACTCCTGTTTGATAAGCACGACCAGATTGTTATTAAGTACTTTATAGGTAAAGCCGGTATGCTGTAATATGGTGTTCAGTATATCGGCAACCGTTACGTCAGTAACCGAAAGGTTGATCCTGGTGTCCGATTTGAACAGGTTGTTGTTGTAAACGAATTTATAGGGTGTGTTTTTTTCGATTATTCTTATAATCTTACTGATCTCAGCATCCTTTACACTCATAGACATACGCGCTTGCTGGGAGTATACCGTTGCTGAAACAGAAAGGCAACTGATAACCATCAGCATAAAAGTTAATTTCATAACAAACAAAATTTTACCAATAGGGGCAATAGGAAAAACGGCACCATTATCTGTGCTTTTTTGCATAATTTTACATGATTTAAAAGTTTGACATTTGAAGCAGGCGACAACGCCAATTGATTAACCTGTCTTCAGTGAGGATTTTAATTCGCGGGGAAATACCTTGGTATTTCCCTTTTTTTACGATAGGAGCATCTTAGTAAATACTGATTACATTACCCTCCTTTCTGTATTTAAAGTTTCCGGATAATTTAAGAGCCTTTAACACCTCCGTAATGTCTTCATGATCAAATGTGGCTGTAAAATGATAACCCTTTAAATCGGGGTTAAGGATATCAATTTTTACGCCGTACCACCTTTCCATCTGAACCGTTATTTCATCAAAGCGCTGGTCAAAAAATGTGAGTCTATTTTGGGTCCAGTCGGTTTCAACTACGGAGTTGCCATCTGTGTTCTTGGTAATATTACGCACAGCAAAAGGCGCTTTAACCTTCTTGTTGTCCCCGGTGACATTCAGATCCTTGTTGTTAAGCAAAATCAGTTTATTGTTCGGGGTTAACAAAATTTTGCTTTTAGCTTTATTATTCAGGGTGATTTCTATAGCCCCCTTTATTAAAGAGGCTTCTGTTGTTTTATCAGCAGCATAGGCCTTTACATTAAAGATGGTACCGATATCTTTGATATTGATTTTAGCGGTATGGACTGTAAATGTTTTTTGAGCATTATGTACCACGTCAAAGTACCCTTCGCCTTCCAGTATAACATCGCGCTGGCTAACATTATAGTCACCCGTGACAGTTAGTTTACTCCCTCCATTCAATATGACCTTTGTTCCATCAGTAAGGGTAATTGATTTCTTTCTTCCTAAAGGACTCGAAAAACTAAGAGCCTCGCTTATTATCGGTTCCTTACCTTTTTTCGACTTAAACAAGTAAACAGCAAACACGATAAGGAAACACGCGGCTATGCCGGTTAAGGCCATCACCAGGTTCATATTTGACCGTTTTAGCGGAATTATCTTTTGCCCGGATGGCAACTGCGGAATCGGATTGAAACGCTGCTGACCAAAAGCCTTCTGAAAAATTTCATAGTCGGCCTGGAAATCTTTATCAGTAATGTTTCCGTTAAGTACATAATACAGGGTTCTGGCACTATGCACAACACTCGTCTTTTCGGGATGATTTTTCAGCCATTCCGTCCAAAAGGCTACCGCCTGTTCATTGTTACCCAAACAATATTCCTGAAACGAAATATCAGATAAGAAATCTTCAATACCAAAATCAGAATAGTTCATTTTTTTTTAAATTTCCCTATTGATGCTTGGTATTTCAATTTTTACTACGAAAAATTGAATATTTTTCAACTATTTAACAAAAATGGCGTTTTATTTGAAAAAAATCAGGGAATATTAGCCCCCATTGTCAATAATAACAAACTTACAACCGACAACAGGTAATAAGAACCCTCATTACCTTCCTTTTTAAGATCATCTTTCAGCACTTTCAAGGCATCATACACAATATTATAAGCAGTACGCTTGGATATATTGCATTTAGCTGCTATTTCGTCGTAATCAAGATTTTCAAAAAACTTTAACTGCAATAACTCTTTTTGTCTTTCAGTAAGTTTATTTAAGCTTTTAGTTAGTTTATCCTTAATTATTAAATCGGTTTGGATCTTCGTGATATGATCTTCGTAAGATAATTCCTGCTGGTCTGCTAAAGAATGAGCATGACTTTCCTTAACCTCCCTTAATTTATCCGACCTGATGTGTTGCAGCATAACTGTCCGCAAACAGGTTAATAAATAACTTCTTACATTTTCAACCTCCGGTAATTTAGTCCGTTTCTCCCAAAGACCGAGCAGCATTTCAACAACACAATCATTTGAATGCTGCCTGTCCCCGCTAAGTTTAATGCCATAATTGATCAGCCCGAGGTAATGTTGCCTGTATAAGTTATGCAAAGCCTCTTCGCTCCCGTTTTTAAATTCAATCCAGGTTGTTTTATGTAAGTTAGGGGCTTCCATTGCCCAAATATAAACTTATTGTAAAAGAATTGGCTGGTATCTTGTGGAAAGATCGGCCAAATGCTAATTATGAAGGTGCAGACCCTTATCGGGAAAACGTTATTTTAAAAGTGTAAGGGCTAACATATCGATAAATTAACATATGTGTCATTTTTCCTCCCTGCATTGATGGTTTGCAATAAAATTCAGATGTGCATTCTGATTGTAATGCAGAGCACCTGTACCGATATTCTTGTGGTAAAGAGCATTGAGGATAGCTGAATATTCTGGAGTCATCGTTCCAAAATATCAAACAAACCATTCCCTAACACTGACAATATTAATTTATTGATTGTTGATGCCAATTCTATGGGGTAACAAACACAATTCGGCGCTCTGAAACGCACGGAATAGAGGCCAGGACATCCGAAATATCCATTTAACGGATGATGTACGACATGCTTACTCGAAGAGCACGACGTTATTTCCATTTTTGGGAGCACGCTCACCCCTCCTAAGATTACCCGAAATCTTAACCTATGTTAAGGTTATTTCTTACCATACATCAAATGAGAATGGTGAATTAAAGGCCAGTTTTGTGATGTCCAATAAGACAAAAACTTAAACATCAAAAAAATGAAAAATTTGACAAGAATCGCAGCCGTACTATTATTGATGGTGAGCGCTGGTACTTTATCCGTAAAAGCACAATCAAAACAGGAAATCGCTAAAATGCAGCAACAGTTAAAACAACTGACAGCAGCCGACAAACTGGTTCAACGACACCTGAAAACATTTGACACATTGGATTATACCGTCTTCAGCGGTCAGCAGTGGGCACGCTTCCACGAAAGTCATGGCGCAAATATCAAAGTATTCTGGCCGGATGGTCATATAACCACTGGCCTGGCCAAACATATCGAAGACATGAAAGCTTTGTTTGTTTATGCGCCTGATACCCGTATCAAGCAGCACCCTATCCGTTTCGGTTCAGGAAGCTTTACAGCCGTTACCGGCGTTTTCGAAGGTACTTTTACCAAACCTATGCCTATTGGCAATGGTAAATTCATCCAACCGACCGGTAAAAAATTCAATATCCCAATGGCTACCATCGGAATCTGGAAAGATGGCGTAATGACCGAAGAACATTTGTTTTGGGACAACAAGGCTTACCTTGACCAAATTGGTCTTGGCAAATAATCAGCATACGCCGCAGGCATACCAAATGGTGTGCCTGCTTAAATTAAACATATGAAATTGCAGGAACTGGCAACTATTGCCGGGAATTTTCCATTGAGGGAAAAAACTATGCCCTTGTTATTTATCGGTCATGGTCATCCGATGAATGCCTTATGGGATAATGATTTCACACGGACACTGACCAAACTTGGTCAAAGCTTAGATAAACCAAGTGCCGTGTTGGTTATATCAGCACATTGGGAAACTGTTGGCACCTATGTGAGTGTTAATCCGGCACCACGTACCATCCATGACTTTGGCGGGTTCCCCGATGAACTGTTTCGTGTTAAATACGAACCGCAGGGGCACCCTGAATTGGCCCGGGAATTAAAATCACTCGTGTCGCTTACTGATGTGATGGAAGATCATGATATGGGCCTTGACCATGGCGCATGGACAGTATTAAAATTTATCTGGCCGGAAGCTGACGTGCCGGTATTTGAGATGAGTATGGACTATTCAAAAGATGCGGCCTTCCACTTCCGGTTAGGCGAACAGCTGAAAGCGCTGCGGCGCAGGGGCGTACTCATTCTTTGCAGCGGAAATATCGTGCATAACCTCCGAATGATTGTTTGGCGGGACATCGATGCCCAACCGTACGATTGGAATTTTGAATTTGACGGATTTGTTAAGGAGCAATTAGAGCATCGGAACTTCGACGCTTTGATTAACTACGATAAAGCAGGTTTAGCAGCACGAATGTCTATTCCAACCAATGATCACTACCTGCCTTTGATGTATGCGATAGGATTAATCGAAAAAAGCGAACCGATAAAACACATCTACGAAGGCTACCAGTTCGGCAGTTTGAGTATGCGCTGTTTTCAGGCAGGGTAATTATTATTAAATATATTATGATAATGGAAATTAAAACAGATGCCCTGAAGGGCGAAGAGCTGATGCTCATATATAAGATTCGTGAGGCAGAATTATCAGAAAAAAAGGCAGGGTTAATTCTTTTATTGCATGGAATTGGCAGCAATGAAGAAGACCTTTTTAGGTTAGCAAACCAATTTCCGCCTGATTTTGTAATTGTTTCGGCGAGAGCGCCTTATACGATTTCTCCCGGAAAGTACACCTGGTTCGAATTAGGATTCAGCAACGGCGAACGGGTAATTAATGCTGAACAAGCTGAAAAGAGCCGCCTGGTAATCAATACATTTATCAGCCAGTTGGTCGACAAATATGATATTGACCAAAAAAAAGTTTTCCTCGGCGGTTTCAGCCAGGGCGGTATCATGTCTTATAGTGTTGGTCTTACTTTCCCTAAAAAATTGGCGGGAATATTCATTTTAAGCAGCCGTCTGTTACCGGAAGTTAAGCCGCTGATCAGGCCGGGTGAAGAATTGCAAAGCTTGCCGATATTCATAGCCCATGGGAAAAACGATCCCGTATTGCCTTTAACCTATGCGACTGATGCACTCGCTTATCTGCAAACTTTAACCAACAACATTACCTATCACGAATATGATATGGTCCATACCGTGGGTGAAAAGGAACTTGCTGACCTGGTTGATTGGATATTTGCCAAAAGTCTATAAACTGCGGTATAATTTTCTGAGTGCGTTCGACTCTGCTTTTCAACAACTTGATAAATTCTTTTGATTTGAAAAATGTCGGCTCTAACAAAGCTATCGTTTGATTTCCAGTAAAATATTCACGAAAACAAAAACCTAAAAAACGATGATCACAAATATCATCGGCTTTAAGAGTATTCTTAATTTAAAAAACAATATCATGAAAACAACAAAAAACCTTTTTTCACAGGGCATGCTTTCAATTGCCTTTGTTGGTGGGCTTTTAAGCAATGTCCATGCACAAACAGCTGGATCAGGTGATTGGGCATCTTACAACCGTACATTAGCTGGTGACCGCTACTCACCGCTCAATCAAATTAATGCCACAAACGTAGCAAGCCTGAAACTGGTTGGTTCTTTTGATCTGCAAACAGATATCAATAGCTTCCAAACCGGCCCGCTGGTCGTTAGTGGCATTATGTATTTCACAACAAACAGGTTTACCTACGCGGTTAATGCGGCTACAGGAAACCTGGTTTGGAAAAAAGAACGCTCAAATGCGGCAACTGCAGGTTATGGTGCAAACAGAGGTGTTGCTTACCTTGATGGTAAATTATTTCGTGGCACTTCAGACTCTCATGTTCTGGGAATGAATGCCAAAGATGGTTCAATACTTTGGGATGTGAAATTAGACGTATCCGGTCAGCCTGGCGTAGCAATTCCAATGGCGCCAATTGCTTACAAAGGAATGGTTTTCGTAGGAACAGCGGGAGGTGATTTAGTTGGAGTTACGGGGCACGTTTATGCCTTGGATGCCAGTGATGGTCACGTAATCTGGAAATTCAATACAATTACAAATTATGCCGATAATCCTAAAACTTCTACAGGGATTCCGGTTTCGGGTGGCGGTTATTGGACATCTTTCGGATTGGATGAAACTACAGGGATATTATATGCTCCGGCCGGAAATCCTGCACCGGATTTTGACATCGAAGCCAGAGGAGAAGATCTGAAGTACTTTAACCATTTAATTGCTTTGGACATCAAAACAGGAAAAGTTATAGCCTCAAAACAATTGGTGAAAAATGATATCCATGATTGGGATGTTTCTGCTCCTCCCGTAGTTTTCACAACTAAAGAAGGTAGAAAATTAGTGGCTTCTGCAAATAAAAACGGTTTGCTATCCGTATTGGATATTGCCGGAATTACCAATGACCCAAATGGAGCTGAAAAAACTATTCCCTTGATTTACGAAGTACCTACAACTACCCGTATCAATACAGATGTGGCACTTTCTCGTGAGTTTTTTACATATTTTAAACCAGGCTATTTAGGGGGGAATGAATGGAATGGCCCTGCTTACGATCCACAAACCAACATTATCTATACCGGTGCGAATGACTGGGGGTTGAAAGCGAAATTAGCTCCTTTGGATAGTGTAAAAAATCGAATTCCTGCGCCTGGCTCTAATTGGTTTGGGACTAAAGATTTGGTAACTGATGACCCCAAGTTGGCTACGGGATGGCTAACAGCTTTTGATGCAAAAGATGGTTCTGAAAAGTGGAAATACCATACTACCGGGCCTATCCTGGCAGGTGTTACGCCAACCGCGGGTGGTTTGGTCTTTACTGCTTCAATGAATGGCGAAGTGTATGCGTTTGATGCTGCGACCGGAAAAATCCTTTGGAAAGGCACTACAAACCTCATTAACGGTGGCGGTGTGATTACGTATTCCGTTAACGGTAAACAATATTTGGCAGTAGCTGCTGGTATGAAATCAGACCTTTGGTTTGGCACAGCCAAGAACAGCAAAATATTTATTTACAGTTTGTAATACCAGATAAAGATCCCCCGGGAATATATTTCCGGGGGATCTTTTTTAAACAGTCATTAAGCAACAACTATAATACTGCAAAATGAGACAAGAATAGTGCACGGCCAATTACCTTATGACTTTCGCTAAACACATTACTATCACAAACATTTTTATAAGAAAAACACAATGTTTATACTTTATATTGTTGTTTGTCTTATCACCTTTTTTTTCCTTTTCACAAAATTTGGTTGGTAAAATAACCGGAAAAGTATATGATGAGTACGGCTCGCCGCTAAGTTCCGTTGCTGTAAAGCTGATTAAATCAAAGAAAGTGACAACAACCAATGCAGAGGGTACTTTTTCTTTCTATGCTTTGCCTTTAAAGGCTGATACACTTGAAATTCATTATATACCTGCATTCATTTTTAAAATACAAATTCTACCCTTGGATGGAGGAATGCTTAACCTGGGCACATTGACGCTTAGATATAAAACAGAAGAGTTGTCGACAGTGGAAGTAAAAGGTCGTGTTCCACTAACGTACAAAAGTGACTATACTTTTTTAGGTACAAAAACACAAACCTCATTAAAGGATGTCCCTCAATCCATATCTACTGTTACAAAAGAACTGATCGCCGATAAGATGCAATATTCATTAAAAGATATTGCTACCGATATAGCCGGGGTAAACCAATACTCAGGTTTTGATGAATACACCATCCGTGGCTTTCGGGCAGAAAATGCCCGTTCTATCAATGGGCTGCGTGGCTATAACAGTACTTACACAAGTCCGATGCTTGTAAATATAGAAAGAGTGGAGGTGTTGAAAGGACCGGCAGGTACACTTTATGGCAATAGTGATCCCGGCGGAAGCATTAACTTAGTAACCAAAAAGCCTTTAAAAACTAACCGTGGCGATGTGAGTATTGCTGGCGGTACATGGGATCATTTTCGCGTATTGGCAGATATTACTGGTCCGGTTACTAAAGATGAAGAATTGTTGTATCGTTTCAATGCGGGCTATGATAACACCAAATCTTTTCGCAATTCCTTTTTTTCGAAGTCGTATGAACTGGCACCATCTATTTCTTATTTTCCAAATGATAAACTGAAGTTTAATATTGATTTTTCGTTTTCGCACATCAACACTTTGCTTGACAGGGGTACGCCAGGATTTGAGGATGATGCAACATTGAAAACTACACCAATTAGTCTGATGGTAAACCAACCTGGCGATTATTTAAAGGAAACCGATATTGCCACTAATATTTCCGCCTCTTACAAAATAAATAAAAACATCAGCTTTAATAGTGGCTACCTTAATTATATTTCCCGGCAAAATGTAGCTGAGCACGGCTTTCAAAGCTATATTACTCCTGATTCAATCAACCTATATTATACAGACTGGACTTACAACACAGCAACTAATAGTTTAACTAACTATTTTAATTTTAACTTTAATACAGGCAAGTTAAAACATCAGCTATTGGTAGGTTATGATTACATAAAAAGCACTGTAAACCTCGAACAAAACAACTATGAACTGCCCAATCAGTTTGGATTAGGAAGTGGTATCGTAGGCACATTTAGTTTGAGTAACCCCCAATACCCCAAGCCGCAAAAAGGCAGCTATCAACTTAGCAATAATGACGATGAAGTCAACGAGGTAGATGCCGAAGTTTATGCTACGCAAGGTGTTTATGTGCAGGAGCAACTCACTTATGGTAAATGGAAATTATTGACGGGGTTAAGGAGAGAATTTTATGAAGGTGGCAGTGATGTGAGCAATGAATCTGTCTGGTTGCCCAAAATAGGTCTTACTTATGCATTATCGCCTCTGTTAAGCGTTTACGCCACCCACAACAAGGGTTTCGACCCTTTTGAAGCATCTGGAAATCTTCAAATTTTTGATAAACCATTTATCCCTATCGTCAGCAATTTGCTGGAAGCAGGAGCCAAAATGACCTTATTTAAAGATAGGTTAGCCGCTACTGTAGCCTTATATCAGCTCACGGTGCAAAATGTGGCAACCAATGCCAACATACCCTCCAACCCTAATTTATATGTACAAAATGGCGAAGATAGAGCAAGAGGTGTAGAAACGGAAATCAGCGGAAACATACTGCCTAACTTTTCAGCCAGTGTAACCTATGCTTATAACGTCACCAAGATCAACAAAAGCGACGTACCTTCTCAAGTAGGTATCATTAAAGATAATGCACCACAACACAGCAGCAATAGTTGGCTTAAATACACGTTTACCAATGGTACACTTCATAATTTATCCATTTTGATTGGGCATTCGCAAGTGAGCAGCCGCAATACATTGGATGTGGATATTACGCTACCCGGTTATATCATTTTCAATGGCGGTTTGCAGTATAAATACAAACATATCGGTTTTTCCATAAACCTGAATAATATTACAAACAAAACTTATTGGGCAAGTGCCTATGGTAACGTCAATAAATGGGCCGGTGCACCACAAAACTTTATGGCAGGGTTATGGTATCATTTTGATCAAAAATGACCAACATAACATAGATGATGGTCAACTATTATTAATGACAGCTTGACTTAATGCCTTTCCTGCCATGGTCATGCAATAGTTAATTTTACGCAGATAGCGTGCTTGCCTAATTTCACCGCTGACCGATAATAGCTTATAAACAATACCATGTGGTGCACACAGTGGGTGACAAAGAACTTGCTGGCCTCGTTTATTGGATATTAACCAAAAGTCTATAAATTGCGGTATAATTTTCCTCCATGCGCTCAACTCTCCTATTCAATAACTTTAATAAATACGCCCCAATAAAGGAGACTGATTTTGAACGGATCGAAAGCATAATGGCAAAAAAATTCGTCAAGAAAAGAAGGTCTTTATTAACAGAAGGAGACGTGAGCCGCTACATTTATTTTATTGAAAAAGGAGCTCTTCGCTCGTTTACCATTGATAAAGAGGGTACAGAGCATGTTATCCAGCTTGGACTCGAAGGTCATTGGATAGCAGACCTTTCGAGCTTTATTACGCAGGTGCCGGGAAATATCAGCATCGAAGCAATTGAAGACAGCGAGGTCTTGCTTTTACCACATCGCGAATTGGAATTATTATATAATGAGGTGCCTGCCCTTGAACGGTATTTTCGTCACTTATACCAGCGCGCTTATGTGGGCCTGCAACAGCGGCTGAATACGGCGGTGAGCCTTAATGCAGAGGATCGTTACAGGATGCTGATCCATGATTTTCCCCAGGTCGCAGCCCGTGTACCGCTTATCTATGTGGCATCTTTCCTGGGTATTACCCCGGAAAGTTTAAGCCGGATCAGGAAACAGCTTTTTCATGAGCGGGCCTAATCTATATCTGTTCAAAGATTATTCTTCCTGATTCCTTTCAGGAAGTGCTTTTTTCAATAAACCGGGAAGTTCATTTATTTCAAAAGGTATAGAAATAAAACTATCCGCGTAATGATCAAATGAGTTTTGCGCAGAACGTTTTAAAGTTGAAAATAAGATTACCGGAATGGTTTCGGTGGACTCATTGCTCTTCAGATAGTTGTATATCATCTTGCTGTCTTCACCCCACAGCTGAACATTCAGTAAAAAAACATCCGGCAAATTTAAGGAATCCAATAGAAGCAGGCTTAAAAGCTCGGTACTCCCGTATCCCTCGTACCCTATGCCTTCAAGAAAAACAGACATCAGCTCTATAAACGCGCCGTCATCATGGGCTATATATATTTTTTTCCTCATCGCATTTTTCAATGTATGTCTATAGTTGAATGATTTTTGTTTGAATTGTCCGCTCCCTCAATTCCTGACAGCGGCAATACGCATGAATAAACGTCGTGGATAGCGGATCCAAACATAGCCTTTACGATTAAAATCTGATGCTGGCTGCTCCCCGGGGAATCGCCCAGCATCAATGATCACTCAACTCAATCCGGCTAAGCTCAGCCTGTTCCTTTTTTTTGAATTTCATAGCCAGTTTATCAATGATCAGGTACATTGCCGGCACAACAAACAATGTCAGGATCATAGAGCTGGTCAATCCACCGATGATCACCCAGGCCATACCGTTTTTGATCTCGGAGCCAGCACCACTGGCAATAGCAATAGGGAGCATACCAAAGATCATAGCCAGCGTGGTCATCAGGATGGGCCGTAAACGCTCTTTACCTGCTTCTATCAATGCTTGCTTAGCGCTCCGCCCTTCCGCTTTAAGCTGATTGGTAAAATCAACGATGAGGATAGCATTTTTAGACACCAGGCCCAATAGCATGATCACCCCGATGATCGAAAAGATGTTCAGCGTTTCCATGGCAAGCGCCAGGGCCAGCAAAGCGCCGATCAAGGCCACCGGTATGGAGAATAATACCACAAAGGGATAGATCACACTTTCATAAAGCGCCACCATAATGAGGTAAACCAGGACGATAGCAATAATGAGCGCGAGCCCCAAGCTGCCAAAGGCATCTGCCTGGTTCTTTACATCACCAAGATACTCCACGGCGATCCCTTCGGGAAGCTTGATTTTTGCCGCTTTTATTTTGATCTCACTGGCGACTGTGCCGGTTGGCCTGCCTGCAACATTGGCGTTGACCGTAATGGACCCCATCCGGTCGCTTCGCTGTAAAACACTTTCACCCAAGCCGTCCCTGACTTCAGCAAACTGGCTCAGCACAAAAGCCTCGCCGTCATTATTGATGAAAGAAAGATTTCTCAGATCGTTAATATTAGACCGGTCATAACGATCCAGGCTGATCAGGATGTCATACTCATTGCCAGATTGTTTGAACTTGCTCTTACTGTTGCCACTGAAGGCATTCTGTAAAGCGCCGCCAACCTGGCTGGCGTTGATGCCCAGCAAGGTCATTTTATCACGGTTCAGCTTCACCTCCACCTGCGGCTTCCTGTCTTTGACCGAAAGCTGTACGAACTTGGTTCCGGGTATGGTTGCCACCATGTTCCGGTACTGCTCGGCCACGCTTCGCACGGCTTCCCGGTCTACTCCTTTGATAGCGATCTGTATAGGCGCAGAACTGGCGTTACCGGTGATAGAGGTTGATGATGCGGTCACTTTAACACCGGCAATAGCAGCGCTTAGTTTTTGCTGTATGATAATGCCGAACTCATCGGCAGTCATACTCCGCTCTTTGCGGTCTTTCAGGCTCACTGTGAGCTCAGCCCTGTTCGCGTTGTTACCAGTTCCGACTACACCACCGCTCACAAACCCAATGCTGGAAAAAACCTTGTCAACCTCAGGCTGCTCCATGATCATCTTTTCTACCTGCTGCGTTACCATATTGGTTTGATAGATGGACGCTGCCGGTTCTAGTTCAAGATTGATCAGTAATTCGCCCTGATCACTCGAAGGGATAAATGACGCGCCGATAAAGCCTTTACCGACCAGCATAAGCGAACCAATAATGAGTACAATTACTCCCGACAGCAACCAGCGTTTCCTGTGCAACACCACTTCCAGTATCTTGCCATAGCTTTCTTTTATGATGTCAATCACATGCTCGAAGCCCAGGTTTATACGTCCCCATAGGGTGTCTTTCGTCAGGCGCTCCAGCCTGCCAAAACGACTGGCCAGCAATGGCGTTACCGTGAATGACACGAACAGGCTCATGAGCGTGGAAATGACTACCACCAGGGAAAACTCCCGCAATATAGAACCGATCATACCGCCCGACAATGCCAGCGGCAGGAACACCACAACGTCCACCAGCGTGATCGCCATCGCAGTAAAACCGATCTCGTTACGACCATCCAGCGCGGCCTTCCGGCGTTCAGACCCCATCTCCAAATGCCGGTAAATATTCTCCAGCACGACAATGGAATCATCGACCAGGATGCCGACTACCAGCGACATAGCCATCAGCGTCATCAGGTTGAGGGAGAAACCCAGGAAATACATCGCGATGAAGGTTGGAATGATGGATGAAGGCAGCGCGATCATCACAAACATGGAACTGCGGAAACTGTGCAGAAAGGCTAACATCACCACCCCCACAATCACAACGGCAAGGCCAAGATCTTCCATTACCGCGTTGGCCGAGCGAAGGGTATAGGTAGACTGATCGCTCGACACGGTAAAGTGAATGCCCTGGGCCTTATACTGGCTTTCCAGGCGGCTGAACATCGCTTTTACGCCTTTACTCACATTCACCGCATTGGCATCTGTCTGTTTGATTACCTGTATACCAACGGATGGCAAGCCATTGATATGATTGATGGCCGTTACTTTTGCCGTCGCGTCAACCACCTCGGCAATATCCTTCAGATAGATACTGCCACCGCCCGGTTGTTGTTTCACAATGAGGTCGCGGATCTGGCTGACGGAGGCCACATTGGCATCAAACTGAATAGATACCTGCTGATTTTGGGTTTCAATCCTACCCGCAGGGAAGGATTTATTCGCGTTATTGATAACATCGCTTACCTGGGTAATGCCCAGCCCGTAAGCCCTTAATTTTCCCTGATCAATATTCACCTGTATCTCCCGCTCGTCGCCGCCAATAATATTGATCTGCCCCACTCCGCTCACATTCTGAAGCATGGGGCGAAAATCCTGATCTACCAGGTCATATAATGCTTTGGGCGCAAGCGTTGAAGTGACACCTGCACGAATAACGGGCGTTTCTTCCAGGTTGATCTTATTGACTATTGGGCGGTCAATATCATCCGGCAGGTCATTTTGTGCCTGATCGGCCTTCCGCTGAATGTCGCGCTCAGCCTGGTCCACATTTGTTCCGCCTTTTAGCTGGACCGCGATCTGCGACACGCCTTCCTGTGAGGTTGAACTGATCTTATCCAAGCCTTCTACCGAGGCGAAAGCGTCTTCCAGTTTTTTGGTTACGGAAGTTTCGACCTCGGCTGCCGAGGCGCCCGGGTACACGGTACTCACAGAGACAGTGGCTACCTCGATATTGGGCAGAAGTTTATAGTTGAGTTTGGAATAGCTCAGTGCCCCGAACAGGAAGAGTACGGTGAAGATGACGATGATGAATAAGGGCCGTTTAACGGCAATCTCTGCTATTGACATGTACCGGTGTTTTAGTTTGTAAAATGGATCGTAGGATCTTTATTTTTAAATAGGTTTGTAAAACGATCAGCAGCACAATGATGCCAACAATAATAGTCGACCGGGATGGCCTGCCTTGTTGATCATTTGACACCATGCCGGTAGCTATTTGGAAATACTTACCGGCGTACCATCCTTCAAATTGATCTGGCCAGATGTTACCACCTGATCACCGGCTTTCAGGCCGCTGGTCACCGTAATCATACCGCCCATTTCGGCTCCTGTTTGAATACTTTTCTGCCTGGCAATGCCATTTTCAACTACATAAACCGAGGCATTCTTAATACTTTCAATCAGTGCCTCACGCGGGATGACCAGCACCCGTTGAGATGTCTTTTCAGAGAAATCGGCATAAACAAAAGTTCCGGAACGCAGTATGGCTTTTTGCGAGTTATCGATTTGTATTTCTACCAGGTAATTATGGGTCTGATCCGCCTGCGGACTAATAAAGGTTACCGTACCGGCAAACATCTTACCGGGATAAACGTCGGTGGTTATTTTAACCTTCTGCCCCTGCGCAATCTGGTAAACCTCGGCCTCCGTCAGGTTCACCTGCACCTTAGCTCTTGATAGATTGACGATGGTAGCTATCTCCGCACCTGCGTTTACAAAAACACCTTCTTCAACGGGCCTGGCAGATATAATGCCGCTGGTTGGTGCCTTGATGGAAGCATCAGCCAGGTTCTTGCGCGCCTGGCCGGCCTGGTTCACGGCATTTGAATAATCTTGCCGAATGTTGTTAACCTGCTCCTGTGTAGCGGCTTTACCCTGCAACAGCTCCGTATAAGTGTTCAGGTCGTTACGCAGTTTGGCTACACTTGTTTCCGCTTTTTGTAACTCCAGTTGCTGGCTGCGGGTATCCGTCAGGGCAAGAACCTGTCCTTCGCTCACCTGGTCACCTAGTTTAAATCGCACCTGTAATAAGGTGCCACCGGTTTTGGCAAGGGCTTTGGCTTCTTTAAAAGGTGCCAGATTACCGGTCTTCACCATACTGATCTCCAGTAACTGCTCTTTAGCGGCAGCTGCTTTAACCGGGATGAGGACCGCGGTGGCAGGTGCCGGCTTGTTTTTTTCGTCCAGTTTCTTCTTATTGGATGTAAGCCGGAATACGATTAGCGCCGCTATCGCTAAAAGGGCTGTAAGTACAATGTATTTAGTTTTCATGTGCTGATGATAAGCCGGAGTAAAAGGTTTTTAATGTGCCGCCAGCTTTTTCAAGGTCAATACGGGCCTGAAAAAAGGTGTACAGCGAGTTGAGGTAATTATTTTGTGCTTCTTTTAATGAGTTCTGTGCGTTCAGCCAGTCGGTAAGGTCGGTAGTACCTTTCTGTAACTGCAGGTCGGTAGTGCTGAATACCGATTGTGCCAGTGCTATATTACGGCGGTTATTCTCTACGTTGCTTTGTTCTTTAAGTACTTTGGTTCGTGCGTTCTCGTAGTCCAAATGGTATTTATCTTCATCGAGCTTTAGGTTCTCTTGCGCGTTTAAGCGTTTATATTTGGCCTGGCTATATTGTGCATTACGTTTGAAGAAATCAAACAGCGGGATGTTCAGTTTAAGGCCTATCGCTGAATAGGGTGACATGCCGGAAAAGGCTGGCCCAAGGCGGTCGCCGAAACCGAGTAGACCATATTGTGCATAAGCGGTCAGTTTAGGGAGAGCCCCCGCCTTGATCCGGCTCTCGTCGATCTCCAATAGCTTCGCATTTACCTGCGAAATACGATAGTCGGTACGGTTATCTGCCGTAAATGTTTGGTTATTGGCAAGCGCCGGGGCAACAGGTATAAACACATCGCTGGCAGCTGTACTGTCAATAGCCAGCGCACTATTAATCGGGTATCCCATCTCATACTTGAGCTGATTTTCAGCAAGGGTGAGATTACTCTCCGCCACCTGTATCTGCGATTGGGCGTTATTATAGTCAACAGTTACTTTATCCGCATCCTTTTGCAGGGCCGTGCCTTTTTTTACCCGGAGGGAAATAATTCCCATTTGCCCCCTATAGGTTTCCTGATTAGCTTTTAACAGGTTGAGCTGCTCCCGGTAAACGAATATCTGCGAATAAGCCGTACTGATGTTATAAATGATGGTTTCGTCATTCTGGCGTTGGTTCAGCACAGCCTGCTGAGCATTATATTTATTCGCTTTTAAACCGGTAAGCAATGACTGATCATAAATGGTTTGATCAACGCGTGCCACGTGATTGGTGTTAAATTGCTTGGTAAAAGCAACCCGCAAGTCGTTTGGGCCAAAAATCCCGGCAGGGATGACCGATACCTGAACCTTCAGGTTATCATCAAGCGTGCTGGTAACCCCTATGCTGGGCAGATAAGCGGCCAGGGCCTCTCTGGCTTTGGCATCCGCGATTTTCTTTTCATTGGCGTATACGGTATTGCTCCGGTTATTTTTCAGGCCGTAATCAATGCAGGTTTTAAGCGACCAGGATGATTGGGCTGCTAACCGGAAAGGAAGCAATGCCAATAATAGGAATATGATATTTTTGCTCATGATACAACGGTTTGATGGCAGCCGCTGGCTTTTAAGGGTTGATGATTATCTTCTTTTCTTTGCAAAGGGGTTGAAGGAAATCCCAACGTTGAAATATGCAGAAGGGTCAGCTTTTGCCTGAAAAATCGGATCATTATAAGATTTGTTACGGTCGAATATCCGGGGCGACAGACTGGTCTTCAATCCGCCTTTCAGAGTCAGGATAAAGTAGTTAAAAACCAGGTGCTCATAGATCAGTCCATTATTGAGATCGACCTGATTAAACTCAAAGGTCCTTCCCGACTTGTCCAAATTATACAGGTAGAAACTGGTGCGATCCAGTTCCGTTCCCAAGGTGATTCTGCCATTCCGGAATACCTGTTTCCGGATAAATATATTCCTGGGCAGTGTAATATCCGCGACCAAGCCATTGTCGAAGCGGTGTTCGTAAGTGAATATAGGAAGTATTGGTACTTGTGAACTTGGGTCAATATTGACAACAAAACCGACACCGAGTTTTGTGGTCGCATTAGCCTTTAACAGCATTGTTGCAGCAAACAGGCCCCGAACCCGCTCGAACTGTTTTTCACTTCCGTCTATACTTACACTGCTGGAGAATATAGTTGTTTTATCAAACAGTTTTGATACGTAAGCCAGGTTTAAGGCCGAATTATGGTATTGAAAGTTTTCATTCACAGAACTGGTAAGACCTGAAACAGGCTCATTCAGGGCGGCGGTGATCGAAGTTAAACGATAGGTGAACGAAGTTCCCAGTATCCAGTGTTTCGATTTGATGAAATTGATATTTGCATTTGCCCTGGCTTGTGTCCAGTTCGTTACCCTGCCTGCGGGTAATGCTTCGCCCCGTAAGGTCGAAGTGAAATTATAGGGTCCGGAGCCTGAAAATTCAAAATTGAAGGTTCTGGTTTCAGGGAATTTGTTAGCGGCATAAGCCACCACTCTTTTGGTGGTTACACTGTCCTGGGTTTGCGTAAAACCTGTTTTCGACAGGATCAATGCCGCGACGGTGAGCAGGAGCTTGTTCGTGGTTTTCATAATTACTTAATGACTTGGATTATTGATTGAAAAAAATCGAAAAGGAATATCTTATCGAAAGTTGAGGATAGCTGATGTACTTTTACCAGATCGAGAAAAAAGGGTTTACGCTGCGTTATATCTCCGGCTACCAAAACCAGCCATAACTCTGCAACATCCCGCGTATCAGGATCGGATGAATCATTGGAAGCCGGGGCTTCCTGATGCATTGTCAGGTTTAGCGGCAACTGAAGATCACAAAAAGCGATACCCGTTTTGGTTCCCGCGTCTTCCATAATATACACTGGATGACGCTGCCAGCAGGCGATATGCATCGACGGCCGGTAACATTGAATGAAGTGACATAAATAGGCCAGCTCTGTAAATTTCCCGCACTGGCTCTCCACGGAGATACCGGGAGCGGTTGTCACATTTACGGCTAACTTTCTAAGTATTTTCAGATCTTTCGTATTCATGATTTAGCGCAAAGGAAGGCGCTGAAACAATGCTGAATTTGGTTTTTATACTAAAGCCCCGGTATTTTCTACCAAACCCCAATTTGCCCGGTTTCATTGGCATAAGAAATCACGGACATGGTATTAATTTAGCCATCCGTTGTAAAAACGGGGAGTTGTTGACCAGTGAACTTCTGGGTCACAACCAAATTATTGGCTATTTTTGGAATGACAATCCTACCTGTTTACCTTGCTACAGGAATGTTAAAATTTGATCGGTATTTTTAATAACTGGGAAAAACGGCGGTATGCTGATGAACATCAACGGGAAAGATCTTTATGTAGCATTTGAAAACACTTATAAAAGTGCCCCGGTAATTGTATTTCTTCATGACTCATTGGGTTGTGCAGCACTCTGGAGGGATCTGCCTCAAAAGCTTGCAGAGGCAACACACTGTAATGTAATGGTGTATGACCGATTAGGTTATGGTCAGTCTGAACCAATGAGTTCTTACCAAAGGCCGGTTAATTATTTGGAATTAGAGGCAGACGTATTAAATGATCTGCTGAATACATTGGACATCAATGATGCAATTCTGTTTGGCCATAGTGACGGCGGTTCCATTGCCCTGATTGCCGCAAGCAAATATGCCGTATCGGTCAAGGCGGTAATATGTGAAGCTGCCCATATTTTTGTGGAGGATGTGACGTTAAAGGGAATTTACAAAGCGATAGAAGCGTATAAGCACACTGATCTGGCTGATCGCCTCCAAAAATATCACGGTAACAAAACAGATACCATTTTTAAAGCCTGGACAGAAACCTGGACCGCAAATGATTACGGGAATTGGAATATTGAGCATTTTTTACCGGGGATTAAGTGTCCGCTTTTGTTTATTCAGGGAGAAGCAGATGAATATGGCACACTGAATCAGGTGGAAAAAACATTAAATGGAGTAAGCGGTAAAGCTGAAAAGTATATTATTCCGGCTGTAGGTCATACGCCTCATAAAGAGGCCGCCGGATTAACTTTCAACGCGGCAAAAGGGTTTATCAAAAAAATGTATGCATAACCGGAACTTTATTGACGGTATCTGCCACCCACTCCCCTGCTTTTTCTGCTAAACGCTGTTTTGCCGGGTCTTTTGTAGAAGAAATCATGGGCTTGGTATAAATTTCACCTTCTGCCGGGCGGAATATCCTATTTTTGGTAAACATCTAACATGTAGTATCATTGAACCAACATACAGATACATTCAAAAATGAAAAGGCTATCAGCCTATTGATCGGTGAGCGTTTCCGGCTGTTAAGGCACGTCATTTTTTTAATTGTCCTCCTTCTTTTCTTTATCAGCACTAAACAGATCCCCGAAAGTCCCGGGGCATTCAAATATGCCCGCGTGACTTTTATCTACCTTGGTTTTGTAGCGATGTTTTATCTGAATATGTATGTGCTGGTGCCTTTGTTTTTTTTTAAAGCGCGCTATTTTCTATACCTGTTTTTACTGGCGGTCACGGTCATCAGTATACTATTGTTAGTTTCCCGGTTCCTGGATCAGTATTCACCGTTGCCAGGGAATGATCATGACGCGCTTCCCAGCGACCACGATAGTATTGGCCTTTATACCGGCAGTGTAATTTCCATCGCACTTATCCTGCTGACCACCACATTTAAACTTTTCGGCCGTTGGATCAAAGACAAGGAACAGATTGCCGAATTAAATAATTTAACCCTAACAATGGAGCTGAACGAGCTGCGAAACCAGATCAATCCTCACTTCCTGTTCAACATGCTGAACAACGTAAAGGCGCTGATCCGTATCGATCCGGAAAAAGCGACTACGGTTATCATGAAACTTTCCGAATTTTTAAGGTACCAGTTATATGAGAACGGCGAGTCAAAGACCTCTTTGCAGTCAGAACTGGATTTTCTTTCTAACCTGGCGGAATTAGAAAAGATCCGCCGTGATAAACTTTCGGTTACAATGGAAGCGGAAATCCCCCAGGGACGCCTGAAAAACATCTTTTTGCCGCCAAACCTATTTACCACCTTCCTGGAAAATGCCATTAAATACAGTGTGGACATGACGGAAGTGCATGAATATATCCGCATTAATATCTCAGTTAACGACGGAAATCTTTATTTCAAGTGCCGTAATTCCAAAGGCCCGGATATCTGGCCTGCTGACCGTAAAAACAGTGGGTTAGGCCTGGCCAACATCAAACGGCGGCTCGAACTGTTGTATAAGGATGATTTCATGCTGAAGATATCTTCAACGGATGAAGAGTATTTCGTAGATTTAATCATTCCCTTATGAATTGTATCATTGTAGACGACGAGCCCCTGGCCAGGGATGAAATGGAAATATTGATCAGGGAAGTTTCATCCCTTGAAGTGCTGAAGAAATTTTCCAATGCATTTGCAGCTATGGAATTCCTGGCTAAAAACGAAGTCGATTTGCTTTTTCTGGATATTGAAATGCCCGGTTTGAACGGCGTTGATTTCGCAGCCAGTATCCCGGGAAAAAGCCTGACCATCTTTACCACAGCCTATCCCCAGTATGCGCTCCGGAGCTATGAGCTTGATGCTATTGATTATTTGCTGAAGCCCATTGACAAAGTTCGCCTGGGGAAAGCGATCCGTAAAGCGGATATGTATAACAAGCTATTGTCTGACGATACTGCAAAAAACACCGTAGAGTCTAATACTAACGACTTTTTTTTTATCAGATCAGAACGAAGGACCTATAAACTTAACTTCACTGATATTCTTTACATAGAAGGGTTAAAAGACTATGTGGTCATCTACACACAAAATCAAAAATTGATTACTGCCATGAATATCAAAACCATCCATCAAAAAATACCGCAGCGTTTATTTTTCAGAGTAAGCAAATCTTTTGTTGTAAATATGGAACAGGTTACTTCATATGATAATCATGCTGTATATATGGGGGAAACGGAAATTCCGCTTGGAGAAATCTACCGGACTGATTTCGTCAAAAAATATGTTGAGGGACATCTTGATTCAGAGCTCTAAAATTGCTGTTTGTTAACCAACATGAACGGGGGCTTTTAGTCATAAAAAAGAGGCCGTATCATAAGCCATTTTAGCGTTTAAGTCATCATATTAAATTCTTTAAGCAAGTCATCTCTTAATAAAAACGGCAATTTCCAAATCTGGAATTGCCGTTTTTGTATTAATCTTTATATTATTTTCAGGCTATCAACATTCAATTTTGTTCTATTATTATATTTTTTGACTTACGAAACAGACTCTTAGGCAGCCCATTCAGACAAAAATATGAATCACATCCAAATTGTTTTGAATTATCTTTTAACCGGGTCCCTTTTTTGTAAAATTGATCAGTTAAACAGCTCGTCGAGCTTTTTCTGTAGTTCGGGACCGTGAAGGTTCTTTGCAATGATAATTCCGTTTGGATCAACAAGGAAATTCGATGGGATGGCATGGATTCCATATGCTTTCATTGCGCCCCCGTCAATATTGGCCGGGGAAAGCAACTGAGTCCAGGGCATGCCGTCATCTTTTATGGCTTTTATCCATTTACCTTTATCTTTTTCAAAATCTATCGATATGCCTACAACAGTAAAATTCTTTGTTTTATAAGCATTGTAAGCTTTTAAAACATTGGGGTTTTCTGCACGGCACGGATGGCACCATGATGCCCAAAAATCGACCAGTACATATTTACCTTTAATGTCTTTGAGCTTAACGATCTTGCCTGATGTGTCAGGCTGGGCAAATACCGGCGCCCTGGAACCCACATCTGTTGCTTTTGATCCCAAAATAACCGCATTGATAATCTTGCCATTATAACTTTCCTTCAATTCAGGATCTAGTGTGCCCCAAAGCTCATCCACTTTTTCAACTACAACATAAGGTCCCATCAATTCGGTTATGGCCTCGATGCTGAAATAGGACTTAGGGTGAGATCGCACATAAGCCTTAAGCAGTTCTTCTCGCTTTATGGTTGTTTCGTCAATCTTTGCCTTGAGCTCAGCAGCTCTTGGCAGCACCTTTCTATCAGCGGCTTTAATTTTAACGTATTCGTCCCAAAGTGGTTTCCGCTCCTTCGCAATCACCTCCAAAGGAGCCATAAAACTTTCATATGCTGAATTTATTGCAGAACCTACCACCCTTGCTGTCGAAATAGAATCCTTTGCAACAATTTTAAAACTGCCGGGTTCAATGTATATACTCTTAGAATCGCGCCAGGCCTGTTTGATATCTGTCGTCCGCGTAGGCTTAAAAGTAAAGTAGGCTCGTTGAATACCCGAAACTTTCCCTTTAAACTCAAACCTGCCATTGATTACAGGGGTGCTGTCTGCAACATTAATCCCGCGTTCATTATAATTGTAATGAACCTTACCGTCCATATCTTTTTTGACAAATGATCCCTCGATCACAAACTCTTGCCTCTGTGCATAGAGCGACATCGGAAACAGGGTAATCAGCAGTATAATAATCTTTTTCATGTGGTATTTTTTAATCTATAGACTTTTTTTAATAACTAATAATTTGTGGTAGATCGGCATCGCTGCAGATGAGTGAGCAAATGCCCTATGAAATGCCAGGACGTTATCCCAGGATGCCCGTCCATTATTCCAGGACCTGCTTTAACTTAACCGTTAGCGCATCTCCCCTAAGGTCTTTCGCAAGAATCTTTCCTGAAGGGTCGACCAGGAAACTGGAAGGGATATTTTTTATACCGAAATAGGTCATCAGCTCGAAACTCTTGCTGCCTGATCCCCGAACCTGCACCCAGGGTAACTGATCTTCTTTGAAGGCCTTCACCCATTTGTCTTCCTTTTCATCGCAGGAGACTGATAATATCGTAAAGTTTTTATCCTTAAACGTTTGATACGCTGTTAGTAAATTGGGGGTTTCTGCCCTGCATGGCGCACACCAGCTTGCCCAAAAGTCGACCAGGACGAACTTTCCCCTGTAATCTGCGAGACGAATCGTTTTCCCAGCCGGGTCATTAAATGCAAAATCCTGCATTTCTCTTCCAATTGAACCATTTTGCATGGCTGATAACTGCGCCTGGATCATTCGACCCTTAACGGTGGTTCTCATAGCTGGTTGTAAGTTTTCAAACAGGCGTTTAGCCTTGTCATATGCTCCTGTATTGGCAATTTTAAGCAGGAGTTCCAGACTCAAATAGCTTCCCGGATGCTGTTCTACGTAATTGTCGTTCTCTGTAACAAAGTATTGGCGATAATAGGTTTCCGCCTGATTTTTCAATTCCGGCACTTCCGATGCGGCTGCCGATTTTAACAGTTCTTTTGCATGGCTATACTTTGCGTAAATATTTGCCATTTGAGTGCAATACTGTACATACTCGCTTTGTGTATTTGACCCTGTGACCGACATCTCCTTAAAAGTGGCTGGCGTAGCCGCGTCTCCGCTCAACTTTTGTTCTCCGGGTTCTGCGAATAGCATGAATGACATTTTTGATTTGCCTACCGGCATGATCACGTTTACAGCTGTTGTTTCTGTCCATGAGGATAGCCATTCGAATTGACCATTATGAACGGGTATTTTAACCTTTTCCTGCTTCGATTTCACAGAAGCATAAATCAGCAGGATCGAATCAGCATTGAGATTTTTGACATCCCCTGTTATCTTTAACTGGCCGAAGGCAAATGCCGGCAGCACAAGCAGCATAACGCATAATATCGTGTATGATTTTTTGTAGCTCATTACTTGAATTTTATTTGGTCCCGCTTGTCTCAAAATGAATGCTGCCCCATTGGCTGGTCAGCATTCAAGATCAGCATCGGTGATGTTCGCGGATAGCAGCGACCTTGTCCAATATTTATGTTGTCAAGTAAACCCAGGCATCTCAGCCTGAGATTCTCACAGAACGGAACGTGATAGTCTCCCATCATTCCGCTCTTATTATCTATAAACTGGTTTCGAGCCGA
>Ga0307515_10001053_pt1 | contig 63216 bp, 63 predicted proteins | sample 17_EM_MG_FD_194513 | JGI IMG/M metagenome (GOLD analysis project Ga0307515, IMG submission 194513) | Populus trichocarpa ectomycorrhiza microbial communities from riparian zone in the Pacific Northwest, United States - 17_EM | ecosystem: Host-associated > Plants > Roots > Unclassified | place... | reverse complement strand
CGCCAAACTCTGTATATCCTTTTTCCCGCAACTTTCTCCAAGAAATCAAAGGATGTGCCAAATCAGGAACATGCAAAACACCTCGGACACAAAAAGAAGAAACCGATCCATCTCTCAGAACACAGTCCATCACCACATCTCCCTTGCCTACGATCTCCATGCTCTTCTGTGAACTGGATTTTACAAATCCGCCACATACCGAGTAGTTGAGGAGTCGCCCTGCATAAGGGGTCATGTGTGAGGTACAGGCCGTGTCAAAGTAGAAGGATTTGTTTCTTACCTTCTGCTCGGTAGTTACATTAGCTTCCTCGGCCTTATCCTTCTCTTCTTTTTCCTTCTTTTCCTTATTCGTCTTTTGTAGACGAAAACATTCATTCCAGGTATGTCCTTCGGATTTTCCTGGATTATGTTTCTTGCACCAGGTGCAAGTTTTCGGAGAAGAGGAGGAGGAGGAGTTGTTGGTTTTTCCCGATTTCGATGGTTTCTTCCCTTTTTTCTTATTACCCGAAGGTTTAGAAACAAAGAGAGCCAGATTGTCTTCAATCTCGGTGGTGTCGATATCCATAAGTCGTTGCTTAACATCAGCATACGACAAACTATCTTTTGTTGTAAGATTATCGATCATGTTTTTATGGTGTTTGACCAAAAAACCCAACAGGAAATCTCTCTTGGCCATGTCTTCGGTAAGAAATGTAGCGAAAGTTTTTCGGTACGAATCGGAGGAGGCTTTCAAGAGTTTTGTAAGGTGGAGCCACTGGGACTCAAACTTGGATATAAATCCTGGTAAGTCTGTACCAGAATATTGAGTAGGAAGGGAGACCAGATTCATTATCTGGGAGACAAGTGCGAAAGCTGAGTCTCTATAATATTCGGTGCGAAGCCAGGTCCACATTAGGTGAGGATCCTCCAACTCGACAATTTTCTCCAAAATGTCTTGGGAGACCACCTGTATGAATATGGTCGACGCGGTATGTTTAAGATGCTCATAGGCATCTATTTCTGTCTGTTCAGCATCGTCTGCTGGAGACACACCATCCACCACTACTTCGTACGCCTTAATTCCTTTCAGAACAATGTTCATCGAGGCACTCCATATCCGATAGTTGTCCTGTCCAGTAAGTTTACCGATACTATCGAGCTTAACATTTACTGGTGTTTTCTTGTCGACGCGAGTTGAGAAAGAGAACGCAGGATTCTTTCCGGAGGAGGAGGACTCGCCTGGTGCCATTACTGGTGTATTTGGGCGAGGCGAAGGAGGTAGTGATCCTAATGGTGTTGTGGAGGGTTCGGGTACTTCTTGGTATTCGTCGGGAACTGAGTGAACGTCGAACAAATTCTGAGTAAGAGGAGGGTATTCAGGATTTGAATCAGTATTGCTCATCCGGGCTCATAACCTATTCGATTATAACAGCGAAAGTCCAAAGAGATCTATTAGAATCTCAAGAGAAGTATACGAAGAATGAGTATTGCAAATATAACGATTTCAAGAAGTGTTCGAAATATAAGCATATACTGAGAAGTGGATTCGAGAGGAGATATTGTAGTATTCCGATCGATGTCTGAGCAAGTCTAACGAACTGTTCTCTAACCGGAGAAACAGTATCTATATATACAATAATAAACGGGTGATTGTCCGTGACCACAGTCGCGGATCAATAACCAAAACAGGAAGAGAAAAACTCTGCAACTGTACAAAACTACATACGAACCGTAAAGAATATAACAGAACAATCTAGATGCGTTCTTTTTAAGATAAGCGCTGATAAATCCTTCTTCCAATGGAACTAAAAAGAAGGTTCTAGACAAGTTCTAACCGGAACTTTCTAGACAACCTAAAACATAAAAGATAACAAAAGTATTAAAAGTTATTAACACACCACATTATCCTTATCCATAAAGTACCATCTTATCGTAAGGAGAATACTTAAGAAAGTACAAATATTAGTAAGAGAAATGTAGATACTTCCGTATTTTCAATAGTCGGAGGGTACGAGTGAAAGTGGAGTTGCATACGGACGCAAGGTCCCTCGCCAGCCAGACGGTAGAGAAGGCGCTGAGGCCCAGCTTGTTATGATATGGAAGGGGAGAACAGTGTGTATAGACTAAGGTACAGAGAGAAGAAAGAAGGAGAGAGACGCGACATATATACAAGGATAGTGGGGTGCCTTATGCCCTACTGGCCGAGTGCCTTGCCATCAGCTCAGCTAAACCTCAGCTCGGTCAGGTCCACATGTAACACAGCTTGTTGAAGATATAGTATTGCCCTTCTTTCAGGTGCTCGTCGAGATAGACGGGATGATAGCCGCAGCGGCAATACCATTTGATTACTTCTCTAGGGACGCCCACATGGTATTCAAACTTGTGTGTGGGCATGTCTCTGGTGGTCGCGAAGGTGTAGTTAGGTGTATCGTTTCGACTCCTCGAACAAGAGGGAGAGGAACTGACGGACTGCTATACCAGCCATAGAGGAAAATACGTCAGCTGCTAGGAGGGAGTGTACTAAAAAGTTTTGAGCATTCGGGGATCGGGAAAAAACTTTGAGCCCAATAAAGCGTACTTTCTACGGCGATGGGTACAGCCGGCTATATTCTTGCTGGCACGTAGCCAACGCTGTATTCATGCCATCTGACAGACTACTGACAGACGGAGATCATGCAATTTATGTTCCGGTTGTGTTGGCATGCGCGAAGTCGCGTAAGCGGTAGTGTGGGTTAGCCGCCGAACAATACCGGGAAGCTGCCGAGCCCCAGCGTCTGATCGGGACTAAAGAAGCGGGGAAGCGAGAGGTACCGGGACTTCATACTTAATTACTGGCCTTGTGAGCGATCAGTAATGGTGTTATCTTCCGACCTATAGTCAAGGATTTATTTTAGTGCAGAGGTGGCACTACTCTGATGTGGTGGATTAATGATGGTCTCTGTCTTGTGTGGAAGTCTGTATTAGCATGAAGTTTAGTGGGTCAGTATCCCAATTGTACGAGTTTTCAAAAATCCCGGGAGAATGAGCTCGCAAGATGAGACATCTCATCGTTTCTCGCCGAGGGAAAGACCACGCTCTCACGGCGATGTTTTTCCTACGCTATGGCTAATGTGATGGACAATACAGAGGTTGCGTTGTGGCAATGATTTGTTTGGAGTTGGTTGCTGGATTATATTGAGTAGTAGAGTTACGGAGATAGACTTTGGACATTCTGACTATGCACTTGGGGGCGTGGATTGGCACATTAGGATACATTATGGCCTTGTTTGAGAATGTCGAGCAAAATATAGGGGTGGATAGCGGTCCGTGATGAGGATGGAGGTGACGGATCTAATGAGTGGGGAGATATTGATTGAGCGGGTTAATCAATACATCGGTGTAGAAGCCCCAAATATCCACCGTAGATCTTCGACACTGACCTGCGAATTTTCGACGCTTGCAAGAGTTCCAGGGCAATTGGTGCGGGTTCATACTCCGGTCTTCAAGACTCCGTACAAGTTCCAGCACCCATATTCAACGCCGTGTATAGTACAGTCAACCTTTCCTAACCCGTAGAAACCTCTTCCCCCTCCCCGACTGCCTCAGCCCTCCATCTCATATCTCTTCTCACTCAGCGGCAGCTCCACCCTCACCACTGCCCGCTCCTCCTGCAATTCCGCAGGACCGTCCGCATTCCCATACCCCACCACGCCCCTGATCGCCTCCTTCACCTCTTCCTCCACCCTCCGATTCTCCACCCTCTTGGACCACTTCCGTAGCTCCACCGCAACAATACCAACCAAAATTATGCCGACTGCAGCTCCGACACTTGCGCCTATGACGGTACCGTTGTTTGGGCCCGATCCTTCATCCTTGGGTAAATCCTCCCCAGTTCCGGATCGTGTAGCTTCGGGGCTCGGCTTCGCCTTCGGCACCGGGTCGACGGTATTTGTGACATCGGAAGCAATAACAGTATTGGGAGTCGCCCCTGACGAAGACGAAGAGGAGGTATAATACGTAACCGTCCACGTTACCACTCCTCCATCCTTAGCACTCTCAACCAGCGTTGTTTCCTTCCCTCCCTTAACACTCTTCGTAAACACAACCGTATCCTCGACCGTCTCGGTCTTGGTATTTTTCTCCTCCGCCTCCGTCGTGACTTCGACGCTCTTGCACGCCTCGCGTATACGCTGGTGTTCGCTGTCATCGTTGGGGTCGCAGGTCGACGGGAGGTCTTTGGTTTTGAAACAGCTTGAAAGAACTCGTTCGTAGTCGGTTAGCTTCGCGCAGAGACAAGTGAAGTCGGTCATGGCGTATTTCGGGTCGGTTCCGTGTGGTTGCGGACAGGTTACGGTGGAGGCGCCGTAGCGGCAGGGGATGCAGTCGCCATAAGTGGGGGTAAGGAGAGAGAAAATGAGTAGGAGGGGGAGGAGGGAGAGGGACATTTTGGTGCCGGTGAGGGTGAGTGGAGAGAAGTGTTAGGGTGGGTTGGAGGATGATAAAGCGTACTCCGCACTTGCTTTAGAAGTTATTCGAATTGAATTGGATCTTTAAGGGAACGCTGGGAAATGAGGAAAGAGCTTGATTATGGACTCAATAGTAGTTCTCGTGAGATATCTTGTACTAATTACACTCCTTCGTCGACGGGATAATCAGAGAATATCACTCGTCGTCAGACGCCTCAGCCGAACTTGGCATTTTTATCGCAAACTAAGTACACTTTGTCCTCCTCCGTCCTCTGCCATCCTCTTACACATAGCGTTTGAAATCTCGTTAGAGGTTCTTTACCGCAACTTCACGCAGTTCTACGTTCAACATCACTCGATCTCTCGGCCAGCTAGCAGCCGAGGCTGATTTGCAAATACGGGGAGTTCAATTGGAAACCGACTTGTAACATGGGCATCTCGAGGACCTCTATTTTTCTACTCTCACTATCTACCGTTGGAGTCTACAGAAGGTAATTCAGGTTGCTTCAAGTGTGTACCCGCACCATGCAGCTTGACTAGGGTGGGGGTCGATTTATGCTGTCGAGAGTTTGGTTGCTATTCGATCCTGGCATGATGATTGGTACGGGGGCTAGAAGTAACTTCGATCACTGTTATGGGCTAGGAAAACAACTAGACTTCTCCTGGTCTCTACAACTGCGGTTGTTCGGCTAAGCCTTCCTCCTCCTCTTCCTCCTCCTCAATCAGCAGGAAATCCTCTATGGCTTCAGCTAGAGGAAATATACTACGATATCTACCGGTGTTATTTCCAAACTCAATACCCGCCAGCTGTCCCATCTACAGTATTACTACTGCAGCCAACATCGCGTACCACGGTCACTGCTACGAGAACAGCTGCCAGCAAAGGGTTTTTTGTTACGGGTTTCGACAATCGGATCGAAAAAATCGTCAGTATAGAAGCTGCAGTGATCCGCACAGCATCTCAACGGGGAAGAATTTGTTCTCAGGATACAACTCGGACAAAAGTCAGTATATCCATTGAGTTTTTATGCAGAAGAAATGTTGCATAAATAGATATCAGCCTTCGTATGGCCAGAGTTGATAGCTCGTATGGGAGACTGGGAGATTGCTGTTGGACTGATGGTATTCAGCCGTATCTATACATAGATGAGTACGTACGCATTCGCACTTGTATGATCATATATATATGGCCGTGTGGCCCTCTTAGATAGTACACAATCAAGCTTCTTTATCTCTACCTTTAACAAGAAAATCCTAGCTACCGGCGAGTGAGATTCTGTGCTTAGAAAATGAATTTCAGAACCTCCGCTTAATAGGTAATCCGCAATTGTCAACTATCCTCCTCCGCAAAATCAGTATCCTTTAAAATGATAGCAGCTGGCTTCACAAGCCCCGTCAAAAACCGCCGCGCCATTCTGGAGAGCACTCCCTTCCCCTTCGGTCCAATTGTCGTCTCTGGATCCTCCGCAAACCCGAAATCAACAAAGCCTCCCAATAACACCAACATTACCAAAATACAAACATAGTCGACTATCAAGACGCAGATCCAGAGCGGGAACAAAATACATCTGCGGAACCCGACAAACCACGATCTCGAGACTAATGTTTTGGTCCATGAGCGTAACGCCATTTTTCGGTCTACTTGTCCCGATTGAAGGATGGAGTTGGTAAAAGATTTGATTGGAACTAGCTTTCTGGGCTGGGTGAAGGCCAGTTGAAGGTGTTGCTCGAACTGTTGTGTATGTGAGTCGCTAAGGTTTATCTGTCCACGCGAAGGTCTATGAGGATGTCGATTATGGGTAGAAATCCGCTTGTTTAGCATCGGGCGGCCATCTTGTGCGTCTAGCAGAGATGTTAAGAGACTGTTCTCGACACCACATGCGGGGTTGATGTTGGAGGAGGATATGGCTCTGTGAAGGACTCCGGTAGAGTTGGATACGGTTAAAGGGTGTTGAGGATTGCACACGTTGCATTCCTTGACGTGGGTTTCCCAGCGAAGACGACAGGCTTCCACGGAGCAGTGGTCTAGAGGTGCAGGGGTGTGGCGGCTGACGATCCGAATGGAGCTGGCTGGGGTTGTGTTAAGTTGGACTGTGCCGCGATTGGTTGTGCCGCGCCAACAGCGGGGGCGCTTGTAAAGAAGGAAATGAGGAACGAGAGTGTGGCAGCAGCCTCAGAAGCTGGGAATGTGGTGAAGAAATAACGCAACAGCAGGAAGACCCAAACCCAGTTGCTTGTTCTTTGGGGCGAGCTAGTCAAACGTGCCTGAGGGTCTGCAGACCTTAGAAACTGAGATTCATCTTTGCCTCGGGATTGGGAATGACGTGGATGTGCGAGCCCGAAGCTTGGAGCACGGGCTGGACTACTGCTTTGCTGGCTCTGCGGGTGTCTGCGACTCGATCTAGTACTCTCTGCAAACTTCCGAATGCATCCCCCGAAGTCCCGGACCCCATCGGTCATTTTTTCCGCATTGTAGACACCAAGGACAGTTAATAGAAGAGAAAGCGAAAGAACCCACCCAAAGGTAGCGAAGTTGACGGAGGAAGGCATGATACCCATCCCAAAGACAGACTAGTGGTACGCATAAGTATGGAACTGTAATAGGACTGGATAAGTACATACCGTGGAGAGTGAGAGTGGTAGATATCTGGAGTTGTTTTCCAAGTGTATTAGCATACCCAAATTGTCGTAGCAAGGTTTCAGGGATGCCTTTAGCGTACGTTATAGTAATAAGAGTGAGTATCCGAATATGATTCCCCTGCCTGACAGCCGTAGCGCTCTGTTGGGAGGCTTGCGCAGCCACCTCTAACGACATAAAGTTGGATATCTGACAATGTCAGTACCATTCCGCATCACCCGGAAAGGAGTGAATCACCCCATCACGATACGCTGTTGTTTTCTGCTGCCGCCTTAGAACGTCCTGTAAAGTCGTTTCCAGCGCTGCCATTCGACGGTTGCATTGAACCCTGACCACATCCTGACTGATTTGTCTAAGCTCCGAACTTCGGTGTGATTTAGTCTAAGCAGGTTAGTTGATAGTATTATGTCTTCACCCGGACGCAATGGAGACATACGTCATCCATAAGCCTGTCCATCTCCTTTAGCGCCGCATCACCTTTCTTTTTTACATCCAAAATATTCTCCTTGAAGCTCTCTAAACACTGGATAGCCCAGTTAAATGCAAGAATATTCTTGAAACGCTTCAGATCCATCTCGTCCTCGCCAGTACTATCCTCCAAGCTGAAGGCATCAAACACTACCCCCTGGTCGGATATATGTAGCGAATCATCGAGTGTTTCAATAATCTTTGTGTAAGATAAAGCGACCGCCTCCAACATGACGCCTACGAGTGTTTGTGCAACTAGACATCGCGCAGCCCGTGGATCATGAGCAAAACTTCCGATAAGTTGCCGCAGCTCGTCCGCGTGATCGTGGTTGGAAAAGTACTCCGATAACTGTCTGCCCATCATTGAGCACGTCCATGTCCGACCGTCGGGAGCTCCTGTAATGACGAAGCAGAGGGAAGATTGAATAAGGGTGGATGGGCTAGCATTAACATTACTCTGAAACAGAAGGCTCTTAGGGGGAAATTTGGTAATCTATAGGAATACGTCATGGTCAGCGTCCGCGACAATAGAACAGGGAAAAATGATGATCATAGATAATATTACATTGCGATGAGGTTCAACGTCAAACTGTTCAGTATGACCCCGGATTTCGTGGTAGCCAAAGGTCAGATAGGTGTCCCAAGTGAGAGAAGGTGACTAAATAAAAAGCAGTGAGTTAAACTCTGATCGGCATATATCAATGTACGCCGTAGAACTACCGCATAAAGCCCCCGATCAACATCGTAGCTATGAAAATGAGTATCTCCTCCAAAGTAGTGGTCCATAGCAGCCACAGCTTCACTATGAAGCACGACCAAGTGTAATCTTGCGATATTAGTGGTATAAGAATCCACAGAACTTTCGACATGCAACTGTCAGAGTGCTGCGCATGCACGAATAACCCAGAGGGTGGAAGCATACACAATACGATACTTAGCATCCGTATCCACCCTCTACCAAACACTCGAGTTAGCAGGTGTTCTTATGAAGCGAAAGTGCGGACATGTCCTCACATTGTCCACAATACGCTTCGCTAGTTCTCCCCACCCCACTAACCGATTGTATATACTAAGTCGATATTGGGAATCGAAATCGGCAATAGTCAACCCAGTTGCATTTTCCAAAAACTTGTAAGCGTCTGGGAAATTTCTTGCGTCGAATGCAGGATCATTACTGCGGGACGCGGCGTGATTATGGGTGACAATCTTGGAGTTGCTTTTGTCCGGGTCAAAGAACATATTCAAGTTCTTGACCTCACAAGCTGCTACTCTATCCGTAAAAGCAAGTTCGAATACCTCTGGAGTATCTAACATCCACGTTTGCCGGTGGTGAGCGCATATTCAGAATTAGAAAGGATAGACGCAGCTGGAGCACACACCTTCAAGCGATGTAATCATATAATCGGGATAAATTACCGCAGACCCGGTCATGAATATAGAATTGAAATCGTCGGTCCATTGAGTACTATTATGCGTGTCTTCGTTGATGCCTGTCTCGAGTTCAAGATGTGCAACAGCCCATTCTCTCTCGGAGCCCTCTCTGCGACTGCCGTGTTCAATAGCAGTCACTGCTGTAGATGGGCCATTCCTGATATAGCTGTGACTTGTAACATACTCTCTGTCTTTATATGGGTCATTGCTATGTGTATGTGGTCGTAGGTTTGTCCCCGGAGTAGGCGCTAGCCTTAAATAGTAATCGGCGTTCTCGTCACCTTGATCGACGCTATACGACCGTGAACGACTGCGAGTAGGCTTATAATACTCGTTGTCTCGATCGATACCATATGACTGTGACCGTGGATGGATACGGGTGGGTTCGTAATATGTGGGTCTGTCTTCCAGATCGGCGCCATACAGCGAATTGCTACGACTGGGTTCGTAATATATGCGCTCATATTCTTGACCGAAGTTATACAAACTGTGCGGGTAAGAGTTTGAGGTTTTGCTGCGTGTATATGAGAAGCCTTCTGGCCATGTGTGGCTGGATTCAGCGTGGTAGTTGGGATCGGATGACTGCTGCTGCATGGACGAAGCCCCATGAAAACTGTAAGGAGGAACAGACAGGTCATCCGGAGATCGAGGTAGGGGCCACAATGGTGGTGAATAGTAAATCCCACTAACAGGTGGTGGTGGTGATGGTCGTGGTGGTGGTGAAGGTAGTAGTGATGATGGTGATGATGGTGGCGATATTCCTTGCTGGTAAGACGCGGATATTATGAATGGGGGTTCAGATGGTAGTGATACAGATGTATCTTTTTGGGTCTCTGATTGGAGACGGGAGAAGTCGTAACTGTCGGGATTGGATAACAGCTCCTGCACGGTAGGGACTCCATGAAAGCTGTAAGAAGGAACCGGCAAGCCATCAGGTGATGGAGGTGGGGCCCAAGGTGGTGGTGGACAGGAGGAAGCTGGAGATGAGGGTGGCGCCACGGGTGGCGGTAGTGGGGGCGGAGGCACGACGACTGGTTCAATACATTGTGTGGGGAACACACATTCGGAGTCATCTGGGAGAGGGGTCGGTGTTAAGTTCTGTGATATAGGATCCTGATTAGACTGGAAGTAACTATTGGAAGTGATCGCTGGTAGCTGCGTGTGTGCGGCTGCAGAAGAATCAGTAATATCACTTGCACTCTCCCCGGCGCCAGTTTCGCTTCCAGGAGCTTTGAACTCCCGTACGCGTGTCTGCGGATTGAAACGGACGCCTTTCGAGCGATCTATGAAGCCGGGGGTTCCGCGAGTTTGGGGTGACAATACAGACGGCCCTGCAGGTGACACCTGGGTAGTCCGAAGTGGCGACTGGTTTCCGAAGTGATCTGGAGGATAACCCAGGGGAGCTGATGTATATTCCGAGGGAACTCGTGTAAATGCTGATGAGTAAGCTTTTGCAAAATATGAAGGAGATGGCGCCCGTCTTCGGTGAGTTCGAGCGGGTGCTGGAGGATTTGGTATGTCTGACGAAGCTGGTGCTCCTTCGGGTGATTTCTTAAACGATGGTTCGAGCTCTGCGGGATGTACGTATTCTGGAGTTAACACAGGTGGTGATCTCATTGTTGGTGCGGCGAATGATTTAGGAGGTGTGAACGTCGGAAGAGTTAATGGTGAACTAAATTTACGAAACAGCACCAGCTCTTTAGATATATCCGGTGGGTGTGGAGGTTCCGGTGTATCAACAAGTCTGCCGTTCGCGTGTGGTTTTATATCATAAAGAAGGGTGTCATTTCGATATATGAGAACTTTCCCGTCCCATCCCAAGATCGGCTTCACATCTGCGTCGTTGATGTACATGTTATTACAGAAAAAAGCTCTGTGGTCTGGAATAAGCAATTTAAAGAGTCGCTGAAAGCCAGGTGGCGACTCTGATTCCCGTGGGCCTCCATCGACGTCGTGGTACCCTTCGGGTACATACGGAGAACCTGCACTATCAGTCTCTAACGGATACCTTTTATCTAATGTTTTCTCCGTTCCTGCTAGAGCTAGATACATGGTCGGAGATTCTTCGCCATTCGTTGCTGCATATATGCCAGGTATTTTTGCGGACGGCTCTCGCATGCTCCCGGGTTCACTAGCATCATCCGGTGGGAGGGAGTCGGTGACAGCAGAAGGATCTGGGGTGGAGTCGACCGGAGGAATATCCGACTCCAGTTCCTCCAATGATATTGAGGAATCCGTCGAGCTGTCGTACTCCTGTTCCGACAAGTATTTTTCGGCAGTTGCAGATTGGTCAGTAGATGGTTCTAACAAACGTCTCTTTTCGAGCTCAACAATGGCATTAAATATGCCCTTTTGTATTTTCACCGACAGCTTCTGTCTCATAGTCTAGTGAAGACGAATCCGAATATCATCTTCTTTGATCTTCTTGCTGAGATAGGAACACTCGTAGCTATACGATCCGCCGCTTCTGGCCGAGGGAGCGTTCCGAAATTGATCCTCGTCTAGGTCCACTGAGGATTCTAAATCGCTGGTAGAGGATGTCGATTCCCCACTAGCCGCTGATGAACGTTCCAATACTTCTGCAGCCCGGAGCATTTCAACAAGACTCACTGCCAAAAGCGAGTCTGTCTCCATACTCCATACTCCACCAATCCGACATTGTTTCGGGTAGAGTTTCATCCCAAGACGTAACAATTGAATACCCGCGCTGGATGAATCGGCGGCACCCTTTATCGAAAATCTCGCTAATGTTTTTGGCAGATATCCCGAGTTTGCCTGTCCTTTCTGCCAATATTTGTACCACCATGCACTTCGAATGCATGTCTATAATGAAGTTGTTGCACGACAGCTCCCAGGGCGACCAGTGGACCTCCTCTCCTATCATCCGTCGAAAATTCTTAATTCTTATGTTCACAAATTCAGATTTAAATCGCCAGTCTATGGGTCTCGGCGGTTTTATCTGCGTGGTGAATTTCCGCCGCAACATTAGCCTTCCCACATCTCCAATGAGGGTGTTGGCTAGTTCCCGCGTCGGCTCATGGTGAAGTTCGTACACTAGCAATGCCATGCGATCGTTGAGTTCGTCCAGCGCTGTATACAAATCTTTTGGTCGATGCTCACTCATTCGCCGAATTTTCTCAGTCTCCCAATGCTTCTGGAGTTCTTTTCGAGTTGTTGCTTCATATTTTATCTGCTCTGTGCGCACGTTTGGATCGTCCTCACGCACATCGAACAGCCTCGCCAGTGAAAAAAAAAGCGCAGTGAACCATCTTAGGAATGAATGCGATAGCGAATAAGTCTCGATTCGTGCTCCGTCTTGCTGTGCTCTTTGGTGTAGTTTCTCGTTCAACTTTTTTTGTGAGATTATATAGTCTTTTAACTTAGGGGTATTGGCGTTTTGTAAAACATACTATACAACATTAGCACCTTCCAGTAGCACAGATGCGTAGAGAACCTAATTACTGCCAATGTCAACGACCAGTATAGAATCCAGTGGGTATAGCCAGTTGAGTGTGATTGTGGCATCGATCGTTCTGGATTGCCGTGTAGAAACCTGACGCAGTGCTTGAGGTAGACTAATTGAGCCTGTCCTCGATGGCAGCCGTTTCGGAGGATTCCGAGCTTGCCGGTTACAAAGTACCAACGTTGTTCCGCATGAGAATCCAGCTCCTCGCCACCTTCCTCCAGACGCCCAAGACACAAGTATACCCAGGTAATTGCGCCGAGTAAGGTCTGCTGAATTCGGAGACGATACTTACTGCAAATTACGCCCAGCTTTTTAATGTTACGTAGGGGCTCGATGTATTCATACACCTTTATCAGTGCTCGAATCTGCCAACTAAATGTACAGTAAGCTCCTCGTGAAGTTCATAATTAAGTGGCACTGGCAACGCACAAGAAAGTATGAACGTCTATACGCATGGATGAAACAATATTGCTCAATATCGCGATCGGTTGAGTGTCATTACCGGTATTGAAGAGGGGCACTACAGCAACAGACAAAATATACTCCACCGTCCGACCAATCAAGTTCAGCTTCAGTTGGTGTAACTCCTGGCCATCATATTTTCTTGCAGCACGGAATCCGTCCGCCCGTGCGCTGTTGTCTGATTTCCACAAAAGCCCGGACTTCATCCCAGCTGAGCTGATGCCTAAATCTTTCTCGATCTCCTCCAAGGACGGTGGTTTATTCCAAGATTTCCTCTGAGCGGTGGTGAAACCACACAAAGAGAACATACTGATCAGGATGATTGGTTTATCCATCAGAGTAACAAACCCGGTAAAGCCGAAATCTATGCCAGCATGCGCATTTCCTGTAGTTTCCGGTTTCCACTGCAGTTTAAGAGGCTCTTCGTCGCAAAAACATTGCACACACATCGTGGCGCCCAAATCTTTGTCGTCTATGACCAAAAGTTTTTCGTCTTCCTCTAGCTGAGAAGTGTGGAGGTGCAGTTTAAAAGGTGGAGGGAAAGCATCTGGGGTAGGTATGGCACGGTTGGTACAGCAACATCCAAACCGTACCAGGCTACCAATCTTATACCCAACCTCTAGTGGTGTGTGATTGGCGCTCCCATTCTCTTTTCTGCTGTGCACGCGTGCAATGCGGGAAACCTGAATCAGGCTCCCATCCTTGACATACCACGCGGATACGACCTCGCCCACTTCCCCATCCGCAGAATCCTCACGCTGGAATAATTCACGAGTGACTGGCCAACGATAGTTCAACCAACCACTTGTAGCGTCATCTCTCGTGCGCACACGCCCCCTAGTTGCGCCTTCACTGAGATAATCGTTCAACTGATAATCGATATCGTGTGGGATACGAAGGCCAAAGCCGAAACCGGATCGCTGACCGCGAGATAAAACGGATGAATCAGGAAAATTACCACGGGCAAAGACTAGACCGCAGTTAGAGTTTGACGGTGCGGTCAACTGTAGTAGATCGAAGTCGGCACTCAGAACCGCCGTGAATCCGCCGTCTCCAACTTCTAGAGTACCGGAAACCGGAGGAATCTTGGGGTCGGAAGAAGAGTGGAATGGCGTAAAAATGTCTAGTTTGGTAATGTCAGGGTTGGAATCGGAATCCACAGTGAAGAGGCTTTCCGAATATAAGTATCTAGACAACTACTCATCAGGGTATTTGTGGACCGACCGAAGTTCACACTTCCCTTTTCTCTTTGCTTTTCTGTTTCCCTTGTTGATGCCCATAATTCCGTCTGACTCGCCTTCAAAGCTACCTTTCCTGTTAACGCTTCCTTGGCGTTCGTCATTGCCACTCGCCCCCGAAGAATGGCCGGTTTCATCGTTGTTTGAGTCCGCGTCATCAACGTGCGCGTGTAGTTTTGGGGTTGAACTGGGGTGAGTTTCCTCTCTAGATTGTCCCTTGCCTTTGCGATTACCCCTGGGCATGCTTATTTCACCACTTGACCCAGGTTGGCTGGAGCTGGTGAGTGGATCGCTGTCTGCTTTGATTTTGGCTTAGCAATCCACAAAGGTATGGCTAGAGTTGTGGGTGTCGCCATCGCACCTTCAGCGTTTTCCATTGCAGTTGCGACGCGAGCGCTGGTGTTGGTGGAGATCGAATTGGAGTATATATATTTGGGACTTTAATGAGATGCTTTTTAAATAACTGAAGTGGGTAAGATTATGGAAGGGACAAAATTTATGGTGAAACCCAACTCTGCCTTCCAGAGGCTCCAAACTACCGGGATACCCACCTTACGAATACGCTGTGGGACGCGAGATATCACATCTGATGCAACTTTATCATTAAATTATTGTGCTTTTGAGTAAGCCGCCATTGGCGCAAAACTATGATCCAATAGGGTTCTCAGGAGGCATAGGTTTTTTTGTGGCAGTTAGTGTGCAGCATGCATATCACGGATCAGCTGTATACGTTACCATTTTGAGAATGTCTCAAAGTCCATATTTTTAACCACTGAGATCGCTCAAGCTACCCTAAATCTTCACCAGAGTTGGTTCGCTCTATTAGAGAAATCTAAGTCGCTCCTGATTCTACCTTGTGTTGATATACGCCATTGTGTTAAAGATTGATGTACTCGCTTCTTGATAAGTTTTGCCTTAAGCGCACTACGTATGTACTATGTAACATATATCTACTAGTTTTCGACATCCTATGGTCATTGATTTGAAGACCAAAGGTAGCCGTCTGCATTCAATTTCTGATGACCATTAGGCAATCGTTATGATAACCAACTACCGAAACCGCCAAGAAAACACAACTCTCCACACCCAAGTAGCAAACAGCCGCTACCTGCTGCAGGCAAATATGACAAGCGCCCCTCGAATTGTAATACAAAAAGTGTTAGAAGAAAATACTGAAGTTTATTCGAGCCGAAGCAACAGAACAACAATCCGACAAGCCACGTGACCAGATGTCTCCCTATCTAATCTTATCAAGTGCTCATGATCTAATCTATTCCTCATCTTCCATCCCGTGCATAACGTGTTAGACCAGGAGCCTGGTAGTGAATCACAAACCCGCGATAAAATGTATAAAAATTCCTATATAATTGTAAAATGGATAAACTAAAGGTGGTTTGTTTATTTGTTTTTAATCATTTTGTATTCGCCCCCATGCGGGTATGACATACATATTCGTTTCTCGCCGCTCCAAATCTAACAAAGGAAAAGTTCAAGCTGTGGCTTCTCCAACCATCCCCTCATCTCCTGAAAACCAACGGTGCTAGATCGATTGGTGCTTTCGGAATTGGAAATTTGTGTTGGCGGAGAGAGTTTACTGTTGATTCCCAGGTTCCCAGGTAGTGGCTGAGGACATGCATACATAAAAATTAAACTTCAAAATTTCCAAAACTATGGCAGAATATGGGTTTGTATGTATCACTGGTACTATATTTCATGGATTTGATATGGGTTTGTATTGTGGTGGAGAATCATCCCTCGATATTTGGTGGTTTGTTAAGGCTGATTCACTTCTGGGTACTGATTCACTACCAGGTCTGATTTACTTCCTGGTCTAACACGATACCATCGTCGGATGACACTAACGGATAACTTCACAACTATTTAAGTTGGTACATAATCCCCTGTTTCAATTAGAGAGCATAGAATCAGCAAGTGGCCTCACGAAACACTCTTACAATATCTATGTGGATGTAGGTGAATGCGTCTTGATTTAGTATTGAAATGTGTAGCTCGAAACATTGAATGTAGTAAACTGTATCCGAGACTACTCAGTAGATGAACACAACGAATCACGAATCAAAATTACTTGTTATGTGTAGTTAATTGCAAGTCACTCTGAAATTTTCGGTATTATACATATACCTACGCTTGGCTCCGAGGCCTCGGGTGCCACAGCTATGTGGAGTTGGAGAAAAAAATTTGTGCTTGGTGGAGACGACCACGCACAGATACACAGCCTCAAACCTCCTCAAGCGGCTGAACAGTATCATGCATAACAAGCGTGCATTCGCGCATGGGTGCCCACATATCACTACATAGCCTTGTGAGAGACCGCTTCAAACCCATAGGCTTGCTTGTCGTATTCAACTCCAAGTCACTTCCAAACATCATGGCGGAAGTAATCGGCTTTGGTGCCAGCGTTCTCACTTTCATCACCATCGCCACTCAGCTCGCGAAAGCGGCCTTTGCCACATATGAAACAGTCACGGACGCACACGAAGAAATTAAGCGAGTTCGTACACGACTAAATGACCTTCGATTTATACTGTTGCAGATTTATCACCGGCGCATCCACTCCAGCAGCACCGGCGAGCCCGATCCAGCATATTGGGACGACAAATCTGCAAGATACTGGGATGAAAAGTCAGCGCAACTATGGGATAGTTTTGCACAGCTCGAGAAGATTACAAGTAGACTGAATGAAACTCAGCCCGTGGCTAGACTTCGTTGGTTACTATCCGGGCAGGATCGAGCAAGGAAACTGTTGGCGCTTCTTACGGAGGATTTAGCCGTACTAAAAACGTTAAACCAGTTTATGTTAGAGTCGTAGGTTCATACTATATGTCGAGACTCGCGGGCATTACTGAATGAGAATAGCTATAATTCCAGATACCAGGCCCGCAGTGAAAGCTATCTCGAAGGAATTTTTCTAGGCCTCCAAGCCCAAGCTCCTATCATGCCAAACCTACTGCATGTCGTTCAAAAGGTTGATGAAATTAACGAAATGGTACTTGCCAAGGGGGAGCTTGCAGTAGTTTACAGAACTGCACAAACCGATAGATTGAGGTCGTGCTTGAAAACTGGCAACACCGAACAAATCCACAGCTCGAACATTGACATACTGGTGTCAGGTGTCAGGAGAAAGATCACGAGTTATAACCTCCCTTTCGGCAAAATTATTGTGCATTATGGTGTAAGGAGTGAACCGAGCCCTGGTCAGGGTGGATTGGGGAGCGAACACTTCGCAATGAGAGGGACGTGGGAATTCCAACCTGCGTCGTGGATCTCATACCGAAGCATCATCACCGAAGCACAGCTACTTGTACGATGTGGAGCAGAACTTGCTCATCCCACTATTACATCCAGCTTAACCACCAGATCGGCCTTATCTTGGGAACACCCAATCTGGAAATACGTTCAACACGGGGATGTAATGGGTGTCCAAAGACTTCTCCGTACAGGAGCAGTCAGGGCTACTGACATGGGGACCGATGGATCTACACTTTTGCACTCGGTAGGCCAATCTACAACCTCTATCCCCTTTCTCTTTCGACCAAACCACAAGTCCTGACTTTTCTCACGGTTGCTATAGGTATGCTGGAGTGTGGGTCACAGGGATTTGGCGCCTGAGGCGGTGAAGCTTCTGGCACTATTGATTAATTCAGGAGTTGATTGCAATGCGGTGGATGGAGCCGGCCTGTAAGATCCCTACCCTGACTCCTTTTGGCATTTCTGGGTCACCTTATCCAATTGTTGCCAATTTCTGAATCCCAATGTACAGAACAGCACTAAGTTATATGGTAACCTCAAGCTTAGTCCGGAGGCCAGAGAGCAGACAGTCATTGAACTGCGTGGCGGGGATACAATTGATTATAGACGCCGGGGGAGAGTTCGGCTTCCCATGGGGCCATTGTTCTACGGCATTTCACCTGAATCCGACATATGCTTATTCGGCCTTGAAAGGAACATCTTACTCCGAAGTTCTTAAGGATTGTCTCCAAGAGCATGCAGTGCGCTTGTTTTCAAAAGATCCAGAGTATCCAAGTGTGGCTCTGGTTTTCCTCCTAACAGACATGGTCTGTGGGCAGTTCATAGAGGTGCAAGATTTATGGCGACACATCCGTCCAAACCTATGCGCTCCGGTGACCGATACAGCTTCCCTTTTTAACTTTATGGTTGCAGATTTGGTCAGTACGGCCGAAAAGGTGTATAGTGACGGCGCTATTAGCACCTGGTTATGGGTCAAGGTTATTGATAGGGTATTCGTGAACTGTACTATTGCTGGCGAGATCGACCAAGCAAATGGGATTCTGACATCACTGGTTGCACGTTCTTCCAGTTTTGTTAAGCACCTAAACATATCTTTCTCGCAGCAGATGGGCAATCCGTACCATGTTCCCATAGATTTATTGTACGGCTGCAACAGGGAAACGCTCGATATTCTCGAATGGAACGGTATCAGTCCTGACGTGGTGGACTACCGCTTGATGCAAGAATGTCTACTGGACGATAGGGCATTTCCGGAATTTCTTTGGCGGCGCATTAGCATCTCCACCATGTTTGATTGGATGCTCGTTTGCGCCAGTGATTGCGTAGAATTTTCCGAGCACGTACTACCACTACTTCGCGAAGGCGCTGACGTCAATTACATTGGCTGGGACTGCCCTTATTTTGGCGAAGACTTCTCAGTTCCACGCACCCCACTTGGAGCGGCAGTGAGAGCTGGAGAGAAAGAGACAGTGCAGTTATTGCTTGACTACGGCGCAGATGTTCTACTGGACTCGGAGGAGCGGAGTTCCCTTTCAGGGATCGCAACAGTTGGGGGCTATCAAGAGTTAGCGGAAATGTTAGAAAAGCTTGAGGTTAAGGAGCAGACTAAAAGGAATCTCTCTACGGTCCCTGGTTCGTACTTCCAGTTTTGCCGACCGGTTTCTGTATAGGTTCTAACTCTTCCAGAAATTACGGTATTACCCCAGACGAAGCAGAATCAAGCGCCTAAGACGTATTTGGACCACATCACACTCGTTCTAGGTATGCTTTTGACCACGGTTGATTTCATCCGACTTTTAATTCTTTGCGGTCTGGGATGGGTTTTACGGAATCGTCGACTTTTGTGGTGGATTTGGAGCACGTGTTTCTACTTTGCGATGCCTGTTGTGAAGGAGCTTGGATGGGCAACTCTTGGGGCCTTTTTCGAGCAACTTTACTTGAGGCAAAGTTGGGAACGCTAAGAGCGTGATTTGGAAATGATGTTTTTACGCGTTTATTTTTCTCTTAATTTCTTAGTTCTCGATATTTTGTTTCCTCCTTGTGTTTTGTGCATCCCCTTAGTAGCAGAACAGACATTTAATTTCAGTCGATAGTCAAATTTTGATACAAGAATAAACCGATGGACTTATGATCAAATTGCCAAGTAACATCACAAAAAGCTTGAAATTTCACCACTTTGATTATCCGCTACGGCATTCTCTTAAGATAATCAATGACAGAATCTCCAAGGATGGACATTTCTTGATACGAGTTGACTGTAAGCGAGGCTGATGGTAAGGCATAAGACAACAACTCGTTTATATATATCTCGAGTCTTTCTCCTTCTCCTCTTAAGTATATACACTATTCTGATCCATTCATAGAATCGCTCCATCCATGGATGGGCAGTACCATCCATCGATGGGGGTGCTTCCATGAATGGGACAAGTGAAGTAAAAAAATTTGTGCCACTATAGGAGGATTATTGAAAGCTAGTAATTTAATTGCTGGTAAAGTTAGCTGAGTAAAATAATTACAGAAAGAAGGTAGGTTTTATGAAAGTGAAGCAAAGATAACTCTATTACATACAGCTCAGAGTTACCACTCCTCCCACTAAACCAGAGTGCAGTAAATCTCATTCTTAACAGTCCAAAGAAGTGAATGGTAGATGTATTTGGAGGATAGAGTGACTTTTTTGAAATAAGCAAAGCGAAGCCAGTTTTAATACATCTAATACAAGAAAAGTGAAGCCAAATTTTATACATCTATATTTTAAAATTTTATTTGCATATTTTATTTGTCCCATTCATGGAACCGCCCTGTCCAGGGACCGGTCACCCTATATCAATGGATGGGCGGCACCAATAAGTCGCAACAACACTCACGCAGTTCTCCCCTCCATATCGCGACATTTTCGATAAGTCGAAGACGTAATGAGAGAGGCTGGGCACATGCTTTCTGCTTCATGATGCGGTATATAATACTCAATGTTTATGAGTAGCTTGAATTAGTGAACTGTTACAAATATGTGAAACAGTTATGGTCCAAGCTTGCTACGGAATCAAGTTCATTCAAATCATCATTAGCCGAACAAGGTAATGAAGTTCTCAAATTCAGACCTCAGAGTAATCAATCCTGCGCTGAATTTCATAAACAGGTGAAACGAAATCGAAAAAAAAATACTCATCTGGAACTCTTTATTTGGTAAGTATTCTTTCCCTGCGCTTTAGCCCCTTCAAGACTTCTCTCATTACATTCAAACACAACTCCCGTCTACTCTCCCATTACCATAGCATATAGCGCTTGAATCCACTTTAAATTCTCGTCCAACGCCATATCCCTTAGCACAACCGGCAGTATAATCAGCTCCTCCTCCGTCCACAACTTTGGTTCTTTGCGGTCTTTCGAGGCCTACACTTCGCTGATAAGCAACTCTTTGTGCTCTGACTCATACTTTACAAGCAGCTCCTTGAGTTCTCGGCGATCTTCGAGTACTTTTTGCAGTGTTGCTGCCGTCTCGAAGAGCTCGATTTATGCCCTTATTTGTTGCTCTTCAGAGATATTGCCGGATTGCAGGGCCTGGATATAGCATGCGGCTTTGGAATGAGAGCTGGTGTGTTACAGTCAACTTCGTCGCCGAAGCTTGTGTAATAAGAGGCGAGCTCTTGTTTGGTTTCAAAATTTTTGGTTAGAAGTGCTTGATGAGGTCATGGTTGAGTACAGTGTACGTTTGTTGAGATCAATCGAGTACGAATAGAGATATTGAATTGACTATCGTACAAAAGTGATTGTCTAAAGAGCAAAGAGAGAGAGAAAGACAGGCAAATATATGGGAAAGGAGAGAGCATACTCGGCAAAGCCGAGTATCACATCCGGAGACCAATGCCGGGCACCACTGCCGGGGCTAGCCCTACTCCTCAGCATGGGGGCAGGCGAGGCTGGTGGGGGCAGGCGAGGCCAATGGGGGCCGTTGGGGGCTGTAAGCCCCCATACGCCACAAAAGCCATCGGGCCAAATCTCGTGCCAACAACGTTGATTTGAAAAGTAGTGAAGAAGGGAGGGGGGGCGAGCTGGAATACAAGTTATATCTGTGAGAGACCTTTGTGCGGAAGGAAATGGGACTCGCATTGATGAAGCCACCCTACCAAGCAGTCTGTAGATAACTACTTTGTTGCATTTTGCTTCTAGAACTGACGTCAAACAAAGGATAGCTACAAAGCCCCAACCCTTGCTATTACATGCACAAAGAAAAGCACCAAAGGAATTAAGCTGAACAGTGAAAAATCGTAAGCCTCAAAGAGAATCCCACTTTCCGTTAACTTCTTTGCATGGAAAAACATGAATGTGAAAAGTCCTCCATTGACTTCGACGTCTGGACCTCCGGTGCCTCTGAATGTCGCAAATGAAAATGAACTCTAGCGCACCCTACTCGGCTCGATCTTCTCAAATAGTGCCCCAGTGAGATATAACTGGTACACTGAGGAAATGGCTAGTGATAGTGGACTTCAAGTATGGTTACGCAGTGAGGTTTTATAAAGGTCAGAGTGACATCTAATGACTCCGTGGCACAAGGGTAGCGCATCTGATTCCAGTCCAGAAGGTTGCGCGTTCAAATCGCGTCGGGGTCAATGAGAGTCGGCAGTTAGCTTGGGACTTTTTTGGATTCTCGTTTGGACGGAGATGTTTGTGGATTGGGGGTGGGGTCTTGGCTTCCGTGTACAGGGGAGCCGTAAGCGTTGAAGACCTGCTTTCGCGATCAGCATTGTAGATTTCGTCCTGAGGAATATTATCGGCAGAATTGAGTACAATTTTGCATTTGTATGTAGTTAACGCAAATCTGACTGGGAATTCTTAGGCAAGAATACACGAACAGGCGTAGGTGAAATAGAGCAGCAGACAATAGCCAAGCTTTCCAACAGTAATACGCAACCTCTTTAGCGAACAACCATCCCACCCCACTCAAAAACGCAGGTCTCCTTTCCCACCTCCGGACGCGACCTCTCCTCTAGCAACACCGCTACCTGTTCCTCCACATCCGCCCCCCCGTTACCTGTCTCTATCAACTTGAAAAAGAGCACAAAGAGCCTCACCACTCTCACCTCCCCCTCCTTCACCTCTACCTCTAACCTCGCCGTATCACGGTATTCCTTTGGTGTCAAGAAACGAATCGCAATAAATGGGGTGCTTGTAAGCTGCGGGCCCCAGTACGTAATGAAATCTTGCCGCTCTTTATGCAAAAGCCCACATTTCTGCATGAACGCGTCCATAAATCTGGCGAACACATCGATGCCGATATGGAAAATGTTGCTGGAGAAGTCAGTGCGGATCGGGCCTGTGTTGGAGAGTTGAATGGCCTCCTAGAAGAGGTAGGAGACGGGCGCTCCGGATATGTGGAGGGTGCCGTCTTTATTGGCAATGGTGATCCATTGGACACTGCGAGTCGAGGAAAACTGGGAAACGGAAAGAGTCGTCGGGTGAAGGTAGGTGAAGTTAAAGCCAGTAGAAAGCGTCAGAGTTATGGTTACTGGGGTCTGGTCGTGCAGTGGGTAGACTGTGATAACAGGTTTTCCTCCACTCTGTCCCTTATGAACTTGAAGTACATCTCCGTCCCTAATTCCGTGATCTGAAACTCGGCCCCACGTAGTAATCCGGGAACACACAGGAAGCACACCATCCCCAACGCAGAGTAGACGAAGCATATCGATGGGAAGTCCAGGAAGCAGTTCAGCCCGGTGGCCAACCTTGACCATCTCTGTTGATGGGTAAACTTTCAAGTAACGCTCTTGTATACTACCTTGATTTTCATAGTCGAGAGTGATCGTCATTTCAGCATCCTTCCCAGCAGACTTTTGCCGAAGATCAACAACCGTATGTGACTTATCAGCATCCCGACGTTCATTCTTGGCTTTCGGTGATGCATCAACAGTGAAAATGGTGTTTGGTGATATCTCGATCATCGCGCCAGCAAAAAGGTAGAGCGACCAGAAGTTCTTGCATATCTTTCCACCGTCATAGCGGGCGACAACCTCAGCCCCCATGAGGCCTTGGTAAAACTCTTGTCGCACAATCTTGACAACGCTTCCCACGATTGAACCGCCGCAATGGGAAGCGATATTGCGTCTGCTTTAGTGTCTGAGCGGTAGACTTTAATGAACTAGAACACCGGTATAGGTTAGCGGCGGCGTTTGAATGGGAGGAAGTCGTACGCCGCAGGTTTGTGGTTGGGCCGCGCATGATGGGAACATTGTGTTCGTGGGGAAACGAGAGGTTGATATGATACAGGGAGGAAGTGGAGGAAACAAAGTTGATTAGAAGACGAGATGTAGGTTGGGCGTGCTCTCGTATACCAGCCGTTCTTTTTTCGCTTAATGACGAACCAAGCGAACTTGCGATCGACGAGAAAATTTGGAAGTGGTTAGAACAGGTTAGAACGGTTAGAAACGAAATTTAGCTTGTAGGATGTCCTCCTTTGACATGCCTGCTCCAAAGCCCTAAAACCGTGACCTATACTCCTACTTAACCCTTGGGGGGGGCCTAGGGCCTTGCCTCGTACTTGTGTGGCAGCGGATCTGGAACTCTCCATCCTGGACTGCCTGCTAGGCCCTTGATCTTTTCTGGTTGGTGCGTATCTCAGCCCAGAGCCGCGGGGGTTGAACTAAGATGTGTTCCGTCCCATGCGCGGGCTCCATCGATCCGCGAACATCCCGACTGCTTCGGAGGTGGGGCCAGATCGTGCATAGAAGAGCTTTCGGCGAACCTTTTATCTGGGAAACACATCCGATAGAAACGCATTCGTCAGATGCATACATCTATTAAGACCACCAGGGCATTTTTAATATGTACCATCACTCATAACCTCTGATGAGGAAACACCAGATATCCCAAATCTACAACACACCAACTAATCCAATAACGCCAAAATCAAAATGCCTTCCCTATATAATATCTAGACAGCCTCCATAATGAGCCTCCACCCCTTCTGATCTCTCCGAGTCGCCTTCTCTTCCTCATTCTCCTCCTCTCCACCGTGCGGCACCGCATTCTCACTCTCCTCCTCCTACTCTGAGACCTTGTTACCTCCGCCGCCTCCGCTAGCGCCTCTTCTACACGTCTTGTAGTCATACGATTCTCCTCTGTCTCTCAAGTTGCTCTTCCATCATCAAACGTAGCGTTTCCCGCGCTTGGTGCGGCCGGTATTGGTTGATTAGGTGGTGCATGTTAAACAGGATTGTTTGTAGTTTGGCGGTTTTGAAGGGTACTAGAGGTTTGGTTTAGTGACGTTATCATTTGCAAAGGTGGGTATCATACTTCTTCGGGGTTCACGGCCATCATCCCCACTAACTCCAGGAAGTTTAAAAGCAGTGATTTTGATAAGCGGCGCAGCTCAACAACCCGGTTTGCTCCTGTTCCTCATCCGTTTCTGAGTAGTCTTACGATGCCGTTTTCTTCAAGACTCGGTTGCCGTTCCGGTGTTTGCCAAAACTCGGAGAAGGACCAGTATGAGCCACTTGCAGGGAGTGGCGGTGGGAGAAGGTAGTGTAGTGGAGAAGAGGCGGGGAGCGAGGAGGCAAGAACGGCGTCGGTTGGGCCGAGGTTCAGGGATTGACGGTGAAAGTGCAAGGGCGGCGAGATTGGCGGGCGTGAAGTGGGTGTAGAAGTTTGGAGGGTCCGGGAAGGCAGAGAGAGTTTGCGGGGTGTCAGCGGACATTGTGCGTGTTGTAGTTAGCACGGTACGGTAAGATGCGGCAAGGCGCGGTCGGGAGACGTGAAGGGCGGGTAATTGCAGGATGACGGCAACAACTAAACCAATGTAACGAAAAGGCATCACAAGAGCTCATCCGTAGCTCCCGCCGACAAAACGCTCGCCGCACACGCCTCCCCCTCCGTGCCCTTGACATATGGCACTATGACACCTACGACGCGTCTAAAATCCAAGCACCGCTTAGCGGAGCCGGGGCTTCTCCTCGCTCTCCGCCGGTTCAGCACCGTCAGCTCCCTCTCCCTCCCTCCGCGTCCTTGCTAACCTCCACAGCGTGCCTACATCCCCGATTGGTTCGGCGTCCTCCTCCTCGCTCTCCAGAACCTCGCAATCCTCTTCTTCGAGCCCTTCCACCGCCTTTTCAGCCTCGACGACCGCCGCATCTCCTTCCCACACGCAGACCCCGAGCGCGTCCCCGTCCCCTACCTCCTCTTCTATGCCTGCGCGCTTCCCACCCTCACAATCGCACTGTACGTCCTCCTCGCGCCCTCCTCGTCTCCAAAATCCCATAAACTCCATGTCGCGCTCCTGGGCCTCGCCACCTCCCTCCTTCTCGCCTCCTTCGTTACAGACGTAATCAAGAACACTGTCGGCCGGCCGCGCCCAGACCTTTTGGCGCGATGCAAAGCCACCCCTGGAACCCCGGAGCACCAGCTTGTGGATTGGCATGTGTGCACAGAGACAGATCATCATACGTTGCACGACGGATTCCGGTCGTTCCCGTCGGGTCATAGTTCCTTCTCCTGGGCGGGGCTGGGGTTTCTTTCGCTTTTTTTGGCGGGGCAGATGGGGGCGTTGCGGCGTGGAAGGGGGCTGGGGAGATTTGTGGTTGTGGCGCTGCCGAGCGTGGGTGCAGCGCTGATTACGATCTCGAGGACGGAGGATTATAGACATGATGTGTGGGATGTGAGCACGGGGACGACGATCGGAGCGCTGTGTGCGCTGTTTTGTTATAGGAGGTATTTTAGAAGGTTAGCAGAGAGGGCGTGTGATGTTCCATTTGAGAGGGAGGAGATGGAGGAAGGGGAGGACGAGTTTGAGAGGTTGCAAGATGTGGAGATGGGGTGAGTTCTGGATGGATCTACGTCGCGGTCGTAGGAGCGAAATGGGAGGGAATTAGTTTGTTGTGTGCATAACATGTATCTTGAGTTTTATGTGTGCAGCATATCTTACTCATTTGCGTCACAGATTGTCTTGTTTTGCGTTTGTCCAGTTGATATCATAGTATTTAGATCCCTCACATTTGTGTCTATTAGTACGATGTCATGACCAGCCCACTTCCTTTTCTAGTAACCTAGTTAGCGCTGAGTGAATAAACACCTTTCGCTCACCCAAACAAGCAGTCAATTTGGAGCACTTGACCTTCTTTAGCAGTGAACTTTGATGGAAGAAACCGCTCCAACCTTGTGCACAGGGTGACAGGCAGATTAAGAAACCAATAGAAATCCCTATATCTCAGCCTTCATACCAGAGAAATACTAGACTAAGCTTAACACACCGAATCTTGTTGATTGCCCGTTTTGGTAAGTAAAATAACGCCATCCTGACACGAGCATGGGTGTAGTTAGTGTTCAAATCAACTATCGTTGAGGGAGCGTTACATAGTGCTAAATTCACATGGAGATTGCTCAGCTGTCCTACAAACGTCCATGAGACTTGGCTTGTTGCAAACTTTAAACCTGTATATGAAGCTGGTCGGATTTACCTCGGGTGTAACCCTATGGCTCCGTACCCAGAATCCACGTGGAATCTTACCACTCCCGATTCCGCTTTAAGATGTTATATATTACCAGATATATGTTTTACATATTTATACACATCCTCCTCGTAGAGTACTCCCAGACGCGTGTGTTTCACCAGCGTCGTTTGATTAGTTTAGCTATCGGATGCGAGGTCGTAGATGAGGAAGCAATGGTGATCGTCGAATTCACGGTTTATATTCCAAGCTAGCTTGTGAGAATACAAGTACGTCGTGCCGCCGAACATATACCCACGCTAAATTCCAGGGGTCCAGCTATTTATCCTACTGACGGCCTTTATAGTACGCCGTTATCGTCTTCACCGATTTAGATCATTTCGAACTCCGCAGAGTTCACTATGCCATTTTCCTGTGTCATTGGCGAGTGTGCAGGTGAGCTTTGCGTCAAGCGGGTATATGGAAGTTATTGCAGTGTCGCTGTTTTCGATAGCGGCTTGGAATACTTCGTGGTAGCTGAGGAAGACGTTTGGCATGGTGTTTGAGAGCGGCTAGAATCCGATGTACGTTCCCCGCGGCACGTTGTTGGGTAGCGGTTTCCGGGTTACGCGGGTGGAGACGTCGTCGTCGGTGAGGAAGGATTTGGAGAGATCAATTATCTGGAGCTAGCTACCTAGAAATGTCAACATATGACCGGAGGTGCAAGGCAGACTGCTTAATATTCACTAGTAATTCTGGAGACTTGATGAACCAAATATATAGCAAAAGTCAGCCACCTCATCCAGTTCCTCGGTCTGTGCCCACGCGAGTAGTATCTATATCCCGATTGTAAATAATGCACGCCGAAGAGGGCTCATTGTGAGGATTCAAGGTGGGAAGCGTTGAAAAGGTGAAGCCGAGGAATACAAAGTATGGGTATACCCGGGTATTAAGCTTCAGGGTGACGGAGGTCGTAGGTCCATCCATTAATATCATCCCGGGCCTATCTGCAAGCATGGCGGTAATTATCAATTTCTAACGCTAAGTAACTACTTAAGTACCCGTAGTTGGCAGCAAATACAAGCGCCCGATCAAGTATCTTTTGGTGTATATGTCATGGCCGAGGTACTTCATGTAGTCTGTTGTAACACGAGTAAGTATTTTCATTGGCTGGGCACAATAAAAGTTTAACCTTTTGCACCTGCGTATTGAAGAAGTCTCCTTACGACAAGGCTTTTTTTCACTGATATTCATTTAATTTGGCGGTAGAGTGTGATGTGAGCGTATTTGCCGCTTATAGCCTGTCCCTTACAGACCCGCTGCCGCCAAAAGCAATCGATAGTTGTTAGCTCGGAACTGCCCGAAAACACTAACAGGTAAGCCTCTCCCGTCCATAATCAGAAGCAGCGCTATCATAACTACCAGAGCGTTTTTTGCTCAGTAGGGAGTACAACCTACGCCTACAGCGGGTAACTCACACGTTTCGTCCAAATTAAGTGTGTAATTGCTGAGCCGCACATGTAGTGAGAAGATGTTTTGGGTGAATTCCCGATGTTGTACCGCCGACGTATTGGACTGCGTATGTTCCAGATAGGTCAGTTTAACTCCACCCAGTTGTTGGTTGTGACATTAACACCAAGAGTACGTACTGGTCTTAAAGCAGGCCGATTCATAGTTTCCACAGACGAAAACCGTATGAGGAGACGACCCCACATCCAATGACAGCGGGCGATAAATGTCGGGGAGTTAGCCGTAGTCACTCGAGGGTGTTTGGGGCGAGAAGTTTATCCCTCATATGACTTGAGATGCTTGTAGTTGGCGAAGAAGACAAAGGTTTATCGTTCTGGGCGGGTTTGTTTCGGCTCAGACGACTGCTTCAGTGTTTAGTTAGGGCAAAGGATTGCAGATAATCGCCGAACCAAAATTAGCCTGAACAAAAAGCCCTAACTACAAACACCCGTGACTACTTGCCTTAAGCAAACAGAAGATATCATAATTTGACAGCCAGCCGACTCCAAGCTTGGTGAACACGCATGCAAAAGATAATATGAATTGAATCTGAATCTCCCACCCGAGACAAGTCCCAAAATGATAATAACCCCGAGGCTCAATAATTCGACGGTGCACATTTCATACCCTCCTATCCACCTTCTCCTTCTTCTCTTAACCAACCTCTCCCACCTAATGAAACCTAGGTAAGTACTTAGCTCGAATTCAGAGTTGGGCGGCAAGATGCACCCGCCACTCTTCCAGACCCTTCCCATACTGTTCAAGATACTTCAACACATCGCGTGGCAATACTTCTCCTCCCGCATCACTGAACTCCGCCCATCTCTGCCTCGACTGATCATCCACGAACTCAAACCTTCCTTGCGTGAACTTCACCCAGTTCATTAGAGTCTCGATGTCAAGTGCAAAGCCGAATGCTCTGCCGACGAAGAGCGCCACTGTCTAGCTGTTAGAAACGGGAAATAGTGGGTAATGTGAATTGTCTTACGCTCGTTGAAGCATATAAGCTTCTTCTCGAATCCCTTCGCAGAGAGGTGCTGCGCGAGCTTGTATGGCCCATAGAAGACACCGCCCGCCATGGCAAATGGTAGCACGATCGGTGCAGCCGCCCACCATGCCGGATGCATACCCTCTCCGGTGGGGGCCTCTTCGGCCGGTCGGATCAAAGTGCCAGAATTTTCCTTTGAGATAAGTCCTCCATAGGATTTAGTAGATCCCGTTTTTTTCCGCCAAAGAACAGCACTTGCCCTCATGAGGAAATCACCGGCGCGTAGCTGCGTAGCAGATTTTCGGTATGTGAGAAACGCGTCGAACATTTCCCGGTTGGCGGTGAGTGTACATGCTGCCATATGCACAGCGTCGTACAGCGAGAGGTACAGATCTTCCTCGATGGCGCTGTTGCTGCTTCCCGTGAGAGTACGATCGTCTGCGTTCTGAGTATTAGTAAGTTTAGCCTAGGAGCATAAGCACGCTTACCGACAGCACTTCTGACAGCTCCGACGACTGTAGCAGCACATTCCTTGAACTTATTCTGACATTCCTTTTCTCGCGCTGCCGAGCATTTAGAAACCTCCCTGTCCTACGATAACAAAACACCGTTAGTACCAGATAGAACCCAGAGTACGCGGCAGAGAAACAACTACCATCATCTTCTTCAAAATGCTTTCCGCAGTCTCAACACCCTCAGTGCCAAATAACTGTACAGCAGTAGTGCAATCGAGACCGGTGCCAACCGCGAAGTTGATCTGCGCAATAACGGCGAAAGACAAGGTGAGTGCCCTATGGCCGTATTAGATTTATCACCCTCAACTGCTGGCCTTTGCGCTTACCACTCCGGGAGATAGTCCACCTGCTTCACATCGATATGCTTCAGCAGTTGTAGTCCATTGGTCAGTGCCTCTCGAAAGAGTGCCCTATTCCAGTGTCGCTTGAAAGTAGTAGAAGATTCTAGGGCCGGCGATAATCCCAGTAAGTTCTTTTTCGTTATCTTCCGGAAAAGATCATTAGACGAGGGATGAAATATAAGCGTGCAGAATCTCGCGGCCTCTTCAGAGAACGACGTAGTGGCTGAAGAAGAAAGTCGAAAGGTAACCTGCAGAATGAGACAAGCAGGTCAGCGCAAAGTATGGAGTACTCACCACAGCCCTGTTTTCCCTGTCTCTTTGAATCCGGTCTAAGCACGGGATGTCAGAGCTCTGGTCAGTGGCGCCAAAGAGAGCAGACAGGAATTCATCGATCTTTTGCTCGAACTGGGGTGAGTCTGCGGCATAAGTCGGAGAAACAATAACGATTTTGACATGATATTCCTCATCGTTGGTTCTAGATGGACCTGCAGTGGATCTGGATGAACCTGCGCTACCGGTAACCATGATGCGTGATATTGATCGTTTATCGATAGTGGGGAAATAGTTAGTCTGAGTATGCTAAGTGGCGACCAAGACTAGTGAAGTGATGAATGAAGTCTGGGTAAAGGAGATGAAGCCTTAAAGTAGTCCCAAGCGGGCCCCGCACGCCAAGCCAATACTTACCAGTAAACTGTCTGTCCATAGTACCCCTAAACCTGCGGGTTCGTGCTCATCTAGCACAACATTTTAGCGGACTTGAGAGTGCGGAAATAGCACCATCTAAGCGCTTTGTCGAACACATTCCTCTGGTGTTACCGTGTATCGCTCGCAAAAACGGAGACATAAGTCTAAACACGGAGGCAGCGGTATCGTCAATCGTTCATCCGTCGAACATCATGGCAATCATGACTGACATATTTGTCGCAGAATACAAAGCTTCAGATCCAGTATGCTATAAAAAGTCTTATGTTACACATGAGACGAGTTTTCAGCCAGTCTCGTCCTATGTCATTATAACCAAACTACCGTACGAAGAGAAAGATCTACGATAGCCCCCAACAAAAAGTTTCAGCCGATAGCGTACCCGGAAGACTCTGCTGAAGGTCACCATATACCACAGATCGCGAGACATCCCAGCCCAACCAAGAATTGGCCCAAGATATCTCGTCCCATTGAGCCCAAGATCTTGCCAGGCCCGGACTCTAGACCCGAGAAAAAGTCCTGAGACAGCGTATAGAGAAGTTGGGTTCGTAAACGCTCATCAGTTCGTGAGATGGCCTGTAAATGTTGCGAACCGGCGACTGCAGTTCGCGAACCGAAATGGTCGTCTATGGTACGGAATATATACGAGTAGTAGAAATCGACACAAGCAAATGCAGCAACGACCGCAAGCAAATCCTGATGAGTGACCATAGCAGCTAGCGTAGTGATGCAAGAGTGGAGGTCCAAAATGCCACTCACAACCCTGCAACCACTAATCCGGTTTCCTGTTAATGGAAATAGAGGGCGAGAACTATATAGGTATAGAAGAGAATGAGAGTTTCCTCAAATTGTGCCCCCGAATTGTGTCCTCGAATTGTGTCGACCTGCAGTAGAGGACGATTGATTCAAATACTATGATGTCGATGCAGGCATGGACCATGGCAAGAAGATGCCATGGACCTATTGCCGACGATATATATCGCTCGGAAAACCGCTGGCGATCGGTCATAGCGGTCGATGTGGAGGTCGGAGTTGCAATTGGGGCCTTAATAATATCGGCGGCAGTGGTAGTGTGTGTGTATGGTAATGGTGAATGGTTTCAATAATTGTAGTAGTGTAGGACTACCCTGTAATTGTTGTGGTATTGGGTCTTTATCGGGTCCAACAAATGGTCTAATTGGGGCTTCCAATTTGCTCCAACTGAGAGAAGGTGTGCTGTTAGCTGGGCGGCCCCAAGCACCAAAAACCAGATATCGGGACCCGATTCCTTGTTCCACATCGTGTTCCACCATTTTGGTAACTTCCAAGTTGGAAACTGCCACAGGAGGGTACGGAGTAATTCGTTCATCCAGCAAGGGATTATGATGGATTTCCGGCCCCACCCGAATGGCGAACTTTCCTTGTTGAATTCAAAAAGAGGTCATGTAAGAGCATAGTGATCGCATATGATGAACCTTAAAGACTTTTGAAGCCGGTTTTGCGGTCCAACTCATTGGCCACCTCGATAAGTATGAATCCATCAATATACAAAGCACAGGCTGTCCAGGCGGGGAGCTAAATTCAAATTAACGGTTGGCATGGATGACCCTAGTGCTCCTAAACTTGTCGCGTAATCTTTCGTGCTGAACCGCCATCTGGATGGTCGAGAAATTGTGACCGGCAAAGATTGACAGTAGCGTTCCATATCTGGTAAGATCCTTTGAACCGGGAATAATCATAATGTCAAGTGGTTCGAGAAATGGATCGAGGCATTGAGGGGCGCGTGCGATGGAACTATGAAAAGAAAGAAGAGAGTGGTCATGATCGTTGCGAATATGATAATTAGATGCGAGATTAGGAGCTGTACGATACGAACGAAACATCTCGATTCTCGGCATGAGATCTATGCCTTGAGCCGAGTACAAACACGATGTGAAGCGCCTTCGCTTGTCCCAGCCCTCCAGGCAAGTCGTTCCGGCTCCACCAGAGCGGTTTCACAAGTTACTCTATCAGAAAGCCGAAAATATAATAAGCAGCGCACAAGAACAATCTCCCTGCAGGTATCTATAGTCCAGCTTCACCTGTATCGACCCAGACCGACCCATGCCAAGGACGGCTTAATATGTGGTGGTCTGGATCTGGCCAGTCTGCGAATCTGTGGATCGACCGGCGGCTGGACTAGCCACTTCGGAATTTTGAGATCGGAGGAGTGATGGGCCTGATTGTTGGGCGGCAAGGTGCCGCAGATCAGAGGACTCGTGAAAGGGCGTTGCAGTACGCCGTATTCTGGGTAGCCTGTACGTTGAGTCGAAATACGTGCTATGATGATCGTAATTGCAGAATATAGGGAAGAGTGAAGAGGGAGGGCTCTCCGACCCTGTGCTCCCAAGCAGCCAGAACTGCCCCCGCGATCAACTTCTACACTCGTGTCCTCGCCGTAATTAAATATATGTTCCGTACCGTGGACGTCCATTTCGGTTTGCGAACTGCGGTCGCCGGTTCGCGATATTTACAGTCTATCTCACGAACTGGTGAGCTTTGCGAACCGTCTCCCATCCACGACCACTTGGTCTGTTCTACATACAAAAAGCTTCTTCTGGTTCGCTCTCCCGGCTAACGTCCCCCTACACCGTGTGAGCATAATACTGACTATGAGATGGAGTGAGACAATACTTAGTATATGTATGAGATCTTTGCTTAACTCACCCAACCCAATAAATCTCAGCAGTGTTGTAAGGCCCTGTCAAAAGTCCTAAGTCCTTAATCACATAAATAGTTATAGTAATTAGTTGCGGAGATTTATTGCAATCTCTCTAGCCAAAAACTTCGCAGGGTCGCAGATGGGCTATCGAATTGCAACCCGTCCCCAGGTCGCGGCTTTGACTGCCCCAGGTTGCGAGTCGGCACGGGTCGCGTACCGTACGGAAAATATAGACTTGCCATTGCGTTCGCAGTGTTAGCAATGAAAAATTTCACACACAGAGGTTGGGCACGGAAAGGGTAACCTTCTGGTTCTATCCGCAACAAAACAGTAGTGCAAGCTGATCGAGATAGTGTTGTTGCGAGGTGAATGTAGAACACTAGAGAATTTGACAGGAGAAGCACCAGATCAGATAGAAGATACATAAGTTAACCGACTGACTTGTCCTCCGTCAAAACCTGCCGAGCACTAGTATTCTTTCAACTCAACTCAGCCCTAACCCTTACTACCGACCTCTAAGTTCTAGATAAAAGAGGTAGAGTGCGCTCGAAAACCAGCCGTCTGACAGCTTGCGAGCGACGAGAAATCTGGGAACGAGAGTAGAGGTAGAGTCCAGATCCCAATGTTTACTTTCTTCCCTTTGCTTGTTCGTCGTGAGCGCCTGCTCTAGTTTCATCCTCCCCCCTTCTTCTCCCTCAGCCTTAGGTATCTGGCTATCCATACACCCTTAACATTCTCTCGCGATATCATTCAATTGAGTGACATCATTAAATTCAGCGCTGGCTCGCTCTTTGTTGTCGCTTTCCAGGATTTATTATCTTTCCAAGCTGTTCTTTCGTACAGCAGTAGCACCACAATCATTTCATTTGGTAGCAGAACACAACAAAATCAGGATGAAGTTCTCCGTTTCCCTAGTCGCAGTTGCGGCGACACTTCTCCCCGGCGCAAGTGCTTTCTTTAGGATGCCGTGTGCTGGTCCCCTGCTTCTAGAGAGGTTTCTATCCCGCCATCTGTAAATGCTTTGAGATTGCTGACCACAGCGGCGTAGAGCTGATCCTGTTGTTAACCCCGGCGCAGTGTCTGATCACTTGCACAACATTGTCGGCGGCAATGCGTTCAACTTCTCTATGACATACGACAGTGCGGTAACCTCAACTTGCTCTTCGTGCAAGGCTAAGGCGGATAAGAGCAACTATTGGGTTGTGAGTGACACTAATCTGGTCCCAGTTGGGATTCTTGTTGATCATTGGGCAGCCCAATCTCTACGTCAAGGCAAAGAACGGCTCCTTCCACAATGTTGCCAACGGTGGTGCCACTATCTACTATCTCCAGCGTAAGGTATACCCGAGTGAAGAGCTCGTTCCATTCCCCAAGGACTTCCGGATGTTCGCCGGCGATCCCATGCTCCGTGGGCCCAGCATCAGCCATGCGCAAAAGGCTGTCAGCTTCGCCTGTCTCGGTGGCCTTACCAAAGATACACCATATATTCCAAACTCGAAATGTCCCTTGTAAGCACTCATCCTTCCGATGATGCTAAAGGCGGTGCTGATTGAGAAAAGTGGACTCCGTGCGCAGATAATCATGCCTTCATGCTGGGACGGCAAGAACCTTGACTCCCCCGACCACAAGAGCCATGTCGCCTACCCCGACGGAACCGACAACGGAAAGTGTCCATCTACGCACCCAAAGCGTTTCGTCACTCTCTTCTATGAATTTCTCTACGACGTCAAATCGTGGGATAGCGAATGGGCTGGTGACAAGCACCCCTTCGTTTTTTCCAACGGCGACCCCACGGGCTACAGCTACCACGGCGACTTCTTCAACGGTTGGGATATCAATATTCTGAAGAAGGCAATCAATGAATGCAACAGCTCCAGCGGGGTCATCGAGGAGTGCACTATCCTGGATCTGTACACAGACAGAGAAATGAACGACTGCATAGTCCCCCCTTCGATCGACGAACCTACCTCCGGGTGGATGGATAAGCTCCCAGGCTGCAACCCCGTCCAAGCTGGTCCCAACAAGGCTTTCCTGCAGATCAACTGTGACGCCCCCGTGACGATCGGCCCGAAGAAGAAGTACTCGATCGACGTATCCGCGAAAGGCTGGGGATATGTCGGTTGCGCTTTGTAATCCCCCTTCCTCTCCTTTGAGGAAACAACTAACTTCTTGCAGTGACTCTCTCAGCGACCGCACACTCTCCTACCGATATGCAACGAGCGACATGACTGTTCCTAAGTGTATCGATCACTGCCAAAGCAAGAATTACACCCTTGCGGGCCTCCAGTATAGCGAGGAATGCTGGTGCGGCAACACTATGGCCCCCGAACAACTTGGCGCGCTGAAATGTACTATGGAGTGTGCCGGCAATTCTAGTCAGTTCTGTGGTGGATGGCAAAAGCTATCGCTTTATAAGCAGGTCCCTAAACAGGCAACGATGACGAGGAAGTATAAGCGGGCGCATCGTATTTAGAGATATGTGTTGAGTCGTATATCTTTTCGGTTTTCGGGCTTTTGGAGGCAGTGCGCGTATCAGAGGTGCAGGTATTGGGGTTATCTTGGGTGTTGTGGGGCTGTACATAGTTGGGCCGAAGTGTTTGTTGAACTGCAGACAACCGCCGTCCCTATACAAAGCTAGAAAGTATGAGTCTTAAGCTCCATTCACTGCTTCGGTGCTTGTGTTTTACCCTTCTTATTTATAAAAACCTCACGTTCAGCAATGGAAAACCTTGCTATGCAAAATTCAAACCCGTTTTTCATCTTACTCATCCTCCAAATATCCCCTAGATTTAAACCGAACCATCTTTATGCGCCAAGATTTACCACTCACCCCCAAAACGTTCCTCCAACTTCGATTTCATTTCCCCCAACAGCGTTTCCGCCGCACAAACCCGCCTTTCAGAGCCCCCTCCGACTTTTCCAGCTCCTCGACGCGGGTCTTCAACATCTTGATTGTATCTGGCAATGCCTTTACCTCCTCACCCGACCCCGTATTTTTCGTTTCCGGCCTTAGACTATACCGGAGGCACTCAGTAACCAAGTGTCTCCTTACATCCGTTCCAACTTCAGATTCTGGACGTCCCGCTGCGCTGCCGGAATCATATCTTCCACGTTTGGGTACCCAAAGCGATGCCATGTCGATAGTGTTAGAAATTTGTAGAAATCCCTCGTTGCTACCCTCTTGGTGGGATGTTGGAATGAGGTTCCTTGTTCGCCCTGATAAAACGGTGCAATAAGTTCCCCTTTTTAACGTGTAGCTCCTACACATCGTATAAGCCACGTCTTAGTATATCCGCGGAATATGCGCGCTAGCAGTTTACGTCGAACTCGCTGAAGCCTGTGGAAACACGGGGCGCAATGTGTTTGCGGATGGATTTTGCGGTGCGGTTGATGACGCGCGCGTTGCGGATTATTGCTGCTACGCCTGTGAGGTCCCAGGATTTCACGTATTGTGCTCTGAGTTCGTTGGTGACTATCCACGCGTGTCAGACATATTCTTGGGGGGGTCACTCTAGATTTTCAAAGTTTGGGCCACTGACTGTGGTTACAGGGTAAGGAGTTCTACGTGGCCTAATACTTGAAAATTCTAGCCCTGTTTCACCACGTACCGTCACCTAACTCCGCCTTTTTTTGAGCAATAAATAGGTCCACAGCAATCTCGTAGAAGGACATGGCGGTTCTGTTGAGGATCGGATCGCGAGGGAGGATGCTGGTGGCAATTGCTGCCTTGTTGGCATTGTAGACGGCGGCAAAGAACTTTGAGCAGCATGCGAGTGAGACTGCCGAGTCGAGGGAACCCAAGCAGTCGAAGATTTTGGCGATAGTTTCAGCGGGGAGGAAGGAGAGTTCGGGGAGCGTTCGGTCGGTATCTTCCACGGGCTTAATCGCGGCCATTTGTCAAGCGGGTCGAGTTGCGAGGGTTAGTGCAAGTGCGGCGATAGAGGTTGGAGATGCAGGGTGCAGGTACGATAAGATAAGCATGCGGGTTCGTGTAACGATACACGAAATACTCCAGTACTCTATTCCCACTTCCAGAATAAAAAAAAGCCCAACTCATCGAGGGATTTGCTCGGGTGACATCGTAATGAGCCAAAAAAAAACAAAAGAAATGAGATCCTACCCGGTTGCTACACTTTAGCGATTTGTCTATTTTTTATCGAAATTGTAATGTTAATCTTTTGTTGTTTTTGCAGGTCGAGGTTTTAACACCGACCTTCGCTAGATGGGGTCGTGAGACGGGTACAACCCCGTGGTTTTTGCGCGTAGTCTATTACGGGGTCGTAACAGGTTCATTGTGGGTTAGTGTTGGACAAATTCTGAATCAACTATATCCACGGCCTTGTACCCCGAGCCATGACCTCATGGCACGACCCCGTACCCCCGTCTCACGACCCCGTCCAATGAGCTTGTGCCCACTCCCACGTGGCTGCATCGTTCCATGCACGGCATACCTGATACCTGGGTTAGCTCGATACCGCATTTCTAGAAATCAATTTTGCCGTGCGACCAGGTATGGGCTGAGGATTCACGTCCGCTTTAGCCCTAGGGCTTCGACGTTCAGGACTACAACCCTACAGGGCCTTAGAGCCTTGTAAAAACCGAGCTTCAAGCTGGATGGCCTCGGAGCGATGGGTAAAACAAGCCACTTATATTCGCCCATCGATACAAAGCGGAACAACAGTGTGAGAAATGCTGATCAGATCAGGAGATGCTGAACTATCCCCTGCTAGACAGTCGGAATTTTCGCTAGCCAGCCAGAATTCGTTCTTGCTGGCCGCAACATTCCCACCTCAGCACCGGCAACATCCGCCAGGGCCCTTCAGTCACCCTGAAGAGACCCTAGGGGTTCTAGCCTCAGCCCGGGAGGCCCTGCACCCACCCTGGACGGCGGTGCCGGGCCCCGAAAGTCGCCAGTCCGGACGAACGGTTGAGAACCCTGCTCGATATCAATATCTACAACGAAGTCCTCTCTTGTCCTCAGTATGCTTTTGGTTACGGCTTGGGAAGCTCCTCAAGGGCTTTTTGAACGCAAATGTTAGACTTGTACTTGCGATTGCGAGGGGCAAACTTGGTCTCCAGTAAGTAAGCGTATGACCCAGGCATGGTGATTGTGATGTGGTAACAAGGGTATTCGAACTTGTAGTGCGATGGGCTTTGCGAATGTCATGGCGTTTCGTGGTGTTGTGCGGGAGACAGTGTAAGTGGACTTTCTGGATGACCTTTGGCATAGTGGGAAAAGGGTGCTGACACGTCCAACTTACAGGTGGTAAGTAAACAACTCCGATAACCATTGACATGGTGCAACTCCGGTGACTATTGGTGTGGCGATATACTGAATCCTGACAAATATCTTCGAATTTGTAGTGTGTAAGTGGGCTACTTGGATGATTATGTGGGGAGCGTGCTGATGTGCATACTTAATTGAACTTCAGTGGGTAAGTGGCAAACTCTGCTGTGGATGATATGATATATTAATGGGGTATCTTTAATTTATAGTTTGTAAGTTGACAACCCCGTTAGCTATTGATGTGGTAACGGTGGTATGCTGACAAGCCTGTTCGAACTTGAAGAAGGTATGTGGACAACTTGATGACTACTGGTGAGTTGGTGCTGAAAGTATATCTGAACTCGCAGGCGTAAGTGGACAGCCCCGATAACCATGGACGTGGTGTTGGGTGCAGGGTACTAACACGGACATTCAAAATTGTAGAGCGTAAGTGGACCCCGAGAACCACTAGCGTTATGACAATGATTTGAAAGTTACTGACCTGTATATTCAACTTACAGATGGTAAGTGGACGATCATTAGCGTGGTAATGCTGATGTGAAGTGTGCTAACGCACCTACCTATTCGAACTTTACAGACTGTAAGTGGACAACCCCAATACTATTGGCGTGGTAACTGCTGCTGACCCGCAGACTCGAACTTGAAGTGTGTAAGTGCATAGCCCTAACAAGTATTGAAGTGGTGACGGTGATGTGGGAGGCGAGTATTGATGCACATATTCGAACTTGTAGGATGTAAGTGGACGACCCGGATGATTCTAAAGAGTACTGGTGTGGAGAGAACAAGGTGCTGATGGGCATCGTCGTACTTAGGGTCCGTAAGAGTACTTATAGAGACTCTGGAGGAATCGATAGCTCTCAGTCATTGTATGAAGTTCCCACTGGGTTTAAGTTGGCTGACTAAGAGCGGGGTTGGTCGGTTTTTACGAGTTCTAGGAAGTAGGAGGGATGTTACCAATTGGTAGCGTTTGAATACAAATCCTTTGATTGTGGTGGTTGATATTAATGGAGTCTTTGCTCGTACGGATCTATTTCCTAAATCGGCATCTAGCCGTTAGCCATTAGCTATGATAATAGATCTACGGAAAATCAACTCTAGATTGGTATCATGATTATTTTGTCTATCTCGTAAAGTGGGATAGGGGGGACTACGTTCGCACGAGCATAACGGCGGACATCTGGTGTTAGTGGTTAGGGTTTGCAACGGCTACACAGGTCGGGTGCTTGTGGTCTGTTGGTGGTATGTAGCCTGGCTCTCCCCGCCCGCGGCTCCCCAGACAGATGATACCTGAAGGCATAGAGCTAGAACAATTACTTCCGGCTGAGAACAATTACTTTCGTCGGAGAACAAGGAACAGACATCGGTGGGGACGAGACAAAGGGCCACTAATCACCTAGGCAAAGTTGCATCCCCTCTTCCCGCTACTCAATGGAGGGCACTAAGGCCACCAGCCCATGAAGCCCACCCCCTGGCACCAAAAAAAGAAAAACATTAAACAAAGGAGCACATCCAAAGAGTAAGTGCATTCTACTGCCACCAAACACCTCCACCCACAGCCACATCAGCGAAAGTGCAAATCGACTATAGAATGCGCTAGGCGCACACGCGCAGCTCATAACAAGCTTCCCATGGACCCCTGCGTGACGCGCAGTCTATAGTCGTCCATAGTCGGTCCATAGACATCTGCGCATGGGTCTATGGAACTATATATGGCTGGCAGTCGATAGACCTCAGCCAGTTCTTACTGCTGGCAGGCTTCGCTGGTACTGTATCTTGCACGTACTACAGAAAGACCAAAGCTGGGCCAAATTATGCGATACTAACGCGTACGAGACCTCCAAAAAGCTGTGTACGTTGTCGGACATTGGTTGGAGTCTCCTAGCCCAATCACTTGACGTCATTCACCGGATACCGCATTTCTAGACTCTTTGGGAACCACCTACTGATAATCCAGACCAAAAAAGCGCCACTTCCGGTAAGAAATTCCTGGAATCTGGTGACGTTATGGCAGTCAAATGGACATCCACCACCTGTGAGAGCATGGTATGTTTAGGACTTTATAGAGAACTTTGATACCTAGGAAATCTGGGTTCTTTGGTCCAAGTGTCTTGGGTTGCTGATCGGGTATGCGTGATCCCAGAAAACAATCCATAGGGATCTCTTGAGGAACTCACGAACTAGAAGTCCAGAATGCGACCTTCCCAAGTTCCAATGATTCCATCCGTCCAGCAATGGACCAGTCCAGACCGGGACCGTCCGGTACAGTACAGTCCAGTCCAAGCAATTTTCTGGGCCGGGATGGGATCAGTCTGAGATTCTGTCGGACTAGGACCGGCTTGGTCTGGACCACTCCTATAGCTATATTCAGGGTTAGGTTTATCTTTGTTGGGTTTGGCTCGAAAATTAGAGAAATATACCCGGTTGCACCGAATATCTAGATAGAACTGCTATAGTACACCTCAGGCTGTGAGTTTGGGTGTGAGTGTTCAAAAAAAGTGGGGATGAAACTTGTTTTCGGTGGTCTCTCGCGAGGAAACCTTACCGAATCTAGATAAAAATTCTGGGGTTAACATGGACTGGTCTAGGACTGGAATCGTCTATTGCAGGACTGTCAGTCTGTGGCTTAGTCTGTTCTGCCCTCGCTGCTGGACCAGATTGTACTGAGCCCTACCTCAGACTGGGATCGTCCGGACTGGTGGAATCATTGTCAAGTTCTAGGAGCTGGAGATTTAATCCAGCGAGCGAGTAGCACCTGTACCTCTAATAAATTCAAGAAGACTTGTGATATTCAACGTTGTGCCTGCATCAAGAATAAGCTTCAAATTCAATGCTTGGCCTCCTATCAGTATTCAGACGGCTATGACATCTGTCTCTCGTCCAGAAAGCTAAATTCTTTTTGATGTGCTGAGTATCTTGGGATTGCATTGGCACATGTACTAGGACTTAGAGGGCGATCCGCCTGTCAGGAAAGTGGCAGGCAGGCCGCGTGGTGTAATACATATGGTGATGGTGACTCAATAAGGCTCGGCAATTGCTTCATCTGAATTTGGGCGAGTTTGGGCTAATTAATTGGCTGATTCATGGGTGAGATATCCACCCCCGCAACTTGTAGTGACTTTAAATGCGTATGGGTCCACATAAATTGACCAGTTCGCGAACCTCTTGTCTGGTTTGCGAATAGGACAAAATATTGCGTACTGGTCAAACTAGTTCACGAACTAGTGGGTTCGCCAATGGGTTAGAACATATATTTTAAACTAACTACTTCAGTATTTTTTTCAGATAATCAACTTTGAATTGCTCCCTCCATTATTCCATCTTGAGCTTCTCGTTCTTTCGTAGGGCTTCCTAGAGCGGGAAGAGTAGCCATGTGGTGCGCAGGTACACCCAAACTGGGGGGACAGAAATGTTCTGCAAGCGTCCATATCTGCATTCGCTGTCGCTCTTCCCTATGGACGGGAAATCATTCGCAACAAACCCCGTCCTGAAACCAATCCACTCGACCAACTGCCGCTTCTGAAATACACGGTGCGTCGATCCTCTATCGTTCCCGCACGTCAGTGACCCAGTTGAACGGATATTGCAAAGACATCAAACATACCACGTAGCTTGCACACCACCAGGCATAGCGGTATGTATTGCGAACCATCTTCCAAGATGCGTGCCCCAGTCTCGCACATGCGTAGTCGTTGTCACCACGCTCGGCCGTCGCCGCTGGCAAGCCAATCGAGCAGTCCGACTTCCTTGCGTTTACTGATGACTTTTCCAACCATCGTATCGATAGCAACCCTGATGTCAAGGCTGTACTCATCTTCGTGGCGCAGGTTTCCCCACTTGCCGCGCTCTTTGTACCGGCGGATCAAGTAGTCGATGAACTCGCGGGGATCATCTGAGAGAAGAATGGCCTTTCGAGGAATGCTGACGAGGACAAAAATAGCACAATCGTCATGTTCTGGTGTGAAAAGAATACAGGTGAGATCGGCTTCTCCTTCCATGGCTGTGGGAAGCTTACGCACTGTCGTGGAGGTGCGGTCTGAGGGTCCAGGAACAAGATTAGCAATCATTAGAGAGAAGTCCAAGGTTCCGAAAAGACAGAAAAGTTTGTATTGGGCAGGGAGAGTCTGCTTAGCTCGAAACGCAAAATAGACTTTCGTCTGTCAGCGGATCATGTGACATCCATCAACAGAGGGAGCTGCTGTGATCTATCTGCACGGCAGTAGAAGTCTCAGCTCTACAACGAAACAGCCAGATGGTTGGCCATAGGAAGTGAGAATCCGAGCCCCGCAATAAGACCGAACAGTTGTTTCGCCACTAGAGTCGAGAGGTGAAAAGATCCATCGTCTACAGCATCCGCACCTGAACGAGGAAATCTAGGAAGGAGAAAGCAAATAGTGTCGGGTGGAAGTAGTAACTAGTGTTTCTCTGAATCTTGGCGAGGTGTTGTTACCAGTTTGGCGAGAAAGTATGTCGTGGGTGAGAGATACTGTTGAATTAAGGTGTAGTAGATACTTAAGTACTCAAGTACTAAGTAGTTTTCAATATTTTATGGTAGCGACCTTTTAGTCCTTTCACATTTTCACCTACTTGGTTAGATTAAGTACTTAAGTAGTTGACAAGGGTCGTCACTGCAACACTACTGCCCGCTGATGATCTTCAGTTTTTTTGTTTTTGTTTTATTCATACTGTATGCACTCTAATTAGAGTATGACAGAGCCCCATATCCCCTCCGTCTCACACCGGGGGGCTGGCACTGGGATTCGAACCCATAGCATTGTGACCGTATACCCCGCCTATAATTTCAGGAGCGATACCACTGCGCCACGGGGCCAGCCCCCTATGATCTTCAGTTTGTAGCATGTAGGTTGAAGACCGCCCGCTCCCAAAACATCTAGTCCCTCTGCATCTTGGTTCAACATTATCGCAGACCATTGCCAGCATACAATCATCAGCATTGCCCTTCCTCGCATAGCTTTGAGCTGCCCGTTCCACTTCAACATAATACGTGAATCTTCCAAGTCATTTTAGCACTATCCTGGCAACTCTGACCGTTATCAATTACCTAGATGCCGCTGCACAAATTCCAGATGCAGCATTTCGAAGGTGACTCTACAGCTACCACCGCAGAGACGATCTAAGCCGTCGCCACCGGCCGCAGAGCTGCATACGACGGAATCCTTACACAGATTGGGGCACGTGTGTCGGGCAGCCGTACAATTCTTTTCAAAATTACATCGAGTGGAGAGGGTTCAAGCCCTGTTCTAGTTACGGCAGATGTATGGGCTGCAGAAGCACTAGAGGTGGAGAAGATGGTCTGTGACACAATCATATGTTGTTGTTGTTTAATCATACTGTATTCACTCTAATTAGAGTATGACAGGACCTTAATAACCCCCTCCGCCTCCGGGCGAGCCGGCTAGATGGCGGAGCTCCCCCCCCGCTACCCTTCGTCCCCGCTGACAAAAGAAAGATAAAAAGAAAGAGAGAAAGGAAGGAAGGAAGAGGGGTATAACCCCATTCTCGCCGCAAGACACAATCATATACAACGTGCTCCCTCCCGTGAAGCGAGCCCAGGAACCAGTCAATCTAACCACATCCTCTCCTCCCTATAAGCCCACCATATCTGCTACCTAGCCTCGAATACTGCACTCACTCCGACACTGTGTATCCGTCCACAAGCTACTGTACGTCAATCCTCCAAGTCATACTGTGCTATACGGATGTCGCTAACCGTTTAAGTCGCTAGCGATCAAGCAGGATCTCATTCGGCCGGTATGGAAATCCTCCAAGGCTTATCCTCACTAGTACACCGAGCACCACCATCGCTCCTCCTTTCAAGCTTGCTGACATTACGAAGGAATCCAGTTGCTCGACAAGAAGGAAATGGCCATCGGAGGGGTTACAAAGTCAGCTATATGCTTCCAGTACAGTACATGAACCTTCCTAGTCATTTTTGCACTATCTGACTGTCTCCGCTGTCTAGATGCGCAGCACAAATTCAAAATGCGACGTCGTATTGTGGGCTATCGAGGGAGTCGCCGAAGAGGTGTACCGATCAAAACGAGGCCAGGTTGCTGAAGTCAGTCCAGTAGGTTGTTGACCAGTGATCTCAACCGTCCCGTCCGACGGCCGGGGACGGCAGTGCCGCCCGAGATCTTGCCAGGACGGACGGGACGGCGCCAAGATCGTCCGTCCCGTCCTACCTAATGAATGACGGCTGGACGGCCGTTGTCTGCCGATGACGGCGTTTTCGTCGTCCCCGGCCATCATTGGGCGGTTACAGAATATACAAAATATATTTAGATGATTTACAATCATGATTGATAATCAAGTCCTGATTGCGCGCGGCAAGAGTTATTAATGGATGTTTCTATGGATAGTTCTTATCTCAATTGTACTATAGTTCTCAAAGGCAAGTGGAGGCAAAAGTTATGTATATAAAGGCCGAACCTCGACCAGATTATCCATATTCCTCTTTATCTACCATCCAGTCGTGGATACAGCAGGGCTTGGTCTTTGGAGCAACGGAATCGGACATGGTACGGATGGAGCAGATGCTACAGGATCTTGCTTCAAGGTCAGGATAACTGTAATGAGTTTAATATGATTATGTTTTATGTATACTGAGAAATCAACATCCATGGATGTCGGCAGTTGACGGCCGGGGACGGTGAAAGCTCCGTTATCGGCTGTCCTAACCGTCCGTTACCGTCCTGCTCCAGAAAGACGGCGCCGTTTCCGTCCTGCCCTGGGACGGACGGTTGAGAACACTGTTGTTGACAGGCCAGACAGATATCTACAGTCCGGCTTCTACTCAATCGATCTGGACCGACCAATGCCAATGATAGCCTTGTTGAACCTCATACCTCATCTCCTTCTGTAAAGTTGTAATTCGCGAACTCGTCAAAGTCGACGAAAAAAAGCCTTCCCTAGATCCAGTAAATATAGTTCGATCTATGTACCAATCTACGGACCAGTCGGAAGAAACTCAGAGATTCTGGCCTTGCCCCTGCAAGGAAATAACAACTTGACCGTACTCAAAGGAACAGTTGAATCTTGGTTGTTGCCTCAATCGGTCGTGCAGCCGCTGCTAGATTCAAGATCCAAGTACTTCAACACTAACTGTTTGGCAGATGCAATCATTCTCTCTACTAGTATTTATTCTACTGCCGTTCCCGCGCGGGCAGATGTTTTGACTACAGAATCACCAGAGCGTGAAGAGGATGGCCGGTAAAAGTTGTTTTACTGCGTATGGTTTATTGCGCTGTATAGCAGAGGCAAGACCAACCACTCTTATTGGTCCTGGAACAACCGCGGGCTACGTGCTTTCTCCTATAATGCGAGACCTAGAACCGCTAAATACAGAGAAATTTTGGCATTTTGCTCAATCCGCAGCGGCTCGTTAGAGGCTGGTGAGGATTAGGTTCTCGACTCCTCCATCAAGACCCCGATCACAACTCTGAATGAATGTTGCAACCAATGGAGAGTCGATGGTTGTGCTTCTGAACTGACATTTGGCCACACTACGGCCGAATGGTGCGAGACTGATACCTATGAGCTATTGGTCTAAACGAAAAACAATGCGATATGCAGTTAATGTACATCGGCATTGGTATTGCCGCCGCGTCTGTCGAGATGTGAATCTGCGGAGGCCAACCACCGTGGTGGAAAACTTTCATTACCTGGAATATGTTGGTTGCCGCAGTTTACAAACCACTCTCCAAATATGTTCCAGTTCCGTCGTTCCTACCAATTCCTTACACCCAAAACCTCTACTTCGACCTGCTAAGAGGAAGAAGAGGCCCCCCCACAGAAAGATGAGGTGCAAAGAGGAATGGAGAGTTGGAGGTTGAGATGAAAGGATTGAGGGGATACGAAGAGAGGCTGTTGTTGAAGCGTGAGAAATATGCCGCAGAGGTTGCCGACATCTAGCATCGTACGGAGATGGCGATGACGGAGCTAAGTAAGAGCAGCAGGTCCGATACACCACTACATAGACTATCGAACACTTTAAGGGAGAGAACCGCGGAGCAGACAACGTATGAGTGTATGACGGTAAGTGTTGCGGTGATTGCTTTCTAGAGTGGTTTGAAGGAATTTTCTGTATTTTTAAAATTAAACCCATTTAACAAGACACTTTTGCTGTTCAAATGAAAGACTCATACCTATTCTCCAGCACCTCCATCGATCGACAAGAAGCTTATCTGGCTGAACTTGGTGCTAGAAACTATGGGGCCTTTTTTCCGCCAAAATACCCTTTGGCCCGACCTTGTACCATGTGCCTATAGACAAAGTCTAGATTTTAAAATTCATCTAGGTACCACACTTAAGACCAGGTTTTATCCACAAAGTCATAAAACGAAGTAAGACTCCATAAGTAGTTTTATATTATTCATATAAGCACACGACATGTGTCTTTTTCGATTCTGATTGGCCGTAATTCTGTGGCTGAGTGGCTGATTGTGGCAAGTACCTACCACTTAAACTCAGATCCCAAATGACCTGCCGTTTTAATTCCAATGAGTATTTGGCTCTGATTACAAAGTGTCCTACACACAAAATGTGGATAAGTATGTCCTCTTTCACCTCCAAGTCTTAGATTTATGATATCTCTTATATTGAGTCAGAAATTGTGAATCAACAGCATTTTGGAGCATTTTTTCACAGCTGCACTATGAATATTAGTGATATAGTAAATTGGAGACCAGGAAGTGAAAGAGGATCTGTTTATGCATAGTTCATGTATAGAACACTTTGTGATCAGAGCAAAACTCATGGACTTAAAGGAACTTGAATTGATTGGAGTTACCCAGTGGAAGGCATCTTCCCAGTTGCCAATATGCTTGCTCTAGCCACAGAAACAATAGACTCACCCAGACTTAGAGAGATATGCTCACTGGGAGCTGGCCAAGAGATGATCTAACAAATTTGAATTCTAGGAGTATGTTAGAGCCATCTGGAAGCATAGGAGCTGCTAAAAATGACAACTCTGGGTTGGCTGGGCTGGAGATCTATCTGGGCGCCTCCAAAGGGAGGCGAAGCCGCCACCGTACTTTGTAGTAACTCGCCACCTACAAAAGTAGAAGGGGATTGTTCTGTGTTAGTCCGAGCAAGCAACAGTTCTGAACCGACGTTTAAGAACCGTTAAAATAGGCTAGGGCGGTGACCTCGATGGTGAATTGAGGACCATCTAACGATATCAACTCTAGCCAGTTTAGTTCGGTACATCGGGGTAGGCCTGGTGGCCCCCACGCGGTTTTACCAGGAAAAGTGGCTGGTATTGAATTCTCTGCCGATACAGGGGTAGTGGCGATCTGCTTAAGAACATAACTTGGCGGTTCCCACGTCTGACACTCGAAATTTTCGACGCCGCCAATTCCGCATAACCTACTGCATCGATGCCTTTTCGAGCACGAAAAACAATAATGAAACGCCCCGAGCCCGAGCCTGGCATGATACTGAAGCTTCCCAACGTTGACCCAACCAACACCATCACCCCACCAGAACGTCTTGGGCACATAGTTCTGGTCCTTTCACTGTTGTCATCTGGCGTGGTGGTTTGCGGCGTAAGTATCCTACCCACACGCGTAAATCAGGAACTGATTGATACTGGACACAGATAACCACATTCAAAAACATCCGCATATCTGATCGATCAAGATTTCCAACTCCCTACACACGGTTACACAAGTTGCCAATTGCACCCGCGAACCCGCATCCAGATACCGGAGAGATACTAGACACTGTAACGACTGGGACGCCATGCAAACCGTCAAATAAGACAGAGAGTTACGTCAAGCTGTATGATAGCTTCTTCGTCCCAGCGCGGGTGTTGAAACACATTCAGGGGGGCACGGTCAGATTGTCCGAGGAGGCTCTAGATTTGGTCAGATGCCAGATATCCAGATCAAAGCCGCTCAAAGAGAACTATAGGCTCGCGCAACAAGAGGGCCAGCGATACCGAGATAGAAGGTTTGTGGAGGAATGTGCAGTTGAATTTGACCTTGACTTCACAACGACTCATAACTGGGATGCTGCGGAAGAATACGGAAATATTATATGGACGGTGCTTAAATTCATCATTGGTGTACCAATACTTATTCTACGCGTTCTTTTTTTTGTATTTGGGTGCCTGTTTTGTGTTTTTGCCTTGTTTGCCTTTTGTGGCCTTCTGGGTGCTGATGGGGCTTGATTGGGAAAAATCGAGCCTCGTCGCGATGTGGGATTCTAATAATAATGGTATAAAAAAAAGATCCGTGGAAGTCCTTCCCTAGCAAAGGGGGTTGACAGAACTGCAGGTTGAAACAGTGCTACAACGATACCTGTTGTAGAAGCGAGTTTACTGTCTGATTGGGCAAACAAATTCAGCGTGGTTCCTCGTACGGTTACTGAAAACAATAACCGGTCAGAACCGTTACTGCTTCCAGAACCATGATCGCCGGTTGCCAATTCTAGGAAGGTCGAAATGTTACGGAGGGTTCCCGCTTTGTCCCCGTTTACTCAAGTAGAGTAAAGCTACTGTAGTTTACCGTTTGGGTTCTACAATTCTCAATCACTGCAGTAAACTATCAAGGTAGCAATGGACGCAATTTCAGCTATATATTCTGACCCGAGCATCTAACGGCAACTGGAAGAAGTCGTAGGCCGCACTGGCACCTAACATCGTGAAAGCGGAGTGAACTGGCAATCCGTTTCACTGCTGATGAAACGAGTTGTACGTACAGTCTATTATTCATAACTCTAGCAGCCCCGCAGCCAGAGGGACATTTGCATAAAGACACATTTGCTTTTGTTATTTCCCACCGTTTGGGCTGGTACTGAAAGTCCACAACTAAGCACGACATCAATTTATTAGGCGGTATTTGTACCAGTCGTACTAAACGTTGCAAGGGTTTAGCCAATCGGAACGCCGAATCCATCCAATAGTAAACCTAACCCAGATTTCGGATTTTGAAGAAACGACAGCTCACAGCCTGTCCGACGTCGCTTTCCTCGCTAATAATTTCCCAATATAAGCTTTATCAAAGCTTAGTCCGGCACAATTATTTTTACCATTTATCTAGCCTTCATGTCGGAAGTAGTGGCACTTGGTAGCGAGGTCAGCAGAGTACACTCATGTAGTTGCGGAGGCCAGGGGTTACGTCAGGTGTCTGAAGCCCTGAAATTCATCATTGTGGTACAGTACTGTGTTGGGGTTGTCTAAACGCATGGGAGATACAAATATGTGGGAATGGCTTTGTTCGAGGGAACAACAATATGCAGTTTTTATGTCAAAGATACTCCGAGTTCTGAAGTTCCGTTTCTTGCTAGGAGGATAGTGTTTGCGGCGTGCTTGCGTGATCAAATAGAGGAGTTTGGTTATCAAAACCTGCTCCTAATCATATATATTCACGAGCCTCTGTGACATATTTACTATACACTGGACATTACGTACAACAGCTTTGTGATGTGGTCAGAAACAGTGTATGTATTTGCCGCGCTGCATGAATCCTAGACATGTTAGTTCTGCTCTTGGTATACTGTCCTTGGTACCGAAGTACTCTAATCCATTGAGCAAGAGTCCTGATTCTTCGCCACGGAACCTTGCGGAGAATGCCCGAAAAGGAGAATAGTGTAGTTTAGTGTGAAGGTCGCCCCGCAGAGTCGCATTTTTGATGCAGCTTAATCTCTCCTCCGGTAGACAGTCTCACCACTACGATCCTCACTCTTCACACGTTTCTCTAGTTTGCGCTTCTTTTTGGCCTATAGCCTGCCTAGCTAAGATCGCATTCTCCACAACCTTAAAAGATTGAAGACGGGAATTTAAAACGGTCTTGTCAGAGATCAGAAAGCTTTAAGTTCGATAGACCATGTGAACCGTTATGCTTGTTATAGACTTACAGTATACTCGTAAATTCTACATCCTTTGGCCTGTTCTCCCAATTACATTGATCCAAACCATTACTTAAATACCAACATGAATAAATGGTGCCCCGCCGATAATATTCCCTCTATTAAGCCCTCTAACAGAGTAGCGCCTTGTGGAAAGCACTCGCTACTGCCACAGCCTTGACTTGTCCAGTCTCCTGTTCTCCTAACAAAATCTCATAAAACTTCTTCGTAAGGTGTCATTTATCACTGCCCACTGAGTTCTAATTACTCGCTGAAAGCCTGCTAACTGAAAGCTACTAGCAAGATGCTGAACTTCGTCAGCCGAAAGGCCGGCCGAATTCTCTGCAGTGGAGCAAGCCGAGAGATAGGCAATGAAATCAGTCTACTGGCTAACACTTGTGATTTCTTCCGCGGTAGGCCTCTCGGTTTCTCCATTGGCAGAACTCTTAAGCAACAAAGCGCTCTGTGATGGGTTATTAGTGATGGATACTCCATGACAGGCAAAGTGGGCAATCGCGCAACTACAAAGCTTCTTGAGGACATTTGTTTTGGAAGGGTTATTGAGGATTGTTGCAGTTGGCGAAGCAACTTTATAGCATGAATTTAGTCAGAGACGTTATGATCCGCGTAGTTCGCTGTTTGAGGCATTGCTACAACAGCATTGGAATTTATCCAATCCAGACGTTGATTTGTGCGTTTTCTCAAATTGGCAAGAGCTTTGAAAGTCGGTGAATGGGACGATACGACGTTGCTGAGGGTGTTGCGTGATGATTCTTCAAAGTAGTCTCCAGCGGCGTGAATTGGTAGATGGCTTATCAGTCCACAACTGTGATCTATCACACTTGCGGGAGCACATCAAGGTTCGAACTGCTCGGCAGCCTGATTAACCTAACCACCTCAAGGACCGGCTCTACAGCAACATCCCATAGCCATAACATGATATCTTTCATACGACTATTCCCGGCATGCAATGTGTTCAAAGTCCCTTGGACTAATCCATTTTTGTCTTTCTTGTTGCTTCCAATCATAACCTGCACATTTTTTGAGAGCTCCGCATATGTAAGATCGGGAAGATTGATGACTTTGATTTGTGACACCGTAACAATTGCGTCGCTTCGTACAGCTGTTGTATTAAATATGACTATCGGCCCGGATGATGCGGCCTCCATAATATCTTCAGAAGTGAGCAACTAGAATCTTTCAAATTCATCCAGCTTTCGAATTTCACCCTCGACGGATTCTAATTCCAGCAGCGCATCGTAGCGCCTTGCAAAAATATATGCCTCTGAACGAGTGATTAGATGACCGGAAATCTTATGGGGTATCATAGATGTAATTCACCTTGAGTTCGGTCTTCCGTTGTCAAGTGTACAGAACCAATCTCATTGCGAAGTGTTGTGTATTTGGAACAAAGAACCGGGTGGCAAGTTTGAAGCCCGGTTACATCACTTCGTAAACGTAATCCCGAAAGCAGTCCAGCAAATACTTCCCGTCCCAGCCTAAGCCTCGCCTCCGGAGTTTGACGCGGGCTGTTACACCACCTTACACTTACACCGACACTATTGAATGGTGAGCAGCGTAAATGAGATATCTGCTCACATGGTATTACAGCCCTTATCATTATCAAATATTCTCGCTGAACGCAGTGTGCAATTTCGGGTAAAAAGTAAGTAAATTCGAGGCTCTGCGGCTCACTCTGCGGCTCGTCACACCAATCCAGTCCCGGCTCGGGCCGACTGCAAAAGCAACCAACCGATTCATCCCGCCTCGACCCGACAGTAAACCGAGTAGCATCGACAATGTATACAAGAGTACTATCTAGTATGAGATAGGATCCTTCTCTAGTGGCTGTTGTTTTTCGAATTTAGTATGCGGGTACGGGAAAAAATTGAAGGCGACATAGTGGCCACCGCACCACTACCCGCCAGATGATACTGCTATTTTTAAGGTCAGGACACCTTCACCTCAGGAATTTTTAAGCTTCACTTTAGTATGCACAATGATAACAAGGATACGACGCCGGAAAGATTGGTATAATCCTTCCTTCCCGCCCTCCGAAGTCTGATCTTTCTCCGGCAATAAAGTTCCTATCGCGATTAAACATTCTCGTCTAACGCAGTGTACCGTTCCCCTCTCTCGTCTTCTTAAAGTGATCACTCGCACCAAGCTGAAGGTGTTGCGATATGGAAGGGGGGCCCGAGTGCATAGACTAAGAGAAAGACTCGGCATATATATGGATAACCTAGGTTATATCTTCGGGTATGCCGGCGCCACCCTTTGCCACTGCCGGATATGCAACAGCAGGCCGGCCCGTTTCAAACACTGAGTTACACAGGAGTGTAAATCAAACGCCAGTGAGTAATGATCCATACAAGGTGTAAATTACACGACTGTATAGCAATTACACGACGCAGAGGGGTGTGAATTAAAAGCCAGCGACTAAATTTGTATGGATTACTGTAGTCAACTATCGTGTGATTATGCTTTTGGCGTTGGCAATTCCTACTCGGCGGAATAGTGTCTCTATGGACAATAATGTCATGGGACATGCACTTTTACCACTTAGAATTAATTGTACGAGGAGAAATTCGGACAGGTCTCATGTGTGGGTATGTGGGCGAGTGAAGCCTTTCAGTAATGACCTAATTGTTACTATATAACCTCGAACGAGGTCTAGAGAGGTCTCCAGTACGCATACACGATTCCCCACTCTTGCTACCTGCCGCTCTGCCACTCTCCTCGCCACTCTATCGCTCTCTGATTGGATTTCCGGGCTCTCGTTGTATGTAATGCAAAGGTTCTATATCAATATAGATCAAGAGATTTCATCAGTGTCGCACAATTCAGCACTGATCATGAAGGCGGTTGTGATGGTAATGGTGATGCATCGATGATCGTGGTTATGGTGTTCAGTACTTAAGTTGGCAAGTATTTAATTTCTTTGGTACATCAGAATGTACATATTAGTGTACTGATACCACTACAAAGCTGGTACATACCTTTGACAGTGTTCCTAAGCGGCCAGGCTCAGCCGGTCGCCAGGCCTTTTGCGACATAGGCTTTTCAAATGAGGCCGGGCCTGACCTGCGCCAGGACAGGCCTCACATTTTGCAGCCGGCGTGATCTGCAGACCGCTAAAGCCTGGCGGACGGCCGGGCCGCTTAGGAACACTGCATACCAATGTGAACAGTGTTGATAGTAACGTACTATAGTATAAACATATGCCACGCTCAAACGGTGAGCTTGTACAGAACGATATGGTGTAACTTATACGACTCCATAGGCCTGATTAAATGACAAAGAAATTAGAATAAGCGCTATTATGGTTTCAATTACACAATATCGTAGTTTTACTGCGCTACATCAAAACTAAGCTACAATTTAAGTTTAAAAAATTTAAACGACAATTTCAATGGCAATTTAAATGACAATTCAAACGAAAATTCAAATGACAGGTCTCAACAACATAGTGCAAATGCCTGTAATGAAATATAAACGATGATCAAATGAACCCCAGGGCGTACCTCACGGTATCCACCCGCAAATCTAATCTCATCTGACAAATGCCGTAACAATACTTTGATAGGAAATACAGCCAAACTAGCCATTGCTGCTATTGAGGGCGGAAGAACCACGCCGAATATCGTTGGACCTTATTCTTTAGTTGAAGCTGTAGTTCCTCGGCCTTCTTCCACCGCCCCTGTTTATTCTATCTCGATGCTAGATCGGCCATGCTACTCCGGGTAGAAGGGTGATATTGGTCAAATACCCGCTTTCTCGTCTCGGTGACCCGCACAAACAGCTCCTCGGCCTCCTTCCATCGCCCCTTGTTCGTATATATCGATGCGAGTTTGGCCATGGTGGTGAGGGTATCTGGATGCTCTTCGCCAAGTACCCTCTTGAACGTCTCCATGACGTGCAGAATTAGCTCCTCGGCCTCCTTCAATCGCCCCTGGCACTTGTATGTCGATGCGAGATTATTCATGCTAGTCAAGGTATCTGGATGCTGCAGGCCAAGTACCCTCTTGAACGTCACCATAACCTGCAGATTCAACTCTTCAGCTTCCTTTAGTCGCCCTTGGCTCGTAAATGTCAATGCGAGGTTGTCCATGCTGGTCATAGTAACAGGGTGCTCGAAGCCGTGTGCCTTCCTGAATGTCTCCATGATCTGCACCCTCAGCTCCTTGGTCTCACTCCATCGCCCCTGTTTTGACAATATTAAAGCAAGGTTTTTTAATTAATTCGACCTCTGACCTCTGGGTACTTTCAGTATGCTTTAGAACGTCTTCCAGCAATAATTTTGCTTCCATCCATTCTCCCAGTGCTGTGTGCGTTTTGGCGACATTAAAGATTGAAAGAATGTAATATGGATAACCAATTCTGTCTGTCTTTTCTATTTGGTCTCTGATCCGCATTCGCAGCGCTTTAGATTTCTCAAATTCTCTTAACTCATCCAGCAGATCTGTAAAGATATCGTGTAAGGCCATTGGTACGAAATGGAGCTCCCAAAATTGTCGTATCATATCGTCAACCTCTGTTTCGTATACCTTCCAGGCTACTTCCAGTTTTCCAATTCCCATGTTCGATATTCACAAGTAAGGTTAACCCTAGTATGTCCTCTAAACCAGTCAAGCTCCTTACCCATCCAACTCGCAGGGCGTACCACAGATTTTCAATCTTCAAATAGTCGCAATCTGCAGGCTTCCGTAGATTTACACAGATTTATGCAGGCTTATGCAGGCTTATGCAGGCTTATGCAGGGCTCGAAATATGCAGGCCGGCCGCCAGATATCCGCAGGCCTGCCCGGCTTTATAGTTTTACGCAGACTTATGCAGGCTTATGCAGGCTTTATACTGGTCTTGAAGGTATGCAGGCCGGCCGCTTAGGAACACTGGCTTTGGGGGAGTGGCAGGTGATACGAATAGAAATCTCCCTGTCATACCGAAATCAAAAGACATCCATCTGTTTCTATACTGTAGCAGCTCTGATCTTTCCTCAAACTCATACCTAGAAACAATTTGCTGCCAAACAGATTTCTTGCAAATATCGAAAATATGATAAAGAGCAGTGATGGCAATGGGCCCAGTCCAGACTAAGTGGACTAAGTCGGTCCATGGGCTTGCTTCAGTTCAACTATTCAACCAGCTTAGTCCAGACAGTTGCCATCCGACATAAAGAATACCTACCTCGTGCTTCGCAAGTTCGTGGAGCTACGTATACTGGATCAATTGTCTCCCAGCCAATGGAGCTCACAAGTACGTAGCATACACTATTCGCGCTAGCCGAACTTGTAATTGGGACGAAGAAAGTTAAGCTCATTATCCTCCCAACCCTCAGCGCTACTGTTGGACTGTTTTAAGAACAGATATCACGTGGTAGTAGGTTAGGGTTCGCTGTGACCGCTAGTGTGTAAATTTTGTATTACAAACTATGTCTTGTTTTTTTAATCATATTGTCTTCACTCTATCTAGAGTATGGCAGTTCCCGCTTTTCCTCCCTCCCCTTCCGGCTTGGTGGGAGACACCCCTTCACTACCCTTCCCCTTTTTACGTGTCATGTTACGATATGGGGAGAACCGTGTATATGGACTAAGTACAGAGACAGGAGAGAAGGAGAAAGACCCGAGATATATACAAGGTAGTTGAGTGCCTTATGCCCTACCGTCTGGGGGACTTGTCATTAGCTCAGCTGAAGCTCAGCTCGGTCAAGTCTATATGCAACATATCATCTTATACTTATACAATCAATCGAGTCAACAGGGATCAATCGTTTCAACAGGTTCTTCATTGTTACAAATGTACATGATGTTACAGGTCTGATACGCGGTCACGGTTGCAGGGGCTGATGCCTCCTGTATATATCTCGACTCTTTCTCTTTCTCTCTTCTCTGTAATAGAATACACACACACGGTTCTCCCCAACTTCCATATCGTAACATTCACAACAGATTCAACATTGATAAACGAACCAAAGACACTCATCAAAGTATTTTATGAAGATTTGCTCTAAGATTACCCCTAACCGTTTAGTCCATAATCGCTGAAAATTGATGAAAATCAAGTATTTCCCACAACTGCTTGATGAGTATGACAGATATCACAAGCCGAGCCCAGGGGGTTTCGGTGTGCATCGTTATGCAGGATTCGTATATAGAACACGTTGCGATCGGAGCAAAACGTCTGGATTTAATTGGGCGGCGTATTTTTGGTTTTTGGACTCTAGGTTCACCTCGCAGCAGCTCGCCCTACTAGTACTCATCCAGTATCTGTTTTTCTAGATGTATTTTGTGAGCCTGGCAAGATAAACTGACTATAGCTCTCTAAGTAAGTTGTCAGAGTAGTTCATATCCTAAATACTCAAATACAGTTCTCGCCTTGTCAGACTTGCAACTCTAAGGGAATTCCAATTGTTGACAGGCGAGTGGTTGTTTGTACACCACGGTTTTGTCGGATGTGTGGGCGGAAGAAAAATGTACTTAAGCGTTATGGGTTTTTTGTAAGCCACTGATGTTGGAAGATTTGTTGGAGCGGAGGAGGTTGTTGAAATAGTGATGCTAGAGAAGCTTGATTGTGTATTATCTAAGAGAGCCACAAGGCCATATATATATGAGAGTACAAGTGTGAATGCGTGCGTACACATCTATGTATAGACCCTTCAGGTCGACAGCAATCTCCGGTCATACGAGACTCACCTCCGGCCATACGAGAGTCATCTCCGGCCATAAGATGGCAGAGACCTATCATGCAATAGAGGTGGTAAGCTCTAAGGACGAGGAGTAGAGCCCTAGGTTTTATTTTGGGGATGTTGAGGATTGATGTTTGTCACAGGAGACGATGGGTTAGGAAGCTACAACATAAACTTTTCCTTGGTTGGATTTAGAGTAGCGGGGATTGAGGGAGGATAGATATGTCATACCCGCAAGCGGGTGAATACAATATGGTTACAAACAAACAAATGTGAACTATCGATCACTTTTTGCAGGTCGCCAAACTCACCACTTCGCTGATATCGACAGTAAAGATTTACAGTCATATACCCTGAGATTTCACAAATTATGGCTCGATCCGAGTGGCTGTCAGATGGGCCTGAACTAAACTGATTGCAGTGTAAACCGTTATTACAAGGCCTTCAAGGTCTCCTGTCCTTTCATACCTGTGGGAAAAGAAAAATATAGCCTTATGTATTTTGTTTGTTTGAATCATAATGCATTCACTCTATCTAAAGTATAGCAGAACCCGAATATACTACTACAAAAGTCTTGGCGAAACAGAAACAGCGCGATAAGTCGACAACAACGATAGCAATTGAAGAACTGACAGTGGCAATCAATTCTAGACGTCGAATTGACCCCGGAGCGAGCGTCCCAGCACCAGCGAGATCGCAGGAGGAGGGCGGGCACAGGAATCCACGCAGCGGAGTGGGTTCGTGTAAGGGCTTGGCACAGAACGCGACTGACGCGACACGTCGGCCAACGAGCGAGTGACAATGAGGATCAAGAGGACTAAGAGGCTTGCCTCGCAGAAGTGATGACCGAATTCAGAGTGAGCGGGAGGAGTGACCTGCACGCCGGAGAAGCTGGAAATGGGAGGAGCGACGCGCTTATGGATGTGGCGATGGAGATGGCGACGGCGGCGACAGCCATCGCTGCGGAGACTGCGGGTGCAACCATATTTGAGCTGATGGAGAGAAACGAGAACGGAAAACGGAAAAGGAGGAGCGAGGCCCCGGCGGCCCCCAGCGACTGGAGGAGCCGCATGGAGAGGACGATACGACAGCAGGCACAGGAACTGACGCAGCTGCACCGAACGGTTGGACATCTCGCAAACCTGGTGGAAGCCCGGGCAGCTCACAATGTGGCACAGCGGCTGGCAATGATGATGTGGATGCAGGAGAGAGAGCAGAAGTGGGACGCCCGCTATGAGGACGACAAGGTGTGGGGGGCGGGCATCATGAACATGATCGCAAAGACCATGAACGGGGTAGCACAAGGCCAGGAGGAGAGAGAGAGAGACAGAGAAGTGACAGCGAGGACGGATGGTGGGGGGCTGGAGGCCTCCCAACATGCAGACACGACACGAGAAGAGGGACCAGAGGAGCGCCAGCAGCCGCAGCAGCAACCGAAGCCCAAGCCCAAACTGCAGCTCAAACTGCAGCCTGCACCGCAGCCCGCGCCAAAATCAAAGTCAGCACCCACACCCGCTAGACGGTGGGAGACCGTCCCACCACGAGCCAAGAGTCAGAGGGCACCCGTCGGCCCACGCCCAGGCCCAGGCACGGCCCCGACGGCTGGATCAAGCATGGCAGAGAGACGCCTGATGCTTTGAAGAGACAAGAGCGTACCGCTCTCCAATAAACTGGACCAGGAAATCGCGTCAGCGATCAAAAGAGCACTCTTCCAGCAGAAGGCACCGGCCCACGTTAGGATCATGAACGCCAAAAGGAATGCCAAGGGCACGATTACTGCGATCACGCACCCAAATGCAACAGCGGAGATGGCTATGCGGTACCGCGACATCATCATCACGGCAGTGGGGACTGTCGACAGAGGAGTCGTGGATGTCGAAGAAAACGAAACCTGGGAAAGGATAAAGATCCATGCAGTCCCTATCGTGCGGTACATGGGAAAAGGCACAGAAGGCCTGCAGAGGATGCGAGAGGAACTTGAAGCGGAGAACAAGGGCATAGCGATCCCCACCCAGGTACGATGGTTAGCGAACCCCCGCACCATCAGGGAGAGGAGGCAGAACGGAGAAATCGCCGCGTCATCGGTAATCTTCGTCGTAAAGGGATGCAGGCTGGCACAGAGCTCGGTCAAGAAAGGCATCAAGACCGTGGGAGTATGGTACCGTGTCGAGGCGTTCACGAATGCGGGCCCTGACATCAGGTGTGAGCTCTGCTGCGGATGGGGCCACATAGAAAACAAGTGCGGCAACAAGCCCAAGTGTGGCTACTGCTCAGGCAATCACCGGACAAGCGACCATGAATGCAATGTAGTGGGGTGTATGGCGAAGCAGGGATCACTCTGCGGCCACACGCTGGAGAACTGCCCCAACTGCAAAGGAAATCATATTGCGTTCAGCCGCAGGTGCGCGAAGAAGAGCGAAGCCGCCAAAGCGGCGCGGCAGAGCAGAAAGACAAGAACTGCAGGACGGGCTCCCGCGGGCAAAGCTAGGCACACCGCAACGGGGACGAACAGAGTGGTGCTTGGTCATAGACCCAGGGGAGGAGCGGCAGCAGGGGGGGGAAGTGAAGAAGAGGAGATGGCTGATGAGATAGCTGATGAGATGGCTGATGTGCAAGAAGATGAGGCAGCGGGGGAAGCAAGAGACGTCGTGATGACCGAGACCGAGACTGCGACTACGGCCGCAACTGAAACTGAAACTGAATCTGAAGCGGGAGCCCTGGCTACCAATGATTAGAGTGATCCAGCACAACTGCGCAAGGTCATACGAGTGGACCATTGCGGCGCTGGAGACGGGAGTCGAACGCAGAGCGGACGTACTGTTCTTGCAAGAGCCACCGAGAGAAAGAGGAGGAATTGGGATCAGCCACTCGGCATACCGAATAAGAAAAAGAAAAAGAGTTTGGACGGCGATACGGAGAGGGAGCGGCTTGGTGGTTGATGAGCGGACGGATTTAACCAGAGGTGCGAACGAAGATGTCATTGCCACCGATGTCAGGAGGAGAGGGGAGAGGATAACGAGGATCGTCAACGTTTACGACCAAAAGAACACTCATTCGGGAGAGAGACCAGCGCGAAAGTTGAACTGGCAGAGAGTCATTCAGCTGGGAAGCACCGTCCTCGCTGGAGACTTTAACGCCCATAGCATACGATGGGACCCAAGGTGCCAAGTGCAGCGGGATGCTGTGTTCTGGGAAGACGTGATTGAAGAGAACGGTCTGGAGATTGGAAATGATGGTGAAGCCACCCACCACTGGACAAGAGAAGGTCATGAAGCCGAGTCGGTCATTGACCTGACGCTAGTGAATCGACCAATAACCAAATGGTCCATACTGGCCGACGATGACCACGCCACAGGATCCGACCACAAGGTTATACAGTAGGAGGTAGAAGTAAACAGGCAGGAGGAGGCGGCCCACGAGAGGGTAGTAGGGTGGAACTAAGCTGCAATGACTGAGGATGATGCGAAGGCAGCGGAGAAGCTATGGATGGAGCTAGTGAAAGGGAGAGCTCACCTGGATGCAGAATGCACAGCAGACGAGATGGAGCATGAGGCCACATGGTGTCAGGAAGCAATGGGCAACGTTCTCGACGCCACGGCAAAGAAGATCGGGATCTGCGCCAAATCGAAGAGGTGGTGGAACGCCGACATCAGGGAAAGAAGGATGGCAGTCGGAAGGAAAAAAAGGAGGAGACGGAACTTGGAAGAGGCCGCCAAGGCGAAGGCAGAATTCCAGAAGTCGATTCGACAGTCCAAGAGGAAAATGTAGAGCAAGTACTTGCAAAACCTGAGGGGGGCCGAGGTATGGAGAGCAGCACGATACGCGAACCCTCGGGCAGGCACGACTGTGGAGGCCTTAACAAACAGGGAAGGCAAGCAAGCAAACACATCACTGGAGAAGGAGGAGATGCTGAGGCGCGAGTCCTTTCCCCCGAATGACGACGACGAGTACTACGAACTTCCTCCTGCAGGGAGCGCACACACATGCGTCACAGAGCAAGCAGTTGAACGAGCCCTATTTTCTCAATCGGTGAAAAAAGCACCGGGGCCGGAAAAGCTGTCTTTTGGCGCCATACGGCTGCTCTGGAAGTGGGACAAAGAGATGATTGTGAGGCTGACAAAGGCGGCCATTTGCACGGGAAGACACCCATCGGTATGGAAGCGGGCTAGCGGCGTGGTGATTCGCAAGCCTGGCAAAGACGACTACACACGGTTGAAGGCCTATCGCTCCATATCGCTGTTGAGCTGCATGGGAAAAGTGGTCGAAAAAGTAGTCGCTGAGCTGCTGTCAGATGAGGCCGAAAGGAGAGGACTACTGAGTGACGGACAATTCGGAAGCAGGAGCGGGCGGTCAGCCATCGATGCAGCGGCCATCATGGTTGACAGAGCTCATGCAGCCTGGAGAGACGGCCACATAGCAGGCGTGCTTCTCATGGACATTAACGCAGCCTTCCCAAGCGTGGCACAAGGAAGACTAGTCAACTTAGTGAAAGTCAGGCAAATGGATGGAGACCTCATATGATGGACGGAGAGCCTTCTCTCAGAAAGAACAGTGCAGATGGTAATCGAAGGCAATGACATGGAAAGACACCCAGTTGAAGCAGGGCTCACCTGTGTCACCGATCCTCTTTGCAATCTACACCTCAGGACTGATCCTATGGGTCGAAGAGTATGCGTCAGCCTAAGGATTGTCTTTTGTCGACGATCTCGGCTGGGTGGCGACTGGAAGCGATGTCAACCAGGTCGTCACGATACATCAGAGATGCGCACCCAAGAGCATAGAGTGGGCAAGCAGACGAGGGCTACAGTTCGACACTGCAAAAACGGAGGCAGCACTATTCACACGCAGACGAGGCCACAAGAAACACCTCCGGCCAAAACTGACAGCAAAGATAAGGGTCGGAGACGGTTTCATACCATTCAACAGCCAGGCGACATGCTGGCTCGGTGTCTGGATGGACACGCACCTGACGCTCAAGGAGCACCATAACCGATGCATGAAGAATGTCAGGGCAGCAGAAGCCAGACTCCGAACCCTCACAAAGACGTACGGGGTAGTACCAGAGAGGGTAAGGGCCATCCAAGTGGCATGCGTCCAAGCTGTCGCACTGTACGGGAGCGAGCTGTGGTGGGATCCCAACGAACCAGGCAGACGAGACGATCTCCAACTTCTCCTCAATCGACAAGCCAGATCTATCCTGGACGCGCTACCCACAACCCCACGAGGAGCGTTAATAAGAGACTCTGGGCTTACACCCGTGCCCGGAATCTTAGAATCCAGTCAGCAGCGCTTTGCGGCGAGGCTAGCAAACACGTGCTGCAACAAGCTAAGAAAACTACACCAACACCCCTGTTCCCCATCAGCAAAAAACATTTCCGTCCGGGCGGAATGGTTCCGTCAGAGTGGACGCGCTCCGTCAGAGCCGTCGGAGACACCCCGGTGGGGGATTAATCCGCGCCCGGCGTCAATACCACGCGTCGCGTTGCATATCGCCCTCCGATCGCTGTTTTGCCGTTTCTTCTCGCTCTGTCGGTCACTTATTTTAAACAAACACTCTGGCGTTGTGGCCAACTGTGACCATACATCGGAATGGATTCATTGGGTACACGTTTGCATCGGGATTGCAATGGGTGACGCTGCAAAAATCTCTCCTCGCGTTCCTTCTACATTAAGCTCGAGGAGCATAGGGAGGTGAGAAGATATAATACTACCCGGCCGTGAGGATCCACGCAATTGCGCGGATCCACGAAATCTCGGACAGAGCGAGTGAGACCAAAAGTTGGGAAAGATAGAGTGTGAATTTTCATTGTATGATAAGAGGAGATGGAAAT